>Ga0272443_10000827_pt1 | contig 51477 bp, 47 predicted proteins | sample SSMAcet12_FD_193581 | JGI IMG/M metagenome (GOLD analysis project Ga0272443, IMG submission 193581) | Marine sediment archaeal communities from Little Sippewissett salt marsh, Falmouth, MA, United States - SSM-Acet-12 | ecosystem: Environmental > Aquatic > Marine > Wetlands > Sediment ...
GGCCGGGATTTGACGCTCAGGATTTTTCAGTAGCCGGGTTTTCGACATTGGTTGCAGTGGTCGCGGGGCGGTAGCCGGCGGGGGAGTCGCTGAAGGTGGCTTCGCCGATGGAGTGGCCGGTGATCTGCAGGGTTTTGGCGGGGTGGTGGCGCACCATCTCGTAGTCGTGCGTGGCGACGATGACCGCGATCCCCTTGCGGTTGATTTTCTTCAGGTATTCCAGAATCTCGAGCGAGGTGTCGGGGTCGAGGTTCCCGGTCGGCTCGTCGGCCAGAATGGCCACGGGCTCCCTCACCAGCGCACGGGCGATGGCGACGCGCTGCTGTTCGCCTCCCGAAAGATTGAGCGGCATCTGCCTGGCCACATGTTCCAGCCCCACCTCGCGCAGCGCGGTCATCACCTTTTCCTCGATCAGCTTGTTTTTCGTGTTGGTCACCTTCAGCACGAACGCGAGATTCTCGTAGACCGTCCTGTCCTCCAGAAGACGGAAGTCCTGGAAGACGATGCCGAGCTTCCGGCGCAGGTGCGGGATGTGTCGCTTCCGGATCGACGACGACTTGTATCCGCCGATCGACACCTCGCCCTTGACGGGCTTGATTTCCATGTAGAGCGCCTTGAGCAGCGTGGTTTTGCCGCTGCCGCTCTTTCCCACCACGTAGAGAAACTGGCCGGGGTCGATCGAGAGATTGACCTGCTTGAGCACCGGCTTCCTGTTCATTTCCAGATCGACATTGACGAAGGAGATCATTGCTTGGAGTTGGTTGATCTGTTGCGTAGTTGCATTGCTGCGTTGCGGACCCCGGAATGCCGGAGCCGATGATTTTTTGACGTTTACCCTTGGCGTTCTGACGCTCTTGCCCTGTTGTCCGCGATCGTTTCGGCGAGTTGCGCGGCCTGCGAAAAACTGGCGTGGGAGGCGCAACCCCGTCCGGCGATATCGAAACCGGTGCCGTGATCGGGAGAGGTGCGCACGATCGGCAGGCCGAGCGTGACGTTGACGCCGGTCTCGAACGCCAGCACCTTGAACGGCAGCAGTCCCTGGTCGTGATACATCGCGAGAACCGCGTCGAAATCGCGATACCTTTCCGCCCCGAAAAAGCCGTCGGCGGGGAACGGCCCCTCCACCGCCCCGACGGCCGGGAGTTGCCGTATGCAGGGCTCGATGACCTCCCGCTCTTCGTCGCCCATCACCCCGCCGTCAGAGGCGTGCGGGTTCAGGCCGAGCACGGCCAGGCGGGGTTCGGCAATGCCGAAATCCACGCGCAGGGATTCCAGGAGCCTCTCGATGCGGCGTCGCAGGTCCATCGAGCGGACCAGTTCCGGGACCTCCCGCAGCGGAACGTGTATCGTCGCCAGCGCCACGGCGAGGCGTGACGGAGTGTCGTAGAAAAACATGGTCGGCTCGATCCCTCCGCACAGTTTCGACAGGTAGTCGGTATGACCCGTGTTGCGGTATCCCGCCATCGCTATCGCTTCCTTGTGGATCGGGGCGGTGACCATCGCCCTGACCCGGCCCCCGAGGCAGAGTTCGCCCGCCGTTTCCACGGCCTTCATCGCGATACGGCCGGCTTCCGCCGAAACGACGCCCGGCAGCACCGGCCCGGAAGGCTCCGCCACGCTGACAATCGGCAGCACCCCTTCCGGCGGGGGACTCTGTTCCAGCTCGTCGAGGGATTCGAACACCGCGGTCTCGACGCCGAGCTCCAGTATCGTATTGCAGGACCGGAGCGATTCGGCCGAGCCCACGGCGACCGGCCTCGCAGCCGTGCCGAGGGTTTCGGGGAAGCTTTTCAGGATGATCTCGGGGCCGATGCCGTGAATGTCGCCCGTGGTCCATGCCGTGAACGCCACGTTCCGCTTTCCCGTCTCGCTGTGTTCCTGCGGCATCATTGCCTCAGAGGCGCTTGTATGCCGTTGCGATCTTTTCATCCTTTTTCACCGCTCCGAGCGCCAGCCAGAACAAGAGCGGCTCCGGCAGGAGCACGAACAGCCCTTCACCCGGCGAATGGCTCACGGCCTCGTTCGAACGGGAAAGGTACTCGTTCAGGAAATGCGCCGAAAGCAGCCCCGTGAGGATATCGGCGAGGAAGAGCAGGATCAGGAACAGTATGAGCTTGCTCTGCAGCGCCCTGTTCTTGTAGAGAAAAATCGCCGCGATCGAGAGCAGGGCGGTGAGCGGTGAAAGCACGCTTGACAGGTAGAGCCCCGCCACGTGCAGCGCACCGGCTTCCATGAGCGGTCCGAAATCCCTGAGTGCGTAACTGTCGGCCGATACGAAGTACCAGAAGGGGAAAAACATGCTCGACAGGGCGAGCAGGGCGGCGATGAAGAGGTAGAGGCTTTGAATGCGTGCAAGCATGATGGTTGATTTTTGTTTTCGGGGCGCAGCCCGCTGGTTTTGTCAGGAAAATATAACCATTGATCAGCTAAGACCGTCGATTTGGCGAAGGATTCCGGCCGCAATTGTGCGCGATGCCCCGAGCCTTCGGCTGACATACGCTCCCGCGGCCTCTCCCCGGCGTCGCAACGCCTCGGGATCGTCGAGCAGGTTTCGCAGGCATGCGACGAGATCGTCCGCGCTATGGACCTCGCTCGCTCCTTCCGCGGCGATCAGTTCACCCGCTTCCGGCGAGTTGCGGTGGACCGGGCCGAACAGCACCGGGATGCCGTGGACGGCGGGCTCGACGGTGTTGTGGACGTTGACGCCGAAGCCGCCTCCCACGTAGGCCATCTTCGCCAGCGCGTACAGCTCGACCAGGATGCCGATGCGATCGACGATCAGCACGCTGTCGGCGCTGAAGTCGTCCGGCAGGGAGGAAAGTTTCGCCCAAGGGACGCCCGCCGAGCGGAGCGTGCCTTCCAGGCGTTCCATGTTCGCCGGGGAAACGTCGTGCGGTACGAGCACCATCGACAGGGAGGCGTGCAGCTCCCTGTAGGCGGCGAGCAGAAGTTTCTCGTCCTTCTCCCAGGTGCTGCCGGCGACGAGCAGCGTGCGGTCCGCGTAGAACGGCGCGATCCGGGCGATCCGGTCGCCGCCGCGTTTCCTTCGCAGCGCCTGGTCGAATCTCGGATCGCCCGCCTGCACGGCGTCCGTGCGGCCGAACGTCGCGGCAAACTTCCGCCTGTCGCTTTCCGAAACCGTGAAGATGCTGTCGAAGAGCGAAAAGACCCGGCCGTAGAACCACTTCGCGACCGGTTTGAAGTAGACGGAGCGGTCATGCAGGACGGCCGCCGCGAGCACCAGGCGCGCGCCTCGCTCCCTCGACGCGCGCAGGTGGTTCGGCCAGAAATCGTAGCGCATCAGCACGAACACGTCGGGCTGCACGATCTCCACGGTTCTCCTCGCGTTGCGCACGGTGTCGAGCGGGTGGTAGAACACCAGGTCGGCTCCGGGGTAGTCCTTGTGGAGCGCATAGGCCGAGACCGACTGGAACGAGATGCGCACCAGGATGTCGGGACGCGATCTCCTGAGTTCCTCTATGAGCGGCCGGGCCTGCTCGAATTCACCCGCCGAAGCGGCATGCACCCAGATGACCGGGCCGGTTTTCTTGCCCGGACCCCGCGCGTTCCCGAGATTCCGGAAAAGGTTTTTGCGGACCGTGAAGAACGTTTTCAGTTTCGGTGAAAACAGCGAGAGGGCTTTGGCCACGCCCGCGGCAAGAGGGAATATCGTATTATAGAGGATAAACTGCACCAGAGGTCCCTGTTGTTTCCGGAATTTCCTGAAACTATGACCAAAATGGCGAAATAGCAACATTCCCCGACCGTCGACTGGCGCGGCACGTTCGACCGGGTGCGCCTCTATGAATCGATCCTGCTCCCGGAAGGAGCGAAATACGAAACACTCTGCGAGGTTGCGTTGAAAACCCCGTAAAATCCTACATTACGGTTACAGCGACCGCACCTCGCGGGACATGCCCTTCGGCTTTCGACGATTGTTTCCCGCTCATGGTTTCTCAGGGATGGTCGAGTCATTCGAGAACAATAAACCAGCAGCAAGATGAAACCGCATACCATCATTCTCGCCCTCGTGCTTTTCGCCGTCCTGCTGTTCGCGGGCGTCAACTGGGGGCTGTTCTCGCGACAGGACAGCATCAGCTTCATCTTCTTCAGCATCCAGGCTCCGCTCGGCGTGATCATGCTGGGCATCGTCGGCCTGATGAGCCTGCTCTACATGCTCTTCATCGGGCGGGCCGAGATCGCGAGCCTGCTGGAAGCGAGGAAAAACAGCCGGGAACTCGAGGAGGCCAGGAGGCTTGCGGCCGACAGCGAAAAAAGCCGGATCTCGGAGCTGCAGACCGAGCTGTCCACGCGCCTCGACGGGCTCGGCGGGGAATTCACCGGTCTGAAGGATCGCTTCGCCGGCGTCGAAGAGCGGCTGGACGATATCGTCAGTCGTTTCGACGAGGAGGGAGTCTTCATCGTCAGGGGATCGAACGGGGACGACGAGGGCGGAGCGGAAACGAAAAAATAATTAGCGTTTCGTCGGATAAATGCGTACCATGAGCACATCTTCAGCCGCTATGCCCTGAAGCAGAAAGAAGTGATGACCATGATGAAAGACGTTGTGGGCCGGTAAGGCAGGTAAGATGGCCCCAGAGAGACCGCTGTACATTCTTCGTTTACGCACGGGGATTCTCCCTCCAGACAGAGCGCAGCCTTTTCTCATAGACACTCCTTTTCCGGGACGACGAAGCGTTCCGACAGTATCCAACAGTTCACCAAAGGAATTTGTATGACAACGAAAAGTGCCGTGCCCTCCTCGTTTAGCGACCTGGGCCTTTCGAAAGCCGTTCTCAGTGCTCTTGACTCCGTGGGATATGAAAGCCCCACGCCTATCCAGATGCAGACCATCCCGGTCATGCTCACCGGCGGCGATATTCTCGGCCTCGCCCAGACGGGGACCGGAAAGACCGCCGCGTTCGCGCTGCCGCTGCTTTCCAGGATCGATCTCTCCCGTCCGGAGCCCCAGGTTCTGGTGCTGACGCCCACGAGGGAGCTGGCCATCCAGGTAGCCGAGGCGTTTCAGCGCTATGCCTCTTTTCTCGATGACTTCCATGTGCTGCCGATCTACGGCGGTCAGGATTACGGCGGCCAGCTTCGCCGCCTGAAGCGCGGGGTGCACGTCGTCGTCGGAACCCCCGGCAGGGTGATCGACCACATCAGGCGCAAGACGCTCAATCTCGAAGGCATCAGGACCCTCGTGCTGGACGAAGCCGACGAGATGCTGCGCATGGGTTTCGTCGACGACGTCGAGTGGATCCTGGACCAGACGCCCCAATCGAGGCAGGTCGCGCTTTTTTCGGCGACGATGCCGGCCGCGATCCGCTCCATCTCCCGTAAGTACATGCGTGACTGCACCGAGATCGCCGTCAAGGCGAAGAGTTCTACGGTCGAAACCATCGCGCAGCGTTTTCTCATGGTTTCGGGGCATCACAAGCTCGACGCCCTGACCCGCATTCTCGAACTGGAACAGTTCGACGGGGTCATCGTCTTCGTTCGCACCAAGACCGCCACGCTCGAACTTTCCGAAAAACTCCGGGCGAGAGGGTTTGCCTCCACGGCGCTCAACGGCGACATGGTACAGAACCACCGTGAGAAAACGGTCGGCCAGTTCAGGGACGGGGTCTGGAACATTCTGGTCGCCACCGACGTGGCCGCCCGCGGGCTCGACGTGGAGCGGATCAGCCATGTGATCAACTACGACATTCCCACCGACACCGAGAGCTACGTGCACCGTATCGGCCGGACCGGCAGGGCAGGACGGTCGGGCGAGGCGATTCTTTTCGTCGCCCCGAGGGAAATGTCCATGCTGCGGGCGATCGAACGCGCGATACGCAAGGGCATCGAACGCATGGAGCTGCCTTCGACCGAGGTCATCAACGATAAACGTATCGCGAATTTCAAAAAGCAGATCAGCGACACGCTTTCGACCACGGATCTCGATTTCTTCGAGGAACTCGTTTCGGCATACTGTCACGAGCACGACGTCATGCCCATCCATGCCGCCGCGGCGCTGGCGAGCCTCTACCAGGGCGACAGTCCACTGCTGCTTTCTTCGAAACCGGAGAGAGAAGGGAAGAAATCCGGTGCGCGGGACGGTTACGAAGAGAAGGGGGCGAAACGCCGACAGGCCAGGGCGAGAGACGACCGGTTCCAGGAAGATATCCGTTTCGACCGCTATCGTGTCGAGGTCGGCAGGGAGCACGGCGTCAAGCCCGCCAATATCGTCGGCGCGATCATCAACGAGATAGGACTGGATAACGGAGCCGTCGGCCGGGTATCCATCTTCGACGAGTACAGTACGGTCGAGCTGCCCGAAGGGATGCCCAGGGACGTCTTCAGCGAACTGAAAAAGATCAGGGTCTGCGGCCAGCAGCTCAGGGCATCGCGCCTCGACGGCCGGTTCGACGAGTTCGAAACCCTCGTTCCCCGCAAAAAACGCAAGACGAACAAGAAAGCGGTCCGCACGGCCCGTTCGAAAAGAAAAGGACACTGAGGAGGTTGCCGGGATAGCGGAAAGTGTCGTACCTTGAAGAGGAAGCACACAACTCCCGATAGTGTATGAAGAATTCTGGTCCCCTGGAGAAAACATCCGGTGACCGCCCGGGGAGATACCGGGGGTCTCAGGTCTTGGCGATCGTTTCCGTAGCGGTCGTGCTTGCAATCGTTGCGACGGTGCTCGTTATCCGGTTTTTCTTCTTTCCCGCGCCGTTCAGGCCGGTTGAACTCGACGAGCGGGAAAAGCAGGAGCTTGCCGTGAAGCTCGACCGGATCGAAACGGCGAGCGGCGTTTCCCTTTCCGATCTCTTCGGGCCGGTTGGCGGCGACGAACTGACTGCCGAGGGCTATCTCAAACCGGAACCCTACAGCGAGGAAGGTGCGCCGAGGGAGATCGTCCTGACCGAGCGGGAACTGAACGCGCTCTTCGCCAACAATACCGACCTGGCCAGTAAACTCGCGATCGATCTCTCGGACGACCTGCTGAGCGCCAAGCTGCTCGTGCCTCTCGATCCTGATTTTCCCGTTCTCGGGGGGAAGACCGTCCGGGTGAAGGCGGGCCTCGAACTCGCCCTCCGTGACGGCCGCCCTTTGGTGAAACTCCGGGGGATCAGCCTGCTCGGCATTCCTCTGCCGAACGCCTGGCTCGGCGGAATCAAGAATATCGATCTTGTCGAGGAGTATGGAGGGGGGAGAGGTTTCTGGAAAGGATTCTCCGACGGCATCGACACGCTCGCCATACGGGAGGGGGTGCTTGTCATCCGTCTGAACGAATAACCTGTTTTTTTCCGTTCATCCAACCCTTTACTGCGATGGAATCCGTGGAGCGTCTCATACCGGTTATCCAGACGGCGGTCGGCCCCGTGATCCTGATCTCGGGCCTCGGGCTGCTCCTGCTGACGATGACCAACCGCCTCGGCAGGATCATCGACCGTTCACGCGCGCTTTCCTGCGAACTCGATTCGGCCGATCCGGCCACCGGCAAACGCGTGAGCATGGAGATCGACATTCTCTGGGCACGCGCGCGTCTCATCCGCCTCGCCATCATGCTCGCTTCGTTCAGTTGCCTTTTCGCCTCGCTGCTGGTCATCTCCCTGTTCCTCTCTCCGCTCGTGGCGCTCGACCTGCCGCTGCTGATCTCTTTCCTGTTCATCGCGAGCATGATCTGCCTGATCTCCGCGCTTCTTTTCTTTCTTCTCGATGTCAACCGCACCCTCGTCGCGCTCAGAATCGAACTGGATGGGCACCGGGCCCGGCACGGCAACGGTTGAGCCCGGTTTTTTGTTCAGTCTTGAAGGATGAGGGCGCAGCCGGGGCATCGGCCCCGGCTGCGCGGGGAAGTGTTTCGTCGATTTCAATCCGAAAGCAATGGAACTCGAATTTTACGGCGCCGCCGGTCGGGTGACCGGATCCTGCCATATCCTGAAGGTCAACGGCAGGAGGATTCTTCTCGATTGCGGACTGATACAGGGACTGCCGGAAGAAGAAGCGCTCAACGCCGAGCCGTTTCCTTTCGAGCCGTCGGAGGTGGACGCGGTCGTTCTCAGCCACGGCCATATCGACCATTCCGGAAGGCTTCCCCTTCTGGTGAGCAGGGGATTCTCGGGACCCATCCATACGCATCCCGCCACAAGGGACCTGGCGCTGGTGCTGCTGCAGGATTCGGCAAGGCTCAACGAGCGGGATACCCGTTACCGGAACCGCCTGAGGGCCAGGAAGCAGCTGTCCCCGCTCGATCCTCTCTACACGGTCGAGGATGTCGTCGATACCATCAACCTGATGCAGGGGCTGCGGTACGGAGAGAAAAAGGAAATCCTTCCCGGCACAGCCATTCGTTTCATGGACGCCGGCCACATTCTGGGTTCCGCGATGGTGGAACTCTGGCTGACCGAAAACGGGCGAACCACGAAGCTGGTGTTCAGCGGCGATGTCGGCCAGTACGGTTCACCCATCCTCTACGACCCGGCGGAAATCGGGGAGGCGGACCTGGTGGTCGTCGAAAGCACCTACGGTGACCGGCTTCACAAGGACCGCGATCTCACGCTTGTGGAGCTGGCTGCAATCATCGAGGCTGCCAGAGCGGGGAAGGGTAACATCCTGATCCCTGCCTTTTCCATCGGCAGGAGCCAGGAACTGCTCTATCTTTTCGGGAAATATCACGAGGAGTGGGGGCTCGGGGACTGGCAGATCTTTCTCGACAGCCCCATGGCCATAGAGGCGAGCAGGATATACTGGCAGTACCCGGAACTCTATGACGAGGAGGCAACGAGACTGCGCAGGATGGCGCACGAGATGCCGAAGCCGGAAAACCTGCATTTCACCAGGGAGGTCGAAGCGTCGAAGAAAATCAACGATATAGAGCAGGGCGCCATCATCATTGCCGGCAACGGCATGTGCAACGGCGGCAGGATCATCTATCACCTTCGCCACAACCTGGAGCGTCCGGAATGTCATGTGGTCATCACCGGATTCCAGGCCGTGGGCACGATGGGGCGTGAAATCGTCGAGGGCGCGGAAACCGTTCGCATCCGCGGGGATGATTTCAGGGTCCGGGCGGGTATCCATACGCTGGGAGGGCTTTCCGCGCATGGCGACCGGGATGATCTCCTGCGCTGGATCGGAGGTTTTTCGACCCGTCCGCACGTGTATGTCGTGCACGGCGAAGCGGCGGTAAAGGATAGTTTCGCCCGGACGATACGCGAAGAGACCGGGCTGGAAACAACCGTTCCCGCTCCGGGCGATATCGTTCACCTGTGACCTGTCATCGGAATCATAACCATTCAGGGAGATCAATCTCATGCGTACGATGTTTGTCTGGGCACTTCTTCTTTCGCTGCTGCTTGCCGGCCGCGCTTCCGATGCGCTGGCCCAGTCGGCCGATACGCTTGTCGAGCAGGGAAAGCAGCGTTACGACCTGGAGGCGTACGACGAGGCCCTCGAGGCCTTCGACCGGGCCGTGCGGCTCGAACCGCAAAACCCGAAGGCTCTCTATCAACGGGCCAAGGCGTATTTCAAGCTGCGGGAGTACGGCAAGGCTGTCGCGGACTTCACAAGCGCCATAAAACTCCGACCGGACTACCACAAGGCTTTCTACCGCAGAGCGAAGAGCCTGCATGAACTCGGCAGGTACCGCGAAGCGGTTGCCGATTATACGAAAGCCCTCGAACTCAAGGACGATTATTCGAAAGCGCTCTACCGCAGGGCGCTTTCGAGGCTGGCGCTGAAAGACAGCGCCGGGGCCGTGAACGATATGCGTTCGGCTGCCGCGATGTCGAACGAGAACGCCCTGCAGTGGCTTTCGGGTCAGGGACCGCAGGAAGATGACTGATGCCGTTTTTCAAAAGACTCCCCGCACAGGGTGCGCGACCGGTTGTTGGAAATTTCCTGCGGTAAGGTAGGGGGGTAATGCTGGTTCATGTGGCGATGTTGCCGGGAATTCAGCGTTGCGCTCCCGCCATGCCTGATATTCACGAGGGGTACGGGTTTCCCATAGGCAGAGGGGCATTCCTCAAACCCCTCGCGGTCATCAAGGGGTAGCGGGTCGCACGCCGCTGGTCATCGGACCTGCGGTCGAAACATTCCCGACAGTTCAACGATTCAACAATTCAACAGATGAACAGGCGTTTCACCCCCGGGGATGGAATGTCTTGTGGACTTCCTTGATGAAGGTCCTGTCGATGTGGGTGTAGATCTGCGTCGCGACGATCGAACTGTGCCCGAGCATTTCCTGCACCGCCCGCAGGTCGGCCCCGCCTTCGAGGAGATGCGTGGCGAAGGTGTGGCGGAGGGTGTGCGGACTGATCTGCTTCCTGATCCCGGCCAGAACGCTGCAGCGGCGGACGATAGTGTATGCCGACATGCGCGAAAGCTTCTTTCCCCTCGCATTGAGGAACAGGTAGTCACCCGACTCCCTTCCCGAGAGGTTCAGCCGCAGTTCCCGCTGATAGCGCCGCACCCACTCGACGGCGGAAGCCCCGACCGGCACCAGTCTTTCCTTCGAACCTTTTCCGAAAATCCGGGCGAAGCCGGCATCCAGGTAGCAGTTGCCCTGCCGGAGATCGACGAGTTCGCTGACGCGTACGCCGGTCGCGTAGAGGAGCTCGAGCAGCGCCTTGTCCCTGAGCCGGTATTTTCCCGGAGGGGTTTCCGCGAGAGGCGCGTCGAGCAGCCTGAAGGTTTCGTCCACCGAAAGCACGGTCGGCAGGTGATGCGCGGGTTTCGGCTGGCGAAGGTTTTCAGCCGCGTTTTGTTCCAGCGTGTTTTCACGGACGAGGAACTTGTGCAGCGAACGGATGGCGGAGATGTTCCGTGCGACCGAGCGCGTTTCGAGCCCGGCGGCATGGAGCTCCCGCACGAAATTCTGGATGTCTGCGAGCGAAACGTCCGCAAGCGACTTGTTCAGCTCCTGGAAGTGGCGGAGATAGCGGACAAGGTCGTTCGCGTAGGACTGCCTGGTATGCACGGAGAAGTTTCTTTCCAGGGTCAGGTAGTCGAGGAAGCTGTCGAAATGCTCCCTGTATGGAGAGGCAAGCCGCTTCATCAGTTCTCAACGCCTTTTGCGCAGCCTCTGGGCGAAGCCGCCGTCGAACCCCTCGTGTTCTCCGGGGAGCGTCAGGCAGGAACCCGGCCCGTTTTCCCTTTCGCTGAACACTTCCGGGATCGCCTGCGGGGCGCGCTCACGCATGAAGTCGGGATGGCGTTCGAGAAAGCGGTCGATCTGCCGCCTGTTTTCTTCCTCCTCGACGGAGCAGGTCGAGTAGACCAGTATTCCTTCCGGCCGGAGCAGTTCCGCCGCACGATCGAGCAGCCGGGCCTGCAGGGCGGTCAGTTCGTCGAGTCTTGCGGGAGTTATGCGCCATCTGAGATCCGGCCGCCGGGCGAGAACGCCGCTGCCGGTGCAGGGCGCGTCCAGCAGGATCGCATCGGGATGTTCGCCCCCGGCGGCCTCCAGGGCGTCCCCGGCAAGGGTTTCTATGATCGTTATGCCGAGTGATTCCGCGCGCCGGGCGATTTTTTCGCATTTGTTCGGGTAACGGTCGAGCGCGATGATGCGCCCCTTGTTCTGCATCAGTTCCCCGAGGAAGGTCGACTTGCCTCCCGGCGCGGCGCACATGTCCAGCACGGTATTTCCCGGCAGGGCTCCGAGTAGCAGGCAGGGGAGAGCCTGGGTGGGGTTCTGCACGGTGACGAGGCCGAGGCGGACGAAGGGTTCCGCCTGGGTGAAGTCCCTCGTCAGCAGGAACCGGTCCATTCCGGTTTCGAGGGCTGTGACGCCAGCATCCCGAAAGGCTTTCCTCATGGTATCGGGGGAAGTTTTCAGGGTGTTCACCCGGAGTCCCGTCATCGGCGGCTCGTTGTTCGCCGACAGCATCGCCAGGGTTTTTTCCTCGCCGTAGCGTTCGAGCCAGCGAAGGACCAGCCATTCAGGATGGGATGAAGCGATTGAAAGCCGTTTTGCAGGGGGTTCGGCGCAAAGCGGTTCTTCGGCGGCCTGCCGGTCTTTCGGAATCTTGCGGAGCACGGCGTTGACGACGCCTGCGAGATGCCTGCCCTTGTATTTTTTCGCCAGCTTGACACATTCGTCGACCGCGGACCATGCGGGTATCCGGTCGAGGAAAAGCAGCTGGTATGCTCCGATGCGGAGGAGTGCGCGCAGGACGGGAGCCGCTTTCGCGATGTCGTGGTGATAGTGGCGGGAGATCACGAAATCGAGCAGGAGGCGCCGGCGAAGCACGCCGTTTACCAGTTCCGTCGCAAGAGCGCTTTCGTTTCTTTCGAGGTCGTGCCGACGGAAATGACGGTGCAGGGACTGTTCGGACTTGATTCCCTGCTGTTCGATCTCCCTCAGTACCAGAAGGGCGCTTTCTCTTGCATTCATTTGGATTCCGGACGTCTTGCTCTGGCGATATCCTTGTAAAATAAGAATCTCTGTCGTAGATTGATGAAAACCAGACAGAATAGTTCTTTCTTTTACGTTTTCAAGCATCATCCAGAAAGGTGGAGGGACTGGCCCTGAGAAGCCTTGGCAACCGTCAGCGATGATTGGTGCCAATTCCATCCCGTGCAGGCAGGACGGGAAAAGATGATTGCATGTGCCTTCTCTTCGAACGCATGCCGTTGTTTTACCCCGCTTCCTCAAGCTCTCCCGCCGATCCTTTCTTACGGACGATCGCTTTCACCATTGAAAGAAATCGATCATGAACAACGCATATTCCGGCTACCGCTATGAAACCCTGCAGGTTCATGCGGGGCAGGACCCCGACCCGTCCACCCTGTCGAGAGCCGTGCCGATCTACCAGACGACATCCTACGTTTTCAAGAGCGTCAAGCACGGCGCGGACCTGTTCGCCCTGAAGGAGTTCGGCAACATCTACACCCGTCTGATGAACCCGACAACGGACGTGCTCGAAAAACGTCTTGCGGCTCTCGAGGGCGGTGTGGCCGGACTCGCCCTGGCCAGCGGTCACTCGGCGCAGTTCATAGCGATCAACAACCTCTGCGGAGCGGGGGATTCGATCGTTTCTTCCTCTTTTCTGTACGGAGGAACCTACAACCAGTTCAAGGTTTCGTTTCCGAGACTGGGCGTGGACGTCCGCTTCGCCCGGTCACTGGACCCCGATGCTTTCGAGGAGCGGATTGACGAAACCACGAAAGCGATCTACCTCGAATCCATCGGCAATCCGGCTTTCAACGTGCCCGACTTCGAGGCGATAGCCGAGGTCGCGCAACGGCACCGTATTCCGCTGATCGTCGATAACACCTTCGGCTGCGCCGGCTACCTGTGCCGGCCGATCGAGCACGGGGCGGATATCGTCGTGGCTTCCGCCACGAAATGGATCGGCGGGCACGGCACCTCGATGGGAGGCATCATCGTCGATGCGGGACGGTTCGACTGGAGCAGCGGGAAATTCCCCGTCTTTACCGAACCCTCTCCCGGTTATCACGGACTGAAGTTCCACGACACCTTCGGGAATCTTGCATTCATCATTCGCGCCAGGGTCGAAGGCCTGCGGGACCTGGGGCCGGTCATCAGCCCGTTCAACTCGTTCATGCTGCTGCAGGGGCTCGAGACCCTCTCGCTGCGTGCCCAGCGTCACGCGGACAACGCGATGGCGCTCGCGCTCTGGCTGCAGGAGCAGCCGGCGGTCGCGTGGGTCAATTATCCCGGACTGCCGGATCATGCCACGCACCTGAACGCGCGAAGATATCTCGACAACGGTTTCGGCTGCGTACTGAGTTTCGGGCTGAAGAGCGGATACGACGGCGCCGTGCGTTTCATCGAAAGCGTGAAGCTCGCCAGCCATCTCGCCAATGTCGGCGACGCCAAGACCCTGGTGATTCATCCGGCCTCGACGACTCACCAGCAGCTCGGCGAGGAGGAGCAGGTTTCGGCGGGGGTCAGCCGTGACATGGTACGGGTTTCCGTCGGCATCGAGCATATCGACGATATTCGTGCCGACTTCAAACAGGCGTTTTCATAACAGCATCTGGGTTTCCATGGGTTACATCGATATCATTTCAGAAAAGACCGGTTTCCTGGTTTCAAAAAAGCCTTTTGTTCTCGAATCGGGCGTGGCGCTGCCGGAAGTGACCGTGGCCTACAGGACCTGGGGTGCGCTGAACCGTGAGCGGAGCAATGTTATCCTGATCTGTCACGCGCTCACCGGATCGGCGGACGCCGACCTCTGGTGGGAAGGGCTTTTCGGCGAAGGGAAGGCGTTCGACGAGACGAAGGACTTCATCATCTGCAGCAACGTGCTTGGAAGCTGTTACGGTACGACCGGCCCCCTGTCGATCAATCCCCGTACCGGGAAACGCTACGGCCCTGATTTCCCCGCGATCACCATTCGCGACATGGTGCTTCTCCAGCGTTTCCTGCTTGACGAACTCGGCATCGAACAGGTCAAGCTCGTCGTCGGCGCATCCCTCGGCGGCATGCAGGTGCTGGAGTGGGGCTGTATGTTCCCCGAAAAGGTTCGCTCGCTCATGCCGATGGGGATTTCAGGCAGGCACTCCGCATGGTGCATCGCCCAGAGCGAGGCGCAGCGCCAGGCAATCGCGGCGGACAGCAACTGGAAGGACGGATGGTACGAGCCGCAGGCCCTTCCCGCGAAAGGACTGGCCGCGGCCCGCATGATGGCCATGTGTTCCTACCGGAGCTTCGAGAACTTCCAGGAGCGCTTCGGACGCGACAGAAAAGACGACGCCACCTTCCAGGCCGAAAGCTATCTGCGCCACCAGGGAGAGAAGCTCGTCGGACGATTCGACGCCAATACCTACGTCACCCTTACGAAGGCCATGGATACGCACGATCTCGCCCGGGGAAGGGGCAGCTACGAACGGGTGCTCGCATCGCTTGCCGTGCCGGTTGAGGTACTGTCCATCACCTCGGACATTCTCTATCCGAAGGAAGAGCAGGAGGAACTCGCCCGCCATATTCGCGACTGCACCATCCGGTACCTGCACGAGCCTTTCGGCCACGATGCGTTTCTCATCGTCGTCGACAAGGTGAGCGATATGGTCAGGGAGTTTCTCGGGGAGATCGAGGCGAAGGACAGCTCCGCCGCCTGAGACGGAGCGCAGGGGAGCGGTTCTTCCAGGCCGGCCGTAACCGAAAAGGCCCCGGAACATCTCCGGAGCCTTTCTGTTTTTTTATCCGCTGGCGGGGCGTCAGTCGATCAGGTCGAAACCGGTGTACTTCCTCAGCGCCTCTGGAACGACGACGCTGCCTTCCGGGGTCTGGTAGTTCTCGAGTAGAGAGACCATCAGTCTCGACGTGGCGAGGCCCGATCCGTTCAGGGTGTGGACGTAGGCCGGTTTCGAGGAGTCCGCCGGTTTGAAACGGATGTTCGCCCGCCGGGCCTGGTAGTCCTCGAAGTTCGAGCAGCTCGACGCTTCGAGGAATTTTTTTTCCGCCGGAGACCAGACCTCGATGTCGTAGCATTTCGCGGCGCTGGCGCTGATGTCCCCGCTGCAGAGAAGCAGCACCCGGTAGGGAATTTCCAGGGCACGGAGAATCGCTTCCGCATGCAGCAGGATTTCCTCGAGGGCCTCATAGGAGGCATCGGGCCTTGTGAATTTCACCATTTCGACCTTGTTGAACTGATGCACCCGCAGGAAGCCGCGGGTATCCTTGCCGTAGCTCCCGGCTTCCCGCCGGAAGCAGGCCGAGTAGGCGGCGTAGGAAACGGGCAGTTGCTCGTCCCTGAGCATTTCGTCGCGGTGGAGATTTGTGACGGGCACTTCGGCGGTCGGGATCGCGTAGAGATCGTCTTCGTTCATGTAGTACACCTGGTCGGCGAATTTCGGCCACTGTCCGGTACCGCGAAGAGAGGTCTCGTTTACCATGAACGGCGGAAATATCTCGGTGTAGCCGTGCTGTTCCGTATGGCAATCGAGCATGAAATTCAAGAGGGCTCTTTCAAGGCGCGCTCCTTTTCCGGTGTAGACGGGAAACCCGGAACCCGTGATTTTCGAGCCGCGTTCGAAATCCAGTATGCCGAGGCTGCCGCCGAGTTCGAGGTGGTTCTTCAGGGGAAAATCGAGCGGGCGGCAGAACGTTACCGGTTCCCTGTAGACGATGTTGTCGTCGGCCGATCTTCCTTCCGGTACATCGGGATGGAGTCTGTTGGGCAGGGTGAGCAGGATGTTTTCGATCTGCCGCTCCGTGGCGGAGGTCGTTTCGTCCATGGATGCGATCTCGTCCGCGACGGTTTTCATCTCGCGGATAAGCTCCTCCGCCGACCCCTGTCCCGAGCGTTTGATGACCGCGATCTCCCTGGAGACCCTGTTTCTCACCGACTTGAGTTCATCGGAGCGCTTGACGAGCTGGCGCCGTCGGGTATCGAGACCGAGCAGCTCGTCGATTTTCGGGCAATCCTCGGGCTGTTGCCGTTTTTTGAGTATGGCTGCGACTTCCTCGGGGTTCTGACGAATGTAATTGATATCGAGCATTACGGTGAGCGTTGTTATGTTTTGTGCTTGCAGGAGCTGCGATCCGTCGGGGTTCTCTGAAAACTCATTGCACCTCCGGTGCAGCGTTGTTCCGGCAGGCCGGAATCGGAATCTTCATCCCTACAGGCCGGGACGAGGATTTCGGGCATCTCCCGATGAAAAAAGCCGGGCTCGCGGAACGACTGACGGAGGGGCGTCATGTCGTGATCACGACAACGCCCCCTTGACGATTTCCTGTACCTTGCCGCCGTCCGCCTTGCCTTTCAGGGCTTTCATCGCGGCGCCCATGACCCTGCCCATGTCTTTCATCGACGTTGCGCCGGTTTCGACGATGATTTCCCGGACGATCCCCTCCACTTCCGCATCGGAAAGCGGCGCGGGCAGGTAGGTTTCGATTACGCCGAGTTCGGCTTTTTCGGTTTCCGCGAGATCGTTTCTGCCGGCCTCGCTGTACTGCTGTATGGAGTCCTTGCGTTTTTTCGCCAGGCTCATGAGTACCTCGAGCTCCTGTTCCTCGCTGAGTTCGGCTTTTCCGCCGACGCGAATGGATACCTCTTTTTCCAGCAGGGCCGCCCTGATGGCGCGAATGGCGTTGAGGCGGGTTTTCTCGCCCCCTTTCATGGCTTCCTTGAGGTCCTGGTTGATCCGGTCTTTAATACTCATGCTTGTAGATTGATTACGCGTTGCATCGAGAATTTCGTCAGCCAAAATAAACCCAAATGGAGAAAGGTCAAAAGAGAAAAACGCCTTGCCGTGCCGATTGTGCAGGCCGCGGGGCCGGCCGGTCCGTCAGCTGTTGATGTCCCCCCCGGTCGGACGGATGACGATTTCCTCCACCACGGTTCTCGACGGTTGCAGATAGGCGTCGACCACGGGAGCGGCTATATCCTCCGGCATCATCATGCGCGGCTTGAGTTCCTCTCCCGCTTCTCCCCACATGGGCGTGTAAACCGCGCCGGGCATGACGTTGGTCACCCTGACATTGCATTCCCTGGCATACAGCCTGAGCGCCGCGACGAGGCCGTTCTGTCCGAACTTGGACATGGAATAAACCGTCGAGCTCCTGAAGGCGGTTTCCGCCGCGATGGAAGAAATGAAGAAAATATGTCCGGAGCGATGCTGTTGCATGCAGGGAAAGACTTTCTGCGTCAGGAAGAACGTGCCTTTCATGTTGACCGACATCATATGGTCGAAATCCTCCTCGGTAAAATCGTTCAGATCCTTGAATCTTCCCACGCCGGCATTGTTGATCAGGCAATCGATCGTTCCGAATTCCTGCAGGGTTTTTTCCACGATACGATCGATATCGTCCAGCCGCGCAATGTCGGCGGGAATGCTCAAGGTCTCGACACCTGAAGCGCGGCAGCTGTCGGCAAGGCTTTCCAGGTCTTCGTGCGTTCTGGAACAGAGGACGAGGACCGGGCTGAACGAGGGGATTTCCTTCGACCTGCGGACGAACTCGAGGGCGATGGCCCTGCCGATGCCTTTGCCCGCGCCGGTCAGTACGATGATGTCTTTCATGGTTTCCGTCGATTCGTTTGTGTTTTTTGGCCGAATTGTTTTCTCTGCGATTTCCCGATCGCAAGGGCCGAAAGCGGCGGCTGTTATGGCTCGTTCCGTGTTATCCCTTCAGTCGGAGTTCACCCGTATCGTTCATTGGAACAAAGGGTTACGAGACCGTGGTGGCATGTCCGTCCGGCCATGTTCCCACTTGTTGCCGGCGTGGTCTTCCGGTTCGGGCAAGACGCATAATGAAGGTAGAAAATGCTGTATTTACATCGAAAAATCCTTCAGGAATCTTGTCGCTACTCTATAATTAACCTATATTTCCCGTAGTGGCAACAGATGTTGGCGCTCACTTCACCCTAAAATAACCCCCTGCGTTTCAGCTATGTTGAGGAAAAGTAAAGTTAAATGGTTCGACGGGAAAAAAGGCTACGGATTCATTGTCAACCCTGATGGAGGAGAGGATATTTTCGTTCATTTTTCGGCGATCGTCTCCGATCAGAGTTTCAAGGTCCTGAATCAGGACGCTGAGGTCGAGTTCGAACTCGATCAGACGGATAAAGGTCTTCAGGCAAGAAATGTCTGTGAGATCTGTGTTCCCGGGGATTCTGCGCAACCTTCGATTGCTCCGGAATCCGTCGGTCGGACAGCCGGGCAGGAGTAGTTTGTTTGCGGCTTGGCCGTAGTTTTTTACGAAGTATCCCTGTTTCCCCGCTTTTCGAGTCACGTTTCCGTTCCAGCCCCGCTAAAGCCCCTTTTTCGGTCTGCGAATCTTTTCGCGGTTCTCTGTGTGTGCCGGTTGTCTTTCACCGGGCTCCGGCATTGCGCTCCGGACCGCGATGCGTCGTATCGCGGTCCGGATGACTCCTAATCGAGCAGCGCATGTTCCCTGAAGCTGAAAAAAGCTTCCCTGCCGATAATGACATGATCCAGCAGTTCTATCTGCAGTATCGATCCCGCCTGTTTCAGTACGGCCGTCACCTGCCTGTCAGCGTTGCTCGGCTCCACCTCGCCCGACGGGTGATTATGCACCAGAACGATGGCGTGCGCGCTTTCCCGTATGGCGGCCTTGAATATCTCCCGTGGATGGATGAGCGACGCGTTCAGCGTGCCGACGGAGACGATGTCATGGCGAATGATATGATTTTTCGTGTTCAGGTGGAGCAGGAAAAGGTGCTCCCTGGTTTCATCGGGCAGCCTGCCGTCCATGTATTCGTAGACATCCCTCGCCGAGCGGATTTTGCGGTTGAGGCTTCTGGCATGCAGGAGCCGTTTCTGCAGTTCGAAAATCGCAAGTATCTGCATGGCCTTGGCAGGCCCGATCCCCCCGGTTTTCTGCAGTTCGTTCACGGAAAGATCCGCCAGTTTTTCGAGACCGTGTCGCGCGATGAGTTCGTTACAGGTTTCCAGAATGTTTTTTCCTTTCGTTCCGGATTTCAGAACCAGGGCCAGCAGCTCGGCCGGGCTGAGGGCGGCTATGCCCGAACGGATGAAGCGTTCTCTGGGCCTGTTTTCCGGATCGAGGTCGTGGATGCGCATGGGTTGGCGGCTTTACGTTGCTCGGAGTGTGACGGTCATCGGGAAAATATAGTGTATTTTTTATCTATGACGAAAAAATGATGTATATCCGGTTTGCCGAAAAACATGTTCTGATGTGCGATAATGAGAATGTGTCTCACTATGATATGTTCCTTTGGCGTCGTGATCCCGGTGGCGAAAAGGGCAGTTATTTCCGAAGTCCTTTCAGAAGAGGGTTTTCAGGCTCAACGTGCCGGAAATGGATTTTTTTGGCACGCAGTTTGTAGTTATACAGGTGAAGCAATTGATATACCTCACGCCCGTGAGGTCGAGCAGGCGGAATGGGGGACGCCTGTTCATTACAAAAAGCGTCTCGGAAGTATTGGCGAGGCGCTTTTTTTATTGCCTTTTCTGCGGCGGAAAACAAAAAACAGAGCGGCGCTCCGTAACCGGAGCGCCGCTCTGTTTTTTGTTATTGTCTCAGGGTTTGCGTTTTCAGGCAAGAAGGTCCGCAAGGTTGTTGCAGTTTTCTTCGACGATCGCCGCGGATTTTCTGAGTGCTTCGAGTTCGGCCTGCGCGAGGTTGATCTCGAGAATTTCTTCGACGCCCGTTGCGCCGAGTTTGACGGGGACGCCGATATAGACGTTTTTGATGCCGTACTGGCCGTCGAGCATCGCCGAACAGGGAAGGATGCGCTTACGGTCGTTGACGATGGAGTCGATCATGTCGACGGCCGAAGCGGCGGGCGCGTAGTAGGCTGAGCCGTCCTTGAGATAGTTGACGATTTCAGCCCCGCCCTTGCGGGTTCTCTCGACAAGTGATTCGATTTTTTCAGCGCTCATGAGTTCGGTAATGGGAATTCCCGCAACGCTGGTGTATTTGACCACGGGAACCATGGAATCGCCATGACCGCCAAGGACGAAAGCGTTGACATCCTGCATCGAGACGTTGAGTTCCTCGGCGATGAAAGACCGGAAACGGGCGGAATCGAGAACGCCGGCCATGCCTATAACCCTCGAGCTCGGCAGTTTGCTCCTTACGTAGCCGACATGGGTCATAATATCGAGAGGGTTCGATACCATGATGATGATCGGGTTTCTCGAGTGATGCATGATCCTGTCCGTAACCTCCCTGACGATGCCTGCGTTTTTCATCAGAAGGTCTTCGCGCGACATTCCCGGCTTGCGCGCCAGGCCGGCGGTAATCAGGACGATATCCGAATCGGCGGTATCCGCGTAGTCGTTGGTCCCCTGGATTCGTGTGTCGAACAGGCCGACAGGGGCGGATTCGTACATATCGAGCGCTTTGCCCTGGGGTATGCCTTCGAGAATATCGAGAAGCACCACGTTTTTCGCGAGCTGCTTTTCAGCGATTCGGTGAGCTGCAGTCGCGCCTACATGGCCGGCGCCAATAACGGTAATTTTCATATCAGGTAACATTTAATTCTGCGGTACGCAAAGCAGGGAACCGCCCGGAAAAAGGAGATGTCCCGGCTCGATCGGGAAGCAAAAAAAAAGCCGGCCTTTGAAGGTCGGCTTTGAAAATATACACTTAATTTCGTTCCAAGGCAAGACGTCAGGCCGGGAGGATGTCGATGTGTTTTTTGTCCTTGCGCCCGTTCCTGAAATGAACGGTTCCGTCCACAAGGGCGAAAATCGTATGGTCCTTGCCTATTCCTGCATTGTTCCCGGGCTTGAAGACCGTGCCTCTCTGGCGAACGATGATGGAGCCCGCGGAGACGAGCGAACCGCCCGAGGCTTTGACACCCAGATACTTCGGATTGCTGTCGCGGCCGTTTTTGGTTGAGCCGCCGCCTTTTTTATGAGCCATGAGAAATCAAATTTATGGTGAAAATAAAACCGATACCCTTAAACGGAGACCACCTCGACCTTCGTCATCTGCTGGCGATGCCCGTTTCTTTTCTGATAGCGTTTTCTTCTTTTCTTTTTGAAAACGATGACTTTCTCGTCCTTGTAGTGCCCGAGCACCTTGAGCTGGACGTTGCCCGAAGGCTCCATCGATGTGCTCTCGCCGTCGATTTTCGCCAGCGGTTTGACGTCGAGAACGTCGCCGACTTCCGCAGCCTGGTGAGGGATGGCCAGCTCTTCGCCCTTGCCGACAAGAAACTGTTTGTCTGAAATCTTTATCAGTGCCTGCATTACAGTACCCGTTATATTAGAATAAACCAAGAACCGTAATATAGGTAATCACGAAAGAAATTCAAACGAGAAGCGCATTCTTTTCGTTTTCGGTCATGGTGCTACAGCAGAAAAAAGCTCACTCCGAGCACGAGGGCGAACATGGTGAGCGAAATCGTGAACAGCCTGTACCACCTTGCGTATTCCCCGGCGTCGCAGGGATAGGAAATCGGCTGAATGGCCTTGACGATATAGCCCATGGTAAGGGCTACCTGCAGAACGATAAGCCCCGCTTTGACGAATACCCACAACGTCCAGCCGTGGAACAGGAAGGCGAGCAGCAGTCCTGTCACGACCGCCGTCTTGAAACCGGTGTCGGCCACTTTGGTTTCCAGCCTGATGTAGGTGTGCAGCAATGATGTGTACTCGGCTGTGTTTCCGTCTTTCGCCGTCAGCCTGGGTTCGAGCGTTCTGAGCAGAAAGAGCGATGCGAACACGGTGCCGAACCAGATGGCGAACGACGTGACATGGATGAAAAGCAGCAGGCTGTGCCAGTTCATGGTAGATTCTTTTTGAGCGGAACGGTTCGATGGGAAAAGATTTTTTCGTGAATCAGTGCGGTTAAAAATCGGAAAAAGACGGAAAGAACGCAAGCGATGCCGTTCGGGTCGTCCGGACGTTGGCGGCTGCAGGAGTTTGCTTTTTTTATCGATCTGAAGTAGTTTCAGCAGATATCCTCATTTTACCTGTCATCAACCATCCGCATGACCGCGAAAACGGCAAAAAAACGCAAAGAGAGTACGCCGATGATGCGGCAGTATCTCGAGGTCAAGGACCGTTACCCGGAGTTTCTGCTGTTGTTTCGTGTAGGCGATTTCTACGAATCCTTTTTCGACGACGCCCGCCGGGTTTCCGAGGCTCTCAATATCGTTCTCACCCGTCGTTCGAACGGTTCCGCGGCCGATATTCCGATGGCTGGCTTTCCGCATCATGCCTGCGAGGGGTATATAGCCCGGCTGGTGAAGAAAGGCTTCAAGGTGGCCGTATGCGACCAGGTCGAGGACCCTTCGCAGGCGAAGGGGATCGTCAGGAGGGAGATCACCGATATCGTCACGCCCGGAGTGATCTACAGTGACAGGATTCTCGACGACCGCCACAACAATTATCTCTGCGCGCTCGTTTTCCGCAAGGCAGGCAGGGAACATCTCGCCGGCATCGCGTTCATCGACGTGACGACCGCGGAATTCAGGATAGCCGAGGTCCCCGTCGAGCGGACTCCGGACATGCTGCAGTCGGTCAATCCCTCGGAGATCCTGATGTCTTCGCGCGACAGGGAGTATCGACAGCTTTTTGCAAGGGCTATCCCCCCTTCGGTGGTCGTGACCGAACTCGAGGAATGGATGTTCAGCGGCGAAAACGCCGCACAGGTGCTTTCGAAGCACTTCAGAACGCATTCACTGAAAGGTTTCGGGATCGAGACGGCGGAAACCGCTCGTATCGCCGCGGGAGTGATTCTCCAGTACCTGGAGGAAACCCAGCAGAACCGGCTGCAGTATATCACGACCATCGCGCTGATGGACAGCCGGGATTACATGACGCTGGACCAGCAGACGAAAAGAAACCTGGAGATCATCTCTTCGATGCAGGACGGCTCTACCAGCGGCAGTCTCCTGGAAGTCATCGACATGACCAGGAACCCCATGGGGGCGAGACTGCTGCGGCGCTGGCTTCTGCGTCCGCTGAAAAACGTTTCTGCCATTCAGAGGAGGCTCGGCGCGGTCGACGCCCTGTTGGCCCATGAGCCGTTGCGTACGAAGGTTGGCGAAATACTGGGGGGGATAAACGATCTCGAACGGGCGCTTGCCCGCATCGCGACGTTCCGGACGATGCCCAGGGAAGTGCGCGCGCTCGGTTCGTCGCTTGAAAAACTGCCCGGTCTTCAGGAGGTGCTCCGGGATTGCACCGGTGAGCGGCTGAGAGAGCTTGCCGCGCAGCTTGTGCCGATGTCCGGCATCGTCGGGACCATCGACAGCGCCGTGGAGCCCGACGCGGGCGCCTCGCTTCGGGATGGCGGCTATATCCGGAGCGGCTTCGATGCCGAACTCGATGAATTGCGCTCGATCGCGTCCAGTGCAAAGGGGCGCCTTATGGAAATCCAGCAGGCCGAACGGAGCAGAACCGGGATTTCCACCCTCAAGGTCCAGTACAACCGCGTGTTCGGCTATTACATCGAGGTGAGCAAGGCGAACAGCGACAAGGTTCCCGATGACTACGAGAAGAAACAGACTCTCGTCAACGCCGAACGCTATACCATAGCGGCCCTCAAGGAGTACGAGGAAAAGATTCTGACGGCCGAAGAACGAAGCCAGGTCCTCGAACAGCGGCTTTTCCGCGAGCTTTGCGCCACGATAGCTGCGGAAGCCGAAAAGATTCAGCGGAATGCCGAAATCGTGGCGGAGCTCGACTGCCTCTATTCTTTCGCCATGGCCGCCGCCGAATACGGCTATGTCAGACCCACGGTGAGCGAGCACGGCGATCTTGCGATACAGGGCGGACGTCATCCGGTTCTCGAACGCATTCTCGACGTCGGGGAGCCCTACGTGCCGAACGACTGCGAACTGAACGATCGTCAGCGCATGCTCGTCGTCACCGGTCCGAACATGGCCGGAAAAAGCTCCTTTCTCCGTCAGAACGGATTGATCGTGCTTCTTGCGCAGGTCGGCAGTTTCGTGCCGGCTAAAAGCGCCGACATAGGGCTTGTGGACAGGATTTTCACCAGGGTCGGCGCATCGGACAATCTCGCCTCGGGAGAGAGCACCTTTCTTGTCGAGATGAACGAAGCGGCCAGCATTCTCAACAACGCGACCGGGAAAAGTCTTATCCTGCTCGACGAAATCGGCAGGGGTACGAGTACCTACGACGGCATGTCTATCGCCTGGGCGATGAGTGAATACATTCATTCGGTCATCGGGGCGAGAACGCTCTTTGCCACGCATTATCATGAGCTGGCGGAACTCGAGGAGCGGTTTTCCGGAATATGCAACTTCAACGCAAGCGTGGTCGAAACCGCCGACAAGGTGGTGTTTCTCAGGAAGATCGTCAGGGGAGCCTCCGACAACAGCTACGGCATCGAGGTGGCAAAAATGGCCGGCATGCCTTCGGAGGTGATTGCAAGGGCGAAGGAGATACTGGCCGGGATGGAAAAGAGCGACGCTCATATCCCCGTCGTATCGTCCGCTCCGGCGGAACCGCGGTCGCAACAGATCTATCTTTTCGAGCAGGAGGAGCGGAAGCTGCGCCGCGCCATCGAAAGCATCGATCTGGACCGGCTGACCCCGCTCGACGCGCTTCTGGAGTTGAAAAAGCTCCAGGACCTCGCGGGTGAGGCCTGATTCCGGCAATGTTCACTGTTCGGGTGCCGGACGTGCCCGCCCCGGCCGCAATCGCATCAAAGGAGAGACGCAGAATTTGAAACGATCGGTTCTTCTTGTTTTCGTTCCTGCCGACAGCGGTGTCGACGGCCCTTCTCTCCTCGGGGAGGAGCAGGAGCGGAGTTTTCTGCGTTCCATCAAGGACGGCGTCCTCAAGAATGTCATAAAGCGCGCGCAGTTCGCCATTCCGGCCCTTTCGCTCATGATACTGAGCTCCGTGAGAGAGGACGGGGTCGAGCAGCGGATCTGCGACCTGCGTTTCGAGAAGCTGCCCCTGGACCGGTCGTGGGATCTGGTGGGCATCAGTGTTCAGACCGGCGCCGTCAAACCGGCTTTCGCGCTTGCGGCCCTGCTGCGTGAAAAAGGCTACAGGGTCGTGCTGGGCGGGCCTTACGTCACGATTTTTCCCGAGCGCTGCCGGGAGCACGGCGATGTGCTTGTGGTCGGCGAGGCCGACGAAATATGGCGCGAGGTGCTGATCGATCTGAAGCGGGACCGTCTGAAGCCCGAATACCGGGTGAGTGAACTGCCCGATCTCTCCGTAAGTCGCCCCGTCGACAAGAGCGCGCTGGATCTCGGGAGCTATTTCACGACCAATGTGCTGCAGACCACGAGAGGCTGTCCCTACAGCTGCGATTTCTGCAACGTTCATGTGATGAACGGTCACCGGCTGCGCCACCGGTCGATTCCGGAGGTGGTTGCCGAGGTTGGCCGTTTTCTCGAAAAGGACCGGCGGATTTTCTTTCTCCTCGACGATACGGTCAACGCGGACGATGAGTATGCGGAAAAGCTGTTCAGGGAACTGGTGCCCTTCGGCATCACCTGGGTCGGTCAGGCGACGACGAAGCTGGGCGAAAACCCACGCCTGCTCGATGTCTTTTCGGATTCAGGCTGCGGCGCGCTGCTCGTGGGTATTGAAAGTCTCGCGGAGGCGAGCAACAGGGCGCATTTCAAGTTTCACAATCCCGCAGGGCGTCAGGCTGAAAATATCCGCAATATCCGTCGCGCCGGAATCTGCGTTTACGGCAGCTTCATCTACGGTCTCGACGAGGATACCGCCGAACAGGCCGATGCCATCGAGGCGTTTATCGACGATACTGGTATCGACGTGCCGGGCATCAACCTGCTGAGGCCTATTCCGGGGACGCCGGTGTTCAACCGTCTTGCCGATGAGGGACGGCTGCTTCACGACCGGGACGACCACGACGCATTCCGTTTTTCGTGGGGGCAGGAAATGCTCTACCGGCCGAAAAGAATGCCGCTCGAAGAGTTCATTCCGAGCTATACCGCCCTGACGAAAAGGGTCTTTTCGATCAGGCGGGCGCTGCGGCGGGCAGCCGACGCGCCGACGCTCCGTTCGGCCGTGCTGATGTTCAACCTTTTCTATGTGCATATGTACGGCCTTTCACGCAAGGATCTCGTCCGTCAGATGGCGGAGCTTTGCGTGAAGGACGAAGAGGCGGCTTGCTGATGTGCAGGAAGAGTCCCGTCCGCCGAAGGGCCGCGAACGGACGGAGACGAGGCACCGGTGGAGGATCGGTCCGACGGTCGCTTCGTCAGTTCAGGGACTCGATTTCGGCTTCGAGCAGCTGCTGGTTATAGAGTTCCGCGTAGATTTGATCCCTGGCCAGAAGTTCGTCGTGCGAGCCGCTTTCGGCTATGCGACCGTCCTGCAGCACGATGATGCGGTCGCAGTTTTTGACCGTCGATATCCGATGGCTTATGAGCAGGAGCGTCGTTCCGGGCAGTTTCTTGAGCAGCGCCCTGAAGATACCGGCTTCAGTGCCGGTGTCTACCGCGGAAAGGGAGTCGTCGAGTACGAGCACCTTCGGCTTCCACGCCAGCGCCCTGGCTATCGAGGTCCTCTGCTTCTGTCCTCCTGAAAGATTTATGCCCTTTTCGCCGAGCATGGTCTCGAAGCCGTCCGGAAAATCCATGATGTCTTCGTAGAGGTTGGCCATTCTGCTCGCTTCCACGGCCATGTCGAGGCTTTCCTCGCGGTTTCCGTAATTGATGTTGTTGGCTATGGTGTCCGAAAAAAGGAAATTGGTCTGCGGCACGAATCCGACATGCTGCCGCAGCTCCGCCAGGGGCATCGTTCGGATGTTCCTGCCGTCCAGAAGGACGGCGCCCTGTGTCGGATCGTAAAGCCTCGGGACGAGGTTGACCAGGGTTGTCTTGCCGGAACCGGTGGCGCCGACGATCGCGACCTTCGTGCCGGGTTCTATCGTGAACGAGATATCTTCCAGCACCTTTTTCCGGTCGTTTCCGGCATAGGAGAAAGAGACGTTCCTGAATTCGAGCCTGCCCTTGATGTCGTCCTGCCGGTCTTTGTCAGAAGGGGATACTGGCGTTTCGATGTCCGGTTTGGCTTCGAAAATTTCGTCGAGGCGTTTCTGGGCAGACGCGGCTTTCTGGATGATATTCGTCACCCAGCCGATGGAAATGATCGGCCAGCTCAGCATGCTGACGTAGATGATGAACTGGGCGATGTCGCCGATAGTCATGGTTCCGTTGATGACATCGATGCCGCCCGCCCAGATGACCGGGATAAGCGACAATGCAAGCATCGCGGTCAGGATGGCGAAAAACAGCGCCTGCAGTTTCGCCAGGGAGAGGTTGCGGTCGTAGTAGGTTTCGTTGAGCTTCCTGAACCGTTCCGTTTCATCGTCCTCGCGTGCGAAGCTCCGGACGACCCGGATGCCCGAAATGTTTTCCTGGAGGAGATTCGTGATGTCGGCGTAGCTTTCCTGTATGCTTTTTGTCTTTTTCTGCATAGACCGGCCGATCCGGTAGACGGAGTAACTCAGAAAGGGGGCGGGAATGAGCGCCAGCAGCGTCAGGCTCGGAGAGATGGTCAGCATGGCGATGACCGCAAGAAGGAGGCGGAAAAACGTGTTGATGGAATACATGATTCCGGGGCCGAGAAAGTCCCTGACGGCGTTCAGGTCGTTGGTTCCTCTCGATATCAGCTCTCCCGTGCTGGTTCTGTCGTAGAAGCTTCTCGAAAGCGTCTGGAGATGAGCGTAATAGTCGTTTTTCAGGTCGAATTCGATATCCCTCGATGCCACGATGATGTTCTGGCGCACGAAGAAGAGAAAGACTCCGCTGAGAGCGGAGAAAAGAATATAGAGCCCGACGTCGCCGAGAATTTCCGTCATCCGGAAGGGTCTGCCCATGACATCGACGGCTTCGCCGATGAAGCGCGGAGCGTAGACGGCGAAGATGTTGGTGACGATAATACAGAAGAAACCGTACAGCAGCTTGTGCCGGTATTTGCGCAGATATTTCCGGAGGCTGAGCAGATTTTTCATCAGCGGTGTTTTTGATGTCAGGGATGTAATGTATAATAACACTGGGGAAACCCCAAGGATGCCCTTCGGGGACCGTCCCCGCCGCCGGGCTGAAACGGCGGCAGGGACGGTATCCCGGGGCGACAGCGATTTCCTTCACGATGTTTCAACAGCGATGCCGTTCGAGTCGAACAAGAGTTACTACAGTATCGGCGAGGTGAGCAAGATCACCGGCGTGCCGTCATACCTCCTCAGGTACTGGGAAGGTTTTTTCAACGAGCTCAGGCCCGGCAGGGACACGCGGGGGAACCGTCGTTACACCAACAAGGATATCGCCATGGCCCTGACCATCAAGGACCTGGTGTACGAGAAAGGCTACAAGCTCGGGCGCGCGACCGAGATCGTCAAGGAAGGGGCGGGTGACGACGATCCGGACGAAAGAACATCCGAAATTCTGACCCTCCGCAAGCAGATCAGCAGGGAAAAGAAGAATCACGGTATCGTCAACCAGCGGCGCAGGAAGCTGCTCGAGGATATCCGCGACGACATCGAGGAGGTATTGAGGATTCTGGGATAGGAGCCGCTTTTCGGGCGAGGAGGGAAAATGGAAAAGCCGGCGGTGTCGCCGGCTTTTCAGTCTGTGCTTTTCGATATCCTCTACTGGGCGTAGAGTACTTCGAACTGTCCCGTGCCGCCTTTGCAGACATGCTCGACCCAGCGGCCGTATGCACCACCGCTCCAGCGGTATTCCTCGAGGTTCTGCGAACGGAACTGGGGCGCCGCGTAACGGATCTTGTATCCTTTCGGCAGAACGATCTTCAGCTGTGCATCGACGGTGAAGTCGTTGAACTTGCCTACCATGCCGTGGTGGACGAGCGGAATCAGAGGATGGTTGAGAACCCTGCGGAGACCTCCGCCTGCATCTCTCGAAACGCCCGGAAGGTTGCCGTCGACCTTGACCTCGATACCCTGCGAGTCGGAGCGGAAGCCGCCTTCGATGGACGCGGGCTTGTTGAGCTGCTCGACCGGGAAGAGTTCCGTCCAGCGGGAAATGGAATCGACGATACCCGAACCGGCATGGGAGAATTTCCAGCGGGTGACCCCTACCGGGCCTTTCTCGCCGCCTTCGACACCGGAGCTGTTGACCTGGATCGGCGAAATGCGCTGTCCACCCTCGTTGATGGCCGTGAATGCGGGACCGATGAACCAGAATTCCCTGATCCAGTCGTTGAAGTTTGCGCCACCGCCTGACATCGACTGCTGGAATCCTTCCCAGGTGTCGATGAGATCGTTGTTTTCCAGGGGTACTTTCATGAGAATGTCATGGAACTGGCGGCCCTGCTGGTAAATGGGGTTCGGAACGTTTCGGCGTACCGCATCCGAACGGTAGTAGTACATGTTGACCACGGAACCTTCGAAGGAGAAGGAGTGGGAGAAATCACCTACTGAAAGTTTGCCTTCACCGACAGCGATTCTTCTGTCCTTGGTCTCGTTGGCAATATCGACCTCGACTTCAAGCGTGTTCTTGGTGCTGTCGACGATCGACTCGATCTTCGAAGTGAAGCGGACAACGCCTTTCTGGGCGTCGAGGGGCTTCGCATCGATTTTGATGTTGCAGTCGGCCGGCAGCAGGGGGAGGGCTGCGGGAGCATTGACCTTTGCCCGACCTTTTACTTGTCCCCAGGAGCTCGAACCACCCTCGAGAATAACCTCGTAATCAGCATGGGCGGTTGTCGTGTCTTTTGTGCCGAATAGAGCCATAATTGATCTCCTTTTTCTGGTGGCGTTGTGAAATTTTCAGCAGGAAATTTTTTTCGTTTCATTCCTGTTAAATAACAGCTTGAAACAAATTTAAAGAATAAAAATAAATAATTAAAGTAAAATATGCCTCTTTGAGCCTCGGCGATTCCCGCAGGTTCCCGTCTTCAGGCATGTTTTTTTCGTACCCGGTTTGTTTCCGCTTTTTAGTATTTTTCGTGCGGTTTACGTCGAACATCCTATCCTGAAGTACATGGTACGTGTCCCCGGTGGCCGATCGGGTCTCCGCAGCATTGTTCCCTTCCTCGTTTCGGGGATTCTTCTGGGGATTTCCTTCCCGACCTATCCCTTCGTCCGGCTCGAAATCCTGGCCTGGATAGCGCTGGTCCCCCTGCTGCTCGCATCCCGCCGCGAGGGTGCCTTCGCCGGATATGCCGCCCGTGTCTACCTGACGATGCTTGTCTTCGGTTCCATCAGTGTCTGGTGGATATCCCTGGCCACGCTTGCCGGAGGGATCCTGGCCATCCTGGTCAACTCGTTTTTCATGACGGTTCCCCTGCTTGTTTTTTTCGTTCTCCGGAGGCGGCGGGGCTATCGGTTCGCACTCTACTCCCTGCCGTTTCTCTGGGTTTTCTGGGAATGGCTGTATATGAGCCAGGATCTTTCCTTCGGCTGGCTCCTGCTCGGCAATTCGCAGGCCCTGCTCAACCCGATGATCCAGTATGCCGACATCACGGGTGTCTGGGGCGTGAGCTTCTGGCTGCTCTGGTTCAACGTGCTTGTGGCCGACGGCATCGACCGTTACGAGAACGGCCGGGCGGTACTGCCCGGCGCGCTTTTTGTCGCGGCGATGCTTGCCGTTCCTCCCGCCTATGCCTGGTGGATATACAGCGCCGGGGAAGCCCGGGAAGATCTTTCTCCCGTAAAGGTGGCCATCGTCCAGCCGAATATCGATCCCCTCAAGAAATGGAAACTGTACGACGGGGCCGATATCATGACGATGTATTATGCAATGACCGATGCCCTGGTTTTTCGTTCGAAGCCGGACCTGGTGCTCTGGCCGGAGACAGCCATTCCTTTCTATATCAGGGAAGCGGGAAGCGGAGACTATTACAGGGCGCTGGAAAACAGGGCGCGGCAGTGGGACGCCGCGCTGCTGAGCGGCTGCGCCGACATTGTCTGGTACAGCGACGAAGAGGTGGCCGGAAAGGAGCTTCTCTACCGCTACGACCGCGAGAGCGGAAGGTATTACCAGACCTTCAACGCATCCATGCTGATCGATGGGAAGCGACAGGTCCCACAGATGTACAGGAAAATGAAGCTGGTGCCTTTTGCCGAGCGCGTGCCTTACATGGAATACGCTCCGTGGCTGGGCAATCTCACCTTTTCCCTCGCGGGGATAAGCAGCTGGGGGAAGGGCGACGACATGACGATAATGGAATTCACCACCGCCCGGGGGGATACGGTCAGGATCTCGAACGTGATCTGCTACGAATCGATTTTTCCCGGCCTTGTCGCGGATTTCGTCGGCAGGGGATCCGAATTCCTCACACTGGTCACCAATGACGGCTGGTACGCGAAATCGTACGGTCCTTACCAGCATGCGGCCATCGCGCGTTTTCGCTGCATCGAGAACCGGCGAGCCATGGCGAGATGCGCAAATACCGGGATTTCCCTGTTTCTCGACCGCTTCGGCAGAGTCTCCTCTGAAATTCCCTGGTGGGAAAAACGCACGCTCGTGGCCGATATCGAGCGCAGCAGGGCCCTGACGTTCTATACCCGCTTTCCGGATCTTCTGCCCAGGGTCGCGGGTGGAATTTCCCTCTTCATCGTTCTTCTCGCCGCTTTCCCGCTGAAGCGGCGGCGTCGAGCCCGTAACTTCTGATTTTTCGGTAAAGCGTTCTTTCGTTGATGCCCAGCGCCTTGGACGTCCTGCGGCGATTGCCCTCGAAAGCCGCGAGCGCCTCGGTGATCGCTTTTTTTTCCAGCTCCGCGATCGTCAGGATTTCCTGCTTCGTTTCGGGGCCGCTCTCGGGCTCTTTTTCCGCGGATGAAGGCGGAAGGAGCAGCGGCTGCTGTCTCGGCGCTTTTTCCGTGTCCGGCCGCCCCCTCAACAGCAGCTGCTTTATCTCGGTGATTTCCTGGTGCAGCCTGATGAGGCTGCTGTAGATGAGGTTCAGTTCGTTTTTCTCCGATTTTTCGGGATCGTGGACAAGGCTTTTGTGGCGGCTTCTCTGCACGAGGTACCGGTCGAGCATGTCCGGGGTCACCTGTCGGCCCCGTTCGAGAATAAGCAGGGACTCGAGAAGGTTCCTGAGTTCGCGCACGTTGCCCGGCCAGGTGTAGCGCAGCAGCATTTCCGCCGCTTCGTTGGTGAAGCCTTCGAACGATATTCCGTGTTTCTGCTCGAAGCTGCGGATGAAATGCTGTGCGAGCAGCAGGATATCCTTTCCTCTTTCCCTGAGCGGCGGGAGGTGCAGTTCGACGCTGTGCAGGCGGTAGTAGAGATCCTCCCTGAAATTTTTTTCGGCAACGGCCTGGCGGAGGTTCCTGTTCGTGGCCGCGATGATTCTCGCGTCGGAGCGGACGGTCTCCGAGGACCCCACCCGCTGAAATTCGCCCGATTCGATGACGCGCAGGACCTTTACCTGCGTTTCGAGGGGCATGTCGCCGATCTCGTCGAGGAAAATGGTGCCCCGGTCGGCGGCTTCGAAATAGCCTTTCCTGCTCTGTACGGCTCCGGTGAATGCCCCTTTTTCATGTCCGAAAAGCTCGGACTCGAGAATTCCGGCCGGAATGGCCGCGCAGTTGACCGGAACGAAGTTCTCCCGCGAACGGCGGCTGTTGTCGTGAATGAAGCGGGAGAGCACTTCCTTGCCGGAACCAGTCTCTCCGGTAATCAGCACGCTGACCTCGGTTCTGGCGACCTGCAGCGCAAGATGCTTCAGCTGGAGGATCGCGGCGGATTCTCCGAGAAAGTCAGCGGTTCTGCTCATCGCGGTCGAACGTTGCGTGGGAGGAGGTCATTCAGTTTCCCTGCAATATGATGGTTTTGAACGGAAGCTGCGAAGCCTTGCGGGAGGCTTCCTCACGCGTCGTGAAGGAGTTCTTCGAGCGGACCTTGTGCAGATTGCCATCCCGGAAAATGGTCACCGGCAGGTGTGCCGCGACGCGGTCGGCGAGTTTTCTTGCGTTGTCGGGAGAACCGAAGCTGCCGAACTGCAGCATGAAGGACGGTCCCTGAATCGGGGTTTTCGTGCCGCCGCCGGAGGAAAGTGCGGCATGGTAGGCCGCCAGGCGCGCCCGGCTCAGAGAGTCGAGACCCGGGTCGGGATAGTTCTGCAGCTGTCTGCTGAAAAGCCTGGCGGCCTTCGGGCCGTCTTCGGCAAGCAGGGCGTCGATGACCGTTTTTTCCGAGTTCCTCGATACTCTCGGCCGCAGTTTTTCTAACAAATAAACCTTATCTTGTTCCACGTATTGAAGGATCAGGGTGCTGTTGCCCGACTGCTGTGCGGTCGCGGTTCCGGCGGCCGTCAGGATCAGGACGCACGCGAGCGCGGCGAGAAAAGATTTCGGTGCGGTCATGCGTGTGGGATGCGCTATTGCGGAGTCTCGTTGTTCTGAAAGAATGGCGGGAGCCCTGTTTCACGAAATATGGCAAATATTCGGGGAAAAACCATTCTCCCCGGGCCGGCGGGTCCCGCAGGAAGCCGGGAACCTTCCGGATAACATACAGAGCAACTGTTTTCCATGCAGCATATTGCACGCAAGGCCTTCGCCAAGATCAACCTCGGCCTGCTGATCACCGCCCGCCGGCCCGACGGCTACCACACCCTTGAAACCGTATTCGCCCCGATCAACTGGTATGACGAACTTTCGTTTTCGCCCGCCCAGGATCTCTTCATGCAATGCAGCAACCGGGAGCTTCCCGTGGACGACAGCAATCTCTGCATCAGGGCGGCCAGGGCTTTGAGGGAACATGCCGGCATCGCCCGCGGCGCGTCCATAGAACTCGTGAAGCATATCCCGTTCGGCGCCGGGCTCGGCGGGGGCAGCAGCGACGCGGCTGCAACGCTCGGTGCCCTGAACCGCCTTTGGGGGCTCGATCTGCCGAGGGAAGAACTGCACGACATCGCCGTCGGCCTGGGAGCGGACGTTCCCTATTTTCTCGGGGACGGCGCGCTGTCCTATGCCACGGGGATAGGCGAACAGCTCGAGGAGCTGGGGTTTTCGCTGCCGTTCAACATCGTAACGGTTTTTCCCGGCGAGCACATATCCACGGTCTGGGCCTACAGGAATTTCTATGCGAGATTCGATCGCGAGGTTCCCGATCTCAAGGCCCTGCTCGGGGTGTTGTGCGACGGCGGCGACCGGTCGGTGCTCGAAGCGTTCGAAAACGATTTCGAGCCGGCGGTGTTCGATCATTTTCCGGCCGTCAGGCAGGCACGCGACGAACTGCTCGATGCCGGGAGCTTTTTCGCCAGCCTTTCGGGAAGCGGTTCGGCCGTATTCGGCCTCTTCGACTCGGAAGAAGCCGCGTCCGCAGCCCTCGGGCGACTGTCGGGAACCTATCCGGCAACCCTCACTCCCGCCGGGTTCAGCATGAACGCCTGAGGGTCCCTGTGCCCCGCTCAGGAGATGTCTTTCAGCTCCTGGGAAAACAGCCGAAGGTCCTCGTCGAGAAAATGTGACGACTGCAGCCGGGCGTGCTTGACGGCGTCGTGGTCGATGACCACGTCCAGGTGGTGCTCTTCGAAAAGCGGGGCCTCGGCTATCGGTTTGCCGTCAGGTCCCGAAACGGCGGACCTGCCCCAGTAGGTGAAACTGTCTTCGTTGCCGACGCGGTTGATGCAGGCCACATAGGTGCTGAACAGGAACGAGTAGGTGCTGATGATTTTTCTCCACTGCCGCACGATTGCGGGTTCCGCTTCTCCGGGGGTCAGGCGCAGCGGGCTCGACATGAGGACGAAGAGCAGTTTCGCTCCCTGGTGGGCGAGCAGATAGGGCACCGACACATGCCAGAAATCCTCGCATATTCCGATGCCTATCTTGCCGAGCCGCCGCGACGTGATCGCTTCGATACGCTGTCCGGCGGAGAAGTACCGGAGTTCCTCGAACATGCCGTACGTCGGCAGGTAGATTTTCCTGTGCGCGCTTCGGGCGTTGCAGTCCTCGAACAGAAACGCGGCGTTGTAGACGCCGTATTCGTCGCTGAGTTCTATGCCGCCGCAGATAATGGTGATGTCGCTGCTGAGTTTTCTCAACGGTTCCAGCGCCGGATCGTCGATGTGAATCGCTATGTCCTGGGCGGCATCCTGGACATTGTAGCCGGTCAGCGACAGTTCGGGGAAAGCTATCGCGTCCATGCCGTCCGCCGCGGCCTGTTCGACGAGCCGCACGTGCCGCGACAGATTTTCGGCGAAGTTCGCGAGCACGCAATCGTTCTGCACTATTCTCAGTCTTGGTCTCTGCATGGCGTCTTGGTCAGGAATGGTAGGGATAAAACAGGTAGAACGTCAGCGAAAGAGCCGCGAGGATCCACATGCCGGCTTTCACTTCGGAAGCCCTGCCCGTCAGGAGCTTGATCGTCGTGTAGGCCATGAATCCGGCGGTGATGCCCACACCGATGTTGAAGGTGAATATCATCAGCGCGATCGTCAGAAAGGCCGGAATGAGTTCGCTGTAGTCGTCGAAATCGAATTTCGTCACCGGTTGCAGCATCAGCATGCCCACGACCACGAGCGCCGGACCGTAGGCTCCTGCGGGAACGATCGTGAGCACCGGCGAGAGGAAGAGCGCGCAGGTGAAGAGCATTGCGATCACGACGGCCGTGAAGCCTGTTTTCCCGCCCTGTTCTATTCCCGTCGCGGATTCGATGTAGACGCCGGCCGTCGTCGTGCCGAAGAGCGATGCGGCTATGGTCGACAGAGCGTCGACGAGCATCGGTTTTTCGATTTCCGGCAGGTTTTCCTCCCCGTCGAGCAGGTTTGCCCTGGAGGAAAGGCCGATAAGCGTGCCCATGGTATCGACGAAATCCATGACGAGCACGCTGGTGATCACGCCGACGAATCCCCAGGTCAGAGCCCCGTGGAAGTCTATCTGCAGAAAAACCGGGGCGAGCGACGGCGGCAGGCCGGCAAGGCTCGAAGGCATCGGCACGATCCCGAACAGGATGAACGCGGCGGTCGTGACGAGGATTCCAGCAAGGATCGATCCCGGCGTCTTGATTACGAGAAGCACCGACATGAGCAGCAGACCGCCGATGCTGAGCAGCACGGAAAGTTCTGAAATATCTCCCATTGCCACGGGGGCTCCCGGTACGCCGAGCCTGACTATGCCCATGTCGTTCAGGCCGATAAAGGCGAGAAAAAGGCCGATGCCGACGGAAAAACTGTGTTTGAGCGACCGCGGAATGGCTCTGGAAAGCCAGGAACGGAGACCGGAGAGCGTGAGCAGCGTGAAGAGTAGGCCGCTGATGAAGATGGCCGCAAGAGCGGTCTGCCAGGAGTATCCCAGTGTCTGGACGACCGTGTAGGCTATGAAGGCGTTTTCTCCCATGTAGGGCGCAACGGCGAATGGGCGTTTCGCGTAGACGGCCATGAGCAGGGTTCCGAAAATGGCCGTCAGTATGGTTGCGGTCATGGAGGCTTCCCTGGGAATGCCCGCGGCGGAAAGGATCGCCGGGTTGACGATGACGATGTAGGAGAGCGTCACGAAGGTCGTCAGTCCGGCGACGGTTTCCTGACGGTAACCGGTTCCGTGCCGGTCGAAGCCGAAAAAAGTCCGCATGATCAGGAGAGTCGGGTAACAGGTTGCATACATGGAAGGTATTAATATTCGTCCAGAGATCGAAAGAAAGAAAGAAATCGTCGCAGGCTCTTGTTTTAACTGTTTGCGGATACTATATTGGACTGAAATTGTCTTGTTTATTTCTTTTCATAAAAAAACAACGGTGTTCACGGCGTTTCGGGCCTCGTTCCTCCGGACAGAAGCCGGGCAATGCGGTGAACGGCCATAAAGGAGGTTGCTCACATGGGTGTATTGGTTGGCCGGCCGGCCCCCGATTTCGATCTCGAGGCGGTTGTAGAAGGAAGCCGTTTCGTCGATTCCTGCAAGCTTTCGGATTACCGCGGCAAATACGTGGTGCTTTTCTTCTATCCGCTTGATTTCACCTTCGTCTGTCCCACGGAGCTGCATGCTTTTCAGGAAAGGCTGGAGGAGTTCCACCACAAGAACGTCGAGGTTCTCGCCTGTTCCGTGGATTCGAAATTTTCTCACCACGCCTGGCTCAGGACGCCCCGGAACCAGGGGGGCATCGAAGGCGTGACCTACCCGCTGCTTTCCGATATCAACAAGGAGGTGTCGAGGGCCTATGACGTCCTGGCCGAGAAAGAGGGGGTTTCCTACCGCGGCCTTTTCCTCATCGACAGGGAAGGAGTCGTCCGCTATCAGGTCGTCAACGATCTCGGTCTCGGGCGAAACGTCGAAGAGGTGCTACGGATGGTCGAAGCACTGCAGTTCACCGAGGAGTTCGGCGAGGTATGTCCCGCGAACTGGAAAAAAGGCGACAGGGCGATGAAGCCGGACGACGCCGGTCTGAAGGAATACTTCAAGGGAGAATGAGAGGCAGGGGAGGCGAGGCCTTTCCGCACCGTTTGACCGATGCATGATGGAAGGAGCGCCCCGGAATTTCCGGGGCGCTGCTGTTTGCGGTCAGTAGGCTTTGGCGAAAACCACTTTTCGTTCCGCCGGCCTGCCGCTGCGGATGCATGCTCCCGGTTCGTTCATCGAGTAGCGTTCGACGAATTCCGGGTCCTCGGGAATGACCCGTATGGTTGCCCTGGTCTCTTCCTTGATACGGGCTTCGGTTTCTTCGGTGCCGTCCCAGTGGGCGATGACGAACCCCTTGTCGAGGCTTTCCCTGAACTCCTCGTAATTCCGGGCTTCGAGAACGTGAGATTCCCTGAAAGCGAGCGCGCGACGGTAGAGAGAGTCCTGGATGTCGGAAAGCAGCGCCGAGACGGCAGCGGTGAACGTTTCGTCGAGAGAAAGCTGCTGTTTTTCGCCCGTATCCCTTCTTGCGGCGATGCAGACGTTCGAAGCGATATCCCTCGGGCCGAGTTCGATGCGCACCGGAATGCCCTGCAATTCGTATTCGGCGAATTTCCAGCCGGGAGAGTTCTGTTCGCTTTCATCGACGAATGAAGGGATGCCGGCATCGTCGAGCGCGGCGCAAAGCGCGCGCGCTTTTTCCACGACGGCGGTTTTGTCGCCCCTGAGGATCGGCACGATCACCACCTGGCGTGAAGCGAGCTTCGGAGGCAGCACGAGGCCTTTGTCGTCCGAATGCGCCATGATCAGCGCACCGATGAGACGGGTTGAAACGCCCCAGCTGGTCGCCCAGACATATTCGAGCCCTCCTTCCTTCGTCTGGAACTGGCAGTCGAACGCCCTGGCGAAATTCTGTCCCAGATAATGCGATGTGCCCGCCTGGAGGGCCTTGCGGTCCTGCATCATCGCTTCGATGCAGTAGGTCTCGACCGCGCCGGCGAATTTTTCGCTTTCGGTCTTTTTGCCCATGATGACCGGCAGGGCCATGTACTCCTCGGCGAAGGTCTTGTAGACGTTGATCATCCGCAGCACTTCCTCGCGCGCTTCCTGGGGCGTCGCGTGCGCGGTGTGTCCTTCCTGCCAGAGGAACTCCGCCGTGCGAAGGAAGAGACGGGTGCGCATTTCCCACCTGACGACGTTGGCCCACTGGTTGATCAGGATGGGCAGGTCGCGGTACGACTGGATCCATTTCTTGTAGGATGCCCAGATGACCGTTTCGGAGGTCGGGCGGACGTAGAGCTTTTCAGCGAGTTCCTCTCCGCCCCCGTGGGTGACGACCGCGCATTCAGGGGCGAATCCCTCTATATGATCGGCCTCTTTGCGGATGTAGCTCTCGGGGATGAAGAGCGGGAAGTACGCATTGACATGTCCGGTCGCCTTGAACATAGCGTCGAGCGCGGCCTGCATCTTTTCCCAGATCGCATAGCCGTTCGGGCGGATGACCATGCAGCCCCTGACGTCGGAATAGTCAGCGAGCTTCGCGGAACGGACAAGATCGATGTACCATTGGGAATAGTCGGCTTCTCTCGGAGTTATTTTATCGGCCACGGAACGCTGGTTTTTCGGTTTCTCGGAAATTCAGCCGGAAATATACGACTACTCCTCGAAATTTTTCATTTTTTCCATAAGATCCTTCAGGTGCTCTTTCTGCTTCGAGTCGAGAGGCTGACGGCCGTCGGCGACTTCACGATACCCTTTCGGTACACTGAATGTCGACCTTTGCGGAGAGGTTTTACGGACCGAGGAGATTTCCATGACCGTTCTGCCGCCCTCGTTCGTCTGTATGATCCTGGCGGGGAAACCGTCGAGGCCCCCGGCGGACAGTTTTCTGGCGAGCATGGTGTTGGAGAGTCGGGGATTCTGCGACTGAAGCAGCCTGAACGTATCGAAGTCGCCTATATCCCCGGTGAGCCACATTTCGATGGTGTCGGTTCTGCTGGAAAGTTTTACGCGCCGGCAGAGATAACCCCGGATGTTCTCCGTGCCCTTTTTTTCGATCCTGTAATCGTCGTCGAAATCGATCAGGGTCGCGTTTTCCGCGGCTGTTCTGAGATTGAGCCGTGCCCATGTTCCGGCCTTGTGGTTGACGACGATGGCTTCATCGGGCCGGGAAGCGTTGGTGATAACCGTTGTTTTCAGCGGTTCGGGAATCTTTTCGAGCTCGGTATGCATGTCCATGCGCTGCTTCCCTTCACCGAAAAAATAGGTGATATCCGAGGTGCCGTTGGGGAGCGTGAGGTCCATGTCGACGATGCCCTTGAACTTCGCCGATGCGTCCGGCGCCGGAAGGGTTATGGAAAGGAGCGTCAGGAGAAACAGTTTCAGCGTTTGTCGCATGGTATCGGCTCTTGGTTCGTTAGTGGCGGGGGTGTGAAAAAACATGGCAAACTAATGATTTTTTTTGGAATTCCGTCCGGCTTGCATAACCTGAGAAACAGCGTCGCCGTTCCGTCCCGAAAGGGATAGCGGTTCGTATGTTTCGACGCTTTTTTTTTCGAATACCGGCAGTCCGGGCGCGGGTTACATGAAAAAAAACGGCAATCGGGCCGGTCGGCAGCAGGTGGGTTTCATGCAGATGGATGACAGGCAGTGGAAAACGGTCGAGCTTCTCGAAGCGGCGAGCGGACATTTCGAGTCGAAACAGATCGGGGAGGCGAGACTGAACGCGGAAGTGCTGCTTGCGCACGTCTTCGGCAAGACCAGGATCGATCTTTATCTGGAGTACGACCGTCCGGTCTATCCCGATGAACTCGAACGGTTCCGTGCGCTTTGCAGGGAGCGTTTGCGGGGGCGGCCGGTACAGTATATCACCGGTGAACAGTTCTTTTACGGCAAGGTTTTTTCCGTCGATGAGCGGGTGCTGATTCCGAGACCCGAAACGGAGCTGGTGATAGAGTACTCGATGGAGCGTCTTTCGAAATCCCCCGGGGGAGGAGACGGGCCTGTCGACCTGCTCGATATCGGTACGGGCAGCGGATGCATCGCCGTGGTGCTTGCGCTCTCGATGCCCGGTGCCCGGCTCGCGGCCGTCGATGTTTCCCCCGAAGCGCTCGAACTCGCCGTCTCGAACGCGCAAAGGCACGGGGTGGGCGACAGGATCCGTTTCGATCAGGCAGATGCCCTGGCGCCGGACTTCGCCGAACGCATCGGCGGCCGTTTCGACATGATCGTCTCCAACCCGCCCTATATTCCCGAAGGCGAATGGAAAAGTCTCCAGCGCGAAGTGCGTGAATACGAGCCCCCGATAGCGCTCGTTTCTTCCGGCGGGTTTGAATTTTACGAGGCGATTGCGGCGTCGTCCTGCATGCTGCTGAAAAACGGCGGGGTGCTTTCGCTTGAACTGCATGCCGACGGCGCGGGACGGGTATCCGAAATCCTCCGCGAGGCGGGCTTTCGTGATATCGAGTTGCGAAAGGACTATTCGGGATGCGACCGGGTGCTTTCGGCGGTGCTTTTCCGGTGAATGCCGCCGCTCCGGTCGTGAAATTAATTGCGATGCCCGGTTGTTTGAAAAAGTCGATACGGACTATTTGAAATCAATGGCCCCGTCCGGGTTGTTTTTTTATAAATAGGCTCTATTTTTAGCTTTGGCCGGAAATACGGGTTCGTGTTTTTCGGGCCGGTTGTTTTTGTACTTCGAACCATCCGTCAATCGCATTCGAGATAATGACGTCACATGAGCTGACACAGCGCGAAAGAGAAGTTCTTTCCATCATTATCCAGGCATACGTCAACAACGCTTCGCCGGTGGGCTCCCGCTTCATTGCGAGGAACTACAATCTCGGCTTGAGCGACGCCACGATCCGCAACGTCATGGCCGATCTCGAGGCCGGGGGGTACATCAGCCAGCCGCACACTTCGGCCGGCCGGGTGCCGACGGACAAGGGCTACCGTTACTATGTGGATCTTATCATGATGATCAGGGGGCTCGATGATGAAGAGAAGAAAAGAATCGACCACGATTTCCGTTTTCAGAGCGCCGAGCGGAAGGATTCGGCTGATCTCATGAGAGCGGCGGCCAACGTTCTCGGCAGCATCTCCCGCCAGTTGAGCGTCGTTCTTTCGCCGAGACTCTCCGGCGCGGTTTTCGAGCGGCTCGATATCGTGCTTCTCAGCTCGTCCAGAATCATGGTGATTCTGTCGATCCAGTCCCTTTTCGTCAGGACGATCGTCATGGAACTCGATCTCGAAGTGTCGAGAAAGCAGATAGACGATGTCGTCGATCTGCTCAACGAAAGGCTCTCGGGGCTCACGCTCTCCGACATCCGCAACACCATCGGCCGCAGGCTCGCCGGATCGGAAGCGGACAGGGGGCTGCTGAATATGATTCTCCGTTCGGCCGACAATCTTTTCGACGATTCACCGATGCCCGATCGTGTCTACATCGCGGGTACGGAATATATCCTCGATCAGCCCGAATTCGATCAGCCGCAGAAAGTACGCGACCTGATCCGCATGATCGAGGACAAGAACAGGATGGCGATGCTGGTGGAAATGCCGGAGGTCATCATGTCGCCCAAGCCCGCGGGGCGCGATGTGAGCATCACCATCGGCAAGGAGAACAGGACCTCTACCGCCGAGGATTTTACACTGGTGACGACGCCCTACTTCGCCGGCAACGCCATGGGCAAACTCGGCGTGCTCGGTCCGAAAAGAATGCATTACGAACAGGTGGTCAGGCTTGTCAACTACATGGCCGACAGGCTGTCCCATACCTTATCGGAAGTAAACTAAAATCATTGAACCATCATGACCAGGAAAGCATCCAGAGAGGATAGCGCTGACATAAAGAAAGAGGAACAGACGGCCGCCGGAACGTCTGAAAAGCAGGCTGTTGCGGACAATGGGGGACAGGCCCCGAAAGCGGCCGATCTTCAGAAGGAACTCGAAGAAGCAAGGGCGCAGTCCGAAGCGCTCCGGGAACAGCTCGTCCGGAAAGTCGCGGAATTCGAGAACTTTCGCAAACAGAAGGACCGCGAAGCTTCGCTTGCCGGTTCGAGGGCACTGGAAAACGTCATCAGGGAACTGCTTCCGGTGATCGACGATCTCAACAGGATTGTCGATCACGCGCCGGAAATACTCGAGAAGAGCGACGAAGCCCGACCCTATGTGGATGGCGTCCGGCTGTTGCAGAAAAACCTCATGAAATGGCTTTCCGACAAGGGAGTGCAGAGGATCGATGCCCTGGGCAAGAAAATGGATGTCAATTTTCACGAGGCGATCACCCAGATCGACCATCCGGAAGCCGAACCGGAGACGGTCGTCGAGGAATACCAGGCGGGTTACGCCCTGGGCGACAGGGTGATCCGTCACGCCAAGGTGGTCGTCGCCAGGTAGCATAGCCGTGGCGGACTGTTTTTAATCAAGGAATATTCGACTGACGAAAGATGAAGAGAGATTACTATGAGGTTCTCGGTGTGTCGCGTTCGGCGTCCAAGGACGAAGTGAAGAAGGCATACAGGAAACTTGCCATGAAATATCATCCGGACAAGAATCCGGGAAACAGCGAGGCCGAGGAACACTTCAAGGAAGTGAACGAAGCCTACGAGGTGCTGAGCAACGACGACAAACGTCGCCGTTACGACCAGTTCGGCCATGCGGGTGTCGGATCGTCGGCATCATCGCAGGGCGGCGCGTACGGCGGAACGGCTGATTTCGGCGATATTTTCAGCGCCTTCAGCGACATGTTCGGCGGCGCTCGCACCAGCGGCGGCGCCGGTGGTTCTCCTTTCGGTTTCGAGGATATGTTCGGTGGCGGCTTCAGTTCCGGCTCAAGGCGGCAGCGTGCTGAAACCGGCATTCGCGGAGGCGACCTGAAAATAAGGCTGAAGCTGACGCTGGAGGAAATTGCGAAAGGCGTCGAGAAGACCCTGAAGATCAAGAAACAGGTGCCCTGCGAGGTCTGCAACGGCACCGGTTCAAAAACCGGCGTGCTGGAGACCTGCCCGACCTGCCAGGGAGCAGGAGAGGTCCGCCAGGCGTCGAAGACCATGTTCGGGCAATTCGTCAATATTACCGCCTGCCCGACCTGTGGCGGAGAGGGCAAGGTCGTCAAGGACCGTTGCACCGCATGTCACGGCGAGGGCATCAAGCAGGGCGAGACCACGGTGAAGGTCAACATTCCCGCGGGCGTCGAGGACGGTAATTACCTGACGCTCAGGGGGCAGGGAAGCGCAGGCCCGAGAGGGGGCGCGAACGGGGATCTCATCGTGATCGTCGAGGAGGTTTCGCACAAGCTGTTCACCCGCAAGGGCGATGATGTCATCTACAATCTGCCGGTGGGTTATCCCGACATGGTGCTCGGCACCAAGGTCGAGGTGCCCACGCTCGAAGGCCGTGTGAAGCTGACCGTTCCGCCCGGAACGCAGCCCAATACCATGCTGCGCATAAGCGGCAAGGGAATAGGCCATCTCAAGGCTCCCGGAAGGGGCGACCAGCTGGTCAGGGTCAACGTCTATATTCCCAGGGACCCGTCGCATAAGGACAGGGAGCTTCTGAAGGAAATGCGCGGCAAGTCCGAGAACCTGCTGCCCGACGAGAAGGCGGATCACGAAAAAAGTTTCTTCGAGAAAGCCAGGGACATGTTCGGCTGAGGGAAGCGACTGGAAAAAGCCCGTATCGATTACGGGCTTTTTCCGTTATTCCATGGAGCCGCAGGCGTCGCTATCGTTCCAGTTCCGCCTTGGCTTCGTCGATGACCTCGAGGGTTATTTCACTGTAGCCCATCTCCTCCGCGTATTCCTCTGCCGCGATCCTGATCCTGTTGCGGAAAAAGCCCGGGATCTGTTCAAGCATATCCTGTGCCTCGTCCGTCCATTTCAGCGAGGCGTTCCGCTGCTTGAGGGCTTTGCGGTACGCACGGAAAATATCCTCGACGTAGCCGTCCAGGGCGTCTTCCTCGGAGAGCTGTTGCGGGGCGAACACCTTTTCCGCAAGGATTTTGTTGCGGACGAGATGGATCTTGAGCTGGGGAAGGTACATAAGGTATGCCATCGGCTCGGGACTTCCGCAGGTTACAAACAGCGCCACCTTTTTTCTTCTGAGGTATTTTTTCAGGTTGCTCTGTATGAGGGCTCCGAGCAGTTCGGAGGCGACCAGGAGATAATAGACCGGCGCGCCCATGATGACGACGTCGAAATCCTGGACGAAACTGTAGTCGGCGGTAGCCTTGCATTTTCCTTTTTCTACGTAAGCGCCTTTTTCGGCAAGTTTCGATCCGAGCGCGTCGATGAACCTGTCGGTCGACCCCCCGGTGGAACGGGTGTCGTAAAGAATGATCGCTTTCATCTGCTGGGAAGAGTTGGGCATGATTTCGATGGCAACGGTTGTGCGGCAATGCGGTTGGAAAGCTTCAACGAACTACATCCATTATAATACATTGGCCGCTAAATCTCAACAGGAGGACGGTTGTCGGGCTGTTGCGTTTTTGAACCGTCAAGCTGTTGAACTGTCGAATCGTTGATCTGGTGAACGGCGTTCGACACGAAGTTCTTTCGGGCCTGCCTACGGAAGGCTGTGAGGGTGTTTCGTGACCGCAAAACAAAAGGCGGAGCTTGCCGCTCCGCCCTTTTACGTCAATGTGCGCCAGTCCTGTCTTCCCGCACTCAGAGGAAACGGGAATAGAGCTCGAGAAGGTCGACGACCCTCGTCGAGTAGCCGAGTTCGTTGTCGTACCATCCGACGACTTTCGCCATCGTGCCGGAACTCATGGTCAGCAGGGAGTCGAAAATGCACGAATGCGGGTTGCCGACGATATCGGAGGAGACGACCGGATCGGTGCAGTATTCCAGAATGCCTTTCATGCTGCCCTCGGCGGCTTTCTTCATGGCCGCGTTGATTTCTTCCTTCGAGGCGGGTTTTTTAAGGATGACCGTCAGATCGGTAACCGATCCGTCAGGGACCGGGACGCGCATGGCCATGCCGTCCAGCCGTCCCGCGAGTTCGGGGATGACGAGGCCGATCGCTTTCGCCGCCCCGGTGCTGGTCGGGATGATCGAGCTCATTGCCGAGCGGGCGCGGCGAAGGTCCTTGTGAGGAAGGTCGAGGATGCGCTGGTCGTTGGTGAACGCGTGCACCGTGGTCATGAAGCCCTTTTCGATGCCGAAATTGTCTTCGAGCACTTTGGCCATCGGAGCGAGGCAGTTGGTGGTGCAGCTCGCGTTGGAAACGACTTCCTCTTCGCCGGTTACGTTGTCGTCATTGACTCCGAGAACGATCGTCGCGTCGACGGTGTCCTTCGCAGGTGCGGAAATGATCACTTTTTTGGCGCCTGCGGTGATATGCTTCGCGGCGGTCTCCCTCTTGGTGAATATGCCGGTCGATTCGACCACGAGATCGACACCCATGGCTTTCCACGGCAGGGCGGCCGGGTCTTTTTCGGAACAGATCGCGACCCTTTTGCCGTTTACCACGAGAGCGTCGTCTTCAGCGGATATGTCGGCCTTGAGGACGCCGTGCGTCGAATCGTATTTCAGGAGATGAGCGAGTGTATGGGGATCACACAGATCGTTGATTGCGACGATTTCAAATTTTTCATTTTCCAGCGCCTGGCGAAAGACCAGACGACCGATGCGTCCGAATCCGTTGATGCCGACTTTGACTTTTACCATGATAACGTTCTCAGGTTTGTAATTAATGGTACGCAATACGGCGGAAGCCCCGCTTTTTGCTGTTTCCAGGCTCCGCCAGTGAAAAAATCACATAAAACAATAAAGAAATTATTCAGGTTTTTTCACGAAAACTTTCGGTTAAAAGCGTTCTGAGGCCGTTGAAACTGCCGTTGCTGAGCAGCACGACGAGATCTCCGGGGCGCAGGGTCGAGCGCAGGAACCTCGCTATGTCCTGCGGATAGTCGTCCGTTTCGGACGAGCCTCCCCTGAAGACCGTTTTTCCCGAACGTTCGATCGCTTCGGCAAGCAAACCTGTATCGAGGCTTTCACCCCTGCCGTAGCGCTCCGGCCGATGCACCCTGCCCAGTACGACGATGTCGGCATCCGTGAAGCAGGTTTCGAGATCGTGCTGGAACACCGCTCTCGTGCTCGTGTTGGAGCGGGGTTCGAAACAGGCGGTGATTCTTCTTTGCGGCCAGCGCTGGCGGAGCGATTCGAGGGTCGCCCTGATCGCCGTCGGATGGTGGGCGAAATCGTCGATGAGGGTGATGCCTCCGGGGAATTCACCGACGGTTTCCAGGCGCCTTCTGGGCCGTTTGAACGATAGCAGGGCTTCCCGTATCGTGTCGATCGGAACACCGCCGTGAAATGCCGCCGCGACGGCAACGAGGGTATTGAGAATGTTGTGGTTGCCGAACTGTTCTACCCGCAGCCTTCCGGCGTCGCTTCCCCTGTGCAGCAGGGTGAAGGAAACGCCTTCGGGGGCGGGGGAGATGTCCGTGGCGGCCCATTCGTATTCCGGGGAGAAACCGAAGCGTTCGACCGGGCAGAAAGCCTCTCGTCCCGCGAGGCATGCGTTTTCATCGTGGCCGTTGAGGAGAAGCACGCCGTTCGAGGGGATAAGGTTTACGAACTGCCTGAAAGATTTTCTTATGTCGTCGATGGAATCGAAAATGTCCGCATGGTCGAACTCCATGTTGTTGATGACGGCGATGTCCGGCCGGTAGTGCAGGAACTTGCTTCGTTTGTCGAAAAAGGCCGTGTCGTATTCGTCGCCTTCCGTGACGAAAAATCCCCCGTCTTTTTTGCCCGAGGCCCTGCAGCCGACCCGGAAATTTTCCGCTATGCCTCCGATGAGAAATCCCGGCTTCAGGTTGCCGCATTCGAAAAGCCAGGCAGTCAGCGACGTGGTGGTGGTTTTGCCGTGCGTGCCGGTGATCACTACCGATCTGTTGCCCTCTATGAGGTGCCGGCGCACGATTTCCGGCATGGAAGCCAGCGGGAGATGCTCGTTCAGTGCGAATTCCAGTTCCGGATTGCCCCGGCTGATCGCGTTTCCCACGACGACGGTATCGGGTTTGCCGCCGCTCAGGTGTTCGGGGTCGAAGCCCGTGTGGCAGGCAATACGGTGCTCGGCAAGGTAGTCGCTCATCGGGGGATAGAGGGCGGTATCGGAACCCGATACCGCATGGCCGGCCCTTGAAAGCGCCACGGCCACGGACGCCATGGCTGTTCCTCCTATGCCGATGAAGTAGATGGAACTCATTTTTCCGAAGGTTGACGGTGAACGGATCCCTGAACGGCTTCCTTTCAGGGAGTGCTCACGGTTTTTTTGCGAACCGCCGTGATATTCCTGACATGGATGCTGTAGAAAACGAGCAGGGCATTGATGATGCCGACAATGACAAACGGAGCTTTCGGGCTCATGCCGTCGAACAGCCGTCCGCCTGTCGAGGCGATAATGAGAATGCCTATTGCGCCGCTGATATTGAAAGCGCCGAGGACCGAGCCCCTGGTCGCCCTCGGTGCTTCCTGGCCGATAAGGGACTGCGCTCCGAGAAAAACGCTGATCTGGCCTATGCCCAGAAGAATGAAGACAAGGTAGCCGAGCGGTTCGAAGGGATTTTCGAGAAGCAGGACCGAGAGGTTTCCGATCATGGCGAGAAACATGCAGAGCGCCAGGGCGCTTACCCTGTTGATGCGATCGATGACGGGGCCGATAAGCGGAGCCCAGAGCAGCGCGGCGATCTGGGTGATGATGAAAATGGTGGTTCCTTTTCTGAAGGCTTCTCCGGATTCCATTCCCATGGCGAGTCCGGCCGTGATGCCCCAGAGGCTGAGAAAGGTGCCGTTGATCGACTGGTCGCCTCTTGCAATGAATGCGGCAGAATAGGAGAGGAGAATCTTGGGGTTTTTTGCCGTCGTGAAGCCGCTTTTGAACAGTTCCCTGAGCGGGGGGCGTTCGTTGCTGTTGACGGGAAGGCCTTTTTTGAGACCCGCCGCGCAGACAAGGGCCGTGACGGCGGCAAGCATGGCGATACTCAGATGGGTGATGAAGCCCGCTTCGATCTTTCCGATTCCGCGATCCGTCAGCAGTTCCGGCAGGGAACCGAAAAACCAGTTCGTGATGACGATGCCGAGTCCGTTGAGCAGTCCGATGAAAGCGACCATTTTTCCTCTCGAACGTTCCGCGGGATAGTCGACGAGAACGGTCGACAGCGCCCCGGCGATCGCGACGATCGCAAGCGCGTAGAAAATCCTGAACAGCAGCAGATCGTTGACCGAAGAAGCGAACGGATAGAGCGCGTAGGTGACGGCCATGAGAATAAAGCCGGCGACGTAGACCTGCTTGCGTCCGATCCGGTCCATGAGGATGCCCGCCGGAATGAAAAAAAGCAGCGTGACGAGTTCCGTCCAGAAAACAAGGTCTCCGCTGATCGCTCCCTGCTCGGATACGGGAATACCGAGATGGACGTTGAGGATATACGTCTGTCCGATGGAGAGGAACGTGATCATCCCTATGGAGAAAAAGGCCGCATAGAAAAAGGTCCATGCGTGATAGGGGCGTATCGAGGGCGCCAGTTCGATGGGGCCTATGCGGTGAGTGCTGTGTTCCTGGTGCATGGTGACAATAAAGGCATGCCCGGCGCATGGAGCCGGAACGAATCAGTCTGTAAAGGTTCTTTTCATGCCGTTTCCGAAAAGGCCGGGGCGGCGGTGAACCGGACGTGCCGGTGAATCGCCGGATCGGGAAACGCACAATATACGTATAGAACGTGTAATTCCGGCATCAATTAGGATGCAGGGCGCCGTCCTCCATCCGGAGGCAGCGGTCGGCCGTTGCCGCATAGTCCTCGTTATGGGTCACGATGACGAACGATGTCCTGTGTTCCTTGCTCAGGCCGGATATCAGGTCGTAGAGAATCCGGCTGTTGCGGCTGTCGAGGTTGCCGCTCGGTTCGTCGGCGAGCACCATCGCGGGATCGTTCATCAGGGCGCGGGCGATCGCCACCCGCTGCTGTTCCCCTCCCGAAAGTTCGGACGGCAGGTGGTTCAGGCGGTTGCCGAGACCGAGCCTGTCGAGCAGTTCCGCCGCTCGCTCTTTGGCGGGTTTGAGTTTCCCCGTCGCGATGAACGCGGGGGTGGCGACGTTCTCCACGGCGGTGAAGTCCGAAAGCAGGTGATGGAACTGGAAAACGAAACCGATGCTGCCGTTGCGGAACGTGGCGAGTTCCTTCGGCCTGAGCGTATAGCGTCCTTTGCTGAAAATGGTCCGGCCGTCGAAGACGATCTCGCCCGAATCAGGCGTGTCGAGAGTGCCGAGCATGTTCAGGAGCGTAGTCTTGCCGCTGCCGGACGCACCGATGACCGTGATCATTTCCCCGGCGGCCACCGAGAGATCTATTCCCCTGAGAATGTCGATTTTCCTGCTTCCCGGCAGGGTGTACGATTTATGAATATCTCGGGCCTCGAGCATGGGTCGGTATGGTTCGGGCGGTCAGGATCAAAAGGCGAAAGTTACAAGCCAAACGGGAAAAGTAAAAACGCAAAAGATCGGCAGGGGGCACATTTTCCGCAAAACGCTCTTGCCGGCTGCACACAGCCGACCGCCAACTGATTTCAGGGCCTCACCTGTCCGGTCCCTTCCAGGATCCACTTGTAGCTGGTGAGTTCCCGGAGACCCATGGGGCCCCGGGCGTGCAGCTTCTGGGTGCTGATGCCGATTTCGGCTCCGAGCCCGAACTGTGCCCCGTCAGTGAATGCCGTCGACGTGTTGGCATACACCACGGCGGCGTCGACCCGTTTGAGAAAATCGGCGGTGACTTCCGGATCAGAGGAGACGATGGCTTCGCTGTGCATCGAGCTGTATCTGGCGATGTGGTCGAGAGCCTCTTCCAGTCCGCCGACGGTTTTCACGGACATCTTCAGTGAAAGATACTCGGTGCCGAAATTGTCGGGAGCGGCTTTTTTCAGCAGTTCCGAGGGATAGCGTCCGAGAAGTGCGGGATAGGCCTCGTCATCGGCGAAAACGATCACCGCCCTCTCCGCGAGCGGTTCGACGAGTCCGGCAAGGTCGTCGAGCCGTTCGCGGTGGATGACGAGCGTATCGAGCGCGTTGCAGACGCTGGGTCTTCTCGTCTTGGCGTTGAAGACGATGTTGCGGCCCATATCGAGATCGCCGCTGGCATCGAAGTAGGTATGCACGATTCCCGCGCCGGTTTCAATGACCGGCACCGAAGCGTTTCCGCGCACGAAATCGATCAGCTGCTGGCTTCCCCTGGGAATGATGATGTCGATCCGTCCCGCGGCGTTGAGCATGACGGCCGCGGCCTCGCGTTCCGCAGGAAGCAGGTAGATCGTATCGGTCCCGATCCCGTGGTCGGAAAGCGTATGGTGGATAAGTTCCACGATGGCGATATTCGAATACATGGCGTCGCTGCCGCCCTTCAGGACGGTAGCGTTGCCCGATTTGAAGCAGAGCGAGAAAACGTCGAAGGTGACGTTCGGTCTCGACTCGTAGATGATGCCGACGACGCCCAGGGGCACGGACGTTTTTTGCAGCCGCAGGCCGTTCGGGAGGGTTCTTTTTTCAAGCTCCCGTCCCACGGGAGAGGGCAGGGCGGCGACGTTGCGGATGTCGTTTGCGATCGCTTCGAGCCGCGAGGCGTCGAGCAGCAGTCGGTCGTATTTCGGGTCGTCCGGATCCATGCGCTCGAGATCCTTTCGGTTCGCATCGAGGATCACCTCCGCTTTTTCCGGAATCCTGTCCGCGAGGTCGAGCAGCACGGCGTTGATCGCGCTGTCGGAGAGCGTGCAGAGCTTCCTGCTCGCTTCGCGGACCCTGTCGAGATTGCTGTAGATGGTTTCTTTCATGTG
>Ga0272443_10000828_pt1 | contig 51448 bp, 40 predicted proteins | sample SSMAcet12_FD_193581 | JGI IMG/M metagenome (GOLD analysis project Ga0272443, IMG submission 193581) | Marine sediment archaeal communities from Little Sippewissett salt marsh, Falmouth, MA, United States - SSM-Acet-12 | ecosystem: Environmental > Aquatic > Marine > Wetlands > Sediment ...
AATGCGACATTGATTCGAATTAACACAGACATCCCCAAACATGGTTCATGCGGAGCATGACTCATGTTTGAGGCTGCCACCCGGCGAAATAAATCGATCATTTTCGGGTAATTTCTCCCACAACTTTTTTTGAAATTTCCTTGTAAGCTGTTGTTATTATTGCAATTATAGAATATTTCGATATGTATGCGGCGCAACGGGTTACGGTGGAGGTCGTGTAATGTGTTGATGAGTGGGCGTTTATAAGGGCAAATATACGTCGAAATTATAGTCCATGATTTACGGGGTGTTTTTTTCTTGCAGGTCAGGAGTTTTACACTCCTGACATTCATGCGAAGCATGAAACGATAAACGGTCATATTTTCGTTCATAAAAACAGTGCTCCCTTCATATATCCCGCTCAATCCGCATTTACCATCAATTCACTACAATATCGAAAAAACGCGTTTGTTGATTATCAACGAGTTAGGAAAAAAAGGGGGTGAAAAAAAGGGGGTGACTAACCTGTATTTACCACAAAACCACTACAAAATTGAAATGGCGATTTTGGCGTTATTGGGTGTATTGGTGCATATAGGTGAAAAAGTGGTGACAGATTGTGACATTATGGGGGTGGATGGCAGGATGGGAGGGGGATTTGTGATGATGGTGGCGGAATCGTTGCATTGTCAGAAACCCGGAGCGGAGCTCCGGGCCACGCCAGCCGAACAGGTGACGGCGGGGTTTCGACAATTCCCGCACAATTCCATTCCCCCCTCCATTTTCCCCTTGCCAATTAAATAATATTATTTATCTTCCAATAGTGGATTAGTACTTCATTGAATACACAACTCGGCACATCCACAGATTCGACAATAGTGCAATTTTAAGAGCAATAAGGTATGTCTTTTCACAAGTTATCCCGACGGAGTTATTAAGTGCAATCCTACGATAAAAAATATTTGAGTCTTCAGTTCAAGGTAAAATGCCATAGCAAAATGGGCACAGAGTTTCAGAGTTTTTTTGAGAAGATTATGCAGAAAGCATTTTCCGATTATCAAATAATAAGACCATATAGCAAAGAAGGCGATAGAGGTAATGATGGTTATAGACCGAGCGTGGGTATTTACTATCAAGTATATTCACCATTGAATCCAATGGAAAAACATGCGGAGGCCGCTCGAAAATGCAAAAGGGACTTTGAGAAATTAAAAGCTAACTGGGATGATATAACCACTATAAAGACTTTCTATTTTGTCTTTAACGATAAAGGTGATGGCAGTTCGATAAAAATTGAAAGGGCGCTCTCAGAATTAAGAAAGGATAATAAACATATTGAATTTAATACCTTTTTGTCAAAAGACTTAGAACAGACTCTCTTTACGTTAAATATAGATGATATCTCAATGCTGGGATTTGATACTGACCAATCAAGCTCCAAGGATTTTGCAGATAATTATCTTGAGAAAATCGAAATTCAACTAGATAAAGAGAATGGGGATATTGCATCTAAAGAATTAAATAATATCAAGGAGTTTGTGCAGAGTCTAAAAAATGACGATCTAGAGCTACACTGTGAAATTCTAGAGGCCAGAGCATTGCAAAAAATGGAAAGAGTAGAAGATGCCCAAAAAAAATATGAGGAACTTTGCAATAGATTTCCAGATAGTCCACAGCCATTTTTATATCTGGCCGAAATTTATCGAAATAATGGTGAATTTGAGATTAACCAGAAGTTAATAGATAAAGCCGAAAAAGTTGACAATAGCCATTGGCAATTAATGTTGGAAAAGCTTGTGAGAGATATCCAATTAGGCAACAAAATTGATACTTCGAATATTGATGAGAAATTTTTTCCAGAAAATCAAAGAATTAGGTCAAATTATTATCGCATATATTCCATTATTTTGGCACAATCTGGGCGCTACTCGGACGCAACGAAGTTTATTCATACTGCTATACATTTAAGCCCAGATAAATACTCCAATTACGAAATAAAACTGCAAATATTAATGCTTAAAATAACTAATGATTTCGCACAAAATGAAATAGTGACTGAGAGTGTGTGGTGTCTTTTAGATGAGATAAGCCTTATAAACAAAATGCTAATTGAATGGGGTACGGTAAATCCCAAAACTCATGCATTATTAAAATCAAAACAATTATTAGCGTTTCATTATCTAGAAAAACCACATGAAATTTCTAACACAGCAAAAGATCTATTTAAATTTATATTGCAATGTTATTACGATCTGACAACCGATTTATTGTTAGTGCAACTATTAAAAATAATCTTATTGCCAACGGAAGCATTTAATTCCCTGCTAAAATACCTAATAGATTCGACGAATGAAATATCGGATGAATTGGTGAAAGTTTTGATTATTCAATTCATGAGACATAAAATGCTCATCTCAAAAGGAACTCCATTCTTTGAGCAAATAGGAAGAACAGGAGTTATAGACTTTATAAACAATATAAAAGCACAGAGGTTCGATGATACATGGTCCTTTTTAAAGGATGATTTGAGTTTTGCGGCTACAATGGCTGATGCGGCCAAAGAGTTTACTGAACTGCGAAAATATATACTTGAAAATTTACCTAATGATCAAAACGGTACAAAAAAGAAATTAAGTATTCTTTTAAATCATGATGAGAGTAATTATGATGAAGCATTTGATCTGCTTAAAAGCATTGATTTATCAAGTATCGGCTATGTAGAGGGTAAACGCTATTTAGAAATAGCCCGTCGAAAAAATGCATGGGAATATGTGATAATAATATGCCAAAAACTTTTGCAATATGAAAAAGAAGAAGGCGTAATATTGCAATTGAAGCTTCAGCTATTTGTGGCAAATCAAAATTTAGATAAGTATAATGATATTATTAGGATTGGAAAAGAAATATTATCTAATGATGACCAGATGACTCTTTTGGATAATCAGAATAAAGAAAATCTTCTGGCAAATACAATAATAGCAAAATTAAGACGCGGCGATTACAAGGGAGCCAAGGCGCTTTTAGAAAGATTTCATTACTTAGTAATAACATTTGAATTTAAGACAAAAATTGAAACAGAAGTCTATTTGAAAAACGCCGAGGCTTTAAAAGCATTATCAGCAATAGTCGAATCAATTAGAGCAACAAAGTCACCAACCCCAGAGCAATATGGTAACTTATCTATAGTATTCATCTCAATCGGAAACCTTGGTGTTATTACATTAGAGCCTTTAGAAGATGTTACGCCAAATAGTTATGTTAAGTTTAAGAATCAAGAACGATGGTACTATGTTGGGGATGGAAATGAGCTTGATGCAACTAAAATTTCATCAAGTGATGGTAAATATTTAAATCTGATGGGAAAGAGGATTGGTGATACTGTAATATACGACAGCAAATATCGCTCCAGCAAAACTGAATATATGATTGAAAACATTTTTTCAATTGAGAAATACATCTACTGGCAGTGTATGTATCACGCTAAAAAACTTACACTAGAAGGTAGATGGGATAAAATGAAGGCTGTTGAGGTTCCAATCGCAGGTGATAATATAGATCCAAAATATCTCATCGCCTGTATGGCGGAGAGTCGAAATAAAAACGAGAAGCATTTTGACATTTATTGTAATGAAAATCTCCCTATTGCATTTTTGGCTATCAATGAAGGTAGCCTAACCGGCGCATTTGCGCGTATTGCCAATGAGAATAAGGGTTTTATAAAATTCTGTACTGATTCGAAAGACGAAATTGATAATCAAAAGGCAATAGCAGAAAAAGTAATATCTGGAGATCCATTTTATATAGATGGGACTTCAGCTCTTGTTCTTTCAGAAACAGGATTACTGGAGATGATTTATGGTCATTTGCCTTGCATAAAAATCCCACAATCAGTCTTAGCTATGCTTTTCACTACAAAAGAGAAATTTATTTATATACCTGGAACTTTCGGCTATATGAGCTATCACCAAGACAAATTGGAAATTTCACCCACTAATAAAGAAAGAATGGCAGTAATTGAATCTAATTTTGAAAAATGCATCAAGCTTCTAGAAACATACCCGAAAAATATCATAGCCATTTCCAAAGCAACCAAATTGGATTGTATTTCAGAACAAATAGTACCGCCTGAACTCTGCGATGCGTGTATATTGGCCCATAGAGATAAAATACCTATCTTGACTGAAGATTTCCTATACCTTCAGGCAAATGAGTATGAAACCAAAAAAAGAGCTCCGGAATATTTTTCCACATTTGCACTAGTTCGGACGCTTTATGAGCAAGGCAAGATATCATTTGATAGATACTTAGAATATTTCTGTTACTTGTCATCTTATCGTTTTAGATTCTTGCCAATTTCAGTAGAAGATATTGAAAATGCTGTATTTGGCACCGGATTAATTTATAACATACAACCCCGCAAGATTCAGTTATTTAATTTTCGATTGACATTATCAGAAGAGTATGGCGTGACCATTGGCAAGGCATTTAAAGTGCTGGCAGAATTCTTGGCAAATGTCATTGCAGATGATTCAGTTTTGCCCGAAGCAGCGGGTAAGATATTTACACAGATATTATCTACATTACCCAAGTACGAAGCAGTGGCAAATCCAGGACTTGTTCTGCTGCAACTTAGCATAAGTAAGATAAAAGATGAAGTAACAAATGCGCGGACTGGTTCACTAATTCATAAGAAGATTGCGGTGTTGGCTCAAATTGCTGTCAATTATAGCGGAAGGGAAATTTTGATTAATTGAATCCCTATGCAATCCCGGTACCCCACCCATCGAGTGGGTTAGCGGCAAAGTAGCAATAAGTTTATTCTCCACACCATCCGCCCACCCCGGCATACCCCCCAAAACAGCAAAAACGCCATTTCAATATTGTAGTGGTTTGATGGTAAATGCGGGCAAAACGCCCGTCTTTTTTTATTTTTTTTACGCATATTTTTCCATTAATCATTGCCGTTCAACAAACCCGTTTTTTCGATATTGTAGCGGTTTTGTGGTAAGTGCAGGCTGAGGGGGATATATGAAGGGGGTGGTATTTTTGTAGGGCAGGATCCGCAGGGAGCCGAAAGGTGAGCCAGTGATCCTGCCTATTAAGTCCAAACTGTCAACTTGAGGGGTGGCATTCCCAAACGAGAGCAATGCCTTGCATTGATCGAGTTTGGGGATGAAACAATGTTTTATATGGTAATATGATTACATTTAATTAAAAACGCCCAAGACATGTCATTGCGAGGGAGGACACTCCGGTGACTGACCGAAGCAATCTAATAAAATTTCTTGAGATTGCTTCGTCGCTCGATGACTCGCTCCTCGCAACGACATTATGGGACGGCGGGGTTCCGACATTTCTCTTTTAAAAAAAACGAAACGAACCCATTTCGCCGTAAACGCATGACCATGATTATATTACACGGAAATTTATCTTGTTGCTATAATGCGGCCGATGTACACACCCCGCCCTCCGAAGACTCCGGGCACCCCTCTCCAGAGGGGATGAAGAAAGGAAAATGAAGATGGATTCCCGCCTTCGCGGGAATGACAAAAAGGGGCGGGAATGACAAAAAGGGGCGGGAATGACAAGATGAAATAGGAATTGCAAAAAAAACGAAACGAACCCATTTCGGTGTAATTATATGAACACGTTAATAGTACAACGAAAAAGGGTGTGACAGGATATGACAATGATATGTATAAATGAATCCGCAGACAAGGATGTCCGCGCTACGGTTTGATGGAGTAAATGTAACGGCGGTCGCCGGGGCGACCGCCGGGTGTCGGGTGCCCTTCGCAAGGCTCAGGATTTTACAGAGACCCGACACCACATAATAGTGCATCATTTACTGTTGTGTCAGGTCCTGTCGGAGATCCTGAGATTTTGAAGGGCCCTGAGGTTTACCGAAGGGTGTGACCTGACACCATATTGGAGAAAATAAAAAAAATAAAAAAAAACGAAACGAACCCATTTCGCCGTAAATGCATGACATCAACAACACCGCAAAAAAAAGCCGGGTCGCGGGACCCGGCTACAGAGCACGTAACCTGGATAAAAGTTATGTCCAAGAACACTACAATTAATCCAGTCTTTTATCTACTATATTATAGTCAATTTACTCCGGAAATGCAACCCCTTTTATTCCGGATAGACGATCCTCCCGCCCAGGATGGTCTGAGTTACTTTGCCGGACAATTTCCAGCCGATAAACGGCGAATTCTGCGATTTGGAATGGAAATCTTTCGCCTTGACCGTCCATTTCTTGTCGGGATCGATCACCGTTATATCGGCGTCGGATTCTTTTTCGAGCGATCCGACCGGCAGTCCGAGAATCCGCGCCGGGGCGACAGTCATCTTCCTGATGGCGTCGGCCCACGACAGATAACCCTTATCGACCAGATATGTCTTGACCAGACCCAGCGTGGTTTCGAGACCGATCATGCCGGAGGGAGCCTGATCGAATTCGACGTCTTTGTCCTCCGCCGAATGCGGCGCATGGTCCGAGGCGATACAGTCGATGGTTCCGTCCACCAGTCCCTCGATAACCGCATCGACATCTTTCCGGGTGCGCAGAGGCGGGTTGACCTTGAGATTGGTGTTGAACTCCTTGCCGATTTCGTCATCGGTGAGAGTGAAATGATGCGGCGCGGCCTCGGCGGTAACATTGACACCTTCCTTCTTGGCCTGCCGAATCGCCTCGACCGCCCCGGCGGTGGAGACATGGGCGACATGCAGACGCCCGCCGACAAACTGACATAGTTTGACATCGCGCAAGACGGCGATAACCTCGCCGACTGCCGGACGGCCCTTCATTCCCAGCCGTGTCCCCTCGTACGACTCGTTCATGACACCACCGCCACAGAGATATTCATCCTCGGCGTGGGTGATAATGGGTATATCGAACATGCTGGCGTATTCGAGCGCCATGCGCATCATTTCCGGATTTTGCAGGTAGTTGCCGTCGTCAGTGATGGCCACGGCGCCGCCCTTGACGAGGTCGCCGATTTCGGCCAGTTCGGCGCCCTTGAGGTCCTTGGTGATGGCCCCCACGACAAACAACCGGGCGTCTGCTTTCTCGGCCCGGGAGAGAATGAACTTGATCGTTTCTTCATTATCTATCACGGGCGAGGTGTTGGGCATGCAACAGACGGTTGTAAAACCGCCGGCGGCGGCGGCCCGGCACCCGGTGCGGATGGTTTCTTTGCCCTCGAAACCGGGTTCGCGGAAATGCACGTGCATATCGACCAGCCCGGGGCAGACGATTTTGCCTTCGGCATCGAGGATGTTTTCTTCGGGGAGAGCGGCGATTTCCTTGAGCGTCACTTTCGATTCCCTGGCGATCTTTGCGATTTTTCCGTCTTTGACAAAGACATCGGCTTCTTTTCCGAAACCGAGCGCGGGATCGATGACGCGTCCGCCTTTTATGACCAGATCATATTTCGGTTTTTTCATTTTAGACATCCTCCTCTTCCCGCTTTTTGCCCGACAACAGGTACAGGACGGCCATACGCACCGCCTGTCCGTTGGTCACCTGTTCGAGGATAACCGAGGCTTTGCTGTCGGCCACCTCGGATGTAATTTCGACGCCGCGGTTCATCGGCCCCGGATGCATGATGGTGTAATTTTTGTTGAGCAGACCCAGCCTCTCTTTGGTGACCCCGAAGAGATTGGTGTATTCGCGCATCGACGGGAACAAGCCGGCCTGCTGGCGTTCGAGCTGGATACGCATGATATTGACCACATCGGCGCCGTCCATGGCTTCATCGAGATTGGTGTAAATATCGACGCCGAATTTTTCCGCCTCGTAGGGCAGGAGAGTCGAGGGGCCGCAGACGGCGACCGAGGCGCCCATGGCTTTGAGACCCCAGATATTGGAGCGGACGACACGGGAATGTTTGACATCGCCGATCAGCACCACCCGCAATCCGTCGAGTTTGCCGTATTTGCGCCGGATGGTGAACATATCGAGCAGGGCCTGGGTGGGGTGCTCATGGCGGCCGTCGCCGGCGTTGATGACATTCGAGTCGGTGCACTGGGTCAGGTAGTACGGGACGCCTGACGATGAATGGCGGACGACGATCATGTTGATTTTGAGGGCCTCGATGTTCTGGACGGTATCTTTGAGCGATTCGCCCTTGGTTACCGAGGACATCGCCTTGGAGAAGCTGATGGTGTCGGCCGAGAGACGTTTTTCGGCCAGTTCGAAGGAGATTCTGGTTCTGGTGGACGGCTCGTAGAAGAGGTTCAGGACGGTCATACCGCGCAGGGTGGGCACCTTCTTGATGGGTCGTTCGATAATTTCGCGGAACGATTCGGCGGTATCGAGGATAAGTTTCAGCTCATCGGCGGCCATTCCCTCGAGACCGAGTAAATGCCGTGATTTCAGTTTCATTTTTTCTTACCCCCTTTGGCGGCTGATTTTTTCGATTTACCGGCGGCGGTTCTCTTTTTCAGCGCCGATTTTTCGATTATCACCTCTTCGCTGTCATCGCGTTCATCGAGCCTCACCAGCACGCGGTCGTCTTTGGAGGTGGGTATGTTTTTCCCGACGAAATCGGGGCGGATGGGGAGTTCGCGATGGCCGCGGTCGATCAACACCGCCAGTTGTATCGAGCGGGGGCGCCCGAAATCGATGATGGCATCGAGCGCCGAGCGGATGGTCCGTCCGGTAAAAAGAACATCATCGACAAGGATGACATTACGATCGACGACATCGAAGAGGATTTCGGTTCGCTGGACAATCGGCTGGTCGAGCCGTGAGTGGATATCATCCCGGTAGAGATTTATGTCGAGCAAACCGACCGGAACCTCGACACCTTCGATCTGTTGAATTTTTTCTGCGATTCTTTTGGCCAGATCGGCTCCCCGGCGGATAATACCGATAATGACCAGGCTTTCGGCCCCGCTGTTTTTTTCCAGGATCTCGTGGGCGATCCTGGTCGTGGCGCGGCTTATTTTTTTCGAATCAAGCAGAACTTCTGCTTTGGCCCTGGGCAAGTTGCCTCCTTCACATTTATCTATTTAGAGTTACTTCCATGTTTAATCAAATATCTATTCGGGCAGATGATGGGTTATGTTTCAGAAAGATATATTTCATGCGTCCTTTTGCCGCCTCTCCGGACGACCTTAAAAGGTTAAGTTTTACTGATTATATGAAAAAAACGGGCAGGATCAAGAGCTAATCATTCGCTTAAAGCAATTAATCAGGTGTGTGGCGCAAGTCATTATTTATCAGAGCTATAGATGAAGGCTTAAAGATTGTGCCGAAATTCGTCCTCGTTAAAGTATTTTATCTCACCGAATTTTTCCATCTGATACGCGATTAAATCGGGGGTCGAAAGATAGCCGGAATAGTCGCATCGGCGGAAAAAATCATCCTTTTTTTGGATGCTGTTTATGCGGCCCTTTTCGAGATCGATTATCTCATCGGCGAGTTCGAGAATTATATCGCCGAAATGCGATATAACGACAATGCCGACACCGTCGTCACTCAGCCGCCTGACCAGTCGATTGAATTTGACCACGCCGCGCCGGTCAAGCCCGCAGGTCGGTTCATCGAAAAAGATAAAATTGGGCGTCAGCGAGAGGATGGTGCCGAAGGCGAGTTTTCTTTTTTCGCCGCCCGAGAGCGTGAAAGGATTTCGGTAGGCATATACTTGTTTTTCGAGACCGATCAGGGTGTAGCATTTTTCCGAGATTTGATCGATATGCTCAAGCCCGAGATTTTCGGCGCCGAAGCGGATCTCTTTATCGACCGTATCGAGGAAGAACTGTCTCTCCGGTTGCTGGAACGAAACGGCCAGACGGCCGGAGGCGGGAGTGAAACCATCGTATTCGATCTTTCCCGAATCCGGTTTGAGCAGACCGGCCATCAATTGAATCAGGGTGGTTTTGCCGCTTCCCGACGGCCCGACCAGTCCGTACACCTTATCGCTGTCTATTTTCAGATCGAGATTTTCGAACAGGCGGTGCCCCGATTTGCCGTTATAGTGAAAGGCGACCGAGTTCAGCCGAATCGACGCTTTTGCTTCGTTTGCTCCGGCTGTCGGTCGTATCGAGGTGGTGGTTTGATTAGTCGGGCGGGAGATGCGATATTTGAGCGGGACGGTGACACCAAGTGTTTCGAGCGATTGGGAATCGGTGAAGATTTTATCCGGATCATTGTCGGCCGTGATGCGGCCGTCTTCGAAAACGATCATACGCGGGGAGCGTTCGGCTTCATCGGCGTACTGGGTGATGCGGAGGACGGTCAGATCCGGTTTTTCCGCAAGGAGCAGATCGACGGCATCGTTGAGAAGCCTCTTCCCCGTTTCATCGAGAAACGAGCCCGGCTCGTCGAAGATGAGAATTTCCGGTTCGGCGACCATGACCGCGGCCAGCGCCAGCCGTTGCTTTTCGCCGCCGGACAGGTCCGAGGTCAGCTTTTTCCGGAAGTCGGCGAGACCGAAAAAGTCGAGCATGCGTTCGACCCGCCGGTGCATTTCATCATGGGGGACATTCATGTTTTCCAGCGAGAAGGCGACTTCCCTCTCGACGGTGGTCGATACAAGCTGGTTGTCGGGGTTCTGAAAGACGAGACCGACTTTGTGTTTGAGAAGCCGGTTGTCGTTCTCATCGGCGGGATCGAGACCGTCGATATTTATCTTTCCAGAGGATGCTTTCAGGACACCGTTTATCAGCAGGGCCAGGGTTGTTTTTCCGGAGCCGTTATTGCCCACGATGGAAACCTTCTCGCCGCGTTCGATGTGCAGGCTGAGATTATCCAGTACGGTCGCGCCGTTGGGATATGCGAATGTGACATTTTCGAATCGAATCATAATACAAAAACCGCCGATGGCTTAAATAACACCATCGGCGGCAATAATCAAGGTAAATATATTTTAACCTTTATGGCATATATCCAGTTCTCGCGCCGCTTTGACTTCATTGAGCCGTCGCACCGGCGTGGTGAAAGGCGCCTGATGCAATTTATCCGGATCGCTGTCGGCTTCTTTGGAAATGGCGATCAGCGTTTCAGCGAATGCATCGAGCGTTTCACGCGACTCGGTCTCGGTCGGTTCGATCATGAACGCCTCGGGGACGATCAGCGGGAAATAGACGGTCGGCGCATGGAATCCGTAATCCAGCAGGCGCTTGGCGATATCCAGCGCTTTGGCGCCTTTTTTCTTCTGGCGATTGCAGGACAGCACGAATTCATGCTGGCAGGATGTGTCATAGGGCATATCGAATTCGTCTTTGAGGAGAACCCTCAAATAATTGGCGTTCAATATGGCGCTTTCCGAGACGGCGCGCATTCCGCGGGGTCCCAATGTGCGGATATAGGCATAGGCACGGACATCGTTGGCGAAGTTGCCGTTGAAGGCGTGCAGCCGTCCGATCGAGTCGGGTCGGTCGTAATCGAGATACAGCTCGTCGCCCTTCTTGGCAACAACCGGAGCCGGCAAAAAGCGGCCGAGTTCTTCGGTGACGGCGACGGCGCCGGCGCCCGGCCCTCCGCCGCCATGCGGCGTCGAAAGCGTTTTATGAAAATTAAAATGAAGAATGTCAAAACCTATTTTGCCGGGTTGATAAATACCCAGCTGGGCGTTGAGATTGGCGCCGTCCATATAGAGCAGCGCTCCCGCCTCATGGAGGATTTTGGCAATCTCTTCGACATTCGACTCGAACAATCCGACCGTATTCGGGTTGGTCAGCATCATACCGGCGACGTCCTCATCGACCGCTTCCCTGACGGTTTCGGGATCGATGATACCGTTCTCGTTCGATTTGATCTGAACCGTCTGGTACCCGGACAGCGTCACCGAGGCCGGGTTGGTACCGTGGGCCGAGTCGGGGATCAATATCTTTTTCCTGACATTACCCTTCGCCTTGTGATAGGCGCGGATAATCAGGAGCCCGGTGAATTCCCCCTGCGCTCCGGCCGAGGGTTGCAGGCTGATATCATCGAAACCCGAAATTTCTTTCAGGTATTCACCCAGGTCGTACATTATGCGAAGCGAACCCGAAGCGGTATTACAGGGTGTCAGCGGATGCTGACCGGCAAAACCGGGCATCGACGCGGCTTTGTCATTGAGTTTCGGGTTGTATTTCATGGTGCACGATCCGAGCGGGTAAAAGCCCTTGTCGATATGATGATTCTTCACCGACAGGCCGATATAATGCCGCATCAATTCGCCCTCCGAGATTTCCGGCAGGGCGGCATCTTCGGTGCGGCGGTGTTTTTCCGGAATCATGCCGAGGAGTTCGTCCTCGGGGCGGGATGTCTCCGGCAGGGGGCATCCGACCATTCCGGGCGATGATTTGTCGTATATGAGAACCTTTTTATTCATTTGACTAATAAAACCTTGCTGATCAACCCTCCTCGGGTGGAGGCGGGTTTTTCAGTCTTTCTATGGTTTCCTTTACTCTGGATAACCCTTCGAATTCAGGGTAGTTCTGTACGAAAGCTTCATAATGCTGAATAGCGGCGGCGGTGTCGCCCTGTCTGCGAAGGGCGTAACCGAGCCACAATTCACCATCGATCGCTATTTCCGTATCTTTGTATTTTTTAATGACGTCTTTGAATTGATTGAAGGCCATGTCGTACTGCTCTTTCTTGACCAGGAGCCCGCCGATACTCAGCATGGCATCGGGTGTGCGCTCTTCCTTATTATCGGGGTCGGCCTCGACCACTTTTCGATAATAATTCAGAGCCTCGTCGGCCATGCCGCGGCTCTGGTACTTCTCGCCAAGAACATAATTGACTTCCACGGTGGCGTTGGTATCGGCCATGCGCAAATAGTCCGCCAGGGTCCCGACATCGTTGAGATAGTCATTGACCGTCTGCATGAATTCCGCGGCCGGGAGGAATCCCCCGATGCGGTCGATTTCGGTTCCGTCGGGTCCGGTTATGACAATGGTCGGATAACCGGGCACGACATATTTCTGAGCGGTCAGAGTATCAGCTTCGGCATTGATCTTGGCAAAAACCATCGCTTTCGACATTTCGATAACGGCCGAATCGGAATATGTGAATGTATCCAGTCGTTTGCACCAGACACACCAGTCGGTGTAGAAGTCGATAACGATATTCTGGTTTTTCTCCTGAGCTATTTTCAGGGCCGTCTCATAATCATGGACGAAACTGACGCCGGCCTCGGTAACCGGTTCGGTTTGCTCGGCCTGTTTGCTGCAGCCGAACATCATCGACAGCCCCACGGCGCCGACAACGGCCATAACTACGAGTGTGAATTTGATACCCTTGCGCATGATGTCTCCAATCTTGTTGCTGTTGTGGATCCTATTCCTTATCTTCTGCCTTTTCCCATCCGTCGCCAAGAATCATGGTCAGAATATTTTCCGCCTCTTCCTGCATTTCGGACGGCACATGCACCTGGAATTTACCAATACCTTTTCCGGTTATGGACGGGAGATTAAGCCCGGCCTGTCCGAAAAATCCGGATTCAGAAATAACCACGGCCGGTATATCGTATGACGTCAGGGTTTCCCTGGCGTAATCGGCAGCGGTTTTTTCGTCGATCCGGGCGACTATCACCCAGCCTTCACGGCCGGGGTCATCGCCCTCGAACTCGCGTCCGCATTTCGGGCAGTGGGTCAGCTCCCCTTCGAAATGTTCATCACATTTTGGACAGTACGGCATCGGTAGAGAATTCCCCCAAAGCATCGCCGAGCGCTTCTATTTCGGCGGTCGTTCGTTTTTCGGTACAGGCCACGAGCAACGCGTTGTCCATGCCGTTATAAAACCGGCCCAGGTTCACACCCGGTAAAATGGATTTGTCGGCAACTGTTTTTTCGATGATTTCTTTGGCCGGGATGGGTGTCCTGACGACAAATTCTCTGACGAAGTCACCCTCGAAGAACGGTTCGAAAGCCTGAAGACCGAAAAGCTTATCCGCCGCCCGGCGGGCTTTTTCCATAGATAATAACGCCACCTGCCTGAGCCCCTTGCGTCCCATCAGCGACATATACACGGTCGCCATCGTGGCACAGAGAGCCTGGTTGGTACAGATATTTGAGGTGGCCTTGTCCCTGCGGATATGCTGTTCGCGGGTTTGAAGTGTCAGCACAAAACCGGGATTACCATCCTCATCGACGGTTCGGGCCGCCAGCCTGCCGGGCAGGTAGCGAACCAGTTCCTGTTTGACGGCGAAGAAACCGAGCAGGGGGCCGCCGAAATTGAGCGGAATCCCCAGCGGCTGTCCCTCGCCGACGACAATATCGGCGCCGCATTCAGCAGGCGTTTTGAGTATTGCGGCGGCAACCGGATCGACGGCCGCCACCATGTACCCCTTGACTTTATGAACAATATCCGAGGCCGCTTCGATATCCTCGAGCAACCCGAAGAAATTCGGCTGGGCGAGAATCACGCAGGCGGTGTTCTCATCGACCGCATCTTCGAGTTTATTGAGATCGGTTACGCCGCCGTTATGGGGAACAACCATTATCTCCACGCCGCGCCCGGATAAATACGTAGCGATGACTTCACGGAACAGAGGATTAACCGTCTCCGAGACGACGATTTTCGACCGCCGGGTTTTGCCCAGCGAGAGCGAAGCCGCCTCGGCGGCCGCCGAGGCCCCGTCGTACATCGAGGCGTTGGCCGCATCCATTCCGGTCAGACGGCAAATATGCGTCTGAAATTCATATATAACCTGCAGGGTTCCCTGCGACACCTCGGCCTGGTACGGCGTATAGGCGGTCACGAATTCGGGACGCGAGGTTATGGTCTCCACGGCGGTTGGTATGAAATGATCATAGACACCGCCCCCCGCGAACAGGGTCAGGCCGGTTTTATTTTCATTCGAAATACCCTCAATTTCCCGGATCAGGTCCATTTCGGATACCGATTCGGGAAGATCGAGCAGGGTTTTCAACTGAAGTTTTTCGGGAATCGGCCTGAGGAGATCGTCTATTTTACCGACGCCGATCTTCGCCAGCATGCGGCGCCGGTCATCATCAGTATTTGGTATGTATGTCATGTTAAATTGTGATTCCTATTCAACCAATTTCTTATAGTCATCGGCCGAGAGCAGACTATCGACTTCCTCCATGTTGGTTATTTCGATTTTTATCATCCAGCCCTCGCCGAACGGTTCACGGTTGACGATCATCGGGTCATCCTCGAGTTTCGGATTGACCTCGAGAACCTTACCCGACACGGGCGAATATAGATCGGATACGGCCTTGACCGCCTCGATGGTACCGAAAGCGTCCATAGCCTTGACTTCCAACCCGGCTTCGGGCAATTCGACGAAGACGATATCACCCAGTTCGCCCTGGGCGTATTCGGTAATACCCACGACGGCGGTGTTGCCCTCGATTTTCAACCATTCATGTTCTTTGGTATATTTTAATTCGGCAGGAATCTCCAAACTGCACCTCCAAATCCTATTTGTTTATATCAATCACGAGTTACGTCGCCCTTGTGGATTTCTCCTTCTCGGGCTTTCCCAATTTCCGAATAAACCCGGTGTCGAAATCACCGGAGATGAAATCGGGATGGCTTAATATTTTTTTATGGTAGTCGATAGTTGTCGGGACGCCCTCGATAATAAATTCTTCCAGGGCATAACGCATCTTATCGATGGCTTTCTGCCGGCTCTCGGCCCTGACGATCAGCTTGGCGATCATGGAATCATAGAAAGGCGGGATGACATAGCGGGCATAAGCCGCGGTATCGACCCGGACGCCGCGCCCCCCGGGCACATGGAACGACTCGATCCGGCCGGGTGCGGGGCGGAAATCTTTTTCGGGATCCTCGGCGTTGATGCGGCACTCGATGGAATGTCGTTTGAGAATAATATCTTCCTGTTTCATTTCGAGTTTTTCGCCGCCGGCCACGAGAAGCTGTTCGCGGACAAGATCGTTGTCGGTCGCCTCTTCGGTGATGGGATGCTCGACCTGTATCCGGGTGTTCATCTCCATAAAATAGAAATTGCGGTCCCTATCGACCAGAAATTCCATCGTCCCGGCGCCGAGATAATTTATGGTGGAGGCACCGCGCACCGCGGTGCGTCCCATCAGGGCGCGCAGTTCCGGGGTTACTATCGGCGAGGGACACTCCTCGATAAGTTTCTGGTGCCGTCTCTGTATGGAGCAGTCTCTTTCGCCGTAGTGGATAATATTTCCGAAAGAATCGCCCATCAACTGGATCTCGACATGATGCGGTTCTTCGATAACTTTTTCGATATATACATCGGGATTTCCGAAAGCGGTCTCGCCCTCGATACGCGCCATCTGGAAACCTGTTTCCAGTTCGGCGTTATCGTAACATAGCCTCATCCCCTTGCCGCCGCCGCCGGCGACAGCCTTGATAAGGACAGGATATCCGATCTCGGCAACGATCGAGCGTGCTTCCTCGATGGTATTGACAACGCCCTCGGAACCGGGGATAACCGGAATTCCGGCGTCGCGCATGACCTGCTTGGCGACACCCTTATCCCCCATTTTGCGGATCATATCGGGTGTCGGGCCGATAAACGTAATATCGCAGGACTGGCATATCTCGGCAAAATCGGCGTTTTCGGCGAGGAACCCGTAGCCGGGATGAATGGCATCGGCATTGGTCACCTCGGCGGCCGAGATAATTCTTTTCGGGTCGAGGTAGCTGTTGGTCGCGATGGGCGGCCCGATACAGACATCTTCGTCGGCAAAACGCACATGCAGCGAATCGCGGTCGGCCTCGCTGTAAACGGCGACCGTTTTGAAGCCCAGTTCGCGGCAGGCCCTGATAACGCGGAGAGCTATCTCGCCTCGATTGGCTATTAGAACTTTCTTAAACAATTATTTTCCTATTCTTTACACTATATTTTCTAAAATTTCTGGAAGCCGCTCTTCTCTTTTTCCGGCTTCTCACCATTCTCGCCCGTCCAGCGATCGGACGCGCCGGTGATACCCTTGACACGAAGATCGAAGTCGTCGGCATTACTGCACTGCGCCATGGCTTCTTCGTAAGATATCATACCTTCGCGGTAGAGTCCCATAATCGACTGATCGAACGACATCATCCCGTACTGCTGCCGGCCCTGTTCGATAAGATCGGGAATAGCGGATGTTTTTTCCTGATCCATAATATACTCTCTGACAGCGGCGGAGTTGATCAATATTTCGAGAGCCGGGACACGCCCCTGCATATCGGATCTGGTCAGCAGCCGCTGACAGACAATCGATTTGAGAGTGCCGGCCAAAAGGAGCCTGATTTGCTGATGCTGATGCGGCGGGAAGAATGAAATGATCCGCGACAGCGTTTCGACAGCATTGAGCGTGTGCAGGGTGGTCAGGACAAGATGCCCGGTGTCGGCGGCGGTCAACGCGATCGACATGGTGTCGATATCGCGAATCTCACCGATCATGATAACGTCGGGATCCTGACGCAACGAATGTTTCAAGGCCGAGGCAAACGACTCGGTGTCGGCGCCCAACTCACGCTGAGAGATGATGCACTTTTTGTCCCGGTAAATATACTCGATGGGATCCTCGACAGTCAAAATATTATCGACCCGGTTGGAGTTCATGTGTTCAAGCATGGCCGCCAGGGTTGTCGATTTGCCGGAACCGGTGGTCCCGGTAACAATAATCAGACCGCGCTTTTCCTCGGACAGTGTTTTGATGGTATTGGGGAGGTTGAGTTCCTCGAATACCGGGATCCGGGTGTTGACGGCACGGATGGCGATACCGGTGGTTCCGCGCTGGCGGAACAGGTTGATTCTAAACCGACCCAGTTTGGCCACCGAGAGGGCCAGGTCCATTTCGCTTTTGCGCCGGAACCGGTCCTGCTGTTGATCGGACAAAATCTGGCCGACGATATTTTCCATGGCATCGATTGTTAACGGATCGGTCGCGATCGGTTCGAGAATTCCGTTCACACGAATATGCGGCCGGATGCCCACCCTGAGGTGAAGATCCGACGCATTTCGATTGAGCATTTCTACCAGCATTTGTTTGAGTTTCATGGCACCATCCCCTATCTGAAAAAATAATATTAACCTTTCGGATCAATCAGAAAGAGGACCTGACCAAACTCAACCGGCTGAGCATTTTCGACCATCACCTTGACAACCTGACCGGCCACCTCGGCTTCGATCTCATTCATCAGCTTCATGGCTTCGACAATACAAACCACCTGGCCCACCTCGATCTTCTGATTGAGGGCCACATACGGCTGGGCATCCGGCGCCGGAGCGGCGTAATAGGTGCCCACCATAGGCGACTTAATCTCTACATAATTCTTTTCGGCATCAACCGTTGCCGAATCCACTGTAGAAACGGTCGGGGCGGGTGACGGAGCGGGTTGCGCCGGAGGCGGCGCGGCGGCTGTTTGGACCGTCAAAGGCTGGCTGGAATGTCCGTTGTCGCTGGTAAGACGGCGTGTAATGCGGACTTTCCTTCCCCAGCTGGAAACTTCAAGCTGATCGATTTTAGAATCCTCAACCAGCTTTATCAATTTTCTAATCGTTTTTTCATTCATAAATAACCCTCTCCAGGTTTATACGACCCGGAAAGATAACAAATTTAGGTTATAGCTCCAACAAGTTTTTTGGTGCTTTGTTCAAGACTTTTCCTCCACGAGGAGTCACCAGGACATCATCCTCGATCCGGACACCGCCCCATTTGGCGATATAAATACCCGGTTCGACCGTGACAACCATACCCTTTTTAAGAGTGTCGGTGCTTTTCGGTCCCAGGCTGGGGGCGACATGAACGTAAATGCCTATACCGTGGCCGGTTCCATGGCCGAAATATTTATTGTAGCCGGCCCGGTCGATAATTTTTCTGGCCGCGGCGTCGACCGCGGTTCCGTGAACGCCGGCCTTAACCTTCTTAATACCGGCGAGTTGCGCCTTGAGAACGATATTATATATCTTCTTCTGGCGCGGTGTAGCTTTGCCGACCACCACGGTACGTGTCATATCGGACACATATCCCTTGTAAAGCGCTCCAAAATCGAAAGTTACAAGATCGCCCCGGGCGATTTTCTTGGTTGACGCGACACCATGGGGGAAAGCGGCGCGGTAGCCGGAGGCCACGATGGTATCGAAAGCGGGTTTGTCGGAACCGAGCATTTTCATCTGGTATTCAAGTTCGGCGGCCACCTCGATTTCGCGCAAACCGGGCTTGATATAACCGAGAATTCTTTCAAAAGCGGTGTCGGAAATTTCGACCGCTTTCTGGATAAGCTCGATTTCGGCTTTTTCCTTGATGGTGGAAAGGACGTCGACCGCCCCCTGTGTGGAAACCAGCAACGCCTCGCCGAGCGCCGCGCGCAGGGTGTCGAGCTGGTTGCAGAGCAGGTAGTCGGCTTCGTAGCCATAGCGGAAATTTTTGATCTGGAACTGCTTGAGTTCCTTCAATTCGGTCAGCGGGTGCCCCTTGGTCAGAACCACCTTCGCCCCCTTGACCTCTTTTTTGGCCGCTTCGAAGAAGCGGCTGTCGCAAAGCATGAAGGCCTTTTTATCGGTGATCATCAGAAGACCTGTATCGCCGGTGAAACCGCACAGGTATCTTATATTGGCCATACGGTTGACCACGAACCCGTCGAGATTTTCCGACTTTAAATACAGCTGAAATTTCTTAATCCGTTCACGGTACATTTTCGAGTCCTTATTTTTTTATAGTCTGTTGTGTTCTTTCTATTTTTTCACGCAATCCCGGGGTTTCGGTTTTCTCGGCCAGGTCCCGAAAGATCTTCAGGGCGAGTCGCGGATGCCCCTGTTTCAAAAGTAAATCTCCCAGCGTCTCTGTTTTAAACGGCATTTCGCGCAACGGGATCATTTTTTCTTCGTTTTTTTCCGTTTTTTCCGCATTTTTTATTTTTTTCCGGATCGTCAGGGTTCGGGTCGTTTCCATATTCCCCTTTTTATCCGGATCGACCGGTGAGACCAGGGCGTTCGATTCGGGATCGATTTCAATAATTTTGGAATAGTACGAAAAGGCGGTGGCCTCTTCCCCGTCTCGGAATTTCAGGTCGCCGAGATATTTGAGGGCGACCAGATTTTGCGGATCATGCTGCAGGATTTTATAAAACTGCTCCCCCGAGGTTTCGTACTGTCCGGCATGATACAGCGCCCGGGCATATACGATGCGTCCCGAAAGGACATCGGGATAATCCTTGAGGCGCATCATGCACAATTCAATGGCCCGGGAATATTTATGTTCCTTAAAATATTCCATGGCCAGCGCGGGCCAGTAACCTTTGGAAGCCAGTTCCGAAAATAATTTTTCTCTCATATCATTACCATCTAAATCATTATACAGGTCACAGGATATCATGCGGCAAGGTTTAAGTCAAGGGATGATTTCGTCACACGGCGAAGCATCAAAACCAGTCGAACCAATCCCAGAACTCGGTGCGTATGGTGCGGAAGAATTTGCGATATATATGATAAGTTACTTTCCGCTTGCCGCAATAAACATTGGCCACGCCGGTCATACCCGGTTTGAGCAGATGATTGTCGTTGGGAACCCGGCAAAACACCTTGAAGATCCGGTCCCCTTTATCATCGATCACCACTTTCGAGGCGATTCGATAGACCGTTCCATAAAACGAAAGCGAGGGATAACCGCGGGCCTTGAATTTAACTTTCTGGTTCAATTCTATATCGGCCAGTTCTTTTTCGGAGAGGGTAATCTCGGCATCGAGTGTATCCAGATCGGCGATCTCGCAGGCGACCTCGCCGGTATCGACATTGATGACGACGCCGTCGATGGGCGACTTGATTTCATAGAAATCCTGCTGTTTGCGGTGAAAGTCTATTTTGCTCTCGAGCTGGGCAATCTCGGCTTCTTTGGCGCGGATCTCTTCGGGTCTGGCGCCGGCCAGAAGCAGTTCGAGTTTATTTTGGGCGGCTCTGACATTGGCCGCTTTCACCAGCGAATCGGTGTGGGCATCCTCCCACTCCTGATAAGAAATAACTTTCTTTTCCACCATTTCATTTTTGCGGGCCAGATTGCTGGCGGCCCGTTCGAGTTCGGCCTCGAGGCCCTGAAGAGTATTTCTGGACTCGGCGATTTCCTCGTCGCGGGCGCCGAGTTTGAGAATCATCAGCTCTTCCTGCGCCTGGTCCAGTTGCGCGGCGTAATCTTTGATGAAGCGCGATGTTTCGCTGTTAGCCAGGCGGGCGATAATATCGCCCTTGTTCACATCATCACCGATCATGACATTGGGAATAAGGCTGGTGGTGGTGTAATCACCGCCCAGCACCGATACCTGCCGCTGGTTGTCACCGTCGGGCTGATCGGCGTTGTAATATATCAACTGGGCATAGCCGATATTGTCGTATTTGAGAAGCAGGGACTGACGCGGATTGGTGACCAGTTCGCCTTTGACCCGAAGTTCGTATTTAAAGAAGATCGAAATCAGAACCAGCAGGACGATGATGATAATAACGGTGTATGATGTCTTTCTTTTTTTCATAGTATTCGACTTCGTTTTCACCAGCCCGGCGATCCCTCTGGCCGCTCCCGAAATAACATTCCTGAACAAGAACAACATAATGGCGGCGAAAATCAAAAAACCGGTGCCGCCAAGCCTGGACACCAAAAATCTTTCCACCAGAAGAAAGAAATATCCAAGGATAAAGAGTATATAAATAAAGGATAAAATGCCATAATAAAAATAGATTCTTTTTTCGCGCGGAGCGATCTTATCCAGCCCGTGATCCCCCCGATAAAAGAGCCTTTTGATGAGCGCCATCCAGTAGTTTTTGGCCTTCAGTCTGAGGTTGGGAATTTCCAGCCAGTCGCTCAACAGATAATAACCGTCGTACCTCAGAAGCGGGTTGAAATTGAACAGGGTGGCGATACCGGTGAATGAGAGTACGGCAATCGCCACTTTATTGAGAAAAATATCGGTCTGGGTCACCCGCCAGAAAAGCACCGCCAGCGCCCATATGAATATCTGGAAAAAGCCGCCCGAAAACGAGACCAGCAGTCTTTTGTATTTTTCCGGGAAAAGCCACGCATCGGATACGTTGCAATAGAAGGCGGGCTGGAAATAGATAAGCAAAAAACCGATCTCGCGCACCTCGCCGCCGAAATATTTGCAGGTCAGGCCGTGCGCGAACTCATGCAGTATGATAACGAAAAACGACGAGACATACAGGATGACTATCCCCTGCACGTTGAGCAGACCGATAAAACCGTCGGCGATGGCGCGGGCGTTGTTGAGCGTAATCAGAAACGAGAAACCGATCAGGAGCGAGGCGAAGACGACGAATTTGCGGCTCATCAGCCAGCGGACATGGTTGATCAGCCGGTCGAAAATTTTACCCGGGTTGAGCGCCTTGATTTTTATGAAGACAAGTTTACCCAGCGCCGTTTTATGTTGTTCGGCGGAGGCCTCTTTCTGTTTTTTGAGCAGTTCCTTGCGGGTCAGTTCATTGTCGAGAAAACATAGTTGCTGCATCTGTCCGGCGAAAGCCTCGAGTTCGGCCGGATCGAGATCGGCGTCGAATTTATTTTTGAAGGCGGCGATGATATCCTCGATACCGTTTTTGCCGTCGAAACTGCTGATGATAAAATATTCCGGTTCGCCGACTTTGAAGAACTGGGCGGTGATGGGATCCTTGATAACATAATGGAACGATCCGTCCTTCTGGGGGATTTTTTGTATTACGAGGTCATCGCGTATTTTGGGCGGTTTGTTTTCCATAAGTTATATATGCTTCCTGCAAGGCGACAATATAACTGATTAAGGCGATATTAGTCAAAGGGAAAGAAACCGGCAATTATTCTAAGTAATCGGGATAACATTATTATGTAATAATATTTCAAAAATAATAATTGCCGCAATCAGATATGCCAGGGGATATAGAATCCACTTCAAACGCATAAATTTCCCAAAAACTGAATAAAATTGAAATTGCGATCTGAACCCGGTGTTATTATTGAAACACGTATGGGTTACATAAATCAGCAATGTCAAAAAGACGCCGGTTGCGGCAAACACCATAAAAAAAGAAAATATTCTAAAAGGCGACTGATCAAACAGATTTGCAGTCTGTTAACTTTCAAGAGTTTTTGCCTTCATATCAATACGGAATAATACATAAAAGAAAAAATTATCAATGGCCCATACAGTTAGCGCTTTTGGGATCCACCTGTTGATGATTTCTTGAGCTTTTTCCTCGCTAATCTTAAAAATCGATTCGGGTTCGGTGATCTTTTCCTCGATATTTTTGATTTTGGATTTTAAGCCACATAGCACAGAACCACCGACCGATGAATTCGGTTCGGGTATAATATTTTTTGCCCCGCAATTTTTGCACGATGCCGTCTCACCCGGCTTCAGAAATTTGACTGTTATTTTTTGATTGCAGCTATGACAGATAAATTCAATTGCCATTGACCGACCCACCAATGCCAAAGGGCAAATAATTAAAACATCTTATTATACAAATATATCATCAGTACCATGAAAAGGATGCCGGTGTAAACACCGAACATGTAAGGCGAGCGCCAGAACGGCGCTTTCCTTTTCCGCTTGGTCATTTTAAGCGGCGAACCGCAGTGTTTGCACAGCACCGCGCCGGGCGCGATTTCCTCATGGCAATAAGGGCACAATGATATTTTGCTCGAAATGCTCATGTGAATAAAATCATGTTTTTATATATGAGAATGCAAGGAAAAAATACGCTGGGGATAAAACACAATTTACACCGTAGATCAGACATTCTTGTCTGATATCTTAAAAAACAGCATGCTCCGCATGCGCCATGTTTGGGGATGTCTTTAACACTAGGATTGCCCCTGCGCTTGATTCAGTGCAAATGGTGTGAAATATAAAAAAAGGCGGGTTCGAAAACCCGCCTCTATTATTAATATATCCCGATAATTCTACACCGGGTATTCGACCTCCGCGAACCATTCCAGCTCGATCTCTTCGAACAGCGAATCGCGCCGCGAGCAGTCGCCGAGGAATTCCCATTCGCCGGTGGTGGGATCCTCTCCCCTGATTTTTTTGTCGGCCATAACGGCCAGCTTTTTGAAATCGGCATAATGTTCGGACAATCTCAGTTCGGCATAATCGCGCGCCGACCAGGTGGAGATCAGGAACTGCCAGTCCGAGGCCGACATCAGCATCAGTTCCCGCGCCGCCTGTTTCATGATTTCGACCAGGTCGTCGGGGATACTGTCTTTGTTGGCCATGTAATATTGCGCCAGTTCGCACATTTTCTTTTCGGACTCGTAGATTTTTTTCCAGGTCCACTCGTTTTCCTCGTTGAGCCAGATATAGTGATGACCGCCCTCGCCCCAAGAACCTTCCGGGATGGAGATAATTTCCGACGGTTTGGTTTTATCATAATAATCGCCGAGGAAAGTCAGTTCAACTTCGGAATCGGCCGAAACTTTGCGGATGACTTCTTTGAGGAACTGCGGCCCCTCGAACCACCAGTGGCCGAACAATTCGGCGTCGAACGGCGCCATTAGGATTCCGGACTGTTCATTTTCGCGATAATGCTGATCGAGAACGCCATGGATCTTCTCGGCGAAGTGACCCGAGTTTTCGGGGATACGGCTGACCGCCTCGTCGATGTTGTATTCCACTTTGTCGGCCAGATCGGATTTGGCCGAGGTTACCGCCCAGTAGCGAAGTCCGCCCGGGAAGCGTTTTTTGTGGAAATCGAGATAGTGGCCGTCACCGGGATAACCGTGTTCGCCCGACCACACGAGAAGACCGGTTTCGGGATCGCGGGTGTAGATGGCGGTCGGTTTTTTGCCCTCGGCGGCGGAGCTGACCAGATACACATTGCGGGGCGTTTTTTTGATATCTTCCTCGCGCGGTTTATACTGATCCTCGAATTGACCCCAGAGCCGTTTGAGAGCGTCGAAACGGTCGAGATAGACACCGATCGATTTGCCGCCCTTGAGAAGCGCCGAATCGACAATGAAGAAATCGATCCCGTTTTCGGACAGGAACTCATCGGAGCCCTTGCGCTCATAAGCCTCTTGCGAACCGTCGATCGGAATCGGCGGTGCCCATTTGTAACGCGGACGATAGGCACATTCGGGGAGCCATATTCCGCGGGGTTGGCGGCCGAAGTGCTTTTTGTAGTTCTTGACCGCCATTTTGGTCTGCGCCTGAAGCGACTCATCGCGCGACAGCAGCGGATAATACCCGTGGGTGGCGCCGCAGGTCATAATTTCGAGATAGCCCGCTTCCTGCAATTTGCGATACTCGCCGACAATATCGCGGCCGATGGCCTCGAACTGTTTCAGCGCATCACCGTAGAATTTTTCCCAGTACCGGGCGATTTTAAGCATGTCGGCATTATTGTACTTTTGAAATTCCTCGATATCATGCTGGGCCGCAGTGATTTTTTGCTGAAGGTAACCGACGAATTCCTCCTTGAAAGTGTCATCGGCAAGCTGTTCGCATAATACGGGTGAGATATCAACGGTCAATTTCGGGTTAACTCCCTCGTTGACCAGTTCGTTCATAATTCTCACCAATGGCAAATATGTTTCGGCGGCCGCCTCGGAGAGCCAGTCCATGCCGTGCGGCCAGTGTCCGTGCGCAATCACATAAGGCAGGTGATTGTGCAATACAAAGGCGAAATAACCTTTGGTCATTTTATTCATCTCCGCTCGTGGTTGAAGATTCAAATCCTATGTTTTTGCCGCCCATGGCATTCGGTCCGCCGTGCACCTTTATCTCGCCAAACTGCTTCTCGAATTTCTCCAGGTTGTCCCCAAGAGTTTTATGCAGCAATTTGGCGTGCGCCGGCGTCATAATCACGCGCGACTGCACTTTGGCTTTTGGTGTTCCGGGCATAATGCGCGCAAAATCCAGAATAATCTCATTAGGTGAATGGGCGATCATTACCATATTGGCATAGATCCCCTCGGCTTCCTTCTCGCCGAGCTCAATATTTATACGTTGTTGTTTCATAACCTTCAATCTCCTCAATTAACTTGTATGACGCACAAACTTTTCATATATTGGCAAAAATTTTAAACTTCTTAATACGAGTTTCGACATATGCCAATAAAGATTGACAGGATTGATAAGATAACCGCAAATATCGGAAAAGCAAGGATATTAATTCTCGGCGACATAATGCTCGATGAGTATCTTCACGGGCGGGTGAGCCGGATTTCGCCCGAGGCGCCGGTTCCGGTGGTGGAAATAGCCACCGAACAGCTCAGTCTTGGCGGCGCGGCCAATGTGGCCAACAATATTGCGGCGCTTGGAAATGAGCCGTATTTGGTGGGAATCGTGGGTCAGGACGACGCCTCGATCAAGCTGTCGCAGCTTCTCAAGGAAAAAGGGATTTCACGGGATTATTTAATTAACGACGAAAACCGCCGGACGACGATCAAGACGAGAATCCTCGCCAATGCCCAGCAGGTGGTCAGGGCCGACCGCGAGGATGTGATCGAGATTTCTGACGATATCGAAAGGCTGATTCTGAATAAATTCGAGGCGCTGGTGGATAAAATCGACGGCGTGATTATATCCGATTACGGTAAAGGCGTCATAACCGCCTCCCTGCTGGATAAAATCATTCCGGTCTGCCGCGAGAAAAAGATATTTGTGGGTGTCGATCCCAAAGAGAGCCACTTTTTTAGGTATAAAAATGTGTCAACGGTTACCCCGAACCATCACGAGGCCGGATTCGTGGCCGGGCGGCGCATCAAAAACGACACCGATCTCGCCAAAGTCGGCAAATTCCTGCTCGAGAAACTCGGTTCCGATTCGGTTCTGATTACGCGCGGCGCCAAAGGGATGTCGCTGTTCTGCTCCGACGGGAGTGTCGATCATTTCCCGACGGTGGCGAAAAAAGTTTTCGATGTTACCGGCGCAGGCGACACGGTGGTGGCGGTTCTGGTATCGGCGATGGCGGCCGGCGCCACACTCAAAGAGGCGGCCGAGGTAGCCAATTGCGCGGCCGGAGTCGTGGTCGGCGAAATCGGCACGGCGATCGTGTCGAAACCGGTCCTGACCGAGGAGCTGAAGCATAATTTCGCCAACGGCGATGATTATGCGGCATGAGATATTATGGATGCGCCGATTGAGAGATTTGTCGGATCAAAAAAAATAGCCATAATGGGGGCGTCGCCGGTCGGCAAAAAATTCGGCAACACCGTTTATAAAACGCTCAAAAAAAACGGCTATGCCCTCTTCCCTATACATCCATCGGCGGATACAATCGAAAACGACCCGGCGTATAAAAATGTCGCTGATATACCGGAAAAAATCGAAGCGGCTTTTATATGCATGAAACCCGACAAGTCCCTGGCGGTTATGGATAACCTTATTGCCGGAGGCATCAAACGGATCTGGTTTCAGCAGGGTGCCGATTTTTCCGAATCAATCGAAAAAGCCGAATCGGTCGGTATCGAAGTTATAAGCGGCAAATGCATTTTGATGTATGCCGAACCGGTTAAAGGATTACACGCTTTCCATCGGTGGTTGTGGAAACTGTTCGGGAAGTATTGAGCTGTCGCTTCGAATTAAGATCCCGTCAGGAAAGGGTTCCTGACGGCGCGGAGAAGGTTATATCGCCGGAGTGTTTTCATAAGAGCTCTCGGAATCCAACCTACCCAACCACCCAACCACCCAACTCTATAAAATATAGGTCGCGAGCCATAACGGCCAGACTATCACAAGTTTCAATCGCTGGAATATTATTGTCTGGCGGTATTGACATACATTTATTAATGGTGTATTTCTTTATGAATAAAATGTTGTATTTACTCAGGGAGGATTTTTAGATGAAGATGCTCAATAGCAGATGGATGAAAGCTCTCGTGATAACGGTGGTTGTGATTGTATGTCTGATCGGAGGGGGATATCTTTACTTGCAGCATTTGATCGGTAAGGTGGAAAGCACCTTGACCGGATGCAGTTTGGAAAGCAGTAACTTTAGAAACATCGTTGATTTCGACTACGATTCCGGATGGATAGTCGTCAAAGCGAAAGTGAACGGAAGTGAACGGGAGTTCGATTTCATTTTCGACAGCGGAGCACAGACTGTTTTTTCCGACTCTCTTTTCAGCGAATTGGGCATCGACGACTATAAAAGGATCGGCATCAAGACTGACACCGCAGCCCACGCTTTTAAAAATGAGATTGTATCGCTCGAAAGCCTCGAGCTTGGAGGCGTGAAGTTCGGAAACATAGGCGCCATAGTGGTGGAGAGTTCCGAGTACGACATGTTGAATTGTGTATCACCTTACGGCATTATCGGTTACAATATCCTGCAGACCTGCTGCTTCCAGATCGATTATAAAAAGAGGCAGATACTGATTACGGATCGGGTCGATAGTGTGGCGAATATGAGCGATATCGAGTGGATCGGCTACACGACTTCCGGCCAGGAAACGCCCATCTTCCCGGCAATTATAGACGACAACATTAATGTTGATCTATTCTTCGATACCGGCTATCGAGGGACGGTAAGTTTATCATCCGAAACCCTGTATGAAAATATCGGCAATCAGTATCCTGACAGGATAGCGAAATACACTGCCCGGCCCACGATTGACTTGTCGGGTGGAAAAGATATCGAGTCTTACCAAAAGATGCTTTTCAAGACGTCTATTTCCGTGTTTGGATCAGACACAATCGAGGATATCGTGGTATCAGTTGCGGATATTCCGGAAACAGATTATACCGGCCTGATTGGAAGCAAATTTTTGGAAAACTTCATCATTACATTGGATTATAGAAACAAAAGGGTCGGTTTTCTGCCAAATGGAATAATGACCGGGGACGACAGGAAAACGACTTTCGGACTGTCTTACGCCCCCGTTAATAACAGAATAATAGTGAGTGCAGTATATAAAGATTCTGAAGCAGAAAGCCGGGGAATACTCGCAGGTGATGAGGTCATCTCAATAAACGGCACTTCCATTTCGAACCTGGATTCAAATGTCTTCTGTGACTTTTTCAGAGGGGAATTCAGTTTTGTAACTGAAGAGGACAGCGTCCTTGCTTTGGAAACCATGAGAGATGGGGAAAGTATCAGGTATACCTTGACGAGATATGAAATCTTTTAGAATGGTATGTCGGGTTTCTCATTCAGTTTGTCGAAACTTGCCACCGGGTGGCAGCCTCAAACATCGGGCATACTTGGCATGCGCCATGTTTGGGGATGTGGTTGGTTTCCTCGCCCGCGGACAAGAATGTCCGCGCTACGGTATAATAATATCTGTAGGGGCCGACCCAAGTGTCGGCCCTCGGTTGATTTAGCCGGGCGCACACATGGGTGCGCCCCTACGAATCAATTCATGCGACCTGCAACACAAAAAAACGAAACGAACCCATTTTACTGTAAACGCATGAATACAATAATAGTACAACGAATATATTTTGTAGGGCAGGATCAGCAGGGAGCCGAAAGGCGAGCCAGTGATCCTGCCTATTCAAACAAGAATGTCATTGCGAGAGAGGACACTCCGGTGGCCGTCCGAAGCAATCCAATAAAATTTCTTGAGATTGCTTCGTCGCTTGATGACTCGCTCCTCGCAACGACATTATGGAACAGTGGGGGCAGGTTGGAATCCCCCGTGGCCCCCATCGCCGGGTCGGCCGGGATGAGAATTCGGCGTCTGCCCGGCCCGCAATATTTCTGGTTTTTTGTAAAAAATATTGATATACTGAAAAAAATGTTTTACCAAAACAAAATCCTTAAATTTGGGATGGAAGACTGGTCTTTTAGCTATGAATAAAACATCCAATATCATGACCCGGTATTCGAAAATATCGGTGGCGAATCTGGTCAGGAGGCTTCGGCGAACCAAGAAGAAAATCGTCTTTACCAACGGGGTGTTCGATATTATTCATTTCGGGCATATCGACTATCTGCAAAAAGCGAAAGTGCTCGGCGACATATTGATAGTCGGGCTCAACACCGACAGTTCGGTCAAAAAATTCAAATCGAAAGACCGTCCGGTGCAGAGCCAGAACGACCGGGCGAAGATTCTCACGGCGCTTGAAGCGGTCGATTATGTGATTATGTTTTCCGAGGAAACCCCGGAGCGTTTGATTAAAATGGTCAAACCTGATGTGCTGGTAAAAGGCGCCGATTATAAAATACACGAAATTGTCGGGGCGGATGTCGTGAAATCGTACGGCGGCAGGGTGAAACGTATCCGGCTGGCAAAAGGCCGCTCGACCACGGCGATAATTAAAAAGATAAAGAAGATGAAAGCCATTTAACTGCTGTCAGGTCTCAGTACATTCGCGGGCGGCAGATCCTTCGAAGCTCAGGAGGCCTGTCCACATCTTCCCCGGGGGAAAAGATGATCAAAGCTGAAGATACAGTCGAGGATCTTCTGGAGCGGTATCCCGAAATCGACGCTTATTTGATCCGCAAGGGTATTCGTTGCGTCCTGTGCGGCGAACCGGTCTGGAGCACGATCGGCGATTTAATCGCCGGCAAAGGGCTCGATATCGAAACGACGCTTAAAGAGTTGAATGATAAATTCGGGGATCGAAATATCAGTTGAAAAATATATAGCAGTGTACTATCAAAGAGGGCGCCTTTGTAGGCGTCCTTTTTGATAATTACTTTTCGGCGATCAGAATTTGCGGCTTCCGCGCTGGGTGATCGGCATACCCTTTTTGCACAGCGGGCAGTCTTCGGGTTCCCAGGCATCGGCCGAGACAGTCGCCAGCGGTTTGAACGGATAATCAAATTTGACCTTGCCGCCGGAGCGGTCGAGAAACTCGCCGATGCCGACGATTTCGGCCCTGTATTTTTTAACCAGTTCGATGACCTCGAAAATCGAGGTTCCGGTGGTCAGGACATCATCGACGATCAGCACGCGGGTTCCCTCCTCGATATCGAAACCGCGTTTGAAGACTCTCCCCTTGCCGCCCTCGGCCGCCTCGGCATAGATGGAATCGACGCCGAGATATTTGGCCACTTCGTATGCGATAATAATGCCGCCGGTGGTCGGGCCGACGACCAGTTCGACATTGTCGTTTTCGAAACTTTTGGCCATTTCGATACAGACTTTTTCGCACATGCGGGGCTGTCTCAGGATATTGAATTTCTCATAATAGATATCGCTGTGTTTGCCCGAGGTGAGTTTGAAATGCCCTTCGAGAAGGGCGTTGGATTTTTTGAAGATGTCGATAATATTATTGTCGCTCATTCTAACTAATCTCCGGTTATAATACCTACCGCGGCGGCCATTTTTCTTTCGTGGGTGATGGACACTTTAACTTCCTTATCGAGAATTTTCTCTCTGACGCTGTCGTCGAGATGGACATAGGGTTTTCCGAAAAGGTCGTTTAGAATCTGTATATCCCTCAAATGAACGCCCGAGTCGAGAAAGGTTCCGAGACATTTTATGACCGCCTCTTTGGCGGCGAAACGCCCGGCCAGAAACTGTATTTTATTCTGCTTTTCCCGATAGATTATTCGTTCTTCATCGCCCAGCAGGCGACGGGTAAATTTCTCTCCCCATTTTTCGAAGGCATTGCGGATCCGCTCTATTTCGATCAGATCGATGCCAACTGAGTAAATCATGCTCAAGCTATTCTCCCTTATTTCCGATTTAACTAAGTAGATAATAAGCAAAAAATATTTTTTTAGCAACAGATTGAAAAAATAGGTTGCGGATAAATTTAATATCGTATAATTTACAGTTAGTTGGTTGGAGAGAGGAAGATTTGAAAAATCTCTAACAACTCATTAATGAAGGTTGTCTCTTCTCGGCTGCGCCGACGCCGTGACCCACCTTAAGGCTGGTAGCGAAAGCAAAATGGCGGAAGTGGCTGTAAAAACCCTTTAACGTGTACAATGAGGAGTTTTTTCAAAGATATTTTCTCTCTCCTTTTTTTATGTACAGAAGAGATTCGCGCTATTATTGGGGAACGGACAGCAGGATCGGCTGAATCTCATCATCGGTGAGAGATCGACGGCTTAAGATAAAATAGCATTCAAGCCCACTGGAAATAAAATACAGGCGGCGGGGTTCGATTTCGACCAGGCCGCTCTCCCGTCTTCCGCCCGGCAGTTCCGAGAAAATATTCAGAACCTCATTCATATTTTTCAGCATCGGTGCGAATCTTTTATTGAAAGTCTCGGACACTCCCGGGTCGATGAAACGCCCCTCGTTATCCATTCGGTAAACGCGCTCGACGCCTTTAATCCGTGACAGCAGGGTCATAATGGATACTTCCCGGGCAGGCTCCTCGCGTTTTTCTTTGAAGGTCATATCCAGGGAAAAATCATTGCTCTGAATAATCTTGATGACCTCCAGATGCTGTTTACGCAGCATCGATTCGACCCTGGCTTTTTCTTCGAAAGTGGAAATGGGGTCGTTAAGTTCCTGCTGAATTTTATGTATAACCTGCCCGGCCGATATGATCGATGTGGTCAGTCTCGGAGAGGGTCGATAGGCGTATTCTGTCTGTATCTGAATTTCAGAGGAACCCTTGACAATTCGCGAGGTTCTTCCGGCCGGTATGTAATCTGCTTGTGCCATATTTATATTTCCGGGGGAGGGTTTTCACAACTCTCCCCCGAATTTATATCGGCACTTTTAGCATTTAGAATAACCACAAGATCGACAAACCACGCAGCCGGCCTCGTGTTCGATACGGGCGCCGCAGTCGGGACAGAATTCTTCGGAAATGTCCATATCCTGCTTAATCGCTTTCCCGTCGCCGAAATGGGTGTGCAAAACATGAGCAATGGCATCGGGGATGGACGATATAAGAGCGCCGTTACCGAAGACCGGTGTCGAGCCGCCGATACCTTTGAGCTGTTTGGTTACTTTATCGACCGGCACGCCGGAACGAAGCGCCAGCGATATCAGGCGGCAGATCGCCTCGGTGTCGGCCATGGTGGAATAGCCGGATTTTCCTATCTGGGCGAAAATCTCAAACGGTTTGCCGTCGAGAATATTCACCGTCACATACAGGTTACCGTAGCCGGTTTTAATTTTCTCGGTAATACCCTGAAGTGTCTGGGGACGGTCCTTGACATCACGTTTGGCCGCGATTTTCTTTTCTTCATCGGTATCGGCGCCCGGTTCGGATGTGGCCCCTGTGGAGAGAACCTGTTCGGAACGGCTGCCGTCGCGGTATATGGTGATTCCCTTGCATTTCAGTTTATAGGAAAGAAGGTAGGCATCTTCGACATCGTCACGGGTGGCTTCTTTGGGGAGGTTGATCGTCTTGGAGACGGCGTTGTCGGTATGTTTCTGGAATACCGCCTGCATCCGAACATGCCACTCCGGCGAAACATCGTGAGTGGTCACGAATATTCTGCGGACATCTTCGGGTATCTCTTCTATTTCGGCGATGGAGTTATGTTCGGCGATTCTTTCCATCAATTCTTTCGAGTAGAAGCCGCGCGCACGGGCGATTCTCTCGAAAATCGGATTGACTTCGATCATGCGTGTTTTATCCATCACGGTTCTTACATAGGAAACGGCGAAAAGCGGTTCGATTCCCGAGGAACAGCCGGATATGATGGAAATGGTTCCGGTCGGGGCGATGGTGGTCACGGTGGAGTTGCGCATTTTGGGTCCGCCGCCATCTTTATAGAAGAATGATTTGGTCCAGTTGGGGAAAACGCCCCGGCTCTCGGCGAGTTTGCCGGATTCATCATGGGAGACTTCCTGGATCCGGGACATCACTTTTTCGGCCAGATCGATGGCTTCCTGCGAGTTGTATGGAATATTTAGCAGAATCAGCATATCGGCCCAGCCCATAACACCCAGCCCGATTTTGCGGTTGGCCTTGGTGTTGGCATCGATTTCGGGAAGCGGGTATTTGTTGGCCTCGATGACATTATCCAGAAAATGGACGCAGGTTCGGGTGGTTTTGTCGAGCCTTTCCCAATCAATTTCATAGCGGGATAATTCATGAGGGGAATCCAGATCGACCACAGCCTTGACCATCTTGCTCAAATTGAGCGATCCGAGATTACAGCTTTCATAGGGAAGCAACGGCTGTTCGCCGCAGGGATTGGTCGATTCATACAACCCCACCTTGGTCACCGGATTGCCCTCGTTCATGTGGTCGATAAACATAAGGCCCGGCTCACCGGTACGGTGGGCGTGTTCGACGATCTGGTCGAAGACTTCGCGCGCATTGAGGTGAACCGGCTGACCATCTTTGACAAAGGCCGATCCGGTCCGTGGATCGACCAGCTCATACTGGCCGTTCCCCTCAACGGCCCGCATGAAAGCATCGGTGATAGCCACCGAAATATTGAAATTGGTCAACTCTTTCAAATCATCTTTGCACGAAATAAAATCTCTGATATCGGGATGATCAACTCTCAGAATACCCATATTGGCGCCGCGTCTGGTTCCTCCCTGCTTGACCGCCTCGGTGGCGGAATTAATGACGCGCATGAACGAGATCGGTCCCGAGGCGACGCCGGAGGTGGAAGCGACGACGGCGTTTCGCGCCCGAAGGCGGGAGAACGAGAAACCGGTTCCGCCGCCGGATTTATGAATCAGCGCGGTATGTTTGACGGCATCGAAAATCGACTCCATCGAGTCACCGATCGGCAGAACAAAACAGGCTGACAGCTGACCCAGCGGCCGCCCGGCATTCATCAAAGTCGGCGAGTTGGGCATGAATTCGAGAGAATGCATCATCTCGTAAAATTTTTCCTCGGTCGTTTTCACCTCATCGGACGAAGCTCCGAATTTTTTGTCCGGCTCGGAAATGGCCCCGGCCACACGATGGAACAACTCTTCGGGCGATTCGACGACCTCTCCATTGTCGTCCTTTTTCAGATAGCGCCGTTCGAGGACCTTAAGTGAATTTTCCGAAAGTTCAAATCCGTTATTATTTTCTTCCATGATATCCCCTAACCTTCAATAAGACTGGCTGTATACTTTTCTTTATCAATGAAGAAGTCACCGAAAGTAATCGCCCCCCGGCCATTCCTTTATACAACTGCCCTGTATTGTGTGCAACGGCCGTCAATCCGGTCGTTCGCCCGGCAACAATGTCAGTCATTCTTCGCCCCCGTCCGATCGTGGCGCTTTTCACTAAATATAACCTGTTCTCTCTCATCACATTGTCACATATTTTCAGATTTTTTAATTTAAAGCGTATCATCCCCATATTACAGGCGAAACATATCCCTTAAGTGTTTACTTCACAATAGGTTATGTGGTACAATCCAAAGCCGGTTCTTTTCCGTCGACTTACTTCAAAGCGGTTTGCAGACTAACCAAAAATACGATGTCTGTCAACAAAAAAAAGGCATTTTTTTGAAAAAAATAACAATATATTGTGTTTCAACATTTTAATATGCCGTCATATTGTATAAAAATCGCAGTTTTTGTATAATGGAATATTTGCTCTGACTGTCTTATTTTAAACTGGACTATTTCGATTAAAAAGGTTGCCTATCAATTATTATCCATCATGAGACGGGTCGGTCCGGTAAAAATTATTAGAGAGAAAGCGGGTGTCCCGGGTATAAATTGCAGAAGGCAAAAAGACCTTGACACATGCATATAATTTACGGATTTTTAGCTTGAATAAAAAAGACACGATAAAGAATCGGTTTTGAGCCGCAAAGGGTTGCGTAATATTGAATGTAACTTAATCGGAGGCATATAATTAATGAATTTAAACGATTATGAAAAGGATGGTGTGGCGGTCCTTGAGCCAAAAGGCAAAATAATGGGTGGACCGGATGCAACCCTCCTTCATGAGAAGCTTCATGAATTGATAGAGAGCGGAAAAAAGAAATTCGTGATCGATCTGTCACAGGTGGAGTGGATGAATTCGACCGGGCTGGGTATTATGATATCCGGTTTAACCACCTTGCGCAACAATAAGGGCGAATTGAAGCTGGCCAATGTTACCGAGAAAATAAAGTCACTTTTAGTAATAACCAAACTGGCGTCTGTTTTCGAGGCGTACGACACTATAGATGACGCCATCGAATCTTTTTAGCTCGAATAATGTATGCCGGCAGTTATGGGTTGCAAATGCGGGTAGGTTGTATCCAGCCTACCCTTTTTAATTAAAACGGATATAAATATGGAAAAACCAACTATTACCGAGAACAGCATCAGAATCCCATCCTCGCAGGATTTCCTTGTGGATGTCGACGGTTTTATCGAGGCCAGACTCGAGAAGCAGGGAGTGGACAAAGCTGTAATAGCGGACATTGCCATTTCGGTCACCGAAATAGTCAACAATGCCATCGTTCACGGCAACAAATCGGTTATCGAAAAAAAGGTGACGGTGGAGATTTCCGCCAGTAATTCGGATATCGAGATAACGATAACCGACGAGGGTAAGGGATTTGATCCCGATAAGATCGAGAACCCAATTGACGACGGGAATTTATTGAAGGAAGTCGGCCGTGGTGTTTTTATCACGCGGGCTTTGATGGATGAAGTCAATATCGAGTCCGGCGACGGCGGACCGACAAAGGTTACATTAAAAAAACATATATAGTGTCTTTTTGGTCTAATTGTTAAATGGATTTTTCGCAGATCATATTAACCGCGGTTTATTTTATCTTTGGCGGGGTTTTATTATTCCTTGCCTTCAGCATAATCCGCGATAATTTTTCCGCGCGGCTCAACCGCATCACCGGATTGATGTTGTTTTTTGCCGCTCTCGGGCCCGTTTTTCTGGCCTTCGGTGAAATTGTCAAACCCAATGTGGCTGTCGACGCACCCTTCGAAGAATCGATTTTGTACAATCTTCTATATATCTGGGAACTCTTCTTCCCGGCCCTGCTTCTTTTCTCGTGGGTCTTCCCGGTTGACCGTCTGTCGGGAATGAAGAGGGTCAGGTTCAGGTATCTGATATTTCTGCCGCATTTGTTTCATATAATTCTGGTGGTCTTTTTCAACAACCCGGAAAAAATACTGGGCATTCTCGATGTCGAGTCGGGCGAGGGATTCTTCTCGCTGGTGCTCGAGCCGCTCACGTATCTTCTTAAATGGGTGGTTCTCGGTTTTACCCTGATTCTCAGTTCGGAGAACACATTATTCGCCTTCATTAATCTCATATACACGATTACCGCCATAGCTTTTATAGTAAAAGGGCGGAAATTAATAGCCAGTGAGCAGGTAAAAAAGCAATCGACCATAATGATTTACGGTATATCGCTGGCGGCCGCCGTTTTTGCCGTCGGTTTTCTTATACCGCAGGTACTGGCGATCGAGGTATCGCCCGACTGGCAGTTGATTTTCCTGCTGGCTACACTTTTCATCGGAGCCGGCTCCATAGTCTGGTCGGTGGTAACCCATCGTTTTCTCGATATTACCGTGCTTGTCCGGCAGTCGCTGGTTTACACGCTGTCGTCGGCGATCCTGGTCGGAGTTTATATTCTGCTGGTGGGTCAGGCCGATCGCCTGATAACATCGTTTCTCGGCGAAAAGACAACCATCGTAAACATTGCCTTCATCGTGCTGGCCCTGATTCTTTTCCAGCCGATCAACGTCCAGCTCGACAATTTGATAAAACGCATCTTCATAAAGGGGCGAACAGATTACAGGCATGTCATGGAGCAGCTTTCCCGAAGCCTGATTTCGGTTCTCGATCTCAACCTTTTGCGGGAGACGATCGACAAGACATTGAGAAACAGTCTGCTGACGGAGCGGGTATATTTCGTTCTTTTCGACGACAAGCTTTCGGAATATGTTTTACAGCCGTCGGAGGATTATCCCCGGCGGGTGATTATCAACCGCGATGATTATTTTCTTGGCGGCGTCAACCAGCTCGACAACCCGACTTTTATCGACCGCCTGTCACTGTATAACAAGGACAGCCAGCTTTTCGGGGAGATGGAAAAAAGGCAGGCGCGGCTGATACTGCCGCTCAAGGACGCCGATCATTTACTTGGTTTTCTTGCCCTGACCGACAAGGCGTCGGGATTTAAGTACAACGCCGAGGATATCACCATGCTGGGTGTTCTGACCAACCAGCTTGTTACGGCGCTGACCAACGCCCGCCTTTACGAGGATTCGCTCGAGAAGCAGCGTCTCTCCGAGGAAATGAATATGGCCCGCCAGATTCAGCTCGATCTTCTTCCGCAATGTCCGCCCGAGGCCGAGAGTTATAAGATATGCGCCTGTTCTTTCCCCTCCCGCACCATCGGGGGTGATTTCTATGATTTCATACCGCGCGAAAACGGTGCGTTCGGGATGGTCATCGCGGATGCCTCGGGCAAGGGTTTGCCGGCGGCGCTGATGGTGACCCAGATACAGGCTATCCTGCGTTCGGAAGTCGGCAACAGCCATGATATATCGAAGATAATCAGGAACATCAACCAGTATGTTTCGGAGATGACATCGTCGGAAAAATTCGCGACGCTTTTCTACGGGGAGTACAATCCCCAAAACGGCGAGTTTCATTATGCCAACGCGGGGCACAATTACCCGATTCTGGTTCGTGCCGACGGTTCGCACGAGTTCCTCGCTCGCGGGGGGCTTCTGATCGGGGCCTTCGGCGGTATGGATTATGAGGACGGTAAGATCAATATGAACGACGACGACCTGATGTTTTTCTACACCGACGGTTTATCGGAGGCGATGGACGAAAAGGGAGAAGAATACGGCGAGGAACGTATAATAAATTATGTGGTTAACAACCGGCAGCAGACGCCGGATGAAATAGTCGATGGGATCCTCGAGGATAAGAAACGATTCGACAGCACCGATCCGCCGCGCGACGACACGACGCTTATTGTGCTGAAAGTTAAGAAAGGAGCCGGTCTTGGATAAGAAAACGGTCGATGAAAATATTCTCTTCGAACGGAAAGATAAGTTTCTCGGGTATAAATATTGTCCCCGATGCGGGAGCACCCTGAAGCAGGAATTTATGGATCACAAGGAACGCCTGGTCTGTCCCAATGAGGAATGCGATTTTGTATATTATCACAATCCGGTTCCGGCGGCGGGAGCAATTGTTATAAAGGATGGGAAAATTCTCCTGGTCAAACGCGCGGTAATACCGAGGGTGGGCTGGTGGTGTATCCCGGCCGGGTTCATGGAATGGTCGGAGCATCCGTCACAGACGGCTGTCCGCGAGCTTCGCGAGGAAACCGGACTGGATGTCCGGCTCGAGTCGCTTTTCGATGTATATTCGGGAAATGACGACCCGCGCATGAACGCCGTCCTGATTCTATACGTTGCAAGCGAAATCGGGGGTGAGCTGGCGGCGGATGACGACGCCCTCGAGGTCAAATATTTCGGGTTCGATGAACTGCCCGATAATATCGCTTTTATAGCGCATCGTCAGGCGCTGACGGATTACAGGAAAAGATACTTGAAGTATGAGGTTTAACCTGTTAGTTTCAGACCAAGAGATAAAAACGAGTCTGCGGAGGATAAAATGTCGGTTTTCAGGATGGCGATATGCACGGCTGTAATAATATTGCTGGCAATTACGGCAACCGCCGAGGATAAATACAAAAAATTCGACAGGCAGTCGGCCTACAGCGATTATATCCGGATCACGTATGACGGCAAGAGAAATACTCTGGAGACATTCGACGGGGGCGATGTTTACTCCCTGACCTTCCGGCCCTCGGAGGCACGACTTTCCGACGGCGTCGTCAGGATAAACTCGGCGACGGTTATGGACGGCGACGGTTTCGTCCAGGAGGACCTGTTTTATCCAATCGCGAATATCGAGAAGACGAGGCTGGAATTTCATGATAAAGAGACAGTCGTCAGTTTTCTCAGGAGAAACTCCGAAGCGGCCCCCAAGTACCGCAGCCGCAAGAAAAACAGCATTTCGACATATGAAAATATTCATATCGAGACGGTCGATTTCGTCCGGGGTTCGGTGATATCGTTCTGGTCCGATATAAATATCGACGGCGAAGTTAACGAAGATGTCGTGGCGGTTTACGGCAATATAACAATCGGCAAGCAGGCGGTGGTTCGTGGTGATGTTGTCGCTTTCAGCGGTAATATCGATATCGACAAGGGCGCGACCATCTACGGCCGGGTGCAGTCATGCGGCGGTAAAAAGGAAAGCCGTTTCGACAAATGGCGCCGCTGGAAGAAGAGAGATAAGGATTTTTCCACTATAATCAGATTTTATTATGACCGTGTTGACGGCGCGACGCCGCTTCTGGGTGTGCAGTTTATCGACGATGACTCGCTTCTCCCCGCGGCCGAGATTTACCTGGGGTACGGGTTTTCGTCGGAGCAGTGGCGTTATCATGTCGGTGTCGAGCAGTCATTCTGGCTGGAACATCCGATAACGCTGGGCGGTTCCATCTACCGGCGCCTCAGAACCCAGGATGACTGGCTCATGCAACAGAACGACAATACCCTGTTCGCCCTGCTCGCGACCGAGGATTATCGCGATTATTACGAGGCCGAAGGCGGCTATTTATTCGCCCGTTTCACGCCTTATCCCTCTCTCGATTTCGAACTGGGCACATTGCTCGAAAATTACAAATGGCTGGACGCCCACACAGATCTCTGGTCGATGTTCGGCGGCAACAAGGAATTTCGCAGTAATTTCCAGAGTGTTCCGGAGGTCCTCCGCAACGATGAAATCGCACAACTGGATGATGCCAACCTGGCCTCGCTTAATTTCCATATCGGTTTCGACAACAGCGACGAGGAGGAACGATTCGGCGGTTCATTCTGGCTGGGAAAAGCCAAACTGGAATGGCTCCCCGACGGCTGGAACGATGATTTCGATTTCACTCGCTATTTCCTGAGGGCCGCCCGCTACCAGATTATAAATGATAACAGCGGCATGTTTTTCAAGGCGGGATACGGCGGTTCGGACGGTGATCTGCCGATTCACCGCCGGTTTTTCCTCGGCGGGCTGGAAACTCTTCTGGGTTACAAGCACAAAGAATACACCGGCCGGGAATTCTGGTTCGGCAATGCCGAATACAGGCTGACCTTCCCGAAAACGGATATATCAGGACTGGTTTCGTATAATCTGGGCGCCATATCCGAGGAATCGGGCGAACTGGGCGAGGCCGAAATCAAGCAGTCGATCGGGATCGGGGCGTCATTCGAGGAGAGCCTCAGAATCGACCTTGCCAGACGTCTCGACAAATCGGACAGTTCTTTTGAAATTTATGTCCGGCTTGGGTTTAACTTTTAGTCTCGGCTTTATCAAAAAGTCCTCCAACAGTCTTTTTAATTCCTGATTTCGCCGTTTTTTCAAGCGTATCGGCTTCTGCGAAATGCCGGTTGCGGCCGTATTTACCGGCGGTTCCATCTCGAAAATTTTAAAGTAAAACTTCATATCTGCCGATAAGAGAACAAGATAAGAACCAAAATATGGAATGAGTTATTATGGCAAATAATGAAGAACAGATTGACATTTCAACCAACTTTATTTTCGATGATAATCAGGAAGACTATGATGCCGACACCGAGAAAATAAAATTGTCCAAGGCCAGCGATGTTTTGGCCGAAATGGAAGCCGCTCTGGATGAAATTGCGGATGATAATCCTCGAATCGCCGATAAAGGCGGCGACCCGGCATCGGGATCGAATGATGATCTGAAAGCGGTTCTGCAGGTATCATTAGCAATCAACTCATCGCTCGTCCTCGAGGATATCCTCCAGATAGTTATGAAAAAGGCTATTGAACTTCTCGCGGCGGAGCGGGGTTTTATTATGCTTCTCGACGATGACGGGATGCTTCAGTTCAAAACCGCCTACAATCTGTGCAAAGAAGAAATGACTGATGGTGATTTCAAGATTTCCAACTCGATTGCCAATGAAGTGGCACGGACGGGGAAATCGGTTTACACTTCCGATGCCCTTTCCGACGAAAGGTATGCCAATCAGCAGTCGGTGGTGGAGCTTCATCTGCGGTCGATTATGTGTGTTCCGCTTAAAATCAAGAATGAGGTTATCGGTGTCATTTATCTTGACAACTCATCGCAGGCTAAATTATTCCTGAAATCCGATCTTTACCTGTTCGAGATGCTTGCCCAGCAGGCGGCTCATGCCATACATAATGCGACCCTTTATTATCAATTGCTTGACCTCAAGAAATTCAATGAAAAAGTAGTCAACAATTCGCCGGTCGGTATGATTGTTATCAGTTCCCAATATGAACTGGTGACGATAAATGACGCCGCCCTGGCGGTCCTGGATAAAAACAAGGAAGGTATCAAGCTTTTCAATACGGATGAGAGTCCCACAATAATTTTCGATCTGATACCGAAGAATGAATTCGCCAAACTTCAAAAAATGATAGATACGGCGCTGGAGACCAAAGAGGCGATCGAGGAGGGCCGCTATTTTCACAATACCGGTTACAGCGAGAAGGTCCTTTCGATAAAAATATCGCCGATCAATAAGATCCCGAACGGAGGCGACGGGCTGATCCTGGTGATCGAGGATATCACCGAAAAAATCATCATGGAAAAATATGTTATTCTCTCCGAGAAATTGGTCGCCCGCGGAGAAATGGCCGCTTCGATCGGTCATGAGCTGAATAACTACCTGGCCATTATCGCCAACAACGCCGAACTTCTGGCCTACAATCTCGAGAAGGGCCGCGACGAAAAAGCCTCCGCAAATTCGAAGCAGATTGTCGAAAACATTTCCAAGATGAAGCGGTTCACCGACGGTTTGATGGACTTCTCCAAGATGGAAACCGAAATTATCTCGTACGACGTCCGACGCCTGGTGGAGGAACTTCTCTTCTCGCTGAAGGCGCAATCGCGCTACAAAGATATCAATATAGCGGTTAATTTCGACGCCGACATTCCCGAGATCGAGATGGATGTCGGTCAATTACAGCAGGTGCTGATGAACCTCCTTAACAACTCCGCGGATGCCATCAGCCAGAGATATGAAAAAGAAAAGAGCGAAGGAAAAACCGATTTCGAAAGCGAAATCTCCATAAAGGTTACGCATGACCGGCAGGCAGCGACGATCAATATCGCCATAACCGATAACGGATGCGGTATATCTCAGCAGTATATGGCAAAAATATTCCAGTTGCATTTCACGACAAAGAAATCGGGACACGGACTGGGACTGGCCAACTGCAAAAAAATTATCAACAATCACCAGGGCGATATAACATTGTCCTCGGAAGAAGGTGTGGGCACGACATTTAATATTACATTGCCTGAAAAACAAATTAAAGAAACCGTAAGTTAAATGCCAAACAGTAATTTTGCACCGGGTGGGTATAATATTGAGAAAATCCTGGGTACAGGAGGTACCGCCCGTGTATATCTGGCCCGCAGTCCGCAGGACAACCGCTGTTTTGCCCTCAAGACAATTCTCGATTCAAATGACGACGACCTGAAATTATTCCGATCCCTGGCGGCGCGCGAATATGAACTGATCGGGACGATGAACTACCCCGGTCTGGTCAGGATTTACGACTTCGCTGACGATCCTCAATATCCATATTTATCGCTCGAATACTGCCCGGGGAAAACTCTCAATCAACTGGAACGTATCGAATCGATTCCGGCTCTTATGGGCCTGCTTTCGTCGGTGGCAATTAACCTGTATTATCTCAAACTGCATGGTATCTATCATGGCGATTTGAAACCGCATAATATTTTCCTGGTTTCCGATCCTGATAATTATGCCGGCGGACGGCTGATATATTCGAAAATTTCCGATTTTTCCTTATCGCTGAAGGAAGGCGAAGATCAATCGCGGCGTCTCGGTCTCGGCACGGTCGGGTATATGGCGCCGGAGACAATTGACTCAGGCGTGTTGACTCACGGCTCCGATATTTTCGCACTGGGTGTAATCGGATACATTCTGGCGACCGGAAGGCATCCGTTTATGGAGGATGAAAGCGACCCGGTCAGAATAAACGCCGCCGTGAAAGAGACCATCCCGGAAGCCCCCGATAAAATCACGGATAATTTCCCGAAACCGCTTTCGGACCTGATAATGAGCATGCTGGATAAAAATCCCGAGACGCGGCCGGCCGACGGTTTTGCCATCTGCAAAAGCCTGGAAGCGATGGGCTGCCGATATCCCTATGCCAAAATAATCCGCCCCAAACATATACCAATTCAGGCGGATTACAAAAATAATAAGTATTTATCGTTGAATGAGTTGTATCGACTCGATGAGCCGACACTTGACAGGCTGACCGCCTACACCGGGCCGGAGGAGAATCGGCTGAGACATATTCTGGAAGTGTACTTCACACAGGGAAAGCTTATCTGGAGAGACGGCGGCATGGAATTTTGCTGCGCGGCCGACGAGCTGAAGCTCCCCGGTCGGCTCGACAGGCGTGATCGCAATGATTTTCACCGTCTTCCCTACTCCGGGAGAAAAACAATAATTTTATCGGCGATGGCCGGCGGACGGACCGAAGCGGAGGCGATCGGGATTGCAGACCCGGACGGTAAGGATGATTTTATCACCCCTCCCCTGCTCCGTTATGCGGATGAAAATGTCTCGATACAGACACGGCGCCGGTTTACCGAAAAAATCGCCGACCGGGCGGCGCTGGAGTATAAAAACTATCAGATTGCATCGCCGCTTTATTTGAGGGCGGAAGTACTTGACAAGGCCTACACGGCGACGCTTGACGCATCCAATGAGTTGACAAACGAAAACCGGTATGAACACGCTTTTGAATTGCTTGACCGGCTGGTCGCATTATGCCGCCGGGAGAATGATATCCCCAAACTGCGCGTCGTCCTGATGCAATACGGCGACACGGAGAAGATGATCGGTGAAAACGGGCGGGCGGAAGAAAAATACCGTGAGATAATGTCGCTTTATAAAGACAGCCCGAATGATAAAATTCTTGCCGAGGTGTACAAGGATCTCGGCGACCTGTATCGGATGAAGCAGGAATTCGAGAAGGGTCTGAACGCCCTGCACGAGGCGGAAAAAATCTATATCGAACTTGATGACCAGCTTCAGCTTTCGCACACGCTCAACAACATCGCCAATATACTGGCCATGCTGGGTCGATTCGATGAATCATTAATAAATTACCGTAACACACTTCGCATTCAGCATCGCCTCGAGGTGTGGCAGGCGGTGGCATCCACCCTGAACAATATGGGCGGGCTTTACTTTTTCCAGGGCCGATACTCGCGGACGCTCAAGCTGTTTGAAATTGCGTTGAAGCTCCAGCGAGAAATAGGCAATGCCGGTGAAATAGCCCGGACGCTTAATAATCTCGGCTGCGTCTATCAGGAGACGGCGCAGTTCGACGAGGCGATAAACTGCCTCAACGAGTCGCTGGGTCACAACCGCAAAATCGGCAGCAAACGGGAGCTGCTTATAAATCTCGATAATTTGACGGCGGTCATGTATATGGCCGGATGCCTTAAGGATTCGATAAAATATATAAGGGAAGGTCTTGGGCTGGCCCGGGAGCTGACGGACAAACCGATGCTGGCCATCTTCAATCATCACCTGGGGCTGGTGCAAAAGCGCATGGGGTTTTACGGTCAGTCGATGCAGACATTCGCTAAGGCGCTGGACTGTTTTTCCGAGATAGATGATCTTGCGCATGAAAGCGCCTGTCGGGCCGAACAGGCCGATTTGTATTTGCGAATGAATGAGGTCGACAAGGCTAAAGAACTTCTATCGGCTCTTAAAGAAAAAACCGGCGGAACCGAAGACAAAAAGATTCATATCATCCACAGTTGTTTATCTTCTATAATAAATGAAGACATCGCCGAGGCGCAAAAAGCGGTCGATACGGCCAAGGAAGTCAATACCCCGGCCGCTATCGAACAGGCCAAGCTGAGGCTGGCGCAGGTCATCACCGGCACGGGAGAGCCGTCAGCCGCGGGTGAGATTTTGAAAGAACTGGCGGGATCGTACTCGGTCAAGAATCCCAATATCGAAAACGCTCTGTTCTACAACATATACGGCGGATATTTGATGAGTTCCGGCCGGTATGACGAAGCGCTTGAGTATTACAAAACGTCCTTCAAACAGGCCACGGCCAATTCACTTCGCCCGGAAATGATCGACGCCCTGGCGGGTATCGGGAGTATAAATATCGTTCGCAGGGAATATGAGGAAGGCTATCGGAATTTACGTCAGGCGATCAATATAATTCGTAACATGGCCGATGATATAAAAGACGAACAACATAAGAAAAAATTTATGACCAGTGGGAAGATCGTCTCAATGGCAGGTGAGGTTAAAAAGCTCAGCCAGATTCTGGCGCAAAAAAAGAGAGCAGGCGTATAGCCTGCTCTCGCTCTTCAACTCTCAAAGGAGCTTATTGCCCGCCAAAACTCCAAGTCGCAGGGGCGATCTTCTCCTCAAGTTTCTCAATGGTAAGTTTCATTCACCCACCTCCTTTGAAGTTGTTGTTAACAAACCCCGGACGTGCCGGGTTCTTATAATCATAGCCAGTTATCGATATTTGTGATTTTGACAACCCACCACGAGTTACCTTAATAAATAAATTAAATTGGACATGTCAAGCAAAATTTGCACCTATTCAACATTATTTTGCTTACCAACGCAATGCCAATACAATATATTGACCACCACGATAGCACATATACAACATGCAGCATACCACGTCGCACAACCTGCGTATTATTTGATATTATACCTGTAATCGCATTCCCTGCGATTCCTTCGGAGGAAAGGTCAAAGATGATTGGCAAATCCATTTGCTTATCCAGATTCAATTTTTTTAACTAAAGCAATATAATAATTATCGGTCTAGTTAGCAAGTCCTTATCTCACTTTAATATTTGCGATTCCATTGATATAACGAATCAACTACTTGAAGGTTTCAATTAGTTTTTTATTGTAGAACTGTGTTAGATTTTCGCGGCGGAGGACACCGAGGATGATGGTCGGGTCATTTTTATTGACAACCGGCAACAGTTTAAAGCCCTTTAGATTAAGCCTTTTGAAGGCGATTTCGAGATCATCATCGGGACACACGGTGACGAAATCGCTGGTGGCGATATCTTTGGCGATAATCAGGTAATCGAGTGTGTGCTGGGTCAGAATACCCAGCATATCGCGGAAAGACAGAACCCCGACGAATTTTCCTTGATTATCGGTGACCATAAAAGTCGTCCCTTTTGAGGCTTCGACTTTCTCGATAATTTGCGCCAGCGGCATGGAGGCCGGAATCGTCTCGAATTCCCGGTCCATAACTTCCTCCACCCGGTTAGCTTTGAGGACCGCAGTATCTTTACCGCCTTTCAGGAAAATGCCCCGTTTAATAAGTTTGATGGTGTATATCGACGGCTCGAAGAGTTTCCTGGCCACCAGCGTGGAGAAAACGACCGCAACCATAAGCGGAAGGATTATTCGGTAATCGTTGGTCATCTCGAAAATGATCAGGATGGCGGTCAGCGGCGCATGGGTCGTTCCGGCCACCAGCGCGGCCATACCCACCAGCGCATAGGCGCCCATGGAGGCTGTGACGCCGGGGAGCAGGGCATGGGCGAAATAGCCGAAAGTCCCGCCGGCAACCGCCCCGATAAACAGTGACGGGGCGAAAATACCGCCCGAGTTCCCGGAGCCAAGGGTGAGGCAGGTGGCGATAATTTTCAGAAATATAAGAACCAGGGTCAGCCAGACCACCATATTGCCGTAAAGGGTCAGTCTGATGGTTTGATAGCCGTCGGCGAATACTTGCGGGAAATATATGCCGATAAGGCCCAGCATCAGTCCCCCGAGGGCCGGTTTGAGCATCGGTTTTATTTTGAGTTTTTCGAAAAGCTCTTCACTTTTGTGCAGGGTGGTTGTAAAGAGAACGCCGATGGAGCCGCAGACACTTCCCAATACCATATAAAGCGGTATCTCCCATGCGGATACAAGGCTGTAACTGGGGACATCGAAGGCCGGATGGTTGCCGAAAAACGATCTTGTAACTACCGAGGCGATAACCGAGGATATCAGGACGGGCGAGAAAGTTTTAATGGCAAAGTCGCCCAGGATTATTTCGAGGGAAAATATCACGCCGGCGATGGGCGCGTTAAACACGGCCGAAATACCGGCCGCGGCGCCGCAACCGACCAGAATTTTGGTTCGGGCGGCGGACATTTTGAAGACCTGTCCGATCGACGATCCGATAGCCGAGCCGATCTGGACAATCGGACCCTCGCGTCCGGCCGAGCCCCCTGAGCCGATACAAATGGCCGAGGCGACCGCTTTGGCCACAGCCACGCGGGCGCGGATAATACCGCCCTTGCGGGCCACGGCCAGCATCACTTCGGGAACCCCGTGTCCCCTCGCCTCGGAAGCGAATTTATAGACAATCGGGCCGACCAGCAGGCCGCCGGCCATGGGGATCAGGGCCACCCAGTAGTTGAATTCGCCCAGAAACGAAGTCAGCACCTCGGCCGAGCTGCCGAAAAACAGCTCTTTGAAATACTCGATCAGCTTGATAAACAGGATGGCGCCGATACCAGTTCCGAGACCGACCACGACCGACATCCCGATCAGTATCTGCGTTTCCGAAAAATGGAAAAGGTACTGGACTTTTGTTTTCAGCTTAGCATTCATTGGTTGGGAATTTATGACAAAAAAAAATTATATCAAGCGAAATTTAATGGGCGGAAAAAGGGCCGCTCATGTGACGGGAGCGGCCCTTTTATAATGACAGAGAGGAATCTAACAAAAGTCTATTTTAAAGGCACATAATTTTCATAATTCGCTGTTACACATAATAGCTATTTCAAAAGGGACATTTTCTGTGTGGCCGTGAATTCGCCGGCGCGCATGATGCACAGATATATTCCGGATGATACAGTCTGTCCCCCGTTGTCGGCGCTGTTCCAGGTGACGGTGTGGCGTCCCGGCTCCATCGTTTTATCCACCAGTGTCGTCACTTTGCGGCCGAGAATATTGAATATCTCGATACTGACATTACAGGCCTCGGGGAGATCGAACGAGATTTGGGTTTCGGGATTGAACGGATTCGGCCGGCAGGGATACATATTGAATTCGGTCGGCAGAAGCGAGGACTGATCGGCCAGTTTGGTTGGGGGTGCTCCCGACCCGCAGTAGTGGCAGTACAGTCCCACCGAGTCGGATTCAAGAACGACATAATGTTCGCCGCCGTCGGTGTCTTTCATCAGTTTATTCGACAGTTCCGGCACGATATATATCCAGTTATTTTCGGGCATACAGGCGCCGTCGATGATATAGTCGATTTCGGCCACTTTGGTGTAGTTGTCGCCGTTGGCGGAAATCGAGGAAAAAACGCCGGTGGAGAAGACATCATAGGTGCGGTCGTTGATTTTCGTGTAACCGACGCCGGATACGATAGAGGTATCGATGGCATCTATTTCGACTTCGACCGTCGGGCTGTAGATTCGTATGCTGAAGGTGTCCAGCGCGAAGGTGTTCCGGACATAAAGGCTCTGTGTTGCGGCGCATGTCCCGCCGGTCACTTTATCCACCGAGAACTCACCCATGAGGACCTGGATATATGCTTTATCAAAGTGCAATGAACTGTCTTCATATTTAACAGCAATTGTACTTGTAGTATCCCATGTCAATGATGTACAGGGAGGATTCGAACCATACTCCACACAAAAATCAAATGACACATATTTGTCATCGAAATTTGCCGGAGATATTGTGGACAGATCGGCTTCAAGTTCAAGCATAAACATATCATTGGCATTATCGGTAACGGGATGATAATTATCTTTGCTGCTATCAAAAACCTGATAAGCAGAAGCATAATATGTGGAACTCTGTTGTTTATTCATATCATAATCAACAGGCGAATTTTGAAGTTCGACAAGATCGGGATCGCGGAAATTATCGCCCATATCGAAATTGACGACTATTGCGTTATTCGTACCGCCGGCAGGAAAGTTATTATCCATCTGAATCATCACATACGCCATAGAATCACATTTTGATATTTCGTCATCGCAACCGTCACATGAAAAATCCATCTTATAGGTATTATCGTATTGAGGAACGCTGATTTCACCATCAGCAAGCTCATACGGCTTTCGCAGGTAAGAGCAAATAACACTGTATCCGCTTCTGGGAGCGACATCACAGTTCAATGTATCAAATGTAATGTCTGCTTTATTACCATTAATACTCTGGGTGCACTTGATCTTGTATTTCAGCCAGTAGATGGTATCAATATCAGTATATTGTGTTCCGCAACAACTATCGCAGGACTGAAGAAATATGCTAATAGTGTCAGTAATTGTTGTATATATGATATTATTCCAGACAGTACTATCTTCCGGCCAGAAGTCTATGAATTCAATCAAATTATGATTATATGTAATATCATGCTGTAAACGTGCGATGTAGAAATTAGATTCGGCGGTAACGGCAACACTGTCTATTTTACCGATTCCGCCAATAGCAATAACATCATCAATATCAAAACCGGCCTTATATTCTTCATTGACAACGGCGCCATATTCGCAATTGCCGGATTCGGCAAAGGCCGATCCTCCACCAACATATACAACTTCGCAACCGGTGAGGTCATCGTATAAAAGTATCGTATCAACAGAAGATTCCTCGGTGCAATCCAGTTTGAATTTTAGATAGGCATACGTGGTCATCTCTACGGGCGTGGCAACTGATCCGAAATCCAGAGTGATTATTGAATCGCTACCACTGCCTTCAATCGAGAAGTCACCATCCCAATTAGAACTGTCCATATAAGCATCAATTAATTCCAGTGATCCACCATAGTGAAATACAAATCGGATTCTCTGCATATCACTCGTATTTGTAGAATCAAATGTAAGGCGAAGTGGTATAGTTGCTATTGTGTCATTGGATTCTGTTGTGCCGGCCACAAAGACAGTATCCCAACCGGCTTCAAAATACAGCCTGCCATCTTTTCCATAGGGCAATTGCCCTCCACCCTCATCACCGGCGATTATCTCATTGGAGATTAAAAGTAGTGTTAAAAGTGTTGCAGATATTATAAATAGCAGTTTCTTAGACATTGTTATCTCCTTAATTAAATTATCCAGGTTCCGTGCTCTATTGAGTTATCAATTTACTGAGTCTTTATAATCAATGGCGAGGCGGAAGCCGGGCGCAATGGTAGAAACGGGCCATTACAACCTCCCAATATTAGAATTTTAACGAGAATTTGCTTTTCGGGGATGTCTATCCAAGATGATAAGCCGTCGATCAACGGCCAAATTCTCAGATTTTATTTTTTACTCAACTAAAAGACTATTTCATTATCTTTTTCAGCAAACCGGTTCGGGGCCGTTTCTGTATAAATAGGTAACCAGATAAACGACATCCAACAGGTTGATATTGCCCGAACCGTCGAGATCACCGGCATCGGGATGAACCGGCGGCTCGTCGCCTTTGTAAAGATAGTTCACCAGATAGACAGCATCGATCAGATTGATACTTCCGTCATCATTCACATCGCCGCAGACATAGTCGATACCGGTATCGAGAATATAAAAACCGAAGGCATCGGCCACATAAATATTCTGCCCGTCGGTGGCGATACCGTTGACACATTCGCCCGGAGTTTCATAGACGCCCGCCAGCGTCATGTTCGACGGGTTGGAAACATCGACAATTTTGACTTCGCAGCCGACACAGGTGCCATTGGCGATGTAGGCGTATTTGC
>Ga0272443_10000829_pt1 | contig 51411 bp, 43 predicted proteins | sample SSMAcet12_FD_193581 | JGI IMG/M metagenome (GOLD analysis project Ga0272443, IMG submission 193581) | Marine sediment archaeal communities from Little Sippewissett salt marsh, Falmouth, MA, United States - SSM-Acet-12 | ecosystem: Environmental > Aquatic > Marine > Wetlands > Sediment ...
TCCGCACACCGCACCCCTGAACGCACGGTTGAATTGGTAAAGGATTTTTAGAATGCCGGCGGAAAAGTCATTATCGCCGCAGCCGGTGGCGCCGCTCATCTTCCCGGCGTTATTTCCGGCCATACCCGGCTACCCGTGCTGGGGGTCCCGGTTCCTTCGGCACTGGACGGTCTTGATTCCCTGTTGGCCATGGTTCAGATGCCTGCCGGCATCCCCACCGCGGTATTCGGAATCGGCAAATCCGGCGGGACCAACGCCGTGCTCTTTGCCCTGCAGATCCTGGCCCTGGAAAGCCCGGAACTGGACGAAAAGATCGTTGCCTACCGGGAGGAACAGCGCCGCGGCGTGGAAACCAAGAGCCGGCGCCTGCAGAAAAAAGTGGAGGGTCTCTGGAAATCATGAAGTTCTGCGTAGAGTGCTTCGGCTGCCGCGCCAACCAGGCTGAGATCCAGCAATGGATCCTCGACCTTGAAAAGGCCGGTTACGCCTTCACCCGTCACCAGGCGGAAGCGGACTTCGGCATCCTCAACACCTGCAGCGTCACGGCCAAGGCCGAACGCGACGTGGTACGCGCCGTCAATCGCGCTTTCAGCCGGACCCACTTCCCATGGATCGTGGCCGGTTGCAGCGTCAACAACGACGGCCCCGCGTTAACGCGCCGGTTTCCGGGCTACGTTTTCCTGGACAACCGCCAGAAAGCCGACATGGTGGAAGAGGTCAAGAAGCGCTTCCCCCAGGACAGCAACCTGATTTACCATTCGGCATTCCGCTCGCGATATTTCCTCAAGGTGCATGACGGATGCAATTTCCGCTGCACCTATTGCATCGTGCCTTCCCTGCGGGGCCCCTCCCGCAGCCAACCCCTGGATGCGATCCTGCAACGCGCCCGCTATGCGGCCTCCCTGGGTTACCGCGAATTCGTGCTCACCGGCATCAACCTTTCCTCCTACGGTTTCGACCTCTTTCCACGCCACAACCTGCTGGAGATCGTGCAGGGGCTGGCGGAGATCCCGGGAGTGGAGTTCATCCGCCTCAGCTCCTTGGATCCCCGCTACCTGCGTTACGATTTCATCCAGGGACTGAAGGCCGCCGGCAGGGTTTGCCCCAGTTTTCATTTCTCTTTTCAAAGCGGCAGCAACACGGTGCTCAACCGCATGAAACGGGGCTCCAAAGTTGCGGAATACCAACGCATCCTGGAGATGTTCACCCAACTCTTTCCGGGGGCCAACCTGGGCGCGGATTTTATTACCGGCTTTCCCGGAGAAACGGAAAAAGAGCATCGGGAAACCATGACGTTCATCACGGACAGCCCGCTGAACTACCTTCACGTTTTCCCCTACTCACCGCGCCCGGGCACCGCGGCGGCCCGCATGGATCCTCTTCCCGCTCACGTGGTTCGCCACCGCGCCGGGGAAATGAAACAGCTGAACCGCAACCTGCGTTTCGCCTACCGCGAGGCATGTCTGGGGCGTGTATTTGATGCCATCGTGATCGAGGAAAACCCTCAACGTTCCCTGGCCGTCACGGAGAACTACCTGTCGGTACACATCCCCCCGACCCGGGGTTTCAAACAGAAGCGGGTCAGCCTTAAGATCACCCGCAGACTCAAAAACGACTTGTGTGAGGGGGAGATGGTGGAAATCACCCGGGCCAGAACCCAGCCCTGACCATGTGCCGGCGGCCATGACCAAAGCAGCCCCTCTGGGTCAACATTTCCTGGTCAACGCCGGCGTGGCCGACCGCATCGTTGCCCAGGTGCCTCCCGGAGACATGCCGGTTCTTGAAATCGGTCCCGGCCGTGGCGTGTTGACCCAACGCCTTCTGGAACGTTTTCCCGGACGATTCTTGACGGTGGTTGAAAAAGATCCCCGCCTGGCCGCGGAATTGAAAACCCGCTGGCACGACCGCCTGCGGGTAATCAACGCCGACGTGCTGGCCTGCCGGGCCGACGATCTGGTTCCAAAAGGCCAGGCCTTCCTGGCGGGCAACATCCCCTACCTGATCTCCACCCCCCTGCTGGAATGGGTGTTGTTTCACCACCAGACCTGGAGCGGAGGGGTGCTCATGACCCAGGACGAGTTCGCCCGGCGCCTCATGGAGGGTTCAGGGCCCCTGCCCACGGCGGTGCGCACCTTTTTCAAACTGAGCCCGGTCATGCGCGTCAGCCCCGGATCCTTCAACCCTCCGCCCAAAGTGTTTTCCCGGATTTTCACCCTGACGCCCGGGGAAATCGGCGTTGACGTCCGGGTATTCCACGGCTTCCTGAAACAATGCTTCCATCGCCCCCGCCGCTCCCTGCGCAACAACCTGAAAGAGCATTACGATCCGTCCGTGCTGGACACCGCCCTGGAGCAATGCGGGATCCCGCCCAACGCCCGGGCCGAGGCCCTCAAGGATAGCGCTCTTCTGGCCCTCTGCGCCCGCCTGGTTGTCTCTAGCTAGGGACGGACTATGAATTTATGAATTTTTTTAATCCATACCGTGACATTTGTAAGGCTACAAATTCATAGGCTTGGTCAAATTCGTGAGTGTACTTAGAAAAAATTCATAAATTCATAGTCCGTCCCCAATGCTGTCAACGCAAGCACAATTTGTGAATTGTTTCTCTACCATCAATCCCTTTAGGCAAGCGAAGTCGCTCATTTGATATTCAGTTTGAAAAAGGATCGATTTTGTTATAATGTTTTACTATATAAAACATTCGGGGAAGTGCATGAGGAGAAAGCCGCTGAAATTTCAGTTGTTCCTTGCAGGACTTTCCATATCCATTCTCTTGTTCACTGGGTTGCCGGGGCAGGATGAGGTAGTGGAACGAGTGGAGGTGGTGAACCGCGAAGTGGTGGTGAGGGTGTTCGCCGGCGGGGAACCCTTGCCCGGCCTGACCCGCAAGGATTTTACCCTCATGGAAAACGGCAAGCCGGCGGTCATCACCAGTTGCCGCGAAGTGCGGCGCGCCCTGGCGCCGATGCCGGGCCTTGAGCAATCCCCGGAGAAATCCGCAACCGCAAGGCGGTCCAGGTTGTTTCTTTTTCTCTTGTGGTGGAACGAGGAAAGCCGGGACTGGCCGGAAGCCTGGGACTATTTTCTGAAAAACATCTTCCACCCTGGAGACCGGATCATCCTGGCCGGCGATCAAAAGGCGATCCAGATCCTTTCTCCAAAAAAAGAACAGCAGAAGTTGCAATCGTTTTTCCAGGGATTGAACCGGAACCTCAAGCATAAATGGCTCGGAAAAACACGGTTGACCCAGGAACTGGAAAACTGCGTGCGTGAGTTCCATGAAAGCCTGTTCTACCTGGGGCCGTCTACTTCCGAGGCTTTTTTGTTGAACCGCTTCAGAGGCTGCTACCGCGGAGCCCTGGACGAGTACCGCCTGCGACGCCTTCGCGCCCAACCGGAGATGCTGGACAAACTGGCCACGGCCCTGCGTGCCGTGGACAACGAGAAGTGGGCGCTGCTTTTCCTGCAGAACGAGCGCCTGCCAATGGTGCACAAAAAAAGCCGCCTGTTCACCGACGCCCCCATGGCGCCGGAAACCAAAGCGGCGCTCAACCACTTCATTGACGATTGCGATCGCAGAATGCGCATGGCAACGGACATGGCCTTGCAGGTACGCGACCTGCGCTCCCTGTTCATCGGCGCCGGCGCCACTTTTCACCTGTTTCTCTCCGACCCGCGGGGGGAAATGCTGGATTCCGACTTTTTGCGCTGGTTCCCCGTTTTCTCCTCCTGGGAATCCGCATTCCGCGACATCGCCAGGGATACGGGGGGACAAGTGCAGGACACCACAAAGCTGCAAAGGGCTTTGAAAAAGGCGGCGACCCGGCCGGACATCAGCTACGTACTCACCTACAAACCGCATGGCCGGGGAATCGGTCACCCCAAATTAAAAATCCGGGTTTCCCGGCCGGGCACAAAAGTCATCTACGCCCGCAAACTGCAGCCCCGGGAGATCCGTCCGCTGAAAATGTCTGAACCGCAATGGAACGAGGGGACGCTCAACTTCAACTTATCCGACTACCTGCGGGAGACGGGGGAAAAAGGGAAGACCGCCGGGGACATGCATGTCACGGTGAGCACGGAGACGCCTGGCGGAAACCCCCTGAAGTTCACGCAGGTGCTGCGACCGGAGACCGAGGCCGCCGCCGTGGAGATGAAGATGAACTTCCCGGGCCCCGGTGACTACATTCTGACGGTGGCCGTGCGGGACCGCCTGTCGGGCAACTCGGTTCACGGCCACACGCAGGTGTGTATAGCGCCACCGGAGCCGGAAGAACCCATGGACCCGAAACTGCTGATACTGATGGATAAAGCCGCCGCGTATTGCCGGCGGCTGCGGCAAGCCGCCTTCCGCTTCACCTGCACCGAAGTGGTGGAAGAGCGCGTGCTCGAACGCAATGCCGTGAACCGCCGCGTGGAACCGGTGGAACGCAGCTGGCATTACGACTACCAGGTGGTGACGGATCAGGGCTCGGTAAAGGAGAAGCGGCGCCTGGTGCGCTACGGGGTTCGGAATGTCGACGTGCCCGACGCGGGATTGGAGACACGCTTCAAGGCCCTCTACCCGGTGTTCCTGCCCGTTACCCTGTTGGGTGAACACAACCGCGCAAATTACCGCTACAAGTTGGTTGAGGCAAAACGACTGAAAAAGCGGTCCTGCGCCGTGTTGGAAGTGACGCCGCGGCGGGAGGACCGGGGGCCCCTGGCCCGGGGCAAGGTGTGGGTGGATGTGGATGACGGGTCGGTGCTCAAAATCGAGATGGACCCCCGGGGGGTACGCGGCAGCACCGCCCTGGAGGCGGCGGCGAAAAAGATGTCGGCCCGATTGGACCTGAAGGTGGTGCACTGGTACCTGGAGGAGCGCAAAGGCCTGCGCTTCCCCTCCAGCGCCGAGTTCTCTGAAAGCTATGTGTTCGATAGAGAGGTCAAAGGACGCGGATGGGTGCCCATCCGTACGCTCCGATCCAATAGGGCTCTGGGGCCGGCAACGAATTTCCGCTACCGCTGGGTGGAATTCTACCGCATGACCCAGGAATACAAAAAATACCGCCACTTCGAAGTGGACACCCGCGTCCGGATCGGCAATCCGGATTAAGCTCTTCCGGTTATTCCTTTTTCTTTATGCCTTGTTCCGGCTTTAAAAGAGTCCCGAGATTTCCTTGCCCGTGTCGTCGATGTCGATCTCTTCGGCCGAGGGGTGTTCCGGCAGGCCCGGCATGAGCATGATGTCTCCGGCGATGGGGATGAGGTACCCGCCGCCGGCGGCGATGTTGATGTCCCGTACGTTGAGGCGCCAGCCTTCGGGCACGTTGAGTTTGCGTTTGTTGTCGGACAGGGAGAGCGGTGTCTTGGCGATGCATACGGGCAGCTTGTCCATGCCCAGCTGACGGATCTTCTTGAGGCGGCGTTTCGCCTCCCGGGAGAAGATCACGCCGCAACCGCCGTAGATCTTTTTTGTGATGGTCTCGATCTTGTCTTCCACCGAGTCCTCCAGATCGTAGAGGAAGTTAAAGGTCCCGTCGGCCTGGTCCGCCGCTTGCGCCACGGCCGCGGCCAGTTCCTCCGCTCCGGCCCCGCCCTCGGCATGGGCGCGGGAAACCGCGGCGCCGGCGCCCTGCTCACGTGCGTAAGCCAGCACGGTGTCGAGTTCCTCCGGGGAATCGTCGGGAAAGGCGTTCACCGCCACCACCGGCGCCAGGCCGAAAGCCTTGACGTTGGCGATATGCCGCCCCAGGTTGGCCAACCCCGTGCGCAGTGAGGCCATGTCATCCCCCCCGCCCTGGTGACGCAGCGCCCGCACCGTGGCCACCACGACCACGGCATGAATGCGGTAGCCCGCGGACCGGCTCACCAGGTTGACGAATTTCTCGAAACCCAGGTCGGAGCCGAACCCGCATTCGGTGACCACGTAGTCCGCCATTTTCAAGGCCATGCGGTTGGCCAGCACCGAGTTGGTACCGAAGGATATATTGGCGAAGGGACCGCAATGGATCAACGCCGCGGTTCGTTCCATGGTCTGAACCAGGTTGGGCTTGATGGCGTCCTTGAGCACGGCGGCCATGGCGCCGCAGATCTTGAAGTCGCGCACGAATACCGGGCTGCCGTCCCGGGCGAATCCCACCAGGATGCGACTCAGGCGCTCTTTGAGGTCGCGGACGTTCTCCGACAGGGTCAGCACGGCCATGACTTCGGATGCGGCGGTGATGTTTACCTCGTCTTCCCGGGGGTAGCCGTGCTTGTGCCCGCCCAGCCCGACAACAATGTGGCGCAGGCTGCGGTCGTTCATATCCATGGCCCGGTTCCACAGGATACGGCGGGTATCCAGGCGCAGGTCGTTGGAAAAATGCATGTGATTGCCGATCACGGCGGACAGCAGGTTGTTGGCCGTGGTGATGGCGTGGATATCCCCGGTGAAGTGGAGGTTGATGTCCTCCATGGGCAGCACCTGGGAAAAGCCGCCTCCGGCGGCGCCGCCCTTGACCCCGAATACCGGGCCCAGGGAGGGCTCGCGCAGCGTGACGAGGGATGAATGCCCCAGCCGATTCAGTCCCATGGAAAGGCCTATGGAGGTGGTTGTTTTGCCTTCGCCGTAACGGGTCGGAGTGACCGCGGTCACCACCACGAGCTTGCCGTCGGGATGCCCATTCAGGCGTTGCAGCAGGTCAAGGTCCAGCTTGCCTTTAAACCGGCCGCAGGGTGAAAATTCCTCTCCCCGGATGCCCAGGCGCTCGCGCAATGCCTCTACGGGCTCCAACTCCACGGATCGTGCAATCTCGATATCCGATTTCATGATGCCTCCCGGTTCCTCTCCTTAGCCAGACTAACAACGGAGCATTGGGAAGTCAACGCCCGGGGCGGCCGGGTTGACAAGTTAAAATGGAAACACTATAATCCGCTACTTACGTAAGGTTCCAGAATCCACGGCCTCATCGAACGGCCGGCTCAGAGGTTGCGGTTGAAACGCGTCTTTACAGTACACACGGTCCTGCAATTTGTTTTTTTAATGGGCTTCTGGCTGCTGTTGAGCGGCCATTACGATTTTTTTCACATTTCCATGGGCGTTTTTTCGGGCCTGATGGTCACGGCCTTGAACCTGCGCTTGCGGCGTTTCCATTTCTTTCGCGAAGAGATCCAGCAAGCCGAGGCCCGGCTCAAACGGCAATACCCCGCCACGCTGCGTCCACTGCGCTTTCTATTCTACATCGGCTGGCTCTTCTGGCAGATCCTGGTGGCCAGCCTGCAGGTGGCCTACGCGGTATTGCGGCCGCGCATGCCCATTGATCCGTCCCTGGTGATTTTTAAAACCCGTTTGCCCAACACCAGCGCCCGGGTGATTCTGGGCAACTCCATTACCCTGACTCCGGGCACCATCACGGTGCAGATATCCGGGGACGAGTTCGTGGTGCACGCCCTCATGGACGTGTCCGCCTCGGGTATCGTGGACGGTTCCCTGCCCGGCCAAGTGGCGCGTTTGTACGAAAAAACCCCGGGCCAGGTGGTCGGCAAAACCACGGTCATCCGTTCCAAGAGGGATATGTAATGCATCAGTATTTTGTTTATCTCGCCGTATTGCTCACCATCATTATCTACGTGCCCTTCTACCGCGTGGTCACCGGCCCGACCCTGTACGACCGCATGCTGTGCGCCGGGTCCATCGCCACCAACTCCATGGTGATCATCCTGTTGGTGGGCTTCATGTTTAACCGTATCGACATGTTCATCGACATCACCATGGCCTATGCGGGTCTGAACTTCATCGGCACCATCGCATTCGCCAAATACCTGGGGTCCACCCTGAAATCAAAGAAAAACCATGGGAATTAGCGCCATTATCGCCATTATTCTGATCAGCCTGGGCACTTTCTTCATGGCCGTGGGCAGCATCGGCCTGATCCGTTTGCCGGATTTTTACTCCCGTGCACACGCCCAGGGCAAAGTCGACACCCTGGCCTTGATCCTGATCATTCTGGGCCTGGTGGTGTTGGAAGGATTTACGCTCAACAGCGTGAAGCTGCTCCTCATCGTGGCCTTTGTCGCCCTGACCAATCCCACGGGCACCAATGCCCTGACCAACGCGGCCTACCGCTTCGGCCTGCGTCCCTGGTTTAAGCGCGACCGCGGCGACCGCAAAAAACGTGGCGGGAGAAAGTAACCATGTACTGGCAATTGGAGATCGTGCTCTTCCTCTTTCTCATCGTTACGGCCGCCGTAGCCCTGTGGGTGCGCAACCTGGTCACCGCGGTCATCGTGTTGAGTGTCTTCAGTTTCTTTTCCGCCCTGCTCTACGTGGCCATGGGCGCCGTGGACGTTGGCTTCACCGAGGCCGTGGTGGGCGCCGGCGTATCGGGAGTGCTGCTGCTGGTGGCCATCTTCAGAACCTGGCGAAGGAGTGCCGATTGAAAACCGCCAACTACATTGTGCTGTTGCTGTTTACGGGACTCATGATCTACGCATCACTGGGCCTGCCCCAGCGGGGTGATCCCTACGCAACGATCAACCTGGACGAGAGCCCGGTCCACTCTCCGGGCGCAGCCGCCTATTACATCCGCAACGCCCACAAAGACGCCCATACGGACAACATGGTAACCGTGATCCTGGCGGATTACCGCGGCTACGACACCCTGGGGGAAGAGACCGTGATCATGACCGCCGGCCTGATCTGTTTCATGTTGCTGCGGCGCCGCAAAGAAGAGAAAGATGAGAACGCATAGGCCCAACCCCATCGTATCCCTGGTCAGCCGCGTGGTATCCCCATTTATCATGATGTTCGCCCTTTACGTGATCTTTCACGGCCATTACAGTCCCGGCGGCGGTTTCCAGGGCGGAACCCTTATCGCCGCGGCCCTGATCCTGATCCGCCTTGCCGAAGGCAATGAAACCGCTCAATTGCAGTTTCCCCGTGCCTGGGCGACCCCGTTGGGCTCCCTGGGGGTACTGATCTATTTCGGCACCGGACTGGCCGCCGTGTTCATGGGCGGACGCTTTCTGGACTACTCGGTCCTTCACCTGGCCCATCACGCCACCATGAGCCGATCTTACGGCATCCTGCTGGTGGAAATCGGTGTCGGACTGGCGGTAACGGCCATCCTGGTCTCCATTTTCGACAACCTGCTGGAGGGCAAACCGGATGCTTGATTTCTTTATCGGTCATTACGCCTACTGGTTCGTATTTATCCTCATGGCCATCGGCCTCTACGGTATGACTGTAAAGTGCAACCTGGTCAAGAAACTGATCGGCATGACCATTTTCCAGGTGTCCATCATCCTGTTCTTTGTCGCCAGCGCCAACAAGTGGGGCGCCACCGTACCGGTGCTCGATCACAGCGCGGGAAGCATTGATCCCACCAAGTACATCAACCCGCTGCCCCACACCCTGATGCTCACGGCCATCGTGGTGGGCGTGGCCACCCTGGGCGTGGCCCTGGCCCTGGTGATCACCATCTACAATCGCTACCAGACCCTGGACGAAACCCGCCTCCTGGAGCACATGAGGAAAGACGATGATTCTGAGTAATTCTCCCGCCCTCGCCCCCCTGAGCCTGCTGCTGGCGGCCATCGTAATCCCCATGGTCGCGTTCCGCCGCCGCTGGCTGGCTTTCCCAATAGCCCTGTGCGCCTCGGCCTTTGCCACGGGGATTTCCGTGGTCAACCTGGTTCGCGTACTGAGTGAAGGTGTGATCCATTACCATTTCGGCGGCTGGATCCCCCCCATCGGCATCGAGTACGTACTGGACCCCCTGTCGGCCTTCGTAACCCTGGTGGTCAACGCGGTAAGCCTGCTGGTCCTGGTGCACGCCCACCGCAGCGTAGCCGCTGAACTACCGGACCGCTCCATGCCTTATTATGCCGTGGTGATGCTCATGCTCACCGGTTTTAACGGCATCATCCTTACCGGCGACTTTTTCAACCTCTACGTGTTTCTGGAAATCAGCTCCCTGGCCCTGTACGGCATGATCGCCGTGGGCAACAAGAAATCCCCGGTGGCGGCTTTCCGCTACCTCATCATGGGTACGGTCGGGGGCAGTTTCTACCTCCTGGGCGTTGGTTTCGTCTACATGACCACCGGCTCCCTGAACATGGCCGATATCGCCAAGATCGCCCCCACCCTTTACCACCAGCCGGCACTGGTGGCCGCCCTGGGCCTCATGGTGGTGGGCCTGGGCATCAAGATGGCCATATTCCCCCTGCATGGATGGCTGCCCGACGCCTATACCTACGCCCCTTCCGCATCTTCGGCCCTGATCGCACCGGTGGGGGCCAAGGTGGGGGTTTACGCCATCATCCGCGTGATTTTTTACGTATTCGGCGTGGACTTCGTGCGCCACTCCCTGCCGTTGACGGATATCCTGGCCTGGCTGGGCGCCATCGCCATTGTCTACGGCTCCGTACTGGCCATCGCCCAAAAGGAGATGAAACGCATGCTGGCGTACAGCAGCGTAGCCCAGATCGGCTATATCGGCTTGGGCATCGGCCTGGCCAATCCTTACGGCATTATCGGCGCGGTCCTCCACGTTATGAACCACGCCCTCATGAAGGCCTGCCTCTTCCTGGTGGCGGGCAACTTCCGGCTGAAACTGGGCCATTCCACCATTCCCCGGCTGGACCACCGCGTACGCAAGCGCATGCCCTGGACAACCGCCGCTTTTACCGTTGGCGCATTGTCCATGGTGGGCGTGCCGCCCACGGTGGGGTTCTTCAGCAAGTGGTACCTCGCCCTGGGTACCATTCAGAACGGCCGCTGGCTCTTTCTGGCCGCCCTGCTGGTGAGCAGCCTGCTGAACGCGGTCTATTTTTTCCGCGTCCTTGAGAAAGTGTACATGAAACCCCTGGAAGGAGACGTACCGGACGACGGCGATACCGCTTTGGCCGAAGCCCCGGGATCCATGCTGATCCCCACCCTGGTCCTGGGCATCGCCCTGTTGCTGTTGGGCCTGTTCAACGCCGTCATCGTGACCGGAATCATTACCCGGATCGTCCCCCCGGGAATGTAGGACAATCACACAATGGGAATCAACACCATGACCCTATCCACTGTTCCCCTGCTGGCCGTCTTGGTTTCCCTCCTGGCCGTGCCCTTGATCCTTTTTTGCTCTCGCCGCCCCAACCTGCGTGAATTCTGGACCATCGGCGCCGGGGTGGTGAAATTCGGATTGGTCCTGTCGCTCCTGCCGGGAGCCCTGGCCGGCAAGAGCGTGGGCATTGCGTTGCTGGAACTGGCGCCGGGAATCCGCCTGGCCCTGAAAGCCGATCCCTTTGGCGTGTTCTTCGCCATGATCGCTTCGGGATTGTGGATATTTACCTCTTTTTACTCCATCGGTTACATGCGCGGCCTGGGAGAGCACAAGCAGGCCCGCTATTTTTCCGCTTTCGCCGTCTGTCTTTCCGCCACTATCGGCATCGCCTTTTCCGCCAACCTGCTGACCTTTATCCTTTTTTATGAAATCCTCACCATCGCCACCTATCCCCTGGTCATCCACAAGGAAACCCCCAAGGCCATCCGGGCGGGCCGCAAGTACCTGGCCTATACGCTTACCGCGGGGCTTTTCCTGATCGCCGCAGCGGCGGTCACCTGGCAGATCACCGGCAGCCTGGATTTCGCCGCCGGCGGTATTTTCAAGGGGCACCCACTGGCACCGTCCACGGCGCGGATCCTGTTTTTCCTCTTCCTGGGGGGCGTCGGAGTAAAGGCCTCAATCATGCCCCTGCACAGCTGGCTGCCCACCGCCATGGCCGCGCCCACCCCGGTCAGCGCATTGCTGCATGCCGTTGCGGTGGTCAAGTCAGGCGTCTTCGGGGTCATCCGCGTGGTGGGCTTTGTTTTCGGACCGGCTCTGATGAAAGAGTTCGGACTGGGGCGCATCCTCATGGTGTTCGCCGGCTTCACCATCATCACCGCATCCCTGCTGGCCCTCAAGCAGGACAACCTCAAGCGTCGACTGGCCTACTCCACGGTGGGGCATCTCTCCTACATCGTGCTGGGGGCCGGCATGTTGACCAGCGCGGCCCTGACCGGAGCCATGCTGCACATCGCCTTCCACGCCACCATGAAGATCACCATGTTCTTCGTGGCCGGGGCGATCTACGTCAACCTTCACAAGGAAAACATCAGCCAACTGAACGGCATCGGCCGGGTTATGCCCTGGAGCATGGGCGCCTTTACCGTGGCCGCCATCGGGCTGTCCGGGCTGCCGCCGGTGAACGGTTTCATCAGCAAGTGGTACCTGGGGATGGGTTCCATGCAGGCGGACACCCTGATCCCGCTCTTTATCCTGGTGGCCAGCGGCCTGCTCAACGCCGCTTACTTCTTTCCCATAGTCCACCGCGCCTTTTTCCGCCGACCCGCCGGGGATGAGCTGGCCGGGCACAAGGAAGCATCCCCCTTCATGGTGGTCCCCCTGTGCCTGACCGCCACACTTTCCCTGGCATTCGGAATTTACCCCGACCTCTTTTTCCGATTCTTCCGCCTGGCTGCGGGCGTGGCCGGCGCCATCCTGGGAGGTGCATGATGATCAAGCGATTCTGGCCCTATGCCGCGGCCCTGGTTACCGCCGCCAGCCTGGTGGTGGAATTGTTCTTTATGCACCATGAACCCGGCCACTCCCATTGGTGGAACGAGATCCCCGGCTTTTTTATTCTTTTCGGCTTTTTCGGCTGCGTGATCATCATTCTGTTCGCCAAAACCCTGGGGAAGAAAGCACTGGACCGCCCGGAGGATTACTACGATGCTGACTGACTGGATCATCCCCCCCGCCCTGATCATGATCGTTGGCGCCCTGTTGTTGCCCCTGGTGCCCCGCCGCCTGCGCTCCTCCCTCTTCGTGCTGACCTGCGTTCTCACCCTGGCCCGGGTCTGGACCCTGCCCGACGGCGCCACCCTGGTGGTCCCGGTTATGAACTACAGCCTGACCGTGTTGAAAATGGATGCCCTGAGCCGGGTCTTCGGAGTCATCTTCGCGTTGATTGCCGCCGGCGGCGGTATCTACGCGTTTCACGTCCGCGACACCGGGCAGCAGACTTCCGCCCTGCTCTATGCCGCAGGCGCCCTGGGCGTCACTTTCGCCGGAGACCTGTTCACCCTCTTCATTTTCTGGGAACTCATGGCCTTTACCTCGGTCTACCTGGTATGGGCCCGGCGGATTCCCGAATCCCGAAAAGCCGGCTTCAGATACCTCATCTACCACGTGCTGGGCGGCGGACTCCTGTTTGCCGGCATCCTCATGTACGTCGGCGGGGGCGGCGAGTTGGCGGTTTCCCGCCTCACTCCCGGGGCCGGGCCCGCAGCCTGGATCATGCTGCTGGGCGTGGCCATCAACGCGGCCATCCCCCCCCTGCACACCTGGCTCAGTGACGCCTACCCCAAGGCCACGGTGACGGGCGCGGTTTTCATGAGTGCTTTTACAACCAAGTCCGCGGTCTACGTGTTGATCCGCGTCTTCCCCGGCTGGGAGGTCCTGCTCTGGGCCGGTGTGGTCATGACCCTCTACGGCGTGGTATTCGCCGTGTTGTCAAACGACATTCGCGGCATCCTGGCTTACCACATCATCAGCCAGGTGGGCTACATGGTGGCGGGAGTGGGCATCGGCACTGAGATGGCCCTCAACGGATCCGCGGCCCACGCATTCAGCCACATCCTCTACAAGGCCCTGCTCTTCATGGGCGCCGGTGCGGTGATCCACGCCACGGGACGCCATAAACTCTCGGATCTGGGCGGATTGGCCCGCTACATGCCCCGCACCCTGGCCCTCTACATGGTGGCCGCCTTCTCCATCTCCGGCGTCCCCCTGTTCAACGGCTTTATCAGCAAGTCCATGGTGGTGGCCGCAGCCGGCGCCGCCCACCAGCCCGCGGCCATGATGCTGCTCAACCTGGCCGCCGTCGGCACCTTCCTCTCCGTGGGCATCAAGCTGCCCTGGTTCACCTGGTTCTCCCGCACAAAGCCCGTTGATGTGGAAGTCCGCCGTCCGCCCCTGAACATGTACCTGGGCATGGGCCTGGCCGCGGTATTGTGCACCCTTTACGGCGTCATGCCGAACCTGCTTTACCGCATGCTGCCCTTCCCGGTCCACTTCGAACCCTACACCACGGCCCACCTGGTGGAGTCGGTGCAGATACTGCTGTTCACCTTTGTCGGCTTCTGGGTGCTGCGCCGCCGCCTGACCCCCCACGAGGGCATCAGCCTGGACCTGGACTGGTTTTACCGCAGAACCAAACCCTTTTTCCGCAACGTATTCGTGAACGCGCCGGCGTACGTGTTCGAGCGCTCCGACCAGGGCGTGCAGAAGGTGATCCAGCGTGCCGTGGAATTCGGCCGCAATCCCATGCTGCGCTTTACTCCGCCGAGCCGGGACAAAACCTATACGCCTGACCGCTACCGCCCGCCCGCCGGCAGCCTGGTGGCCGTGACCCTGGGCGCCTTGTGCCTCATCCTCCTGCTCTCTCTTCTCTGACATACCCACTTTCCCTTGGGGACGACTTGCAGCAATACAACTTTGGGTTCTCTTACAGATTATGTGGGTAATATTTGGTGTGAGCGAATAGAATACAATTTATAAGGCCGCGGCGAGAGTCAACGCTCACCACTCCGGCCTGTTCCCGGCGCTCTAAGCAAAAAGCAGTATTTTGTAAACCGTATTGCTCTATCTTTGCCTCTGGAGTTATCCACTGTCATTGATCGCACCGTGAGTCCAGACCCATTGCGGTCTTCGGCAGATTAAAATGACCCCGGCGGTTGTTTGGGACGTGACCGGGGCGGCATTTTGCCTATCGGCCATCCTGCCTCAGACCATGGGTCCCCTGAGCCTGCGTTTAACGTTCGCTTATGCCTCATCACCGCGGCCTCATTATGAGGCATGAATAGTATTACCCACACTAAATGGCAGAGAACCCAACTTTGTTACTATATTTCCTACGAAAACGGCGTAGATATTTGGAAATCCCGGACCACCCCCTAAGCATCGAATTCCTGTATGGATCACTAATTCCCATAAAGTTGTACTGTGGCAATCCGTCCCCATTGACTTTGACATCCTCGCAGTGACCGGCTATCATCCAATCGTCCGGATCGGAACACCCATGAAAAAAAGCCCCAAGCGGAACGCCGCAGTCCTGTTGGTGGAGAGCAACCTCTACGGACATGGCTTTCAGAACGCCCTGGCAATGGCCCGCTACTTCCTTGGCCGTGATGCACGGGTTTGCATGTTGCTGCCTGAATACCACCGCGAACTCCCGGAAGCCGGAGAGATCCCCGCGGATGTGACGATTCTTTCAGCCGGGCCCCGCACCCGCCAAAGGATCGGCAAATGGTCATTCACCCACTTCAGGATCCTGTGGCGGGCCCTGGTGAACTGCCGCCGGCTGGCCATCCCGCGTATCCTGTTTTTAACGGTGGACAACTATTTCTACTACCTTACAGCGTTCCTGGCAAAGATGCTCGTGCCAATGCTGCTGCTGCGGCTCAGGGTCAGCATTGTGCAGTACCGTATCGGACACATGGTCCACAGCGAAAAGAAGAGCTCCCTGGACCGGGTCAAGAAGCTTGTTCAACGGTTTTTTCTGGCATTGCCGACAGTCGACCACGTCTTCGTGCTGGATCCGCGCCTGTTCAGCCAGTCCAAACGCTCCCGGAAATTCCACTTCATGGTGGAAACGGACATCGAACAATCCGCCTTCCCCGCCCAGGCACGGGCACGCAAGGAAATGGGGTGGCAGGAAGACTTGTTCTACATCGTCAGCCTGGGCACCCAGTACTGGCGCAAGGGATCGTTGTGGCTGGTCCGGGCTTTGGCCCACCTGCCCAGACCCGTCCGCGACCAGGTGCGCATCGTGCTGGCCGGTCGTTTCATACCGGCATACCGCACCGCGATCATGGAATTCGCCTCCAGAGAAAACCTGGAATCCCAGTTGATCATCCAAGACCACTACATTCCGACATCTGAATTGACGGCCATGTTTGCCGGCTGTGACGGCGTGGCCCTGCCTTACCCGCGTTCATTCCGCAGCTCCAGCGGCATCCTTTTCAAGGGGGTGCGCGCCGGCAAGCCGATACTGGGACCGGAACACGGGGTGATCGGCCACTATATTGAAAAACACCGCATCGGCTGGACCTTCAACGCCGAGGATCCGCCATCCATCGCCCAAGCCATGATGCGATTGGTGGAAGCGGATCCCGGGGAGATTCAACGCATCCATGCCAACTGCCTGGACCTGGCACGGGATTTCTCCACGCAAGCCTTTTACGCCGAATTGGACAAGGCCTTTTTCCCCGCCACCTGATAACCTGGTAAGGATTCATCCGTCGACGTCCAGGTCTTTTCCACGGTGCCGGTGCGGGGATCGGAATGGTCGTGAAATCCGGTTTCCTGAAAAGTACCGGCATGCGGTGGTTGTCCCCCCCGGCGACTTCGTGAACCCAGGCAATCCCTGAATCGTCAGCAACCGTGCCCTTCTTTTTTTGTCCCGGTATTCAAGCCCTCCCCTTGTAGGAATTGCGGTGAACGATCATCCGGGATAGAATGACAGTATTCTAAAGGGAAAGGAAACAAAATGAACAAGCCGTCTCCTGAAGATACCGCCGCCCAATGCCGCCATTACGCCATGTGCAAGATCGACTATCTCGGCACGGGCCTCTGCCCGGCGGGGCGACACCACCACTTTGTCTCCCACTATCCCCAGGGCAGGATGGACATCTATGCCGCCCTGGCCGGTGGTAAACTGCCCGTCACCCGTGGATTGGTGGAGATCGCCGCCGCCTGCACCATCTGCGGAATCTGCGACATGCAATGCCACTTCGCCACCCAACTGCGCCCCCTGCCCGTGGTCAGGGCCCTAAAGGAATACGTGGCGAATTTCCTGGAAACAGGCCAACCAGTGGACACTCCTGCTGATTCCGTCCTGGTTGAATTGCGGGGAATCGTGGGGGAGAAATGGGCCACCAACGATCCGGCCCACTGCATCGCCTACGCTGCCGACCCCTGTCCCGTTTCCGTTGAAACCCTGCCCCGCTGGGTGGTACTTCCCGCTTCAACGCGGGAAGTCAGTGAGATCATGAAAATTGTCCACCGCGAAAAGCTGGAATACGCGGTACGGGGCAACGGCTCATCGGTGATGGGTTTTGTGCTCAGCCAAGGGCTGGTCATGGACACCGCCCGACTGGATACCCTGGAATTCGATGCCGCCAACTGGTGCGTGCGGGTGGGCGCCGGGGTAAGCGCCTTCGCGCTGCAGAAAGCCGCCAGGGCCAGGGGCTTTCGGGTAAACGCGGCGGAACCGGCCGCGTTATACTGCGCCAATATCATGTGTTCGGGAATATTCTCCCTCTTTTCCAGCAGTTACGGAACCGCCGCCGACAACATCCTGGATGCCGAGTTCGTGACCCCGGAGGGTGGTGTCTTCCGCCTGGGCGAAAAAAACGCCCCCAACCTCTACGCTTTCGAAAAGGCGGACCTCCCGCAGCCGGGGATCTGCACCGAGGCCGTCGTGCGCCTGCACCCGGTGACGGATGACGAGTCCGCCGTCGCCGTTCCCTTCGCGGATCTGCCCGCGGCGATCCGCTATGCCCGTGAGCTGAACCAGCGGGGAATCGGCATCGGCATCGGAATCCTAGGCGGGGAATACCTCAGCACCTTCACCGCCCCCAGCCGCGAACTGGCCCGGTCCGTGAAAGACGCATTCTCAAAGGAGCTGGGCATCGCATATCTCGTGATCGTGCTGGGAGACCGTTTTGCCCTTGATGCCGCGCGGGAACTCGCCCCCACGGTGATTGAAACGGAAGTCATGCGTACGCTGATCCTGGGCATGCCCGCATTGGTGGAAAAGGGAATCCTGGACATCCTGCAAGGACTGGAGGGAGAGAAACCTCCCTATGAGTTGCTGGCCGCACCGGGAATGTTGCCCCTGATCGAGGCGGCTTTGGATCCCGGCGCCGAAAAACTCGCATCCGTGGTGGATCCGGACCTTATCGATGCATACCGTGACCTTTACGAACGCCCGGAAATGACCGATATGCTCTGGCTGAACACCTTCCGGATCGTCAGCGCACGGATGGGCCGGGACGGCCATGTGGTCGCCTTCATCGTCTATGTGCCACTCGATGACGAGGCGTTGATCGAGGAGCTGCACCTGGCCTTTGCCCGGGTGGCCCGGGAAAACCGCGTCCGCGGTGACTTCGGATTCTTGACCCCCCTGGACAGGGGGCGCATGGCGGTGCTCGAATGGGACATGTACCTTGACCATACGGATCCCGGGCAGGTCGTTAAAATGCAACAGGCCATGGCGGAAACCGGGCGGATGATCACGGAATTTTCCCACAGGGATCCACGGGTGCTGTGGATCCGCTATGTGTTCAACCAGGGATTCTCCCGAAAGGAATCCTTTTTATATCATGGTGCCCGGCGCGAATGAACCGCAACGGTACATTCCTGGTCACCGGGGCCACCGGATTCCTCGGGGCATACATCACCGCGGCGTTGCTGCGGCGCGGCCATCACGTAATCGCCTTGGTGCGGCCGCGCTTCGGCAAAACCCCGGAGCAGCGCATGCAGGCGATGCTGGACTACTTCGCCCTGGACCGGGACATGCCTTTGCGGGTGGTGGAAGCCAACCTGGAGCGCCCGGGGCTGGGCCTTGAGAAATCCGTCGCGACGGAACTGAATCGCGGCGTTCACCAGGTATTCCACTGTGCGGCCGATACCTCCTTCGCCGCCCGCAGAAGCCGGCAGATCGAAGCGGCCAACATTCAGGGGCTCGCAAACGTCTTTGCGTCCACCCGGGGCTGCTCGCATTTTCACCACATGAGCACCGCCTACGTTGCCGGGAAACGCCGGGGAATCTGCCTCGAAAAGCTGGAGGAGCAAGCGGATTTTCACAATCCCTACGAGCGCTCCAAGCATGCGGCGGAAAAGATGATCACTGAACTCTGCGCGGCAGCGGGTACCCGCCTCAGCATTTATCGTCCCTCCGTGGTGTACGGAGATTCGCTTACCGGCCGCAGCCTCGGTTTCACAGCCCTGTACTACCCGGTGAGAACCCTGCTGTTTCTCAAGGACACCCTGAAAAGAGACATCGAGGAAAATCAGGGCAAGCGGGCTTCCCGCCTCGGTGCCCGCCTGCTTCCGGGCGGAGAGATTGAGATGCCCCTGTGTTTTCCCGGTGGGGAAGGAGGGCTGAACCTGATCCCCGTGGATCACTTGGTCCGATCGGTCATGGCGCTGATGGACGCCGGCACCGAGGGAATCTATCACATCGTGAACCCCCGGTTGAGCCCAGTTGAAGAGATCCTGAACTTCATCCGCCAGGCCTACGCCATCGCCGGCCTGAGTATATGCAAGACGAAAAACACGACCCGGGACTCCCCCCTGCAGTTGCTCATGGACAACTACATGGAGAGTTATTACCCCTATTTCCGCGACCGGCGGCGATTCGATGCCAGCCGGGGGGCGCCGCTGCTGGCAGGCTCCGGCATTCAATGCCCGCAACTCGACCTGCCCGTTTTTAAACGGTGCATGGATTACGCCATCCGTACGGGGTGGAATTCCGCAACCAGAAGCTAGCCGGATTTTCCCGCGGCACGGCTTTTTCAGGTGCGGGGGTTGGCGCCTGGGCCGCCACGATTCGGGTTATTTCGCTTCTTGAATGTCTTTTTCCACGTCCACGGTGCTGGTACGGGGGTCGGTGTGGATGGCGAAACCGCGTTTCTTGAACAGGGCCAGCATGCGGTGGTTGTCCGCCGTGGTCTGGGCCACCACCTTTTTCAAACCCCACTTGCGGGCGATATCCAGGCAGTAATCGGTGAGCAGGCCGCCCAGGTCGCGGTTCTGAAATTCATCGATAATGAGGATGGCGTACTCCACGGTCTCGTGCTCCGGGTCGGCGATCAGGCGGCCCACGCCGATGAGGCGTTTTTTGCCGTCGTCACCGGTGATTTCCGCCACCACGGCGATCTCGCGGTGATAATCGATGTAGCAATAGCGGGTGGCCACGTCATGAGACGCCCATTGAAAGAAATAGCGAAAGCGCGAGTAGATCGATTCCCGGGAGCAACTGCCCAGCATCTCCATCCATAGAGGTTCGTCCTCCGGCTTGATGGGCCGGAAAACGATGTGGTGGCCATCCATCTCCACCGCTTCACTGACGTACTCCTCCGGGTAGGGTCTCAGTGCCAGGTGGGCGTAAGGTTCCGCCGGACGCGCCGCCACGGCCGGATCGATCACCATGCGTGCATCGACCGCCAGGATGCCTCCGGGCCCGACCAGCAGGGGATTGATGTCCAGCTCGAGGATCTCGGGCGAGTCCGCCGCCAGGTAAGAGAGGCGGATCATGGCCTCGATCAGCCGGTCCAGATCCACCGGGGGCTTGCCGCGATAGCCTTTCAAAAGGGGCCAGATCTTCAAGTCTTCCAGCATGCGCCGGGCCAGGCGTTCGTTCAGGGGCGGGAAGCCGAGAGAGCGGTCGGCGAACAACTCGGCGGTAACCCCACCGGCTCCCACCAGGATCACGGTACCGAATACCGCATCCTGCTTGATGCCCAGGATCAATTCCCGGGCCTCCGGCAGGGAAGCCATTTTCTGGACCGTGACGCCTTCCAGCCTGGCTTCGGGCTGCTTTTCCCGGACGGAACGCATGATCGCGTGAAAGGCATCCGCCGCCTGGCCGTCGTCCCGGATGTCCAGGATTACGCCGCCCACGTCCGACTTGTGGGTGATGTCCGGGGAGTGAACCTTGAACACGATGGGGTAGCCGATCTGCCGTGCCGCCTGGAGCGCGGATTTCGCGTCAGCCGCCGCCACGGGCAGGGTCACGGGAATGCCGTAGGCCTGCAGCAGTTGCTTGGAACGGGCTTCCGACAGGACACGCTCATCCGGCTGCAATCCCGCCAGAAATTCGCGCTTGATTTTCTTGCGGTCCAGGGTAAACTCCACGGGAATGTCCCGGGGGGTTTCATACAAGGTCTCCAGGTTGCGGGAGTACTCCACCAGGGTCATGAAGGCGCGCACCGCCTGCTCGGGGGTTTTGTAAGTGGGGATACCGTGTTCATTCAACCAGGCCACACCCTCGCGCATGAGGTGTCCTCCCAGCCAGGAAGCCAATATGGGTTTGCGTGTTTCCGTCTGAATATCCGCCACGGCCTGGGCCGCCCGGGTAGGGTTGGTCATGGCCTGGGGTGTCAGAATCACCAGCACGGCGTCCACTCCGGGGTCGCTGACCACGGTGCGCACGGCCCGGGCCAGGCGCTTGGAGCGGGCATCCCCCAGCACGTCCACGGGATTGCCTTTGGACCATTGGGGCGGAAGCTGTTCGTCCAGGCTGGCCAGGGTTTCGGCGGACAATCCGGCCAGGGTTCCATGCGCCGCCACCAAAGCGTCCGTGGCCATGACACCCGGGCCTCCGGCATTGGTGACGATCCCCAGGCGCGATCCCTTGGGGATCTTGTTGCGGGCGATCAACTCGGCGCAGTCGAAAATCTCGCCGATATCAAACACCCGTGCCAAACCCGTGCGCTGGAACGCGGCATTGTACACATCGTCCGCCGCAGCCAGCGCGCCGGTATGGGAAGCGGCCACGGCGGCGGATTCGGGGAAACGTCCCGCCTTGTACACGATGATGGGCTTGCTGCGGGCAAAGGCCCGGGAAGCGGTCATGAACTTGCGGGGATGCGCGATGGACTCAACGTACAAAAGAATAGACCGGGTCTTCTCGTCATCTCCGAAGTAGTCGATCAGGTGACCGTAATCCACGTCAATGGCATTGCCGATGGACACGAAAGCGGAAAAACCAATACTCTCTTCACGGGCCCAGTCCAGCACGGAGGTGCCCAGGGCCCCTGACTGGGAGATAAAGGCGATATGCCCCTGGCGCGGCGTATGCGGCGCGAAGCTGACGTTGAGCTTCAAATCGGGCATGATGACCCCCAGGCAGTTGGGGCCGATGATGCGCATCTCCGGGAAACGGGCCTTATGCCCCAGGATCTCTTCTTCCCGGCGTTGACCTTCCGGACCGGTTTCACGGAAACCCGAGGACATGATGATCACGCCGGGGATGCCCGCGGCTCCGCATTGCCCCACCAGGTCAGCCACTTCGTGTGCGGCCGTGCAGATCACCGCCAGATCCGGACGATGGGGCAGGCTCTCCAGGTCGGGGAAACAGGGCATGGCCATGACGGCTTCGTGACGGGGATTGACGGGGTAGACCACTCCGCGGAAACCGCTGCCCACCAGATTCGTCAACACCTTGCCGCCCACGCTGTTGGGGTTGGTGGAGACACCCACCAGGGCGATGCGTTCGGGTTTGAAAATGCAATCCAGGTTGTGTACGTTCACGAATTTGCTCCCATCATTCATTATACACCAACAGGGCAGAGATCCCAGCCACGGCATCACCTCTGCTTTTTCAAGGGCCTATGCCATAGGCCCCTACGCCTGATTTCCTGCCTGCCCGCCGTAGCCCTGGGAAGGTGGGGCACCTTTCTCCTCAACTTTCTCAACTCCCCAACTGATTCGGGCAGGCACAGGGACCTGCCCCTACCCCCTATTGTTTTGCTGAATGAAGGGCACGGCACTTCACAGTTAAGGGCGGGTTTAAAACCCGCCCCTACTTTCCACTTTCGACTTTTCACTGGGACACTTCTTCTTCCCTCTCCAACTCTACAACTCTCCTTTCTCTCCAACTTTTATTGTTGACAAACCGGGAGAATTTATATAATCTATTATTGTACTATAGGAATATTAGATTATAACAAAGGACATTGAAATGCGTTCAGGAGAACGGACATGATGCGCTTCGTTCTGGACCCCAAGAGCGGTGTCCCCTTTTACCGACAGATCATCGACCAGATTCGTTACGGCATCGCCCGGGGCGATCTCAAAGTCGGCGAGCAACTGCCCACGGCCCGGGCCCTGGCAGTGGATCTGAAAATCAACCTCAACACCGTGATCAAGGCGTACAAGGAACTGGAGATCCAGGATGTGCTGCAGAGCCAGCAGGGATCCGGGACCTTCGTGGGCGGCTTCCAGGTCCAGATCCCGGAAGCGGAAAAAAAAGCCAAGCTGCAGGAGATCTGCACCGAGTTCATCAACATCGCCGCCAGTTACGGTTTTACTCCCGATGAGTTGATCCGGGAACTGCAACGATGTCGTGGAGGCAAAGCATGAAAACAAACTGGCTGGAAGACCGCAAATTCGTCAATCCCCTGTCCCTGGGATTGCTGGTAATCATCGTCGTGGCGGCGGGCTTGTCTTTCCATCTTCAGGTCGTCATCACCACGGCCATGTGGGTCGCCGCAGCGGCGATCCTGGCGGCCGCCGCCTCCATTCGCATGGCCGACCAATGGGAAAAGGCCGTTGTGCTGCGCATGGGCCGGTTCCGGCGCCTGAAAGGGCCCGGGCCGTTTCTCCTCATTCCCGTGATCGACCGGGTATACAAGTACATCGACCAGCGGGTGCGGGTCACGGATTTCCAGGCGGAAAAAGCCCTGACCAAGGATACGGTGCCCGTTAACGTGGATGCCGTGGTGTACTGGATGGTCTGGGACGCGGAAAAGGCCGCCCTGGAAGTGCAGCGCTACAAGGAGGCCGTGGCCTACCTGGCCCAAACCGGCCTGCGGGATATGATCGGCCGCCACGAGCTGGCGGACCTGCTGCAGAACCGCGAAAAAATCGCCGCGGCATTGCAGGAAAGCCTCGACGAATACACCAACCCCTGGGGCATCACCTGTCAGCATGTGGGCATCAAGGATATCATCATTCCCGTCAGCCTGGCCAATGCCATGAGCAAGCGCGCCCAGGCCGAACGGGAGCGCCAGGCCCGGGTCATCCTGGGCACGGCGGAAACGGAGATCGCGGAAAAATTCTCCCAGGCCAGCCGGGAATATATGAACAACCCGGTAGCCCTGCAGTTGCGCGGCATGAACATGCTTTACGAGGGGCTAAAGGAAAAGGGCTCCCTGGTGATCGTGCCCAGCTCGGCCCTGGAGACCATGAACCTGGGGGCCGTAAGCGGGCTGTCCGCCCTGGCCAGATCGGAAAACGACCGGATTGAAGAAGCCGAGAAGGGAAAGGGGCGCATTCCATCCCGGGGAGCAGAAAAGACGGCGAAAAAATGAATATCCGGCAGCCGATCCCCCGCTTGCTTGCCCTGTATATCCTGGTGTTCACCGGATTGTTGGGGGCCGTGGATTCCTCTTTCCGGGGACAACTCAGCGGCTGGCTCACCGGCAATACCGCGGAACCCGGGATTTCGCAATTGGGGCTCCAGTACATTCCCGAATGGACCTTGTCCACGAAATTGGGCGCGGGACTGGCTGCAGACCTCATGCTCTCCCTGGACGCCGGCTCGGCGGCGGACTTCGCGAAAAGCCGCGAAACGAAGATTACCGGGGACCTGGAGCCCTACCGTCTGTGGCTGCGCCTGGGGGGAGACCGTTTTGAAGCCCGCATCGGCTTGCAGAAAATCAACTTCGGTTCCGCCAGCCTTTTCCGCCCCTTGCGCTGGTTCGACCGCATCGATCCCCGGGATCCCCTCAAACGCACTGCCGGCGTAAAGGGATTGTTGCTGCGTTACTATTTTCCCGGCAACGCCAACATCTGGTTCTGGGGTTTGCTGGGCAATGATGATCCCAAGGGCTGGGAAACCCTGCCCACCCGGAAAAAAGGATTGGAATTCGGTGGTCGCCTGCAATTGCCGGTGCCCGCCGGCGAAGCCGGCGTCACTTTCCATCACCGCCGCGCGCAACCGGCCGGCCTTCTAAACGACTTCGAACCCGCCGCTATAGACGAAAACCGTTTCGCCCTGGATTGCAAGTTGGACATCACCATCGGATTGTGGTTTGAAATCGCCGCGGTTCAGCGGGACACGAGCCTGCCACTGCTGCGGCACCAGCACATGTGGACCCTGGGCGCGGATTACACCTTCCCCCTGGGCAACGGGTTGCGCATCCTGGCGGAGTACTCACAAACCGCCCGCACGAACCGTTTTTTCGGTGCCGGAGAGCACTCGGGCTTCCTGGGGCTGTCAGCCAACTACCTGATCACCATGCTGGACCAGGCAACGGCCATCTACTATTGGGATCATACCCGAAGCGACCACTACCTGTGGCTCAACTGGCAGCGCACCACCGATCGCTGGCAATTTCACATTGCCCTCTTTTTCAACCCGCAAAGCGCCGTTTTCAACGGCTCACCAGCGGCAACGGACACATACGCCGGCAGCGGATTCCGGCTGATGATCGTATTCAATCATTAGAGGATGAAAAGGCATCAAAGAAACGAGGAGTCACCAACATGATTGATAAGGAAAATCACATGATCAAAACCATGGATGTAGGCAAGGTTTATCCCATGGGCCCGACCACCCTGGTGGCATTGGATGAGGTCAACCTTGAATTCCACCGGGGGGAATTCGCCGGATTGATCGGACCCAGTGGTTCCGGCAAGACCACATTGCTCAACATCCTCGGTTCGCTGGACACTCCCAGCTCAGGCAGCGCGGTGGTATTGGGCCGCCGGATCGAGACGCTCTCGCACAAACAGGCATCCAAGCTGCGCAACCGGCATATCGGGTTCATCTTTCAGACCTTCAACCTCTTACCCGTGTACACGGTGTTTGAGAACGTTGAATTTCCGCTTCTGCTGCAGGACATGGCCGCTTCACAGCGCAGGAAATGGGTCATGGATGCCCTGGAATGGGTGGGACTGGCCGACCGGGCCGCGTCGAAGCCCGCGGAACTTTCCGGCGGTCAAAGCCAGCGGGTGGCCATCGCCCGGGCCGTTGTCAAGAAACCGGAACTGGTTCTGGCAGACGAACCCACAGCCAACCTGGATGCGGAAAACTCCCACCACATCATGCGCACCATGGTCCAATTGAACGCCGAACTCAAAACTTCGTTTATTTTCGCCACCCATGACGAGAAAGTCATGCAATACCTCAAGCGCGAAATCACCCTCAACGACGGCCGGGTGGCCCGCGACCGCATCATTAGAGGAGACAACCCATGATCACGCTCAGGCTCGCTTTGCGTAATGTATTGGGTGCCGGAATTCGCACTTGGCTGAACGTCATCTCCCTGTCTCTCGCCTTCGTGGCCATTATCTTCCTACAGGGATTGTACAACGGCATGAGCCGCCAGGTGGAAACCGCCTCCATGGCCGCCCAGTACGCCGGCGGCCACTACTGGCAGGCGAATTACGATCCTTACGATCCCCTGACTTTGGAAGACGCCCACGCCGCACTCCCCGCCGCCCTGAACGGGCAGATCTCCCGAAAACGGGCCGTACCCATCCTGGTGCGTCCGGCCACCATCTACCCCAACGGCCGATTCCAGAATGTCCTGCTGAAGGGCATTCCGCCAAACCAATCCGTTCTCACCATCCCCACCCATGCCATTTCCACAGATGAAGCCGCCATCCCGGCGTTGATCGGCCAGCGCATGGCCCGTTCCGCCGGGCTGAAAAAAGGCGACTACGTTACCGCCCGCTGGCGGGATGCCGGCGGTACCTTTGACGCCGACGAGATCCTCATCGTGGAAGTCATGCAGACCGATGTCTCGGGCATTGACAACGGCCAAATGTGGATCCCCCTGGAAAAACTGCGGTCCATGACGGCCATGCCCGGCGAAGCCACCCTGGTGGTGCTGGAAAAGGGATCCACTTTCAAGGAGCCCGTTGCCGGCTGGACCCACCGCGACCTGGAATTCCTGCTCAAAGACCTGCGGGCTTTATTTCTGTCCAAGTCCATCGGGGGCAGTATATTCTACATCGTGCTTCTGCTTTTGGCCATGCTGGCCATTTTCAACACCCAGGTGCTGGCGGTTTTCCGCCGGCGCAAGGAGATGGGCACCCTCATGGCCCTGGGCATGACCCGGGGCAACGTAATCGGCATGTTCACCCTTGAGGGCGCCACGTACGCCCTGCTCGCGGCGGCGGCCGCAGCAGTGTACGGGCTGCCCCTGCTGTTGTACATGGCCGCCAACGGCTTCGGCTTGCCGGAAGCCACGGACAACTTCGGCCTGGCCATTGGCAACCGTATTTTCCCCACCTATTCAGCGGGACTTGTTCTGGGGACGACCCTGCTGGTCCTGCTGGTCACCACGGTGGTCAGTTACCTGCCCACGCGTAAAATCGCCAAGCTGAAACCAACGGACGCATTGAGGGGGAACCTGACATGATTAGATTCCTGTTAAAAGGTTTGTTGCGCGACCGCTCGCGTTCGCTCTTTCCTTTGCTTACAGTATTTTCCGGCGTATTCCTGGCGGTCTTTTTTTTCTCTTTCATGAACGGTGTCATGTCGGACATGCTTAAAACCACCGCTCATTTCCAGACCGGCCATCTGCGCATCATGACCCGGGCCTACGCCGCTGAGGCGGACCAGAATCCCATTGACCTGGCCCTGGTGGGAGTGGACAAGCAAATTGACCAATTAAAGAACCTATACCCCGACGTTCTTTGGCTGCCGCGGATCCACTTCGGCGGATTGCTGGACGTTCCGGATGCCAAGGGAGAGACCCGCAGTCAGGGTCCGGTGACGGGCTTGGCGGTGCGGTTACTGGACCAAGACGCCCCGGAGCAGCGACTGCTTAACATTCGTGAATCCATCGTGCGGGGGCGGCTGCCCCGGAAAGCCAAAGAAATCCTGATCGGCGACGCCTTCGCGAAAAAACTCAATGTCAATCCCGGCGAGAAAGTCACCCTGATCAGCTCCACCATGTACGGCAGCATGGCCATGGCCAACTTTACCATTTCCGGAACCGTGCACTTCGGCATCGCCCCCATGGACCGCGGTGCCATGATCGCCGATATCGGCGATATTCAGTATGCCCTGGATATGGATGACGCGGCCTGCGAGATTTTGGGCTTCCTGCCCGACGACATCTACGACGATGAACGCGCCACCACCATGAAGACGGCCTTCAACCGCGAATTCAGCAAACCCGAAAACGAGTTCTCGCCGCGAATGGGCACGCTGCCTGTTGAAAGCGGGCTTGAAATGTACTTTCAATTAATGAACAGCATGGGGTTCATTATCGTGGGCATCTTTGTGGTGGCCATGTCCATCGTGTTGTGGAACGCCGGGCTGATGGGCAGCCTGCGGCGTTACGGAGAGATCGGGGTGCGCCTGGCCATCGGCGAAGACAAAGGCCATGTCTACCGCACCCTGATCGGTGAATCGCTGATGATCGGCATAGCCGGTGCCGTATTGGGCACCTTGTGCGGGGTGGGCATCTCCTACCTGATGCAGGTTCACGGCATCGATTTCGGCGACATCACCCGCAACTCCTCCATGATGATCTCCAACGTGTACCGGGCCCGGGTGACCCCCGGCAGTTTCCTGGTGGGTTTGGCTCCGGGGATCCTCTCCACCCTGCTGGGAACGGCCATCGCCGGAATCGGTATCTACAAGCGACAGACGTCGCAGTTGTTCAAGGAGTTGGAAACATGAAAATTCTAGCGGCTATGGCAACAACCCTGATGTGCGTTGGGCTGGGTGCGCAGCCACCGACAGCCCGGGAAATCCTGAACAAAGTCGACGCCAACGCCCTTTCGGAGAGCAAGATCGTGACGTCCAAGATGATTATTCACGGCCGGCGCGGCACCCGCACAGTGGAGGCGAAATCATGGCAGCGCGGCAACACCGATTCCTTTACCGAGTACCTGTCCCCACCGCGTGAGAAGGGCACCAAGATGCTGAAGCTGGGCGACCGGTTGTGGACCTATTCCCCGGCCACGGACCGCACCATCCTGATCAGCGGCCATATGCTGCGCCAATCGGTGATGGGATCCGACCTCTCCTATGAGGATATGATGGAGGATCCCTCCCTGGAAAACACCTACGACGCGACCATTGCCGGCAGCGAGGAGATCGCGGGCCGCCCGGCCTGGATCCTGGACCTGAAGGCGAAAGAAAGCGATGTCGCCTACGACAAGCGGCGCCTCTGGGTGGATCAGGAAAGGTTCATCGTGCTCAAGGGCAACCTGTACGCCAAAAGCGGTAAGTTGCTCAAGCAGGTGGTCATCCAAGAGGTGGAACGGCTCGAGGGACGCTGGGTGGGCAAATCGCTGGTTTTCAAGGACATGCTGAAGCACGGCGATGGCACGCGCATGGTGGTGGATTCCATCCGGTTCAATCCGGACATACCGGCCCACATTTTTTCCAAGGCCGCCCTGCGCCGCTAACCCTTGCCAGGCACCCCTGCGGTGCGGGGAGGATTCAATCGCCCCGCTTCTCCGCAGGTGGGATATTCAGTACGTCATGACCACGGTCTTGCCGATTTTGGTCGAAGACTCGTCACTCGCTTCAATCCGGGGCCATTCGATACGACCCAGGAAATGTACCCGGTTGTTCGTTTCGTCCAGCTCGTCAACCTTCTCGGCCGGGTCCAGGTGCCACCACAAACTGGCCTGCTTTAGCCGGGTATCCTGGATTTCGACGGGCCCCAGGCGCACGGATGCAGAAACCTTCCACGACTCACCGACCTTCAAGTTGTACAACAGGTCGCGATCCCGGTTGATTTCCGTCCAACTCCCCATCTGCACCCAATTGGTGATCAACGTGGCCGTGTCGACGATATCAGCGGAGCCCACGTTCTTGACCTCGATCTCGTAATCGAGGTAGAAGTTCATGTTTTCGTATTTGGGTGTCACCGAAGCTCGCACCACTTTCAAATCCGGCTTTAGAGTGATGGTCATCGGTTTGATCTGTTCCTTAAGCTGGTTGCCCTGGCCGGTCACGATGTGGGGTAGTCCGCCTTCCACCAGGCGGGGACCGTCAAACTTAGCTGGACGCCGGATCGTAAAGGGTTCAGAAACCACCGTTGCATTGACGCCGGCGATGCGGATGCGGTTTCCGCCCCGGGGCGAGACTGGGCCCTGCAGGGTTTTACCGACTTTCTCCCAGACGAAGTAGCCCCGGGATGCCGGCACACCGTGGGAAAGGGCAGCATTGGCCAGAATCCCACCCGTATATATCAGGTCGATCCGCACCTTTCCTGGGACATTGGTGGCTTTCCAGCGGATAACCTCCCGGCTACCTTCAATCCAGGTCGCTCCCGGGGAAGGAGCCGTGATTTTTATGGCGCCGGCGGGCATGACGTGGAAGTCGTAGTCCGAATCATCGGAAATTCGCCCATCACCGGACATGACGCGAATTCGGTAATGGCTGCCGGGGCCGCGGGAAACCGTTGAATCGCCCATGATGACATGAGCGGCCTTCCAAGTAAAACGGCCGGTTGCGGCGGGGATCGCTCCCGATATGCTGCCCACGGGAGAACCGCCGGATAGGAGTACGAGTTCCACGAAACTCACGCCACCCTGCTGCTGCCAGCGGATGGTGACCTTTTCGCCTTCGGGCAGGATCTCTCCCCCATTGGGCGCCATCAATTTCAGGCTTCTTGCGGGCAACACCACCGCCACAATCATGAACAGCAAACCAAGTGTTCGTCTCATTTGTTCACCTCAATGCATTGGAGATACTCCGCCGCGGAACCTTCCCGCCGCGGTTATAGTGATGAAATACAGTTCGTCAGCCGCATATCTCACCGCCATGGCGAAAACTGGAACAATTGGTTCTTTTCCAGGTACTCGAAATGAAATCGTAGGCAAAAACGGCGGATAACATCCCGGAAGCGTAAAGATCTCTCAACCGCTCACCGTGTCCGTTCACACCCTCTAGTCAAACAATCTCAGCAGCGGGAACGGCAAAATCCAGCTGGGACCTAGATATCCGGGTGATGTCTTCATTACCTTCACGCAAAGGGGGTCATGATCGGTAAAAACCGCGATGCGGAAATAAAGATCCTGGGCACGGACATCGACCAGTTCATGTAGCGCTTTGGGCGTGCTAATGCAAAAGAATCGGCCGGGCGGCGGAAACGGCCATAAGTAGCAGCAGGATCTCCATGCCCAGGCGCAGCCGGGCCACGGGCACCCGTTGACCCAGTGAAAGGCCCACCCGGGTACCCGACACCACCAGGGGTGATAGTATCACCCCCCATGCCAAGGCCTTCAGAACTCCGCCGCCGAAAATCAGGGCCATGACCGCCACCTGGAAGGGCACGAACACCAGGGACTGCGCCAGGGTGGTGACCCGCAGGCGTTGATTGGACCAGCGGTGCGCCAGAGACCAGAGCACCACCGGGGGACCACCGATGTTGGCAATGCCGTTGAGCACGCCCGACGCTGCGCCCGCCGCAACGCCCCAGGCCGGATGAAGCACCTCCTTGCCTTGAGGTGCGGCCAGGCGCCGCAGCAATAACAAGCTGACAATCAACAGCGCCACCACCCCGCCGGTGGTGTCCTTGCCCGCCGCGGACAGCCGCTGCATCATCCACAGACCGGCGGGCAGAGTGATCAGTCCTGAAATGATCAGGGGCCGTAGTCTGCGCCAGGGAACGTGGGAGCGTAAAGAATGAACGGCCAGAACCTTCTGCAAGGCCGAACCGGCCACGCACAGCATGACCGCCTGGGGCAGGGGGAATCCCATGACCAGCAGGGCCGGCACGGCGAACAACCCGAATCCGAAACCAGCGGCGCTCTGCAGCAGTGCCCCGGCACACAGGACCGCCGCGGCCCCGCCCAAGGCCAGGGGGGTCACGGTTCCTCCCGCACGAAGGCATCGATGTTCAATCGCCGCAGGCGGCGGCACAATTCCTCCGCGTCCCCGCGGGGCATCGGCAGGGACACCACGCGATACCATGGAGTGACGGCCTTAACGTTAAACACCCCGCCGAAACGGCGATTCAATTCCCCGGCCCGGGCAGCGGCATTGGCGGGTTCCCCAAAGGCCCCGGCCTGGACGACCACTTGGGTTTCCCGCAAACCCAACGGAGTCTCACCGGCGGCCTCAATGTCCAACCGCACCCGGGCGGTGCCCGCATCCGCCATGCCCAAACGCTTGGCCGCGGCATAGGAAAGGTCGATGATCCGCCCGGCCACGAAGGGCCCGCGATCGTTGATGCGTACCGTTACAGAACGGCCGTCGTCCAGCCGGGTCACCTTCACCAGCGTATGGAAAGGCAGGGTCTTGTGGGCCGCGGTCAGCAGGTGCATGTCGTACACCTCACCGTTGGCCGTGCGCCGGCCGTGGAATTTATCGCCGTACCAGGAAGCCACACCCGCCAATTCATGGCCCACCGCCGTTGCGGATGGCCCGCTTGGCAGGGTCCTCGGTTCGCGCATTCCCGTGCAGGCCGTCAGGAGTAATCCCAGGATAAGCAAAGCCAAGACGTATCGCTGCATGTTCCCATTCTATCATGGGGGAAACGGGTAATCACTTGCTCAAGCGGGACAGGCGCCGGCGGGCGTCCGCGGCGGCGCTTGTATGGGGATTGGCGGCCACGCAAGCACGGTAGCCTTCCCGGGCCGCCGGGACATTCCCCAGGGTTTCCATGAGGCGCCCGTAACACCATGCGTCCAGGAACAACCACAACCGTGCCTGGAAATCTCCCCGGGAGCGGTCACGGATACACCGCCAGGCGTCCCGGGCCCGCAGCGCAAGGTCAGCCGGGCGATCCCCCTGACGCGCCTCCAGCCAGGCCAGCAATACCCCCGTTCTCCAGCCCTGGCGCAAAGAGTGGGTTTCCAGGTCACTCAGAAAGAAGCGCGCCCGTTCCGGATTGCGGCCGGCGGCCACCAGGGCGCGCGCGTGCAAGAGGCGGAACTCGGCCACGGTAAACAGGTTGGGGGGAAAGAGGGCGGCCCGGTCAAAGGCATCACAGGCCGCAGCGTAGTCGCCGTTGAATATATCGGTCAGCCCCAGGAATATGGTCGCCAGGTCAGGCCAATCCATGAACAGTTGTTTCAAGGTTTCCCGGGATTTCCGGAACTCTCCCAGATGCAACTGGCACCACGCCTGAAACAGCAGGTTCCCCCGGGAAAGTCCCCAGAATGCCCAATGATCGGCAAAACGGTCTTCGACCAATCGCACCGCCGCCCGGGGATGCCCGGCCAGCAACGTGAGCTCACACAAACGGCAAGCGGCATCCATGTTGAATTCATAGGCGTCCAAAGCCGCTTCCAGGCGGCGGCGGCCCTCTACCCATTCACCCCGCTCAACCCGCAGGTCCCCGGCCCAATAGGACAGGGCGGATTTAAGGTAAGGATTGTCGAGGGACAGCGACAAGGCCGCTTGGATCTCATCCAACGCTTTATCGACATGATAAAGGGCCCGGGCGCGGTAGGCCCTATGCATGAAGGTCAGGGCCCGGTTGAAATCGCGGGGATCGTCCAGGATCCGCATCCTGCCCTTTTGTTCTTGCAAGATCAGGCCCCGGCGGGGCAACCATTCCAGGCTCGCGCCGGAACGGCTGTCCCACATGCGCACCCGGCCATCTGACTGAATCTCCTTGATACGCACGGCCCCCGGCAGCAGCACTTGCATGCCGTGGCGGCTACCCGTCGCACCCTTGATCAGGTTCGGCAGGGCGTCAACCCGGAAGTCCGGAACTCTGAGCACCAGAGGTACCCGCGCCAGGTAATACATATGGGCCAGGGGATTGGTCATACCTACGATCAATACATCAGTCCCGCCTCCGGAGCCTTTGACAAAGCCATAGTGCGCGATAACGCCCGGGCTGGTGTAAACAAAAGTCTTTAAATCCCGCATCACCACCATGGCGGCGGGATACATGCTCTGACTCTGACGCAGGAGCATGACCTGTTCAACCAAACCATCACCATCGACATCGCGGCTTTCGTAACGACTCACGTAAAACCGCTTGGTAAAGCCATGATCATCCAGATGAAACCGCTCCCAGAACGGCTTGCGGTACATTTCCCGGCCGCGACCGTCCAGCACCACCAACCGGTTGTCCGTGACCGGGGATCCCAGGGATAGATTCACAGGGAATTGTTTGTTGCGGGGATGCGTCAACAGCACGATGGCACCCGCACGTCCGCGGGGTTGGAAAGACCAGCTCAGGGATACCGCTTCCTGGAGGTCCACGGGAAACGCCTGGAATACGCTCAAAGGCGCAAAGTTTTCTTGCCAGCGTTTCAAGCCGAACAGATCCCGGCCGGTGACACGGCTCCCGGAAAAGTTTACCGCCGTGATACCCATGGGAAATCCCTGCCACAGGGCCACTGCGGTCAGGACAAGCAGACCGATGCCCAACGCAGCGATATGCCGCCGCCACCAGCGGGAGAACCCCAAGCGGTGTGCCCGCCCCTTGCGCAATACGGCGGCCATGGTTTCCACGCTGGCGAAGCGCCGCCGCGGCTCCTTTTCCAGGGCCTTGAACACCACATTCTGGATGAAACGCGGCAAGCGGTCCCCTTGAACTTCAAGGGCGGGCGGCGGCGTTTGCAGGTGTTGGATCAGTACCTTTACCGTGGTTTCATGTTCGCTGAAAGGGTGGCGCCCGGTCAAGGCCCGGTACAGGATCAGCCCCAATTGATAGATGTCCGAAGTCAACCCTACTTTACGCCCCTGGATCTGTTCCGGAGACATGTAGCGCGGCGAGCCCACGATCTCGTCCAGATCCGCGGTCTGTTCGGGATCATCCAGCGCCTTGGCCATACCGAAGTCCAGGATCTTGATGCCTTTATCCACCAGGAAGATATTGGAGGGCTTCAGGTCGCGGTGCACGATGCCGTGGCGGTGCAACACCTTCACCCCATCCAGGATGGCCAGGAAAATCGGTGCAAATTCCTGCCAGGATATCGCCTGATTTCGCTTGCCGAGAAATTCGGCCAGGCTGCTGCCGCGGACCCTCTCCATGACCAGGAAATGCAGCCCCCGCCAGGTTTCCAGGGAAAAAACACGTACGATGCGGGGATCGGCGATACGCCGTGACAGGTTGATCTCCCGCCGCACGCGCAGGAAACGGGTTTCATCCTCACTCAAACCGGGATGCAGGAACTTGACGGCCACCTCGGAACGCAATACCCGGTCCCGGGCAGCGAATACGACACCGAAGCCGCCGCTGCCGAGCCGCTCGAGAATCTCGTAGCGGTCGTTGATAACCGTGCCCGCCAGCAGCCCGTTGAGATGGATGTACGCCTCTTTTGCGCCTTGGCCGGCGGCAAAACCGCCAATTGCTCCGGTTCGTTCTGCTTTCTCCGCCGTCATGACAATTTCTGCGGCTCCAAGTTCCGGTTACCATTGCGGTGTGTCCATGACGGACAGCCGCGGACTAACCCCAATTGTAATGCTTAGAGAAAAAAACGCAAGCCCGAACCAGGGCCAGCACCGGGATCAGGACCGCATCACAAAGAGAATCCAGGCCCCACACGGATACGGGCATCCCTGGCGGCACCGCTGTGGGGATTGGCGGCCACACAAGCCCGATACCCGTCACGGGCGGCATCCATGTCTCCCAGGGCATGCATCACCCGCCCATAACACCAGGCGTCCAAAAACAGCCACAATCGCGCCTGGAAGTCCCCCCGGGAACGATCACGGATGCAGCGCCATGCTTCCCGTGCCCGGCGTTTCAGTTCGGGAGAACGCTCGCCGGTTCGGGCCTCCAGCCAAGCCAGCAGCAATCCCGCCCGCCAGCCCTGGCGCAAAGAATGGGTTTCCAGATCCCGCAGAAAGAACCGCGCCCGCTCCGGGTGGCGATTAGCCGCCACCAGGGCACGTGCGTAAAAGAGCCGGAACTCGGCAAGGGTGAACAGGTTTGGCGGCAGGCTGGATGCATTTTCAAAAGCCTCGCAGGCCGCGGAGTAGTCGCCGGCGAAGAGGTCGATCAACCCCTCATAGGTACGGCTGAGTGCGGGCTTGTCGAAAAACAGGGCCGCCACTTTTTCCCGGGCCATGTGCAAACGACCGTTGTGCAGGTCCAGCCACAAGCGAAACAAGCGGCGCCCATTGGACAACCCCCAAAAATTGAAGTGATCGCCGAAACGTTCCGTGACCAGGCGCTCCGCCTCTTCCGTCCGCCCCTGCAAGAACGCAACTTCACACAAACGGCAGGCGGCATCCATGTTGAAGGGGTACGCCTCCAGAGCGGCTTCCAGGTCATCGCGGGCGGCAGTGTACGCAGCCGCCTCCACCTGCAAATCGCCCCGCAGGCAATACAGGGCTGAAAGCAGGTATGGATTCCGCGGGGAGGCGGAGAAGGCTCTTGCCAACTCACTCCGGGCGGCGGCAACATCACGGCGCCGCAGCCGTGCGGTATACGCGCGTTGCACCGCATCGAGAGCGGCGGCGACCACACCGGGATCATCCCGGAAGCGAATCGCCACTCGACCGCCGCGCAAGATTCTCACCTCTCCGCCGGGGCCGCATACCAGTTGATCACGGGTGTCCTGGTCGTGAAAAACCACCGTTTCCCCGGGTCCTTCACGCTTGATCCGGGCGCCCCGGGGCAGCGGCAATACCCAGTCCGGGCCATGTTCGGCTTGTTCCGCATTCAAATCAGGCAGCCCATGCACAAACTGGCACGGCCCCTTTAGGCGCATCCGCAGCTTGGCCAAATAGCTCATATGGGCCAGGGGATTGGCCATGGCCGTCAACTGCAGGGTAATCCCATTGTGATCCTTTGCCAATATGCGGTAATGACGGATGACTCCCGGACTGGTGAAAACGGAGAAACTCCCACCCCGCAACACCACCAGGGCCGAGGGGAACATGCCCTGACTGTGACGAACCAGCATGACCTGTTCCGGCAAGCCGTCGCCGTTGAGATCCTCCTGACTGTACCGGGAGGCATAAAAACGCCGCGAGTAACCATGGGCGCAGAGTTTGAAAGTCTTGAAGAAATCTTTGTTGAACAGTTCCCGGCCGCGTCCATCCAACACCACCAGGCGGCTGTCCGCCGCCAGGGTCCCCAGCGAAAAGTCCGCGGGAAATTGCTTGTTCTGTGGCGGCACAATCAGGGCACGAACCCCCATGCGCCCGCGCGGAGCCGCCTGCCAAAATTCCGGCACGGCTCGGTTCAGGGAAAAAAGCGTGGCCCGGTACACACTCATGGGGGCGAAGCTCTTTGACCATAAAGGAATACCGATAGTGTTCTTCCCCTGCACGCGGTCTTTAGCAAAGGCTGCCTCGGCAATCCGCAGGGGATGCCCGATCCAGAAGCCCGCAGCCAGAGACAGCAGCAACAGGCCAACCCCCAGAACGACTCTGTTCAGTCGCCAACTAGGTTTTCGCCACCGGGGCAGGCGGCCCCTTTCCAATGCCGCCGCCATGGATTCCACGCTGGCAAACCGGTTCTTGGGGTTTTTCTCAAGTGCGTGCGCCACCACCTGGCGTAGAAAACCCGGCAGATGCTGCTGCGGCTCCATCATGGGCGGCGGCGCCTGCAGTTTGCGCATCAGCACGTTGAATGTGCTGGTATCCGCCGGGTAGGCATGCCGGCCGGAGAGCGCCCGGTACAGGATCAAACCCAATTGGTAGATATCCGAAGCCACGCCGACCGGGCGGGCGGCGATCTGCTCCGGACTCATGTATAGGGGAGAACCGACGACTTCCCCCAACTCAGATGTTTGCTCGGGATCATCCATTGCCTTGGCCATACCGAAATCCAATATCTTGATACCCTCAGCCACCAAAAAGATGTTGGAAGGTTTTAGGTCTCGGTGAACAATGCCGTGTCGATGCAAAATCCCGACCCCATTCAGAATTTGCATGAATACAGGCTTGAAATCTTCCCAGGACACATCTTTTCTCTCTACCAGGTAGTCGCCCAAGCTACGGCCGTGTACCCGTTCCATGACCAGAAAAAACAGCTCTTGCCAGGACTCCAGGGAAAACACCCGCACAATGCGGGGATCCACGATACGGCGCGACAGGTTGATCTCGCGGCGCACCCGTTGAAACTTACGGGGGGAACGGGACAGGCCGGGATGCAGGAACTTCAGGGCCACTTCGCTGCGCAGTATCCGGTCATGGGCGGCGAACACCACACCGAATCCCCCGCGACCCAGGAACTCCCCGAGCTCGTAACGGTTATGGATCAACGTCCCGGCAGCCATGGATTCCAAGTTTCGGAAGCAATCTGCAGCGCTATCGGCCGAGCGGGTATGGCCCATTCGTTCCGAAATAGAATCCTGCAATTTTTCCCTCACTTTAGAAGCATCCGGCCTTTTTCAAGACATGCCACGGATGTGAATACATGGTCCCCTTTGGTGGGAACGCTCTCATTGTACTTTATCTTACTACCGGTTCAGCGGGGAATCAAGCTGAAAAATTCCGATTCATTTCTTGCCGGTGCGGCCTTCTTTGGGGCGCTCGATCCCCAGGCGCTTCATTTTCTTGTGCAGCCCCTGGTAGGTGATGCCGATCTCCCTGGCGGTACGCGATTTGTTCCAATTGTTGCGTTCCAGCAGGCGTTGCAGGTGTCCACGCTCCGATTCTCCCGGCACACCCGGTACTGGATCAGCCGCGGGCTCCGCCAGGGTATCCAGATGGATCTCCTCAGAAATCAGGTCCGCCCCCACCAGGCTGCCCTCGTCCGAAAGATTCACCAAGCGGTTGATCTCGTTTTCCAGCTGACGCACATTGCCGGGCCAACTGCAATGCTGCAGGATTTCGAAAGCCCTGATTGAATACCCGCGGATGTGTTTGCCGACACGGCGGCAGTACTTGCGGGTAAAGAAATTGATCAACTCCGGTATGTCCGCACGCCGTTCACGCAGCGGCGGAATAGAGAAACGATGGTGAGCCAGGCGGTAATACAGGTCACGCCGGAAACGGCCGTCCCGGATTGCGCCCATGAGGTCGGCGTTGGTGAGGGAAATGATCCTCAAATCCACATGGATAGGCTCATTGCCGCCCACGCGGTAGAAAGCATGCTCCTGGAGTACCCGCAGCAACTTGACCTGCAATCCCATGGGCATGTCCCCGATCTCATCCAGAATCAAGGTGCCGCGGGATGCCAATTCCAATTTGCCGCGGCGGCGGGCATGCGCCCCTGTAAAGGCCCCCTTCTCATGGCCGAACAACTCCGATTCGAGCAGACTCTCGGGTATGGCGGCGCAGTTGATGGCCACGTACTGACCCTTGGCTCGGTTTGACCTGTCGTGCAACAGGCGGGCGAACAACTCCTTTCCGGTACCGCTCTCTCCCTGGATGGTCACGAACAGGTCGGAGCGGGCGATGCGTTCGGCCTGCTGCACCAGTTGGCGCATTTGCCGGTCCTTGGCCACGAATGGGATATCCGGTACGGCCTCGGGTTCGTTTTTTTTGGAAGTAAGTTCCCGGCCGGATTCCAGGATCACTTGGGACAACAGCTCCAGTTCACGCCCCAAGGTGGACAGGAATTCCAGAATTCGTTCTTCAACGGGTTCGCCCTTGTCCAGATGCAAGTAAACCAGCGACGCCAAACCGTCCTTCATTTCCAGGGGGCGGGAAAAAAGACGCACTTCCTCCTCCCCCTTTAACGGTGTATTAAAGAACCGTTCAGAGAAAACCTTTAATTCTCCCCCCGCCAGGCGAGTGGCCAATTCGACCAGTCGGGTTTCCTGGCTGATGGCCAGCAGAAAACCCGTACTTCCGGCATCCCGATTCAACAAAAACAATCCACCCGGAATGGGGAGCTGAGCCAATTCAGTCGATATCTCCTGAAGAAAGCCTGAGAAATCACTGCGCCCCATGCCGGCCCGCAGAAAATGCTTCAAAAACTCCGTGTACACATCGCGGACATAACGGGTTTCCTCTAAGTTGCTGCATGAACGGTTTTCCCGCTTGATGTGTTCGAAAACCGGATCCAGCTCACCACTGAGTTGGAACTCCTCAAGTGAACCCTCGCGCAGGTAAAAAGAGAAGCCACTGACGCTGAAACTCTCCCCCAAGCGCAACACCGCCACGCTGGTGCGGCGCCCCTGGACGTAGACCCCGTTGGTGGAATGCATATCCCGCAACACGATATGATCCGGTTGCACCTCGATCTGGACATGGTGCCGAGAGATGTCATCTTCGTCCAGGATCAGGTCGTTTGCCGAGCTGCGCCCCATGGTGATCTCGTTCTTGTCCAGGGGGAACTTCTTCAGGAATCCGTCCCGATAGTAGAGCAGGTATTTCATGTTTTGAGTATAACCCGGTGCCTATCAAGTATCAACCCCTTCACCGGAGTTTATAGCCGTTTCTATAAACAGTTGTCATTGCATGCGTTAAGGCCGGTCATTTTCCGGGCAAACCAATAAAATTTTTCGGACGGTCCATGGCCACTTCCCTGGTATATCAACAGGCTTGCAAAATCAATGAAGTCGGGGATTCGATCCATGGAAAAACAGCGGGAATTGGCAAGCAAATTGCTGAAGTATTGCAACATTTTGTCCGGGTCCACAGCCGGACAGGCAGGGGTCCATGCTGAGACTTCCCCCAGCGTTAAGCGGGGAGAAAGGAAAGGTTTTCATTCGCGTGCCGTAAAACGGCAGAACCAAGGAGAGGAGGTTTGCTCCTCTCCTTGGTTCCCGCGAAACGTTACACATGAACAGGCAAATTCTTGTAATCGACGACAACGAGTGGATCCGGAAACTGTTGCTGGACCTGTTTCAGGAAAACGGATTCCAGGTCTTTGAAGCCGAAGACGGCGAATCCGCATGTCGGCTGCTCAGCCAACATCCAAACCAGATCGACCTGGTCACCCTGGACTTGGAATTGCCGGGAATCGATGGCGTGGAGACCTTTCACCGCCTGCGGTCCATCCAACCCGAACTGAAAGTATTGATCATGTCGGGATCAACCAAGTACACGGGATTCAATCCGCCGCAAGTCCCCAGGCTGAACAAGCCCTTCTCCACCGAGCAAGTGCTGGGTTGGGTGAACGGGCTCGTGGGTTGAGGCTTAATTAACCTCCATTACGAACTCGCCTTCCCGCACATCCATGTTTACAACCCCGCCCGGGGCCAGTCGCCCTTCCAGGATCATGGCGGACAGACGATCCTGCACTTCCCGCTGGATCACCCTCCGCAATGGGCGTGCCCCCAGGTCGGGGTCGGTCCCCATTTGGGCCAGACGATCCAAAGCCCTTGGGCTGACGTTCAACTCCAGGCGGGAATCCCGTAGCCGCCGCCTCAGGACTTCGATCTCTTTTTGAACGATGCGCCGGATGACTTCAGGGGAAAGGGTGCGGAACGTGATGATCTCGTCTATGCGGTTGAGGAACTCCGGCTTGAAGTGGCGGAACAGCAATTCCCTTAACGACTTCTGCACCTTGTCATGATCCTGTTCGCCCAAGATGATCTGGGATCCCAGGTTGGAGGTCATTATGATCACCGTGTTGGTAAAGTTGACGGTCTTGCCCTTGCCGTCGGTCAAGCGGCCGTCATCGAGGATTTGCAGCAATACGTTGAACACATCCGGGTGGGCTTTCTCGATTTCGTCCATCAGGATGATTGAGTAGGGGCGCCGTTTGACCTGTTCCGTCAATTGACCACCCTCTTCATGGCCCACGTACCCGGGAGGAGAGCCGATCAGCCGGGCGACTGAATGCTTTTCCATGTACTCGGACATATCCAGACGCAGCATGGCTTTCTCACTGTTGAACATGAACTCCGCCAGGCTGCGGGCCAGTTCGGTCTTGCCCACGCCGGTAGGGCCAAGGAAAAGAAAAGAACCGATGGGACGGTCCGGATCTTGCAGTCCGGCCTTGGAACGCCGGATCACCCGGGAGATGGCTTCCACCGCCTCATCCTGCCCGATCACCCGCCTTTGCAGGATGTCCTCCATGCGCCCCAAACGCTCGCGTTCGCTGTCCATGAGTTTGGCCACCGGAATCCCGGTCCAGCGGGAGACCACCTCGGCCACGTCTTCCTCAGTGATCTCCTCGTTAAGGATGTGGCGTTCCTGTTGCAGCGTCTCCAATTCAACCCGTGCCGCCTGTATGGCTTGCTCCGCGTCGGGGATCATGCCGTATTGAATCTGGGAGGCACGTTCAAAATCGTTGCGGCGCTGGGCGTCCTGCTGCTCACCACGCAATTCATCAACCCGGGCTTTGAGGTCACGGATGCGTTCGAGCAAATCCTTCTCTTTGCGCCAATGCTCCCGGATGCGATCCCGCTCGATCTTCAAGTCCGCCAATTCATCCACCAATACCCTGAGCTTTTCGCGACAGTCCTTGCTGTTCTCCTTTTTTAATGCCTGGCGTTCCACCTCCATCTGCAGGATGCGCCGTTCCAGCTCATCGAGTTCTTCGGGACGCGAATCCATCTCGATTCGCAAGCGTGAAGCCGCCTCATCCACCAAGTCAATGGCTTTGTCGGGCAGGAAGCGATCAGTGATGTAACGTTGGCTCAGCGTGGCCGCTCCGATCAGGGCGGCGTCGGTGATGCGGATGCCGTGGTGGATTTCGTACTTGTCCTTGATGCCCCGCAGGATTGAGATGGTCTCCTCTACAGTTGGCTCACGCACGAAAACAGGTTGGAAACGCCTTTCCAATGCCGGGTCTTTTTCAATGTACTTTTTGTATTCATTTAGGGTGGTGGCGCCCACAGCACGCAATTCACCCCTTGCCAGAGCGGGTTTGAGCATGTTGGAGGCATCCACCGCCCCCTCGGCGGCACCGGCGCCCACGATGGTGTGCAGTTCATCGATAAACAAGATAATGCGGCCCTGCGCTTCAGTGACCTCCCGGATCACCGCTTTGAGGCGATCCTCGAACTCACCGCGGTACTTGGCCCCGGCCAACAGGCTGCCGATCTCCAAAGCCACCAAACGCTTGTCCTTGAGCATTTCAGGAACATCGTCCTGAACAATACGCAGGGCGATCCCTTCCACAATGGCGGTCTTGCCGACTCCGGCTTCGCCGATGAGCACGGGATTGTTTTTGGTCCGCCGTACCAGCACCTGCATCACCCGCCGGATCTCTTCGTCCCTGCCGATAACCGGATCGAGACGGCCCTCCCGGGCCAATTGCACCAGGTCACGGCCGTACTTGCGCAGGGTCTGGACCTTGTCTTCCGGGTTGGGGTCAGTAACCTGGCGATTCCCCCGAATCTCCATGAGAGCGGACATGAAGGCGTCCGCGGTCACACCGCTCTCCTGCAATGGGCGGCCGGCCTGGTTGTCCTCGAGCAACGCCAGGAAAAGATGTTCAGTGGAGATGTACTCATCTTTAAAACGATCGGCGATCTGCATGGCTTTGCGCAGGAGTTGCGAAAACCCCCGGGATGCCGACCGCTCACCGCCTTGTACAGACGGGCGCCTGGACAAGTCCTCTTCCACGCGGGCGGCAACGCGCCGGGGATCCACACCGATTTTCTTTATGGTTTCCACCACCATACCCTGACCGTCCTTCAACAAGGCTGCGGCCAGATGAAGGGTATCCACCTCGGGATGATTCCTTTCCTCGGCACTGCGCACCGCCGCTTCCACGGCTTCGTTGGCCTTGAGAGTAAATTTATCTCGGGTCATGATTTCACCTCCCCGGGGATCGATCACGGACATTGCGCATCGATTCCAAAACAATTATAACGCCGCCACCCGGCAATGTCAAATATCTTATAAAGTTATTATAAGATATTTCTTAGTTATTTAATATCAATTTAAAGAAGAATCGCGGCATTTACTCACTGTTGTCGTTGTGTTACCCTCTGTTCATGGCATCGCAAAAAGCCGATAATGCCCGTCGGGCTTTGCAGGAGATCCTGAAACTGGAGCGGGACCAGGAGGGTCAGGCCCGGGTGATTCGCATCCCCCCTTTTGCAGGGGCTTTCGTGGATTTCCCCCAGGACCTGGCCGTGGAAGTGGCCGACCTGTTTCGCCAACGGGGGATTCAGCGGCTCTATTCCCATCAGTCCGAAGCCATTGCCCACGTCTTGAGCGGGAGGCACGTGGTGGTGGCCACGCCTACAGCTTCCGGCAAGACCTTGATCTACAACGCCGTTACCCTGAACGCCCTGGCGGCGGACCCGGCGGCCAAGTCCCTCTACGTCTTTCCCACAAAGGCCCTTTCCCAGGATCAACTGGCGGAATTGTTCGAGCTGAACCGCAGCATGGGGGACCGCCTTGGGTTGCATACCTACGACGGCGACACCCCGCAGTCAATGCGCCGCTCCATCCGTCGCCAAGCCCAGATCGTGCTCACCAATCCCTACATGCTGCACTCGGGCATTCTGCCCCATCACACCAAATGGATCAACCTGTTCGAAAACCTCCGCTATGTGGTTCTCGATGAATTGCACTCATATACCGGGGTCTTCGGTTCACACATGGCCAACGTGATGCGCCGTTTGCGCCGGGTTTGCCGTTTTTACGGCAGTGATCCCGTATTTATCATGTCCTCGGCGACCATCGCGAATCCCGGTGAATTGGCGGAACGGATCATTGAATCACCTGTTCAGGAAATTCGCAACAACGGGGCACCCCGCGGGGAAAAACACTTGGTCTTTTTCAATCCGCCGGTAGTCAACCGCCAGCTGGGCATCCGCAAGTCATACGTATCCATGGCCCGCCACATCACGTCCATCCTGGTCAAGAACGGTTTGCAGGTCATCACCTTCGCCAATTCCCGGCTTACCACCGAAGTATTGGTCAAGTACCTGAAGACCGACCTTGAACGCCATTTCACTCAAAGCGGCACCGTGCGGGGGTATCGCGGCGGATACCTGCCCAAAAAGCGCCGGGAGATAGAGAAAGGCTTGCGGGAAGGACGCATCAAAGCCGTGGTTTCCACCAACGCCCTGGAGTTGGGTATCGATATCGGCGCCCTGGATGCCGCCGTCCTGGCCGCATATCCGGGCACCATCGCCTCCACTTGGCAACGACTGGGCCGGGCCGGCAGACGAAGCGACGGCGCCATCGGTGTACTGGTATCCTCATCTTCACCGGTGGACCAATTCATCGCCGGCCACCCGGAATACTTCACCGACGCATCGCCGGAACAAGGCCGCATCAACCCGGACAACCTTTCCATCCTCATCGACCATGTCAAATGCGCCGCCTTCGAATTGCCTTTCAGCCAGGATGAATCGTTTGGGAAAGAAGAGTTGAATGAAATCCTGGACTACCTGGCCCGGCACAGGGTGCTTTTTGCCCGTGAGGGCAAGTGGTTCTGGACCGCCGAGGGATACCCGGCGGATACAGTGAGCCTCACCCGGGTTACTTCAGACAACTTCGTCGTGGTGGACCGTACAGGCCCTGAGCAGGTTATTGCCGAGGTGGATTTCTCTTCCGCCCTGGAAACCCTCCATCCCAAGGCCATCTACATACTGGAAGGGATCCAGTACGTGGTGGAAGAATTCGATTACGAGAACCGCAAAGCCTTCGTACGGGAATCCCAATCCGATTACTACACCGATGCCATCACGTACACAAAAATTTCCGTGCTGGACCGGGAGGATGAAACCCGTTCATACCCCCTGACCACAGCTTTCGGAGACGTTCATGTGTTTTCCCAGGTAGTCGGGTTCAAGAAACTCAAGTTCTTTACCAACGAAAACGTGGGGGCCGGTGACCTGCAATTACCGCAGCAAGAAATGCATACCACCGCTTTCTGGTTCACCGTCAGCGCGGAACTCCTCGACGACCTGGACGTTCCCGCGGAAGACAAGATCGAAGCCGTAAACGGACTGGCCTACCTCATGCGCCACATGGCCTCGGTCACCCTCATGTGCGCGCCCCGGGATCTCGGCGTGGCCGTGGAGGACAACCTCACCCAAAGCAGCGTGCCCCGCACGCCTCTGCGCGGCGGCTTTTCCCCGGGCGGCCGTTTCGAACCCTCGGTGTACATCTACGACAACTACCCCAACGGGATCGGGTTTTCCCACCCGCTTTTCTCCCGGGCCCGCCCATTGCTGGAGGACACGTTAAAGACTTTGCTTGAATGCAGTTGTTCCGGGGGGTGCCCTTCCTGCGTCGGCCCGCCCATCCGCCCCGCAGGACGTCACAAGGCGGCAGCCCGCTATCTTCTGGAAAGGTTGCTGGACGTGGGTGTGAACTAGCGGGGGGCGCCCTTACCCTTGCCGGCTGAGCTCGGTAACCGCTTCAAAAAGCGGTGCGAACTGCTCGGGTGAGGCCAGGTAAGGGATCAACACGAAATTGCACAAAATCCGGCTGCGCTTTACCGCCGCGATGTGGTCCACTGATTGCACGGCAAAACGCAGTATTTCACCCTCGGCAAAATGGTAGATTTCAATGGGTACAATGCGATGCACCACGCAACATGCGGCCCCCAGCCGCTTCACCAGTTTTTTGTCCAACTCGAATTCCGTGAGGTCGATCCGCTCCACAAGCTTCTGATCCGCCAGGAACAGATGGAGTTCCTCCAGGGTCAAGGAGCCCATCATCACCAGGATTTCACCCAGGGGTTTGCGCATGAACGCCTGCTTTCCCATGGCTTCCTGCAAGGCTTCCGGGGTGATCTTTCCGGCCTGCAGCAACATCTCACCCAGACGAGGTTTGCGGTTACCCTGAATGAGCTCCCGCCGTTCCCGCAGGCATTGCGGGCATTCCCGCCAAAAACGCTGCCGAAACTCTTTGCCGGCGCTGCAGAAGCACTTCAGACAAAACGGGCACACCGTGGTCGGATCGGGATGGTTGCACAACACCGCTTCTGCGGCATTGTACGTTGCGGCACAATTCCAGCACTCAACCAGATATTCTTCCATCAAGTTCCCCAGGTGTACGCCCTTTCAGATATTGATCCGTTTGGCCGTATGATAACAAAAAGCCAAAATATTGACAACCCATTGGCGGCCGCCATTGAAATCCCCCGGTACGGCCGGTATAATTTCAGCCAGGCCGCATGGAATTCCTGAATGCCGAAAGGAGCCGCCCAGATGGAAGAACGCTTGTATGAAGTCCAGCGTTTTTACGTTCAGTACACGAAAAACAAACAATACACCATTGAATTCCTGGGCCGGGGGCTGCAGGTGACCCGCCTCACCTTCGACGATGCCGAGGGTATTGAATTCCGTTCCCAAGGCAATTCGGAGATCCAAACCGCTTTTTGCAACCTGAACGACGATCAGCCGCGGCTATGGAACGTGCAATTCGCTTATCCAGTGCACTTGAGTGTGCGCTTTTCCGGAAAGATCACCATCCAGGTGCGATAGCCCAGACGCCATGATATCCCCGGAGATCCTGCGCAAAGTTCGACGCATCGAAATCATCTCCCGCAAGGCCTCGCGTGAACTTCTGGCCGGAGAATACCATTCAGCTTTCAAGGGCCGGGGAATGGAGTTCTCGGAGGTACGGGAGTACCAGCCCGGAGACGACATCCGCCTGATCGACTGGAACGTAACGTCCCGAACGGGACGACTCTACGTGAAACAATTCGTTGAAGAAAGGGAAATGACGGTGATCCTGGCCATAGACTTGTCCGCCTCCCTGACCTTCCTGTCAAGGCGCAAGAGCAAACAGGAAGTGGCGGCTGAACTTTCGGCCCTCATCGCCTTCACCGCCATGCTCAACAACGACAAGGTGGGTTTGTTGTTGTTTACGGACACCATCGAACGCTACATTCCACCCCAAAAGGGGCGCACCCATCTGTTGCGCATTATCCGCGAGGTCCTTACGTTTTCTCCCCTGTCCGCTGGAACCTCAATCCATACGGGCCTGGCTTATCTCAACCGGGTGAGCCGCCGCCACGCCATTGTCTTCCTGATTTCCGACTTCCTGGACCAGGAATTCGAAACCCCGTTGAAAGTTGCGGCCCGCAAGCACGACCTCGTTGCCGTGCGCATCTCGGATCCCCGGGAATACAGCCTGCCGGCCCGCGGGTTGTTCCGCGCCCGGGACCTGGAAAGCGGCCGGGAAATCATGCTTGATTTCTCCCGGCGCCGCACCGCCAAAGCTTTCTCCGCCGCTTTAAAGGAACGGGAGCAGCAACTCCAGGTGATGTTCCGCCGCATCCAAGTGGACAGCCTGGAAATAAACGAAGACTCCCATCCGGAAAAGCCCCTGTTCGATTTCTTCCTGCAGCGCAGGAGGAGGTTCGGCCGATGAAGCGCGGACGCGTCGCATTGGGCCTGATCCTGCTTGGCAGCCTTTTCCTTGGAGCGCGAACCCAGGCCACGCTTTCCGTCAATCCGGGCGAAGCGGCCATCGGGGATCCCGTTACCATCCGGGTCATCCTGAAGACCGACACCCCCCACGACCACCTCCGGCTGGAGATGGAACCGGGCGGAGAAATCTGGGAAGAAACGAATCGCATCCAATTGCCGCCGCGTGAAATGGACGGTTTCACAATCCGCGAGATCCAGGTGGCGGCGGCGTTCTTTCGCACCGGAGAACACCGGATCGGCCCTTTCCGCGTTATTTTGGAGCGCGACGGACGCCGGGTGGAAGAAACCGCCACCAAAGACGCTCAGGTGAATATACACAGCGTGCTCAGCGAATCTCAGGAGGATATCGCGGACCTCAAGCCTCCGGTGTCGGTACAAGGCAATCCAATGCGGCTCCTGCCCTGGATCGCCGGGGGAGTCCTGTTGCTGGCGGGAATTTTATTGGGGCTGGCCTGGTGGCGCCGCAGGCGTCATCACTCTCCCAGCCCTTCACCGCCCCTGCCCCCCCTTGAAGAGTTGGAACTCAACCTGGCCCGACTCATGGAAATGGGGTTGTTCGGCGGCGGGCGGATCAAGGAGTTCTGTTTGCGGTTGACCCCTATCGTGAAACGCTTCTTGCAGCGCACCTATGCTTTCAACGCCGAAGAGATGACCAGTCGTGAAACCCTTGATCACTTGGCCGGCAAGGAAAACGACGAAGAGATCAGGCGCCACCTGGCATTGTTGCTGGAGTTGTCCGACCGGGTAAAATTCGCCCGCTTTGAGCCGGGTCCCCCGGGAGAAGCCCGCCTGGAAAAACTGATGCAGGACCTGGTGGCGCGCTACCGCAACCGTGAATCGGTGCAGGTGGAGGAGGGGCATGTTTCACCTGGCGAATAAGGCATTTCTGTTTCTTCTGGCATTGGTTCCCCTCATGTGGGCATGGTGGCGCTGGTTGCAACGCCGGGGCGCCCGACACGTCGCCGTCTCCAGTACAGAGATCTACCCGGACGCGGCATCCGCATGGAAAACCCGGGCCATCAAAACCTTGCCCTGGGTGAGGCTGATCGCCCTGGTTCTACTGATTCTGGCGCTGGCAAGACCCCAACACCTCAACCATTTTGAAATAAAGAAACGCCGGGGCATCGACATCCTGGTCGCCCTGGATATATCGGGCTCCATGGCATCAGTGGACTTCAAACCCCGCAACCGCCTTGAAGTGGCCAAGGCCGTTATCGCGGATTTTGTCGATCGCCGCCGCTCCGATCGCATCGGGCTGGTGGCTTTTGCCGGCACATCCTACACCCGCTGCCCGTTGACCATTGACGATGCCATGCTGCATAAGGCCCTGGAGGAAACCCGTATCGGGGACCTTGAAGACGGCACGGCCCTCGGAATGGCCCTGGCCACGTCGGTCAATCGCGTGCGCCATGCGCCCACGGCCACGCGCATCATCATCCTCATCACCGACGGGGTCAACAACCGCGGCGAAATCGCTCCACTCGATGCCGCGGCCATCGCCCGGGAATTCAAGATCAAGGTCTACACCATCGGAGTCGGCCGCAGGGGGCAGGCGCCCTACCCGGTGACCGATGCCTTGGGCAGGCAGCGTTTTACCATGGTTGACGTGGAGATCGACGAGAATCTATTAAAGGAGATCGCCGCCACCACCGGAGGACTGTACTTTCGTGCAACCGACAAAGATTCCCTGGAGCAGATCTTTACCGAGATCGACCGCTGGGAGAAAAGCGAGGTTTCCTCGCGCAAGGTGGTCCAGGCCCGTGAATTGTATCCCTGGTTCCTCGCAGCAGGCCTGCTGTTGCTCTTTGCCTGCGGCGTGCTCCAGCGCAGCCTGTTGCGGGAACTTCCGTAACCTGCATTTCCCATAGCGCTGCTATGCCATTTCAAGACCTGGCCCACGGCCAACTGTAAATATCAGACATTGAATTCAACAATGCGCTCTTTGTGAAAATCGATCAAAGCTGAAATATCACCACTGTCTGCAAGTCCAAGGGCTTTAATATACACTTTCCTAATTTTGGATGATAACAGAAGTTCATCTTCCGGGAATCGCATGATTTTCCCTGAGTGATCTTTCAACAATAAATTGACGGCAAGCCTTGCCCATCTGCCGTTCCCGTTGTTGAAAGGATGAATGTAAACCAGTCGCTGATGGGATCTTGCGGAGATTTCAATAATATCCATGGAATTGTTAAGCCAGTAATCCAGATCGTCCAGATACTTTTTAATCTCAATCTCGATTTCGAAATAATGAACGCCAATATTCTTCTCCGTTTTCCTTGGTTCACCCGCCCACTTCCATACTTTCCCGAACATATCCTTATGAAGCTTTAAAAGATTTTCATAAGAAAATGTAAACTTTCTTTTTGACAAGAGATATAGTCTGGTGGCCGAGGTGACATTCATGAATTCCGCGTCATTCAGTTCTTCTCTGGTGGTAATGTGAACCGGAATTAACCCTTTCAGATCTTCGGGATCCAGCGGTGTTGCGCCGGGAGGTAATTTTGACTGGTTCATTTTTTATGTTTCCCGGCCCAGAGGATGGATCGCCGTTTTTGCAGGATCTCATTTTTCAGATTTTCAATCTGCCGCTTACTTTCTTTTTCCGATGGGGTTTGAATTTCCAAGGTAGAGCTGCTTTTGCTGATATTGATTAATTCCTCCGATTTTTTGTTTGCCAGAGTCTCCAGGTAGTCCTTAATGTCCCGTCGAGGAATGAGGGCTATCTTCAGCTCCGTATTCAGGGCTGCGGCGATTTTCCTCAATGAGGTGATCTTCGGCATGGCTTCACCCATTTCGATCTGTTGAATGGATCGTAAGGATCTGCCGACTTTATCGGCAAGCTGCTCCTGAGTCATTCCCAAGGCTTCTCGGATTGCTTTGATCTGATACTTGAACTCCGGATAGTTTTTCAGCCACTCCGGCAAAGCGTCAACGGACTTGAACTTTTCCGCAATTTGCTCAGTAAAATAGTACTTATCCATAAACCGAATATACGAAATAATATTTCGCATGTCAATGTTTTTTTACGAAATATTATTTCGCATCGTCATCAAGTTCCCACACCCTCCGAGCCTCCTAGCTTCTGCATATTTAAGGTAGATGAAGGAGATTGTTGATTACCTTGGGCTACACAATGTCGCCGTCAGCCGGGCGATCAAACGGATAGAGAAAGGGGAAAAGCAGTATTTCAGACTAGACTCCAGTCTTCATTCCTCCCCTTGTGAATTTTCGACTTGTAGATCACGCATTCCGACGCGTCGACATAGCGGATCTTTTCAGCTGAGAAAGAAGCATGCACCACGTACTGGGCCAGGCGGCCCAACGCCTCGGCATCATTCTCAAGTATCCGCACCCCGTTGTGAACGAAAAACCCCGAGCGGCCAGTTGCGCATCCGCTTCATCAACCCTGCACTGATTCGGTTGTGCTCCCGCATCATGGCAAAGACCTTTTCGCGAAACACCATCGCCGCCTGATCGGCGTCAATTTGCGGGAAAGGGTGAAGAGAGGTGGGGGGGAGAGATGCTTGGTTCAGGTCAT
>Ga0272443_10000830_pt1 | contig 51393 bp, 63 predicted proteins | sample SSMAcet12_FD_193581 | JGI IMG/M metagenome (GOLD analysis project Ga0272443, IMG submission 193581) | Marine sediment archaeal communities from Little Sippewissett salt marsh, Falmouth, MA, United States - SSM-Acet-12 | ecosystem: Environmental > Aquatic > Marine > Wetlands > Sediment ...
GTTGATTGGGAGCGGCTGGATGTTATTATGGAAGACAACGAGGATGCTGATATCTGCCCGATTTGTGGGGAAGAAGGATACTGTATCCATTGCGACCGCTAAATGATAAAACAATGAAACACTACACAAAGTACCAAGACCCGGCGCATGGATGGGTGCGGGTTCCCATAAAGGACGTGAAAGACAGCGGAATTTACGTTTCACCCTTCTCGTACACCGATGGTCGCTTTGTCTATCTGGAAGAGGATTGTGATGCGACCCGCTTTATAAGAACAACGAATTGTATCGTCACCCTATCTTCGGAAGATGGTTACTGGATCAGGTCACTACAGTCTTTCTCTCAAAAAGGCAAACGGCGCTTTGCCTTGTACGCAGAAGAGGACCAAACCCACTACGTCTTTAAGGACGTGATCTGGGCGTGCTCTGAAGATGAAGCAATGGAAAGGCTTCACAACATCTTGGTTGATGGTATACGCAAGCGTTACCAGGAGGGTGGGTTCCAGTACATTGTGGCCTGGGTTGTGGATGACTCTGCTGGTACCGTCTGTTATTACACAAAAGAGGACATTGATAAACTGGCCCTTGACAGCCTGTAAAAGGTGTGTATAATTACCTTATCAGCGACTATCAACTAGATACCAGGAGATAAACATGGCTACCGTTTTGTACCACGCAACTACCCGAGAAGTTCGTTTTGAAGAGACCCCCGAAGGGGAGCAGGCACCTTTCTCGGCCTTTACTCCCGTTGCCTGTGTGTTATCGGACAGCCCGGAAGAGGTCTACCGTCTTTCGCAGCACGCTTGCAACAGTTGGCTTACCGGGGAACAGGTTATGCCAATTGCCCTTGATAAAATGGACCGCACCCGTTCTACCAGTGTCGGAGATATCCTGCACATGGCTGATGGTCGTTTCTTGCAGGTTGCCCGGTTCGGTTTCAAACCAGTAGAGTTTGACTACAACGCATAGGAGAGACACCATGCCGAAAATTTCGAAGGCTAACAAAAGGGATCAAAAGCGCCGCAAGGCACGCTATGGGCACGCAGGTGGTCGCCGGGGGTACCTGCACATCCTGAACCGTAAGAACAATGAGCGGAAGGGTAAATAAAAAATTGGTCCCCTTTTACCCTTGACACTCCCGGAGTAATGTGTATAATAAGGGCAAGACAGGCAATCAACTACCTTACAGGAGCAACCACATGACACTCTACTTACTTTCAGAATGGGAGATCAACGGCTACAACGATAGTGATTTTGAATGTGCCGTGTGGGACACCGAACAAAACGAGGTCCGCTGTATCCTGTTGGGCTCCACCCGGTTTGCGGGTAGCTACTCGGGAGAGCATATTGTTCGTGACAATCTTCCCCAGGATGTAGTTGAAGCTGCTCGTATCTGGTTGCGGGACGTCTATCTGGGCCGTTTGAAAGCTATGGATGCTTTTGACCGGGATCACCCGGACGACATCGAAGTTAATGATCGTGTGGTGCTCACCAAGGGTAAGCGGGGACACGCCTACACTCGTGTGCAGGATGACTGCCCCAAGTGCGATGGCTCCGGTAAGTGGGTTAACCCCCACAATGACCAGGATGTGCGTGAGTGCTTCGCCTGCTCCGGCTCTGGTAGCCAGGATCGGTTTGAGAAGGTCACCGTGGACGGTAAGGTACAGTGGGATCAGTTCGAAGAGGGCATCACTGGAACAGTTCTCTGGGTGGGCACCTTCCGACAAATCTATGACCGGGGGTACAATAAGCGTGGTCGTAACACTCTATCTGTTCGTGTAGTTACGGACGATGGTCGGATGTTCACCACAGAGTTGAGCAACCTGCGCCTGGAGCGAGACTATACCAGCCACCAGGAATTATTGGATCGGGCCGAATGGTTTTCTTATACCGGCAAGTTCGGTGCCGTGTTGAATAGTCGGTACGCCTGGGATAGCGATAATCCTTTTCTCAAAGCGCTCTATAAAGGAGATAAAGATGCGTAGTGAAAATAGTCTGTTTGTGTGCCCCGTATGTATGGGGAGCAAGGCTTCCAGGTACAGCACCTTGGTATGTAACAAGTGTAATTGCCAGATGCAAGAGATATCACTGAACATCCGCATGGATGAGGTCCCGAACCAGAAAGTAAAATACATGTCTGAAGCAAACAACGTGGTCTCGGTGATCCGTCATGTAAGAGAAGCACACCAGACCGGGGTGTTTACACAAGGATTATGGTACCACTTGGTGCAGTGGAGAGGCGTAGCAACCATCGCCTTCCAGAACTATCTGGTTGAGGGGTGGGCAGAGACTTTGGATCAGCCGCCTGCTACCTGGGATGTTGTGGGGCTGGCATGACACATCCTACTTTGTCTGATATCCTTCGGATTGTTCTGGAAGAGGCACATAAAACCGGCAAACCGCATACTGTTATGTATATGCACACGTGCAAATATTGGGGATGGGCACCCAGGAGTGAACTATTTAATGATGATGGGTCGCCCACAGATTTCCTGAAACAACATGCTTCCGTGTATTTTACGATTTACCCTTGACACCCACGGGAATACGTGTATAATCTATACATCGACAGCAACTACTACCAAGGAGCTAACATGTGTAACAATATCTTTTTTGAGGATGATGGATTTTGCACCGCTTGCGGAACCTACCACACCGCTGCCCCTAAACGCAAGAGCACACCCACCTACAAAGACACACAGTCACGTGTGCAGGCAGTAGCCGTAGAGCCTCAGATAGAGAATGAACCAACAGACTCCTGGCAGTACATGGTCTGGGCCACACGAAAGATTGCGAAGCACTACGGCTTTACGGTGGACATCCGTAAGGGGCGGGGCTGGAAAACCTACTGCCGCCACTCGCTTGAACGTAACCACCCTGATGCTATGCGTCCGTTGCTTAACTATGGTATCAAAACCGTAGAAGCCTTAGACAATGACCCGAGTTTTAAATACGAGGAGTACCCCACTGTGCGGCCAGTAGTGAACTACAAACGCTTCAGCGGGCGTGCCGCTCTGCGCCAAGTTGTTTTACACGAAATGGCCCACGCTCTGGTGTACGAGCGAGGAGAGTATGTACAGGGCATCAGCCACGGTGACGCTTTCAAGAACACGTATCGGGAACTTATGAATGCAGGAATTATCTAGGAGAACGCAATGACAAATCTATGGTGTGATTTCGAAATGGACTTTGATGTACCCGATCTTGAACCCGGAATGGAAGGGGATATGGTTTCTTTGGGTGTGGTCCAGTTCCTTTTCTGGAAAGATGACGACCAGTCATCTTGTGTAGTAGAGGACGAATATGGGCGGAAGCATATTGTTTTCGTAGAAGATGTAAATTGGTTCGATGAATAGCCTTGACAAGGGGGAAACATTCGATTAGAATAGCGGTACACTTGATTACGGAGGTACACATGGACTACTTAGATGCACAACCAGATTGCCCTTACTGCGGCGGAAAAGAATTACCGTCATACGACTATACTTTTGAGGTTATTTGCCGTTGTCGTACGTTCAGCGGAAGCGTTGAATTTCGACCCTTAACCAAACGTGTCGATGTCGTAAACCACGCCATCAGCCCCTATCAAAAAGAGACCCCTGTGGGGTGGTTCAGAACCAACCAAAACCCGTTTGGCTACACTATCGCTTTGTTGGATGATTGGGAAGTCGATTGGTTGGTTGGTGCCGGTGTGGACCCAGATGGCGTCTACCGGGTATACACTTCGAAAGGCACCTCGATTGCTCACTTTCGTTTTGACAAAGGTACCGTTGCATGGCTCTGTGGCAAGCACTACGCTGCTACTGACGAAGTCCGGTTTGAATTACATCGTCCTTACAGCAAGGCTGTGGTGTTGGAAGAGTACGCCAAAGAATTGTTACAGAAGAAAGAAGGGTAGAATGAAGACACTTAATGCTCTAATATCAGCGGTACTAAGCCTTGTGACGTTTGTATTTGTCGCAGTGGAAACCTGTATCAGCATCCTATTTGCCTTGTTCGCTCTGGTGTTTCTTGCCGGTGTAACTGGAGTTGGTGTAGTTATTTTCTTGGCTTTCGTGTCTATCTTTTTGTAAAGGATGTGTATTGTGGCTTTCGTTTTCTCAGATACCCCTTACGATGGTGTACCTTTTTCTCCGCAGTCCCATGATGAAATTACTGAAGCACAGTACAAACTACGTGTTATGCTGTGTGCCTTTTGTGGAAAGCAGGGGGAGGTTAATTTTGGGAACGTTGTCGCTAACGATGACTTGGTGCAAAACATGGGAGCAGACCCGGAATACGACGCCGGGGTTATGCTTCCAGGTAGGTACAAAGTCGTCTGCCCCCACTGCTTAGTGCCTAACCCAATCTCTACCATCGAAGGAGAAAGCTAATGCTGCGGGGACTTGTCCTGTTGGTACTCGGGTATTTTGTAATTGACTTTCTGGGCAACACGATAGGGTACTTACCTACTTTTATCTTGGGGCTGTCGGGGATTGTTTACCTGTTCCGTAAACTGGTACTACCATATTTCAGGAGATAACATATGGCCTACAAAATGTATATTGTAAAATCCAGACTTTACACTTATTTTATCGGTGCCAATAACGTACACAATGCGGTTGAATTTTTGCTATCTGATTTCTTCTACCGGTGTAAAGATACGACTGACCTGGAAAGCGATCCCGTTTATAGCGCAGATATGTCTGCGATGTCGTTAGGGGTTGTTTGTAGGCAATCTGTAAAGTCGCCCTTGACAGACTAGGGAAAGCGTGTATAATAGCTGTGGAGGTTGACATGAACTACGACAACTACTTACTACCGAAGGACCCTGAAGGAATGACCGTTGTTTGCGACAATCCAGATTGCGGCGACGAAGTCTGGTATGAGGATGCAGTGTTGGTGGACCCGAGTACAGATACCTGGGTGTGCGATACCTGCCGGGATCACGGCTACAAAACGCCAGAAGAGATCGTATATGACTGCGATCTGAATGACGACGGCATAGATGAACGAAGTATTTACGTTGCCGGTGACCTATTTTTTGGTGACAAGTTTGACTGTCCGGTTTGTGGGAAACGTGGGATAGTGTGGGAAAGAAGCACTGCCCGTTGGGGGGAAGACCCGCATCACGAATGCGTTTGCCACCACTGTAATGAAATGTTTTTTGTGTATCATACTAACTGAGTAACGAAAGGAATAGAAATGAGTAACCACGAAGTAACACGTAATCGCCCCCACATGATGAGGATTGCAGGATATAACGGCAACGGCCCTTTGTTCGAGATCGACCCCGAAGCAGGTACCATTACCAATGTGGTCACCGGGGAAAGCCTGGACTTTAGTGGGCAAAAGAATAAGCCCCACCACCGTCCCCCATACGTGGAAGTTCCGAGCCAGTATGACCAAGACAAAACCTACATTGTCTATATGCACGATGTAGATGATGTTACCTCCTGGACATGCACCTGCCCGGACTTTGTAAACCGCTTACGGGACACCGATGGTCGCTGTAAGCACATCGGGTATGTCTTACATAACGGAGCGTATGCCCGCTACGCACCTACGACTGGTTAACAGTCGTATTCGGAGGTACAAAATGTTTCGTAAACTTACAATCCCGTGTTCCCCTTTTGCAATCTACTGTGAAGCTGGTAAAGATAGTAGGGCTTTCATGGAAGTCTACTTTCACATGTTTGAGTACATCATGGGTGAGAGCAAGATTGGCGAAGTGTCTTTTTGGAATGTTGATGGCAATCGTCTGGACAACACAAAGACCTACCACGCCTATGCCCTGGAGCACAAAGAAGTATCTGGGAAGTTTGTGGTTACTTGGTTGTTTGACGGGGAATATACAGCTTACTTCTTATCAGAGGAGACCACAGCACTGTTGTCCGAGGCTCTGGACCCAGGGGGTACAGTTCAATGAGTGAAGTCCTTACCGTAGCGACCCGCTTGCTGTGGGTAGCCAACAACGCACCCTATAACATGGATAGTAAAATTGACTTTATCCAAGGCTGGCAGCACGGGTTCCTTAATTTCACCATCCCGTCTGAAGGAAGACGTGTGCGTATACACTGGACACCATCGACCTTGCGGGCGTGGCTGGATAGATTTACGTGGTACGTAACCTTTGAAGCCTACGGTCCCGCTTCCCTGGAAGAGAGAGAACCCAGTGCAGCGGAGAAGGTAGTCGTTTGCTTATCCTGGACGGATAAACTTCCTAGTCTATGGTTGGGTTTTTCTTCCAAGACCAAATACAAACAGTGGCTAAAGTTACACGAAGAATGGGCTGATTTGGTAGATGTTGGAGGAGTATAGAAATGTCTGACTTACTTGATGATCTGAACAGTGCACTTAACCGTCCAGTAGGAATGGAGTGGATACCCCCTACTTGTATTGCCACCAGAAAAGACACCGTAAAGCCCATCCCGGCAAACGTATCCCCAAGATTACAGTACACCTTTGTCCCCACCCGATGGGATAATGTGTGGGATCGTAAAGACTATACCAAACCCCAGGACAAGGTATTTGAAGACGTAAACAACGAAGGTACGCTCCCTTTGGTTGAGTGGGTTCTGTTTGAAAAAGGAACCGGTTATCTGTTTTGGGAAAAAGGTATGCCGCTCTTTTCATATTGGGTTGCCTACAACCAGGACTACGACCTGCTCATAAAAGTAGAGCGTGACGATGGCACAGAATATGTCTTCCGTTCTGAGTTCACGTACAATATTGTTAGTAAGGTACACGCCTTACTGCGTGATGTACTTGACACGGAAGCGTAAATCGGATATAATAGGTATAATACCTTATTTTTGGAGAAAAAATGTACATACAATACAAGCCTAAGAGTGGTATGTTTGCCCTTGGTCGGGGGGAAGTACCCACCACAGACCCCGAAGAAATCCCAGAAGGCACCGTACTGATCCCCATCGGAGAAAACGGACAGGTCAACGTATCTATCCAGGATGCCACAGAACTGAAGACCGTGGTTGGGTACATCATAGAGTACGAACTTGCTCCCGGAGAAAGAGAACTGCTTGTCTCCACGCATACAGATTTGTGGTCTCTGTTTCTGAAGGTTCCTAGCGGAGCAACTATTAGTGTTGTCCAGGCTATCCTGGAAACAGACCTAGACGGTACCCCCTTCTTTATTTCTGTGTAATGTACGGAATTTTAGGTACCACTTTTGCCTTGGACGTTACTGTCCTATGTCGGGAAATCTTTATGAGTAAAGATGCTGCCGAAGATTTCCTAACTGAAGAACTTGGTAAGTATACGTTCCTAGATGTTATGCCTATGGAACGTATCTTGGACATCATTAACGAAGTAGGGAAACATAACGTGTTACTAGTCCCTACCACTAGCTCATTATACAAGGAGAACAATGATCCAGAAACGTGAAAACGACATCACTAAAGCACTATCGGTTATCTCTCTAGCGCTGATGGTCGCTTTGTATTTGTTTGTTCCGGTACAAGCATGGTCTGTTACCTTAGTCAGCTTTATCCTGGCCGGGAATATCGGTATGTATATCGGTAGATTTATCCTTGAGAACTCAATCCATCTAACCGCTCTCGGGGTTATTTTAAGGCCGCAAGTGTTTAAGTGGTTGACATGGCTCAGAGAGACTAACGGAACTGATAAGGAGACCGAGCCCTGGTTGCCAAAATCTATGAAGACATACCTTATCCAGTTGGGGGTTGCTCTTCAGTTCGACAAACACAGGCGGGAAGACATGGAACGTAAAACACAAAGCCTCCTGCGTAACAAGAAGAAGAAGGCAAAACGTGGGAAACGTGGATAGTATCTACGAAGCAGTCTACGACATGACAGCAAATGACCAGATACGGTATCTAGGTATCTGGATGGAGCGCTATCCGGGAAAGTACGCTGTCTTCGAGCAGCTAATAGAGCCGTATCTAAGCCCTTTGCTTTTGTTTTCGGCACCGGTAACCAATCCAATCCTGTCCTTCTTACAGGTAATCGTTCAAGATCAAGGGCTAAATGTCGATCTCAAAAGTATCAATCGAGACAAGCCCGTAAGGGAGTGTACTCTCTGTGGTCTTCCAGTTACATGTCTGGTGCGCAGTGGTCGGGAGGGTGACCTTCTTTGCCTTAAATGTGGAAAAGAAACCATCCTAGACCCTTGACAGAAACGTAATCCCGTGCTAGAATAGGGTATCTCTAAAGGAGGTACCCTATTATTATGTTTATTTGCCCAGAATGTAAGACCGAACAACAGCGGCGTAAGAACGGTTCTTGCCCCCACTGTCTAACTCGGGTCGAGATTTTTACTGCAAGCGATGGTACGAAATTATGGGTCCGTCAGGGGGAGGATACGCCCAACAAACAACTATTGGAATTTTGGTTTGGCCGTTTATCAGAGAGGCTCTCTCAAGAGCAGGGTAGACGTGTGACCTTCAGGCTTCATCCCTATAAGCAGAAGGCAAAATATCGCCGGGAATTAGCTCGGGCTGAAGACTTCCTGATGCAAGCTGATTGGGATTTACCATTAGCTAAGAAGGCTCTTGGAGAAGTGGTAGATAGCTGGTTCCGCCCACTGATTACTTTGTCATGGGCGGTAAACGAATACCCGGTACAACTGGCAATCGCTATGTCATCGGCTAACGAAAGTAGCTCGGAAGAATATACTCAAAAGCGTTTAGATGCTGTGGAGGATGTATGGTAAATGATGGTTTGTCTGTTCTAAACCCCCACATAGTTACGACTGAACAAGGTGCTATTGACGTGGCATACCGCCTGGAGCAGGAAACAAAGATGGCTTTGGACATTGAAGCTACGTCCTTGTATTTTCGTGAAGCCAGGACGCATGGAGTAGCTATCGCTACACCTTCCGATGAATGGTACATCACTTATGGGACCCATCCTGCTTTCTACCGGGCCGCACATAGCCTGGGGTTGTTTGCTAATAAGTGGTGGTTTATGCACAATGCCGCCTACGATATCCCCTTTATCCGTAGATACATCCCAAACGTCCGGGTAAAAGTATTTGATACTATGCTTGCGCAGCATACCATCGACGAAAACCAGTATCTTGGGCTGAAGCCGTTAGCCTATACAAAACTAGGTGCCCCCAAAAACCTACCAGATTTCTCAGAACTACAAAAGGAAGCCGCCCGGATGAACGACCAAAGGGGACACAAGCATATGATGGTTACTGATATGCCTTTCTCTCTTTTGGCGGCTTACGCTATGCGGGACGTAAACTACACCCTAAAGCTAGGTGAAGTCTCCGTAAACGAGTTGCGTGAGGTAGGTATGTGGGACGTCTATATGAACTATGTGCTACCTGTACTCCCTTTGATCCTGGAAATGGAAGACGCCGGGGTGTACATCGACAAGCGTAAACTTGAAGAGATTAGAACCGAGTATACTCAAACTCTCCAAGAGCTTGAAGATAAGTGGAATATTGTTACCAACAATACCAACCCCAGATCATCCCAACAGAAGCAGGAGCTATTGTACGGTAAGCTCGGTCTTCCAGTCATCAAGGAAACACGTTCTGGTCAACCTGCTACGGATGCGCACACCATCAAGCGCCTGATTGACCGGGAAAATATTACTGATCCCGATCACCCTCTCAGCCTGTTTGTGGCAATCTCAAAGTACACTACTTTAGTAAACGTTATTGAGACCGTGGCGTACAGTATTGACCCAGACACGGGCCGGGTGTACAGTAAGTACAACCAGATCGGTGCCAAAACAGGACGTCAATCATCTTCCGGCGTAAAGGATGCCGCCGGGAATACCCGAGGAACTAACGCACAGAATGTGCCGAGTCACAGCAAAGAAGCCAAGCAGGTTCGTATGACCTGGGCCGCAGCACCCGGCAATGTTATGGGTGTCTGGGATTACAGCCAGCTAGAGTTGCGTATCTCTGCGCACTACATGGCGTCCTTTGTTTATCGCCTGAAGGAAAAAGGGTTAACTCACTACCAACAAAAAGCAGAAAAGTACAGCCGTAACAACCTGCGCCTGGAGATACCAGAGCCTCAACTAATCCAGGCGTTTTTGAAGGACCTAGACCCACACAGGATGACGGCAAATGCTATCTTCCTGGATAGTTTGCCACCTGAAGAACTAACAGAAGAAATCATTAAGAAATTTAGAGACATTGCCAAGACAATCAACTTTGGTACGTTGTACGGGATGGGTCCCCGGAAGTTTATGGAAGCTGTGGAAATGGCTACCGGTGAAAGGATCAAACAAAAAGAAGCCATTGAATGGCTACAGGGTTTTGGTGTAGCGTTCCCGGAATATCCCATCTGGAGAGACGCAGTCATTATGTACTGCCGTAAGTTAGGGTACGTTGAGACCATCGCCAAGCGGCGCAGAAGGCTACCCGATATCAATAGCCGGAACTATGGAGACAAATCCAGGGCAGAAAGACAGGCCGTGAACGCCATCATCCAGGGTTCTGGTGCGGATATCATGAACTACGCAAACCTGGAAGTATTAAACTTGATTAGAAGCACGCCGTTCTTTGACGGGGTACGTTGCATCGGGCAGGTTCACGATGAACTGGCAATTGAAGGTAGCCCGGAGCAAATCTACAAAATAGCTGAACCGGTACAGAAGATTATGGTCGATGCTGGTAAGCACTTCGGCATTACCACGCCCCTGAAAGTTGATGGTGGTATCGGAAGCAACTGGACAGAAGCCAAATAGTAAGGTATAATAAGGACATTATGTACAACATACTTACAGACCTACACAAAGAAGCAGAACATAAGATTGAGGAAGTCTCGAAACTCGTTGTCACACCACAAACATACGATAAGAAAAGAGTGTTTGGAGTTTCTGTAGAAGCTGGCGACGCCCAGGAGTATTTTCTGGTATCTAGTTTGTTAGCAGGTGCCGATTATACCGCAGTGAGGGTCTACCCCCATACCACACAGCCGATGACGTTTATTGTAGAGTTCTTATCCCCGGCAAACGTATGTGTCTCAGACGGAGTTCTAAGTATCTATGAATAAGGCAGACTTTATATCCAACCAGTCTCTAGGGTCATTGACAGAAAACAGCTACGAGAAATGGGGTAACCCTATTGAAAACCGTAAAAGTTTAATCCCTTATGGTTTTCGTCCCATTGATCGAGCTATCTGGGGTATTGCTCCTAAGGAGTTTATTATCCTCCAGGGTTTGGAAAAGGGCCGCAAAAGCACTGTGATGCACAACATCTTGAGGAGTATCTCTAAGCGTGAAAAACTAGAGAATAAGCCCACGATTGTTGTTGACATCCTGGAGTCTAGCTCAGGACCAGAGAGCGTCAAAGACGCCTTGATTTGTATGGGTGCCGCAGAATATATTATGATGTTTGGTCACAGATCGGATGGTTACTGTCCGGTATGTCAGGCCGAAATCTGTGCGGAACTACAGTTATCTGTGCGCAGCCTGCCTTTTATCACTAAAAGTAGACTACAAAGAGAAGCCATTGACGTGGCGATGCAAGAAATGTCTTCCTGGAATATCTACCTCTTTGGCCCTGGCTACACCGAAGGCCGCACGAGGGACTTGGATAGCACCCTTGATAGATGGGCCTGGATGCAAGACAACCTTGGTGCGTCTCTCTTCATTACGGATCACCTACAGCAGTACTATAGTGGTAGGACTATGACCGACTACGAAAAGCAACAGTGGTTAATCCCCGTGTTGTCTAACTTCGTAGGAGAAAGATCAGTTACTTTGATGGCTTTGTCTCAATTGAGCCTTACAACCAGAGCAACCGGAAAAGATGGCGGGAGAATGTATGCTACCGGTGGCGCACAAGCTGCCCAGGAAGCCAACACAGTACTTCAGTCGATCTACGATGAAGATACGCCGGATATTGTAGGGCTTCAGATTGTAGAGTCAAGATACTCTGGAAGCCTGACGGTTTACGGCAAGATTGATCCCGCAAGCGGTCTTATCTACGGAGACATGAGCCTGGAAAAGCCCTACATTGAGCGTGCCCAGACCCAAAAGGAAAAGGAGTTAGCTCCCTATGGAAACTAATATGATCCCCTACGATTACTCAGAAGTAGTGGTTGACTTTCTGGAAGACATTTCTGGTGTTGTTAAGACTAAGGGGGAAGAAGGCACCCCAGAAGAAAAACTACGTGCCATCATAGGTACCTTGGGAGACCTCTTTTCTTTAGAAACTCCCACGCTACTGGACAACCCAGAAGATAATATCCGTCAAATAGTCAGGAGCACTAAACTCGCAAATATCGCTAGGGAGAAAGCCATGTATAGGCTATACCTGATGACGATCCCGAGCGTTAAGATTGACAACGGGTCTCTTGTGCCTATGTGGTGGGCCTTAGGGGACGTTGGTCTCGATTTTGAAACCCAAGAAGACTTCATTGATTGGTTCACAAAACAATCCGGGATCGGACGGGCTTCCACTTTCAGGCGTCTACGTGTATATCAGCGTCTTGAAAAGCTCGGTATCTCCGGGAAAGATGCCTGGATGAAAGTGCTAAAGATGCCGTCAACCATGCAAGAGATCGTACAACTTTTAGCTAAGTGGAACCGTAGTGAGTTTATGGGAGTAGACGAACGGGTTGCTTTGGACCTTGCCAAAGGTGTGTTACCTGAAGCGGTTCCTGGGATCGAAGCGGCTTTCCAGGACGGTGACATAGACAAGATTGCGGAAGCATACTTCCCGGTGGCAAAGGCGATCATCCAAGAAGCAGAGACCTACGAGTCAGCAAAAGATGCTATGCAACATATCAAGCATGACATACTTGGTACCCCTACGGTAGCGTATCGTTGGTCCGTGGATGAACAAACAATCGTGGCTACTGTGACTACGCCAATCATCGACAACGGTACTGTAAAGGGAGAGTCACAAAGAGAAATCGCTCTGTTCATAGATGCCTTAGACCCTCCGCAACCATTGCTCGATGACATCTTTAAGAGGATACCTATCACAAATAGGCACGATCTTCCTAGTTGACAAGACTGGAAAAATGTAGTAGAATTAGGTACCTAAGTAAACAAACTAGCATAGGAGAAAAAATGTTTCTAACTCTTAAAGATACCCCCCTGTTTGATGTTCCTACCATGATGGCCCGTATCCTGCCACCCGAGGCGTATAAGGCCATCCCGTACACAAATGTAGTAGGCTCTGATGGTTCTACACGGGAACTGACAGATATCAATCCGGCCTACTTTATCGAATTTATGAATGATGTCTTCGGTCCGGTTGGGTTTGGTTGGTTCTACCAATACGAGTCCATGAACGCAGAGTTCGATCCCGATGCGTTTAAGGGCAAGGGTGGCTGGACTATCACAATCTCTAACTTGTCTCTCTACTACAAGTATAAAGACGAGAATGGGGAAGTGTTTACCAGCGATCCAGTTGTGGCGTCAGGTGGCGTTAAGATGCAAAAGCGGGATCATGCGGAGCGTGGCGCAATCACCAATGCTTTGAGCTCGGCAGGTGCAAAAATGGGCTGGCAGAATTGGGTGTACAAAGGTATTGTCCACCACGGTAACGTAGCCCAGGCATACAAGCACCAGCAAGAGCAAGCTGCTACAACTGCGTAATAAAAAAGGCCCCATATAGGGGCCTTCATTCTTTATGGGGGTGGGTTACGACCCAAAGGCGTCGTTTACAGCCGCTTCCAAAATTGTATCGAGTGTGTTAAGGTCGATGTAAATACCGTTGTCGTCCAGGGCCTTTTGAGCCGCCGCCAGAGCAAACTTTTTCTTGGCTTCACCAAGTTCTGCGATCTTTCCAGTTGCCCCGTTCTGCTCCGCAGCCATAACCGCATCCAACATTATCTTACGAGCGAAGTCGTAATTCTTATCTCCCATGTCTTGACGCAGTTTGTCTTCCAGAGCAGACCCAACGGCCTTCATCTGTGACACCATTACGGTCAAGATAGGCGGCAAACCAATCGTCAATACCGCAACCAAAAGAAGGTTAGCAATATCCCATAATTCTTCAGACATTTCTCTTGTCTCCTCGTTTACTTATTACCCCTTAGGGGTTTCAAATGCCAGGATTTCTACGGTCCCGTCCGTAACGGAACTGTCCAGCAAAACGGCGTGCTCCAGACCAGAGTCAAGGGAGTCATCCTGGTTGTACCATGCCCTAGAAAAGGCCTTGATTAGGTGGTATTCGTCAACACCAATGGTGTATGTCCGGTCAGGGACAACCAGATCACCATCAGCATTCTTGGGAACATCAACGGTAATGGTTGCTGATCCAACTCCGCCGTTCTTAATCAAAATGGTAACGTCACCATGCTCGTTATCAATGGCAACCCCATCAGTACCTATTTCCTCAAAAACAGTTTCGAGTTCTGTTCCAGCAGCCTCAAGCGTTTGTGTAGTAAGAGCTAGTCGAGCCATGTTTATTCTCCTTAGTAATTTGTCTATTCGTTATCTACAATCTTTCCGTGTTCTTTTGGTCTTGGTCTTATCACCGGACCTGTACCATTGAACATCAGTTTATCCACTTCGTCTAGGGTCTCCCGAACCAGAGACTCAATATTCCGTACCCTAATCATCATGTAGGCATTCATGGTATCGTAGAATGGACAATCTATGCTCTCGCTTTCGCTGGAATGGTCTTCCAGTTTATGCTCCATTTCAGATAGTATATCTGCCACGGTACGGTCTAGTACAATCAGGTGTCGGATAACATAGGTAAGAGTGCGTAAAAGTTTTTTATCTTTATCTGTAATTGTGGTATACTGCTCTGAGAGTTTACGATACAGGCCCACAGTTTCATCTGCAACAGTAGACTGAATATCTAACTTTTTCGCTTCTTCTTCTACTTCCAGTACCCTGGTTTCTAGTTTAGCCTTGATTTCGTCTCGACGAAAAGCGGCTATAGCAGAAACCAATGACGTGATTGCACCTAAAATAGATACAACGGCTACAAATATTTCAATGTTCACAGCTTAGGACACTCCTGTTTATTTCTCCGTAGAGATATGTATCGAGCTAATCCACCCACCAATGTATTGAATAATAGCAAGCCTAGGGCAGCGTATTGTCCGGTGTTAGTACATTCGCTAATACCAAAGAGAAACAAAACAAGAGCAGAAATAAAAAGGGATAGGGCGTAGGAAAACTTAATGTAGCGACATGCTCGTTTTTCCAAACGTGCCCCTAGTAGCTGTACTATGCCAGCAACTACAGCTATAAAAATCAATAACGCTATATACATGTTGTTAGCTATGTGCTCCCTACTAACGAAAACCACGCCTACTAGGGCGTGGCTTCAGTTCAGTAAATAAGGTAACTATGACTAGGCATCCAAGATAAAAGCTATTGGCTCTAGCTCGGAAGGTGAGGGGGTCCAAGGCTCCCACCGAACTTTGTTATCATCTTCCGGTACCGCTACCTTAAACGAAATAATTTCTTCTGCCCGTAGTTTTCTAACCGGTAAACTTACAGGAGAGTCGATCAGCTCTTGGTACTTCTCTTCAAAGGGCCCTTTGTTGTCCTCTTCGAACTGGTACTTACCATTTTCTGAGACAGGCTCCCCGCCATCATCTAAGATTGCATATTCTTTTAGTAAATCCATCCAGGTCTCGTGGTAAAGTCGGTATTCTGCTTCTACCGCTTTACTGATCCTGCGTACCTGCATAGCGGCCACAGGAGACATCCTTACCTGAGATAGTTGCATAATGGGTGCGTACCCACGTGCGATGTCAATGACTTTCACATTTATGTTGTTTTCCATTCTTCTCTCCTCATTCATTGTGGTAACTCAACCACTCAACGTATTACACTGTCTACAATCGAATTAGCTAGGTATAGCCATGCTTATGACAAACTAAAGACATCAGCACATGTATCATACAGCGAGCTAATAAAGGCATCAGATAAAGCTGTAGCAGTTAGGAAGCTAAACACCATACGTCCTTGGTTTCTGTAGGAAGAATACCCGTCCCCGTAACTCATTATATTAAGTTGCGCAGACGAATTATACAGAGACGATAGTAGTGTTCCGGTTGTATCGGAGTTTTTAGTGTCGTTTACCCATAAATCCAAAGACGTAGATGGAACGAACCTAAAAACACAAAAGTAGTAATTGGATGTGCTTAAGGTTTTTGATGATCCGATACTCATTACGGTAGACGTACCGTCATCAGATGCAACAGCTTGTAGTTTAGTAGTTGCATCCCGAAGGTACAACAACCACGATCTTTGGTTACCCGTGGTTAGCCACTTACCCATAACCCCTAAATTACTAGTACCTGAGAGATCATCAAACTTAAAGATACCACCAGCGGTTAATCCTTGGTAAGATGACTCAACAAAGGCTTCCGTTCCACTAATATCCAAACCCGCTTCGTCTGCCCTGTACAAATAATCAAAGGTGCCATCGAATTGTAGATACGGAAAAACCCCGTCTATTCCTACATTGGGAGAACCAGCAGCAGTTAAGGTGCGCCCTTGCCCCGCTAGGTCTATGACATCCCCGCTTTCGTCAATACTACTGGCCCACAAACCACGCAGCCCAGGCAAAAACATAAGCATACTAATGATGTTCTGGTATGCCCTATCATTCAACTTAGTCTCTAAGTCGTCTACGTCACTTTCCAGACCAGCAATGTCAACCCCATCTACAGTACCGGTGACCGTAATGTTTCCAGAGACACTCAAATTCTCTAGTACAGATACGGTAGTTCCTGATGTATATATTGACCCGCTAGTGGTAATACTTAGCGTGTTTGCACCGTCATCTAGGGTAATGGTTCCTGTGGCAGGGGAAGAGAGAGAGAGATTGTTTTCTAGGTATCTCAGGTTTAGTGTACCTTTGATGTACGCATCTTCCTCTACAGAAAGGTCGCCAATAACACGAACCTTGCCATCGCCAATATAAATACTAGCACTGTAAGGGTCTTGAATAATAGAAACCGCATCTACCGCACCTTGTGCACCAACCCCATAGCTGGCTTCTAAATAAAAACGAACTGCTACATACGCTGTATTGGTCGGTGCGGTATACGGTCCGAGTATATTGTTGTGCCATTGACTGCCTTGCTCCCACGTATCCGAGTTAGTGGCTAACACAGAGTAACCAGAGTCATAAAAAATTACATACGCAGTGGACGTGTAACTTCCAGTTCCAGCAATCCTGTAATTTCTGCCCCAAAAAGTAAGGTAAACTACATCACCCGCACTACGGTCAACGTAATCGCTTTGTATCTGTACGTAGTTACCAAGGTCGAGCGCATTGCTGGTAACACTAAGCCGAGCAGCGTACAACCCTCTCACGGGATCAATACTGGAAATCACCGAAGCAGTGTATTCTCCTGTTGTGCCGGATGCAGTCCAATCCGTAAGGTCTCCGGTCTCAAAACTCGGGTTCCCTAACTCATCTTCGGATGCCTCTGCACCAGAGAAAATCTGCAAAAAGTTCCTGTCTGCTGTATACTCAGTCAGGATATACCCGGTACTATCCCCAGAGTTCTCATACCGTAGGGCATAACCGTACCGGGTCAGGGTCATGGCGTCGTTGTCGATAACCACAGACCCGTCCGCAGCCGTTAGACTACCCGTTACCTCTAGGGCAGACCCGTCCCATGAAATTTGTTGTGCAGATGGATCGCCTACCCTAAATTTGTAGGTGCCACTATCGTTCCCCATCCACACGCCTGCACCCGTACTAAAGTTTGTGGGCAACGGGTTTCCTAGCAGAAAGGCAGGAGTGGAAGGATCGAGATAAATCGCTTCTGTACCACTATCGTACAGAGTTAAAGCCATACCATGTACTTCGAAGTGTTGGTCAGAGAGTAAAATGTACTGGTCCGTACCTTGTTTAGCCCACAGGCCCCATTCGTCTCCGCCTTCAGCCACCCCGTTCAAGTACCCCAAACGGACGTGGGCAGTCTCACCCGCCCAAGGGTTTGTAGTCCAATCTGAGACCTGAATATATGGGGCTTCAGAGTCTATAGCAGTCAGAGTAATAAACCCGTAAGGGTCGGATGTCGAACCATAGTCCACTACGGGAGTATTGATCGGGAAAGTCCCCGTTGTAACACCGTATTGGTATGTAACATCCCAGGTTTGGGTGCCGTTGGCGTTATCTACGTAATTAGAGACACTAATCCAATGCTCTACAACAGACGTACCAGAAACAACACGTAACTTAACAATGTCGTTGGCAGTAAACACGGCCCCGGATACACCAGGAATATCGAAAACGGTAATCGTAGTGTCTGTTCCGGCAGTGTATTCGCTAACTAATGAACTGACAGACTTTGTGATAACTTCTGAGCCTGCCAGTACTCGTTCTACGTCAGCAACAGCAGCCCCGGTATGTACGGTGTCTGCATAGATGTTCCTAAAATCAGCATCCCCGTCCGTGGTTATACCCCAGGCCGTTGTACCACTAACCCAGTTTTGGTCAGAGATGTCGGAAGCCAGCGCAACGTTATTCGCCGGTGCTAAGATCAGATTTCCAGAAGCAGTTGTAATAGACCTAGCGCCGCCAATAAAGTCTAGGTTAGCGTTTACCTGTATGTCTGTCTGAAACTGGTGGGTTCCTGTCCAAACGGGATCAATACTCTGGTCGAGGCTGTGGGTATGGTCCGCCCGTGCAAAGTAATCTCCAGTACCTTCGGATGGTGTAGAAAGATCAACACTGTTTGCATCAGGTGCCGCTGTCTGTACTTCGTGCTTATGATCTGATCGTGAAACGGAAGTGGCAACTCCATTTGAGTTACCATCACCGGCTACCAGAGTAACCGGCGTGCCCACAGGAAGCCCGTGCTGGTGATCTGCACGAGAAAAGGATGTGGAACTACCTTCAGCCGAGCTATCGCCCGCAGAAAGCGTCTCAGGGCTTCCTACGGCTATTCCATGTTCGTGGTCAGAGCGGGAAAATGATGTTGCCGTTCCTTCGGAGCTAGTTCCCGGTACAATTGTCTCGGGGGTACCTGTAGTTATTTGGTGGGTATGGTCGAGTCTAGCAACCTTGTCTAACGATCCGGGATCAGCAGCGTCCCCGGGCTGGATGGTGGTTGGGTCCGTGGTACCCCAATCTGGTTCCACTGCATTGCTGACAAAAGCCAGACCATCGCCAATGTTTATTTCAACCGTATCAGCATTTACGGTAATTCCATCACCGGCCCCTACGTTCAGGGTCACATCGCTGGTGAGTGCTCCCCCGCCGGACAAACCAGTTCCAGCTATAACGCTTTGGTTTAGTGTGTCCGCCCGCAGTCCTACCACTGTTTGATCTTGGGCATTTACCCCTAATACAAAAGGAGGTACGCTAGTAGGTGGGTTGAAGGTAATCTGTCCAGAAACAGTAGCGTCCGCTTGTCTAGCAATTTCTAGGGTAATTCCGTGGGGGTTAGATGCAGACTCGTGGGCATAGAAGTCATCCCCCAACTCTGAGATATCGTACCCGTCAATCGTGATACCGGCGCTCACGGCTAGGTTTCCAGTCAAGTTTCTTGAACCATCTACTAACAAGGCCGAAGGATACACGGAAGTGGGGAAGATAGCAGAAGCGTTTAGTGCTAGCAGGGTATTCGCTGTTGGGGATGCCGACGCATGGAACCCATCTACCGTGTCTGCGTTACCGGATACTGAACCGGTAAACGTGTCAGCGATTACGGTACGTGCGTAAATAGTGTCCCACCTGCGGCCTGCACTACCGAAGTTATAAGTATCGGTGGCACCCGGACGAATGGTACCGTTTACAGATGTGTTCTTATCTCTTCTTAGAAAACTAAGACTTAGAAGATCAACACTAGCCGGATCAATTCTCATTTACTTTAATCCTCCTGATAGTCCCAATCGAGACATCAGCACTTCAAAACTCTGATCGGACAAACCGACCACTAAAGCATTTGTATCTGATGATGCTGTGTAGTTCGTACTTACTACAAACGCACTCAGACGGTTAATAATTTGCCCATCTACCATACCAACCATTGCGGAGGTGACGTCCAAGTCTGTAAAGTTTACTAGGTCACCTGCCCGAATATGGTAAGGGGATTTTCTTTCCCCTGCGAAAGTCTTTATCATCCCTCGCACAGTAACCTGGATACTAGCAGTAGGCCATTGGTACTTTTCTAGGGCATAGTCTCTTAGGTCTTCTGCCATAGCTAGTCCTTCAGGGTTACCACCATTTTGGACCACCCCTTCTCTAATACCAAACCTGTCCTGGGAATAATCTGAGTCCGCCGCAGTGGTTTTGCTGGTACCTTCGCCTTCATTGGCGTAGATTGCGAAAATCCGGTTGTAAATACTAGCTAGTTGCATAGCCATTGAGTCAGAACCAGGGTCAATGTTTTGTTCCGTAATAAAGTATCCAGCATATTCATCGAGTTCGTTTACCGCACTAAAGAGTCTTGGGTATCGTCCTTCATAGATAGTTAGACACGCTTGACTAGCATCGCTGTCTGAATAGCCGTACCCCAGGCAACGTTCTACGGCTTCACTGATTTTAAGATCGGTAAAATCCAGCCCCAACCATGCCCCTGTTTCTGGGTCTGTTTCTGAAAGATCAAAATCTGCACCCGACAACCATGTGTCTTCTCTGTTCCAGGCGTCAATTAGATCAGCAGCATCCCCGATGATGGTAGCCAAGGTGGTTGGTCCGGTAGGGTAAATACGATCATCTAGTAAATCACCAGCCTTAGCGTAGTACCCTAGAAGAGAGATATTGAGTAGGTTTTCTGAGATACCTAGTTCTGAGATATACCCTTCGAACGCAAGGTTAAGGTACGTGTCGTGTATTTTCACATGGAACCCTAAAATTCTGGTGTAGAGGTTGTATGCTCTTTGCCTTGGAAGGGAAATAGAAAAAGACGCAGACGCAAACCCACCCTGAATTTGTGTAGCAAAAGTCAGTGTATTGCTTACGGGGAAAACACCAACCCAATCGGTGTCGTTGTTCTCTTCGTAGTCTTTCCAGATAGTAGCATAAAGTACAGCCATAGTTCTCCTTAGTACGCCAGGGTCGAAAAGGTAGGAATACCCCAGATTTTAACCTGGAACTCCCTGTCTCTTTCGTCTGGGGAAGTACTTAGCCCCGGGAACGCAAAGTAGAAACGTTGATCCTTTCCTGGGGTAATTGTTAATGGCGGCATCATACCGTAGAACCCTGACCAAACCTTGCCAGTTGATGTGTCTTTGTTGTATACTAGACCACGCCACGGGTTATCCACATTCAGAACTGTGTGTCCCGGGTTCCTTCTTCTGACCCAAACACGCACACCGTTACTAATAGGTAACAAGTGCATATAATCCCAACTATATCCAGATGCTAGTGAATTTGCCCGAGTAAAAACACCTATCCACAGGTCTTCGTGTAAGGTACCAAAGTCTTCTACATCGAGCCCAACGGGCGGTAGTTGGATCGGGGCGATGGGTAAGTGTCTCTGTGTAGACGATGCAGGCTGCACATACTCAGAAATAGAACGGATACCATACCTGACGTAGTCGTCAATACCAACAGCAAACTGTGCATTAGGTTCCGCTGCTAAATAGTTCACTAGGAAAGCATAGAACATCCCACGCATACCAGAAGGGACGGCCCAAGTATAATCAGCAAAGGTTCCGATGTACTCCCCGGAGTAGGTATTAGTCCTGTACTGACCGTCATTGGCGTTAACATTAGATACCACACTCCCTGGATCAGCGCCCCCGGCTACGTCACTATCATCAAATACTAGTTGAGAAGGATAAGGGTAGTGTTGCTTGCCAATATAAACCCGTTGCCACGCAGACCAGCCAGATGATTGACCTACTAGTTCTATGACCGTGATATAGGGTTGGGCACCCATAACGTCATCCGCATCTATCTGTACGTAGGAGTAGTTTCCTGTACCTGGGTTTTTGACGTTTACGCCTCCGGTTTGTGCAGAAGCCACGGTTGGGTTATACAACGGGATTTCCAGACCAGAGCCCGGTTCATCATAAATAGAGAGTCCGTATCCTTGCGGGCTTAGGTAAAGAACTAGTTGTAGCCCGGGTATATAATACCCAGACCCGTCCTGTGCGTGCGCCACTTCTACAGAGAGTAGATTGGTGGGCGTAACTATGTCCCCGGCATATGCTTCAAAATAGGTTTGTTGAGACGCACCTTCAAACGCATAAGCCAATTGACCCCGAGCGGTATCCGTGATATATTCTTGACTCTCGATAGAAGTGATAACTCGTTCTAGTTTTGCCAGCGAAGTGAGAACCGCAGGACGGGTAGCCCCGTGTATAGCAAACGTAATTGTCGCCGTTCGATACTTCTTTTGGTTCTTTACCAGCCTGAAAAACCCAGGTCGTATTTCGGTTAGCTCTCGTACACTTTCCGGGGTACCAATATCAAATCCACCATCAGCGACTTTGAAAGTACTAGAGATAAAATCAATACTCTCTGAGTTATCCGTAACTAGTAGTGTAAATAGTTCTGCCATTATCTAATCTGTCCTCCGAACTGTACTCGGCTGTAGGTCTCTTTACCTAGAGCTTTCTTAACTGCCTGAACAATCTTATCTAGGTCTTGCTCTTCTCTGATGACTGGGTTGTGTATGTGTACATGGGTTTCCCCGCCCAAGGCAGGGGACGCCTGTTCAGATATACCTACCCTACCAACCCCGTCCATTGTTAGTCCGCCGCCTGGAACCGGGGCAGCGTCCAGAGCCCATCCTAGGCCTAGGTAAGCGTGGATATTGTTGAGCGATTGTACAGACGCTATGATTGACTTCACCATATCGTCTACAGTTTTGACTAGATCGCCGATCCCGCTTTTGATACCGATCTCAAAGCCTTCAGTTGTAAAGCCACCAAATTCCTTAAATAATTTTGAAGGTGACGCCAGTCCCAGAAGCTCCATAACCTTTTGTACAGCGGCGTCTACAACATCTTTGATAGCGCCTACGACCTTGTCACCCATTGAGTTTAGGCCGTCAATGAAGCCCTGCATAACGTTCTGTCCGAATGTCCAGAAGGTGGGTTCACCAGTACCTAGGCCAAGCATTTCGGTTACCTTAGTTTTAATCGCTTCGATCCACGCAACGATAGCTTCTCCGGTAATGCCGGTGTTCTCCTCAATACCTGTAATGAAGTTGTCGATTAGGTTTCCGGCCCATTCCTTAAAGGTGTCTACATATCCTTCTAAGGTTGTAGCCAACCCAGATACCCAGGTTTCGATAGTAGTACGGGCTTCCTCGATAGTTGTACTGATTTTAGTGGTAATGCCTTCAAAAACAGAACTAACCTTTGAAACAATCAGTGCCCAGGCCAATACAGCAGCAGAGCGGATCAGGGTCCATCCTAGGGATAGCTTTTCTCGTATCTCCGCTATTTTTCTTCCGACTGTTACCCCGGCGTTTACCAGGGCATTCGTAACGATTTCCTTGAAGGTTTCCCAATACCCGCCGAACTTAGCCCAAAAATCTCCAGCCTTGGATACCAGTCCTGCAAACCACGCCGCAAAAGAAGTTACCACAGCTAGTCCCCAGGCAGAGACAACAGCGTGCCATGTTACCAGTTTCATAATGAACCCGGCAATCCAACCTACTACGTAACCTAGACCACGTGCAAAATAGAAGGCCGCAGTACCCAACATCTGGAACATGTTGGCGGAACCTTCAGTACCAAGCGCAGTCTTTAGTCTTTCCCAAGCATCCTTTAGAGAGTTCCACGCTAGGGCTAGTTCATCAAAAGCGGGTGTCTTTTTAAGGGCCAATTCAAACCCTTCGATAAAGTCACCGATGATCGGAACATCCTTGATGTCGAAATCTTCAAACAACGAACCAAGATCGAGGCCTTCAGACTCAGCAAAATCTTCCCACTTTTGTTTTACTTCATCCACAAAACCTGCGCCCGCATCAGCCCATTCCAGGATCGTGTCTTTGATCTTTTTAGCCAGGGTTCCGAGACGGTACATGGTATCATACATGGTACCAAAACCAGTATCTTCTGGATCACGGGGTTGCATACCGTTGAAGGCATCAATAAACCCTTGCAGAGCTAACTTACCTTCTTCAATACGTTCTTTTACGCTGTTAAAGTTATCTTCTAGTTCGCTAAGATCAACGTCTGGGTCGGGCCAATCGCTGTCTGGATCACCAAATCCGCCACCGGGAGCGGTCAAAGCACTTTTTACGCCTTCCAGAGTATCAGCAATTCTCTGGAATAAGTCTTCCTGCGTCTGCATGGCGTCAACCATAGCTTTCTGCATTTCGACCTGTTCTTTGTAGTAAGCAGCCTGTTCTTCCAGTGCTTCTTGCTCTTCATCCAGACCACGCAAGTTATCGTCTCGGGCACGTTGTGCGGCCCGGATAGCTCTAATCTTATCTTTGATGTTTTTGGTGCTACCCGCAATACCCTTTAGTTCGTCTGTGTAGGTACGCTTGACTTGTTTGCGCCGTTCTTCGATGGCCGCAATTTTTTCCTGAATACGGTTGTACTCCAACCAATTCTTTACTAGGTCACGAACATTGTCAGCAATCGGACCGAGGCCAGAAGTCACCTTAGCCAGCATTGCTTCGTCAATTATACCTGTCTCGTTAAACTTAGCTATCAATTGAGACAAGCCAAACCGTGCCGCAGCTACCTTTTCCAGGGCACCCGCCAAGTCTTTTCCACTTAGCCCACGAGTTAGCCACTGTTCAATGGTCTGACCAATTTCACTTAGAATACTAAAGTCAGCCTTCTTGAACCCTTCAAGATAGGCTTCCATGATCTTAGCACCCCATTTATTGATCGTCTTCAGCGGACCTGCTTTAGGAGGCGAGTGTCCTTGGAAGAAACTGGCAATCAGGTTGGCAACCCAAGTTAGGGCCCGAGCAATGTAAGTAGCTGCACCTGCAATGAACCCACCAGCGTATGTTTCGGCCAGACGTTCGCCCCAGGCAGTAGCCTTTTCAGCGAGATCAGTAAAGAAAGCCGCAATGTTTTCAGCACCAATGACAAAGTATGCTATAATTCCAGCTATGGCTGCGGCAACCAATCCAGGCCAAGATAGAAAGGCCTGCCCGACCATAAGGATAGGTTTTAGTAGACCTAGGACCGAACCGATAGCGGTAGGGATCAACATAATAATACGACCAAACCCCAGGATGACCAAGGATAAGGCGTTCGCTAATTGACCAAACATAAATAACGCAGGCCCCAATGCAACAGCCCCAACAGCACCCAAAACAATCATTCGCTTGGTGCCACCATCCAGAGACTTGAACCACTCATTAAATAGACGTAAAGCGGGAACTAATACCTGGATTATCTGGTTTATGGTAGGCAGTAAAGCATCCCCAAGGGTAATACCTACATCGTTGATGTTGTTCTTTAGGAGGCCCATCTGGTTTTTGGTGGAAGTCATCGCTAACTCATACTCTTTCATCAGAGACGTAGAGTTGTTCCACTGGTTTTCTGCTAGTGCTAAGTTATCTGACAAAGTAGCAATATTACCAGACAGGCCAGCCAAACCACGTCCACCACGCAAACCACCGATCTCCATCGCTTCACCAAGGGCAACGGCTTTACTTTCTCCGTCTGCCATTGCTTTTGTAAGGTCAATGATAACGCCAAAGGCGTCCTCTTCAATAGCAGTCAAAACTGCTTGCGCATCAGCGTATTTTTCTGTACCAGCCATTGCAGCAGCAACAGCATCGGCGTTCTGAATTAGACCCGTGGTTAGACGTGCCAAAGCGGTACCAGCTTCGCCTTCAGAGAACCCCATGTCAATCAGAGTAGCGTTGAATGCCGCAGCCTGCCAAGAGTTGATCCCCAGGAGTTTAGCGTTTTGTGCCCACTTACCCAAACTGTTTGCTATCTGTTTAGCAAAGGCAGCGTTATTGTTTTCTAGCTCATTCATAACGTTAGCTAGTTTGTTGATCCCTGAAATGTCAAGGTCAAATGCTGAAGCAAGTTTACCTAAAGCCAGAGCAGCCGCTTCCGCCGCCATGTCAGTAGAGATTGCGAACATGTTAATGATTTCAACAAACTTTGCTATGTCGTCAGGAGCCTTAACCCCCATCTGTCCCACGATTTCCGCAATCTGTAGCAGTTCTACGTGTCCAGTAGCAGTGTTCTTTGCTAGCTCACGCATCATATCAGACAGGGCTTTCATCTGTGGAATGGTGTTACCTGTAACTTTTTGGACCCTCTTTAGGGCGTCCTCAAAGTCAATAGCTGTGTCTGCCTGTGCGTTTAAAAACGCAGCCAGAGGAACAGACACCATGAAGGTGAGTACTTTACCCACCGTAGAAACAGACTGAGATAGCAACCTTAGAGAGTCACCAACAGACTGAATGTTCTTTTGCCAACTTGTAAAAGTAGATTTTATCTTATTGACTTTGGTGTCAATAGCATCTATCGCACCCCCTAGTTTGTTTCTACCAGCTTCTAGTGCTCCCCCTATACCCCCGAATAGTCCACCCCCTTTAGAGGGAGTGGACATAGTTTGTGTTAGTTTAGCTTGTGCACTGGCAGTAGCTTTTGATGTCTTCTGTAAGGTCGAAATTAGCTTGTTGACCTTACCAGTCAGAGCATCAACTTGCTTTTGTGCGTTACTGGTATCGCCTTTGATAGATAGGAGTATGTTCTTGGTTGCCATTTATCACTCTCGGATTGTTTTGACGCCTTTAAATAGCGGGTTTCCTGATGGGTCCGGTTCCCCCGGAGCTAACAAGATGCGTGTTTCACCACTAGGTACCTTATCTCGAAGGTGAGCCAACTTTCCTCTCCGTGTGCGCAACCACGGCATTCTCTTTTCTAAAGCTCTACCAACTTTCTTTGCATACTTCTCTAAACTCTTGCCACCTTTCTTGTCCATCGGTGTTCGAGCTAGAGGCATAAGCATCATAATATCTTGTACGAACCGGGTTTTATCTTCTTGGATCAACTTCCAGGTAGAGAGCAACCATTCCTGCCCGTACAAATAAACATGGTCTAGGATTTCATCATCCGTCCAATTATAGGCTACTCGGATATCGTGGAGGATTCTTGCTCCGGTTCCTGTTCCGTATCGGATGTTGAGAAAAAACTGTCAAGTAGCCTCCTCAACGTAGGGTGTTGCTCGTATACTACAATCCCCGCCTGGATCAGAGTGGCAGCATCAAAATACAGCATAGCCTCTTCCTCGCTGCATCCAGTAAGGGCCGGGAACAAATCAATCAAAGCGTCCACTGACAACTTGTCTAGGATGCCAAGCAAGAACCCCAACCCATCCAGGCCTTCAAGTTCGGCGGAACTCTGAAAAGCATTGAAAATTTCTTGCCCGTATTTTGAAGCCCACTGCATAATCCCGTGGACCTGTCGAGCCTGTTGTACGCCGTAGCTGATAAGCTGGTATTCCTTATCGGCAATAAATACACTGGTTCCTTCTAAATAAACTGGTTGTGTCATTAGTTTCTCCTAATAAAAAAGCCGCCCATAGGCGGCTTAGTGGTAAATTGTTGCTAGATTACGCTGGTGTTGCTGTCACCCTTGACAGGGCACCTTGCCCCTCAAAGTCAACGTCCAACGAAGCGTAATCGTCCGTGGTAATGCCGTGCTCTACGCTAGTCAAAACGGCCAAACCTTGCCAAGCATCTGTAGTATTGCGGGATACCCAGATTCGAAGCGATACAGTAGTACCGGCCACAACTTGGTCAAAAATGGTGTCGTCTGAGTCGTCGTAGTACCCAGAGGCACTACCGCTCCAGGACATCCATGTCCTGGCCTTTGTGATCCACGCCGCAGAGAGGCTTGCAACGAAAGGTTTGTACTCAGCCGTATCAACGCTGATTGAGATACTAATTTCGTTCCGCTCTGGCAGAGTATTGTAAGTCACAAAAGTAGGGCTGTCGGTTGCCATCTGGATCAGGGCGTCAATTCCAACTATTGCTGCCATTATCTTTTCTCCTCAATTAAAAAATTTTATCGTGTCATAGCCACTCTCCTCAGCGCATGAGTGTTCTCGGGGATTTTTGTGTAGTGTGTATCTGCTCTTCTAACAATACGCCTTCTCGTTTTTGCGTATCGTCTCGTCGGTTTCTACAATCGTGGCTATCGTTTCTTATACTGGGAGTACCTCTTTACGGTGCCTCTTTCCGCCTTAACTGGTGGTTTGGCGGGGAAAGAAGAACGAACTAAAAGCAAAGAACCAGTCTTCAAGCCACGCCACGCAAATGCAATCACTTTCTCAGCCACTTTCTCGGAGTAGTCATTACTAATGTCCAGGATTGTATCTCCTAAAGTGTTGCTGTCCGGGCGCATGTGGGCGAATTTTAGAACCAAATCAACGTGCTTGTCTTCCCACGTAGTCATTTTTGCCAGGGGGTCTTCCTTTGGTTTGGGCTGGTCCTGTTTAGCTACCTTTTTCTCTACAACAGGCTTGCGTTCTTTTTCCTCTTCCTTTTCTTTAACCTGGAAGGTGTCTGTTTTTTCATCAACCATCGTTTTCTCTCCTTATTGAATACTTCTATCCAGCACTTCTACGAAGAACGGTAGAAAGTAAAATGTAATATCATTAAGTTTACCAATAATGGGGTCCCCGAGCTCAGTTACATATGCTAAGTCAGCGGTACCGTTTAGCCGTGGGTTTGTTTGCAGTGTTTGGGGGATGCGAGAGACCACTTCTCTAAGCGCACCTTCAATATCATCATGGTACCTAATCATGTATACCCCAGAAATAACCCAGGCCCAATGGATGTTCCCGATTGTGCGCCTTGGTTTACTTGTGCCACCACCGAAGTCTAGTACACACGCATCTGTAGCCGTTTCGTCTGCACGGATGCCTTCAAAAGCAGTGTCGATGTCCCCAATCTGTAGCCGGGTAGCATCTAATCTATCAGAAAAGGCAGATAGAAATACTGTGCGAAGCGCAGACTCAATTTCCTCATAACGCAATGGACTACTCATTCTTTCCTCCAAGTAAAGACATGCCCATGTCTTCCGCAATTTCAAGCCCCAGGTCTTGGATGATCTGGGTTATCTTTTGATTGTCTTTCTTAAATACATAGTCCGGGTAGTTGAACCGACCAGACCCTTTTGGAAACAGTTTCATCCAGTTTGAAGTGGTTCTTTGTGTACCGTATCTGTACAAAGCATATCGTAACGCATATAGCCCTCTTAGAGCTATCTCAGACGGTTTCATAGAGCTCTCTGGTTTTAACCCTACGCCACCAAACCAGCGGGACCTAGAAAATGGGGTACCATTCTGGGACACCAACTTGTCCAACACAACATTCGGTGTTCGTTTGCTTCTGCGTACCCCGGTTTCGTAATCGGTTTCGTGGTAGTATAGTTTGATACCTTTATCCGCCGCCCACTGTCTCAACTTCTCAATCGGAACCTTAGAGCCAGGGGGTAACCCTTCTCTGATAATTCGATTGGCACGGGTAATGTTCCCTTCTTCAATTGTCCACTCCCCTTTGTTCCACTTCGTAGAAATGTTCTGCGCCGCTCTACCAGACGCACCCACATCTTCCCTAGCTCCTGGCTGTAAAACAGCAGAGAATCGTTCCTGGAGCCGTACAACAGAATCTAGGCCACGGTCGTACAGGGAGTTTACGAATAAATCCTGTAAGTCCTGTTCTTTTAGTAGTTCTGTTATAGGGGGTGTGCTGGTAAACGTCAGCTTTATCATTGACTACCCTATTCTAAGTTGTCGTTTATAGATCGTAGTTCTCATAATACCCTTCAAGTGAGAAACCAGACCCATACGATCAACCGGTGACGCTTCTCCGCCCCGAGTATGGTCTCGACCATCATCAACCATAGTAGAAAATTTTAGACTTGCATCCGCACCACCACGAGCATCGTAGTTATTGATCGCTACGATCATGGTCGCAGCCGCTAGTCTAATGTCTTCTGGGACGGTCCCTTCTCCAGCCGTGTAGGTGATCTCTACGTTTCTGATACCACGAGTGAAAGTTAGTCCATTTTTTAGTTCAATGAAGTATTCACCAACGTACAGGTTATCTGCGTCCACCGCAGCACCGTCTATAGTTACAGATGACACGGCAATGATGGGGCTGTGTCTTGTGCGTAAAAGAGCAGTACCATCCCCAGATTTACAGTCGGTATACTCTGCGCTGGTATTACCTAGATCGCTAAATCCCGTAAAACTGCGGATAAGGCCCTCCACCATATCGCTCCAGCTATCTGGGATAGTCGTAGGCATTGTCTGGATGTCTCTTACATCTTGTTCCGTGCATAAGGTCCACGCCATTTCTTTACTCCTATTTAAGGTCTACATTGTCTACAATCGTGTCTCAGTTGATACTATAAAACAAAAAAAGGATAGACGCCGAAGCATCTATCCTTAGTGTGGGCTGATCTGCTACGCAGGATTACGCCAGCTTAACGTTACGGGTAACACTGATTAGCTCAGGGAAAACAACCCGTGGAGCAACGTAGGTCTTGATGAAGTAATCATAGGCGTCCTTTGTACGAGCAAGCTCAACAAAGTTAAACATTTCCATGTCTTCGCCCATGTCATCGTACAGCGCTCGGATACCAAGACCACGTTCGGGGTTCAGGTTCAAAGCCACGATGATCTGTTCACCAGTTTCCAAAGGAGTAACCTGGGTTACAGGTGTCTGGTCTCCAAGGTCTACGTAGGTTGCTACAGTACCGTTCACGTCGCCGTTGGCGTCATAGGTCTTGGCCGCAATGATATCGACCAACTGGAAGTCGCCAGTACCACCCTTTTGGCGGAAGATCATGTACGCATAAGCGTTAGCATCCGCAGTCCAGGCAACAGTAACTTTCTGGTTCAAAGTAACGGTAACGTCTGAGCCAATTTTCGCACCAGCAACCTGCTCACCTTCCATGGTCACAGAGGCGATACGCCAGTTATAGTCATCCGCCGCAAACGAACCACCGGAAGCGGGGGTACCGCTTGTGGTGCTCGGGCTGGTTGATGTAGACTGTGGTACGGTGTAGTAGCTTTCATAGATCGGTGTTTCGCCATACGCACGCATTACCAAACGACCATCCAGCAACTCAGCACTTTGCAGCGGCATAGAAACCTTGGTCTGTAGACCATCGACAACCTGCTTCATCTGTTGACCCATCATGAAGATACGAGGGTCGTTCTTAACACCACGATAGCGGGTGATGTCGTAGAGCATGTTGTCCAAAGCGGTCAAAGTAACCTTAGCGCCAGCGTGATCGTGGACATTGGCAGGAGCCTCAGAGTATACAATCGGCAGGATACCGGACGCCTGATAAGCGTCGCCGGTCCAGTCGTAGTCATCCGCAACACCGTACAGCAGCATCCATTCCATCGCATCTGCCATACCTTCGAGGCTATTCATGATTTCCTTTTCCAGGGCGTTGATGAACTTGGCGGTAACTCGCTGTGCAAAGCCGGTTACGCTACCCCAAATACGGATAATCTTCAACTGAACAGTCTTGCGGGTGTAGGTGCCCTTCTGGTTGGTGCCGTCTGCGGCTTCACCCTCAAACCAACCACTAGGGTGGGAGGTCTGAACGGTATATTCGTGTGTCTTGCCTTCGGCAGGATCAACACTGACCAACTCAAACAGAGGAGCAAGGTTCAGCAACTCATCCTTCAGAACCGGGTCAAGGTTTTCGGGAATAAGCGCTACGGCATCTGTAGATGACAGAGCCTTGTTAATCTCAGTTTTGTGTGCCATGTTTCGTTTCTCCTAAGAAATTATTTTGTAAACATCCGGTGCAGGGTCTCATGCAGAGACTTGCGGACTTCTGTTTCTTCCTCGTCCTGGCTTTCGTCATCATCGACCGGGATAATGCTCTTGTGTGCATTTTCGGGGATTTCCGCCGCATCGTCATCCGCTTCATTTTCGATATCACTGTCACTACCATCAAGGTCTTCTGTTTCAGTCTCGATATCGCTCTGTGAAGGGAGCAACGCTTTAGCTAGATCACCAACCAAACTGGTAAGAGCATCCACACGTTCCGACAACTCGCCAATACTACGTGAAATATCATCCGCTTCATCAGCATCGGTGATTTCGTCTTCTTCAATCGTAGAACTTTCGTCTTCTACTTCTTCCGTATCCGATTCGTCCTGAAGGTCTTCGTCGGTTTCTTCTTCTGCTTCTGCTTCAGCGTCAATCTCTTTTGAGACTTCTTCATCGGCAACAGGTTCTTCGGGAGCTTCATCGGTTTCAGCTTCTTCGGTAGAAGTATCTTCCTCTTCTAGCTCGGCGTCTTCCACTTCGGCTTCCAGGTCTTTTGTTTTCATTTCTTCAGACATTGTAGTCTCCTCGTTTAAAATAGTTTGCATACTTTTTCCAACAGAAAGAAACCCGAAGCGGTCAATTAAAAGACGCAATGAGCCCGTAATAGCGTCTTTCTGTAGAGCCGCATCATAGTTTCCGGGGTGGTCTACCAAAGAGATTTCTCCCAACAGGTAATCATTAATCAGCATTCCACCATCGTCAAGGAACTCAATAGAGTCAATATCTATCATAGCGCCTATAGATAGGGCTGATAAAAGTCCACTCTCGACCTGTTGGATTGCTTTTGGTTCAATGACTTCTAGCTTTACTTGGTTCCATTCCAGCCCGTCTTCTTCACCGATACCCAAAACCTTACCAACAGGGTCCGGCTGGTGCATTCGTCTAATGTTCCCCCATTGTCGATATGCTCTAATTGCCCGTTCGGTTGCTCCACGAGTAATGATATCCCCGTGCATGTCTTTTTGGTCAGAAGTAAAGAAACCGGTAACAACCAGGGTACCTTTTTCTGTCCGTGACAATGCTTCTTTCTGAATAGGAACCCCCATCACCTTTGTAATCGTTAGTTTGTCTGTCATTATTTGTTTTCCTCAGCAGCTTTTCTGATAAGGTTTCCTCTGGCCTTTCCCATAACCCGGTTAAATGTACTTGGTTTAACTTCCAAGATAGCTTCGCACGATATACCCTTTACGTTGCCAGGAAACTCAATCATGTTAGACCATGTAGGTTTCCAGCGCTCGTACAAAACATCACACACATCTTCTGGGATATATCCATCTATAATCGTTTCAGATGGAACAGCAGGAGTATGTACATCAGTAATAGTGTATAGCTTATTCATTCTCTATATCTCCAATTGTAGCTTCTTCTTCTTGTCTCAATCTGGCTATTTCTGCCCGTATCTCGGTACTAACCCCACGTACCGCAGCCGATGACATAGCACTAGACAAGGCGTCTATCAGTTGGTTAATCGCCCGCAATACTGGATCAGACGGGTACCATACTTTCTTTCTGTTACACTTAGGGCACGTAATAACTAAGTTCGCTCCCTGCGTCTTGACTTCAGCAGAACTGTCTATGACCAACTCTTTTCCAATTAAATTTCCTAGGGTAGTCCCACACCCTATACACACCCAAACGTTATGTTTACTCATATTCATCTTCTCTCAGAACTTGTATAATCCGGGTAAAAATATCATCTATCTCTTGCTTGGTATTTGCCCGGTCTAGTTGTTTTTGGATTTCTTTGGCAGACAATTCATCAAACATGTCTGGTACAAAGTCTCTTGATCCAGGATTGCCAAACCTGTTCTTAGCAAAACGTTTCCAGGTATGCGCTTCACTAATCAAGGCATCTGTACGGGTTCTTCTATCGTGATTATCCCCCCGTTCGGGAGCAGGCGAGTCTTCAGTAGGATCACCATCGTCCGGTTCTTCTTCCCGTCCTTCAGGCGGGGAACCTTGTGGCTCAACAGGATCATAGTCAATTTCACTACTTCTTTCCTTCAACTGGTCAAGGAACATATCACCAGTTTCGTCTTTACGTGGTGGTTTGGAAATCGTAGCACGGATTTCATTAGGCGTAACAGAGTTAGCCTGATAGTACCGCATATTCAAAGTGGCCCGTTCCAAAGCAGTCAGGAAGTCTGGGGAGTTAAAAGCAAAACGGTAATCCCGATATCCGAACTCACGAACATTGACCTGCCAATATAGTCCTTCTTCCATTATACGGAACAGGGGCTCCATAACGGACTCGTGAAACTCTCTTCGAGCTTCAGCCATACCAGAAGCGGTCATATCTTCCACCAAACCAACTTTCGGTCCGCTTACTCCAGTAACCGCAAATTCCTCTTCACGAGTAGAACGCCTGCTTTCGTTATACGGTAGGTCTGTTGGAAGGTCCCCAATCTTGTGTACTTTGAAGTCTCCCTGCACAACAATAGGGGAGCGACCGGCATTCGATGGGCCTCTCCATCTGGTTGTGACTTCTTCCACAAAATCCTGAAAACTCTCCGGGGAAATCTCAGCAGGCAATTGGTAAATTAACTCGGGTCGAGTGTTATTCTGTAGGTAAGAACGGGCAAGAAGTTGTAAGTAGATATCAATCGGGAAGGTAAAGTCTGCCAACGCAACTAGGTCTGACGATCCCATAGGGGAGCCTGCGAAGTCCGGGTTTATAATGTAAACAACGTCTTTAGCGTTTTCGTATTCTACCGGACTACCTTTACCGTTAACCGGATAGGCTCGGAATGCTGGACTTTGGAAGTTGCCAAACTGATCCACATTAGGAACCATAAAGCCTGGGATATGATCCATACTAACGGCTTCACCTTTGGTATTTCTGACAATATGAAACGCTACCTGCCCAAATAACTTCAGGTACATCGCCCCGGCAACGATCTTATAACCCATGTTGTAGTAATCGTTGATGTTGTTCCAGGTGCCAGCGGGCTCGGCATAGAACCGATATAACTTCTTACGATGTAGTTCTTTTTCTCTCCCGGAGTAGTTCTTGTCCGGTACGATGTCCCACCACGCACCTACAGCAGAACGCCCAATCAACGCAATAGCCGCTCTCAAATATCCATGCGTATCTATCAAGGTGTACAAGTCCTGCAATGCAAGCAGCCTTGTCCTGGTCTCTCCATACGATGATATTTTAGCGGTATCCGTTGCAGGGGTTTTTCGTAAAACGCCTTTTGACGTCTTAGCAAATCCTATTTTCCCCGTGGTTACCGTTGGGGTTTGTGATGAAATAATTTGTAGACTCATATCTCTCCTTCACACACTACATTGTCTACAATCGGAGACACAAAAAAAGCCCCCGGCTATGCGGGGGCAGTGTTTGCGCTTTAGATACCTTATTTAGTAGGCCCTACATTATCGAGCCATTTTCTTGTCCGTTGGGCAAGGTTCATATAGATACGGTGGTTTACCATGACCCCACCCAAGGCACGGTGGACATCATCTTCCGGGTCCACACCTAACTGGATTGCAATGTTCTTCGCACTCTTGCCCTTACGTCCCATTCCAATAAATGGAACAATAAACTTGCTTTGGGCCACATCGTATTGTTCCATATTGTCCATGACCCGAGGTTGCCCAACGGCCCACCCATACTTGCGTGCAATCGCCGGGGCTTCTTCCCATAGAAAGTCCAGATCAAAACCAACATTGTGCCCGACAATATACGTCTTGGTGCCAACCACCTTGTTTTCTTTCAGCCAATCTGCAAACATCTTCCAGGCAACGTCCTTAGGAACCCCTTCTTCCCTTAGGATTTCGGGTGTAAATCCATTTACCTGTAGAGCACGGGGGTTAGCTTTAGCAATCAACTCTTCAGTTGGACAAATAACCTGCGAAAACGATGACGAAATGCTCCCGTCTGTCTCCATCAACGCAGCACCAATCTCCAGGACACATGCGTCAGGGATGTCCCTGTTCAGTCCTGAAGTCTCAAGATCAAAAAATATAACCCGTTTTGTGAACCCCACTTCCCCCGGTTTCGGTAAATCCGTACTGAAATCAATATTCATTATGTGCGTCTCCTTTTCCAGCGGCACAAGTATACCACAAGTCCCGTGCTATGTCAAATCCTTTAGCTCTATTAGCGTAGCTGTTTTAGACGACATAACAGCTAGATTAGAACCAGCCGGTAGAGACTTAGTCAGGTTCTCCACTTCACCGTCTGACAGAGGATCAGATACAACTAGCAGGTAGTAATTATCCTTTTGGAGAGAAAATACTTTGGACTCGAACAAAGCAGAGAACATATCCAAAGCAAACGACCTATCGTTTTTAATGGCATTGAGTAGTAGTTTTTTCAGCATAGTGGATATAGTATATCATGTTTGTATAGATATGTCAAGTATTTCTTTACACAAACTAACCCATAAGACACAAAGGTTATAGTATGAACCTTAAAATTCTTCGTATCGCCTTGACTTTATACGTAAGGTGGTATATAATCTTAGACATGACACAATTTCCCACTCACTACCACGATTTAGGATTTAAGACCCTACCTGTATCCTATGGGAAAAAAGCATCACCACCTCCAGGATGGACACACACCGACAGTCAAGAATTATGGGGGAATGTCCGTGGGCGTAGTAACGTTGCTATCCAAGCAGGGCCTAACAACGCCTTTCTTTTAGACCCAGATACCGAAGTAGGTAGTCGGGTAGTCGCTGAATACCTGAAAGAAAAAGGTATAGATGCCTGGAAAGTAATAACTTGGCGAGGCTATACCCACTATTGGGTGCGTACAATAGCTCCAAGCAATACACAATGGAACGGTAAACTCAGGGATGGTATGGGGGATTGGCGTCTTAAGAACGGCTATGGGCTAGTTGCCCCTTCGTTTGTTCGAATGGGGTCGTCTTCCGGGTTCTACCGGGAGCCGGTCACAAACCCAAACCACGTTCCCTTTGTTGAGTGGTCCGATCTCCTGCCACTTCTCCAACTCGCTAGATCGAATACTAATGACAAAGCCAGGGTTACGTCTCTACCTGTTCCGGTTGTTAGAAGAGCACTACCGGAATGGCTAAAGCATACTCTACAAGAAATAGAACCAACTGTAGGAACTCCAGGACCCACCCCCATTAGTGTTGGTTCCCGTCACTGGACTTCTCGCTCAGAAGCAGTCATGAGTATCGTAATGTCTGCTATCCTTAATGGCTACAGCTACCGGGAAGTAATGAAGTGGCTAGATGGATATAAGACATACAACTGGTGGACATCCACTACCGCTAAGGCAGTCGATTGGTTAACAAACGAAGCAGATAGACCAACTTTGTCCAGGCTCTATAACTCTGAGTTCGATGTTTCCATGAAGGATCAAGATGTTCTTAGGGCAATGTTGTCGATCCTATGGTACGTGGGCACTCTCGAAGGCGGCGTCTCTAATCGAGATATCCAGATGTTGGTGTCTCGTGGCAGACACTCAGTATCCGCATCTGTCTCAAGGCTGATGAAAGCGGATATTATTTCCTTGGTAAAACCATCCGAGGGTAAGATAGCATCTATTTACCGAGTAAACCCGGAGAAAGCTACCGGCGAAAGAGAGCACCACGTATTGGATGGATTGCACCAAGAAGCCTTCAGACACGGTGGTATCTCTCCTTCCCAAAGAAAAGTAGTAGCAGTGCTACAAAGCACAAGCATGTCGGTTAAGGACATCAGCAAAACTACTGGAATTAGTACGTCGGGAGTGTATTATGCCGTCAAAAGATTACGGTCTTTTGGGATCGTTACATCCGAAAACGGACTTATAGGTTTATGTCCGGTTACAAAGCAACAGGTTCACTCAACCCTAGATGTACAGGATAAATACCTAGTACGCAAGCATAGGATCGCTGAAGAAAGAAGAGCTTATAACAGAGGGTAGGCTTGCAACATATTTTGCTGGATGGTATAATATGACAAATTATATCCAAATAGGTAAAATATGAACCCATCCAGTGACGACCTACTTGCCGCTACGAATATACTACTAAAGATGCCCGTGGAAACACGGGCTGTTTTTGCTTTAATTACTGAGGGGTACAGCCAAGTAGAGATTGCTTATCTAATGGGCGTCCGCAAGAATAGGATCAGCCAACTGAAGTTAAGAGCAAGAAGAGTGATAGTGGAGAAAATACAAGATGAGCAGACCACATAAATGTATGGCGGGATGCGGAAGGCGTATTACATGGCGCTTTGCAATTTGTAGCTCATGTGAGGAAATCTACGGCAACCGGGCCACTGACTGGCCTGATTGGTTACGAGAGCGTTGGAACATGACCCAAAGGGATCGCCGCAGAGAAAAGAAGATCATAAAATACGAGACCGAAGCAGGTCTAAATGACGAGGTTTTTGATGCAAAGTAAACAACTTTCGGTACCTAAAGAAATAAATTGGTCAGAGCTTACCGACCATGTAGCTGATCTAGTAGACCTACACGGGTTGTCTCCGAAAGCCTTAGAAGCCTTACCTTATTTGATGGCGGGTTTACCCCAAACAGAGGTGGCTAAAGCGATTGGTGTTACCCGTCCAACCGTATCCAATTGGATCAGGAAGTACCCTGCCATGCAAGTAGCCGTTGAAAAAGGTAAGGAAATGGCTGCGGAGTATCGCTTGTCTATGCTAGAAGGACAATTCATTAAAGCAGTCGAGGTGTCATCTAAGTTACTAGGTATAGATTTCACTTCTCGCTTGGACGCTGATGGGGACGTAATAGAAGATGAAGTCATCAACGCCAAACTAGCTACTGCCCTAGGTCAACACGCTAGGTTTATCATTGGTCTTTTTGTATCCCCAAAGAAAGATATTACCGTTACTCACGAAGCTGGAGATTCCTTGTTCGCCGCTCAAAAAGAAGCACTTGACTACATGACCCAACAAATTCAGGAGCTTGACGATGAAGATGGTCCACTAGACGTTGCCTATCGTATTGTGGACTCTAACGTACACAACGAAGGACCAATGGTGCGCAGTGATGGCGAACCAAACTTCGGTAAACTAGGGGAGCTAAATACAGACCCGGAACTAGGAACACAGTGCCATGATTGTGGGCAGTGGTTCCAGTCTTTGTCGTCACATATTAGGAAGTCGCTAAATCTAACTCTATCTGAGTATGAATTGATGTATGGACTAGAGCCGGGAAGCGTTTCAAAAACATCCCCATAGAGGTATAGATGGACTTAAACGAAAAACTATCAGCCGTAACTTTACGGGACATCTTATCGTTTGGCATCGCCAACATCCCCCTTGGTGATGATAAACTGTGGTCCGTCAATAGCCGTAAGTGGATGGTCGATCTGTACAAGGTAGTAAATCCTTACTGGATTGAAAAGAAACCCATAGGCCAACCTAAGACATTTGTTTGTACCAAGTCTACCCAGGCGGGTGTCACCACAATGGCTTTGGTACGCCTGTTACACTTCATGACCCACTGGACAGGCAAAATCATGTATATGATGCCTCGCCAAAAAGACGTACTCGACCTTGTGGGTACCCGTCTGGACCCCATGCTGGACGCTTCTCCCATGCTGTCTAAGTTACGGGGCACCCCAGACAATATGCAGACTAAAAAAATCGGTAACAGTTTCGTGTACTTCCAGGAAGGTACAATGGAACCACGTTCTATCCCGATTGATTTATTGTTTGTTGACGAAGTTGATCTAACAGACCCGGCCAATATTGGTACAGCAACCAACCGTCTTGACGCATCATCCTGGGCACTTCGCTATTATCTGTCCACGCCAACCATTAACAACTACGGTATCCATAAAATGTGGTTGGCATCTGACATGCGTAAGTGGCTCGTGAAATGCCCCAAGTGTGGGGCAGAACAAGAAATAAAATGGGACGAAAACCTAGTTGTAAAAGGCGATCCAGCAGACCCAGACGATGTCTACTACACGTGTTCTAGGTGCAGGGACTCACGTCTAACTATCCCGCATATACAAACCGGCAGGTGGGTACCTATGAAGCCGGATAGGTCAGACACTACCGTTGGGTTCCATGTGCACCAGATGCTAACCACACCGGCAGATATCTTATATGCACAGTATCGTGATCCATTAGAAAGCGAAGTTGAGTTTCACAGAAAAAGACTTGGAATGCCTTTTGAGATTGGTGGGGGTTCTCTTGACTCTGATGAAATTAAAGCCGCATGTTGGCTTGACGCACCTTATGATGTCGAACTAAGGCACGATGGTATCAGTCGATACTTTTGTGGGATTGACCAAGGTAACCAGCTTCAGTGTGTGATTGCAAAACTAGAGCCCGGAAGCGAAATACCAAAGATCGTCCGAGTAGAACTAATCGAACAGGAGAAAGGGTTTAGTAGGGTCGCTCAGTTAATGCGGTTCTTTAGGATACAAAAATGTGTTTTGGATGCTAACCCTAACCGGCACTCTTCCGTAGCAATCGCCGCCGATTTTCCAGGCAGAATCTATGTTTCCTACTACAACGAATCTGTGGTGTGGTACACTACTAAAAAGAAATATATCGGGGATAAGCCATACTTCCAAGCATACATTGACAGGACTATGGGATTTGATGATTTGATCCAGAAAATCCGTAACGGACAATGGGGTATCTACGGTGATCTGGGTAGTCTACCGCAAGACGTATACACTCTATTAGACCAAACAACGGCACTAAAGCGAGACACAGAAGAACGAGTACGTGGCGGTATCAAAATAGAAGTACCTGTGTATCGCTCTACCAGAGCAGACCACCTTGGTCACGCTTGGAGCTACCTAAATGTAGCCGTTAACATGGGTAGGTTGGCGTCTGGTAGGATCGCTATCGTGTCCGAGAAAAACAGAGAAGATGAAACAGAAGACTTCGAAAACTCTTTAAGAGAAGGCATAACAGACGAAGAGTACCGTGAGATAATGTATCACCTTGCAGAAGTTAGTCACGATGAGTTACAAGCATGGATAAACGGAGAGCAAAAGTCTGTCGTACTACAGATAAAACTCGGGTTCTTGCCCGAGTACCCGGAAGATAAGATTAAACAGGTAGTTACATTGTATTTGTTGACAAACAAAAACTAGTGTGGTATAATACTTTTGTGTTACCTCCTGGGCATGGGGCGTGTAGGCTTGCCACGCCAATGGTAGCCATGCTGTAACCAGCCAGAAGCAAGCCATTCAATAACTAGGAGAACATAAAACTATGAGCGAATCACATTTGTGGGACTTTAATTGTTATTACGGAAGGAGTGGGACGGTTAGCGGGATGTTTATCGCCGCCCAAAAAGAAGTAGACGACATTATAGGTAAGACCGTATACTTTGGTGAAATCCTCGGGAAGCACTCAGAAGTATATTTCCGCATTGAAAAGAGACACCTTACTAAAGTCGATGTTAGCCAGGAGTGCGTATCGGAGTTGTTTAACGCCTACGGTAGCAATACCTTGAGCGGATACAACCCTTTGGATTATTACGATGACGAAGATGAAGAGTAATAAACACCAAGACATCATGAAGAAGCTCAGGTCAGCAGGATGGGTACGCAACCCAGACGGTACTTGGTCAGAACCTAGCAGGCCCGAAGTACGTATGCCTATTATGACGGCGTATTATACAATGCTACGTGGTTCATCCCGTTTTACCCTGGAGAAATAATGTACCTAGAACGTCAGATTGGTGGCATAGACTACATTGAGCTACACTGTGATGGCAAGTACTGCACAAACTGGCAAAGAGTAACCGCTGACGAAAGCGGTCAACAACGTCTTTTGTTTGCTGGTTGGATTGTAGACAACGGTAAACACTTTTGTCCGTACTGTAGAAAAGACAGACAAACACAGAACGTAAAATAGTATCAAACGATACTTAGGAGGGAAAATGGCTAGACTTACTGTAGTATTTGTATGGAATGGAGAGACCGGGGAATACACCTTTCCAGATTCTTTTACCGTACCAGAAATAGAGAAGAAAATAGAAAAATGCTCCAAGGCAAAGATCATACGTATACCGTCATGTCTGGGAGAGGTAGCATGCGGCCATTGTCGATCTGTATACCTTGTTCCTTATAGTAATATTATTAGATTTGTGGTTGATCTTGAAGAAAACGAATCTTGCCCGGACCCTAACTGCCATAAGTCCTAGGCATTGACACAGCAGTAGAACTACGGTATAATGATCTCTATGGAAAAGAAGAGATTATCCCCCATTTCTGCTTTGGCCTTATGCGGCCTTATTGCTGTGGTAGCTATCGTTGTTCTCTCAACCGTAGGTACTCACCCACTATTTATTATACTACTCCTGATGGTTTTGATGTGGATCGTTGGTAGGGTATAAGACATAACTCCCCTGATTGTAGAAAATTGACCCTTGACAAAGTCTTTATTGTCTGCTAAAATTGTTTTCATCAACACAGTATATTAGCGGGTAGGTCTATGGTGACCAAGCGGACTCCAAACCCGACTGTAGGCAGGTTCGATCCCTGCACCCGCTGCCATGTACATCCCTTTTCCTCTCAGGGTCACGAGAGTACCGTGCTTTCAGGTCAAACGGAAGCGGGAGTGTAGGCTCGAAACCCCTACACATTCTTGCCGGAGAAGCTGAAATGGTTCAGCACTGGTCTGATATACCAGCGGGTGAGAGTTCGAGTCTCTCCTCCGGTACTAGCTGACCCACCACGTGTGGGCACAGTAACCTACAACTGATGCGCAGGGCAACGAAGTGACCTTGCAGGGAGTAACGCCCCTTATACCGTCTGTGAAAGCGTTTGAAGCGGACGGGTGCTGCGGTAAAAATCCGACATGAGTTGTAGAGCGTACCATATGGGAGCCAATGGTTGGGGCTTGTCCAGCCATCCCCGGCACCGGGAGAGCAGTGCCGCCGAGATTGAAACGAGCGCTAGTTTCTGTTTTGTAGACCCTAGTAAGCAGTTATGATCTCCCCGTAAAAGGTCAGCGGGAAACTTCACCGTCCTGGGCGTTAATGCTACAGCGGATACCAGACGAACGTCCTACTGGACTATGGTAGTCTTGGTCAGTCGGTCAGGTAAAGCTAACCTGATAAAGCCGCACGGTGATTATAAGTACATGAAAGCGTTCCGGCTAATGCAACCCACGTCGAGTAGTGTACGCCGTCACAGCTTATACGAATGTGGTCCTACAACGGTAAATATTATCCCTTTCTATAACTGTGACATTCCGCCTGGATGGTGTAACGGACTAGCACGCAGTCCTGCGAAGACTGAGATAAAGGTTCGAGTCCTTTTCCGGGCACTAGTATGTAAGCCTCGCTATAGTCAACTGGTAGACGGTCTCCCTTACATGGAGAAGGCTCTAGGTTCGAGTCCTAGGCGGGGCACTATCTACACCATACGCTCGATGGTACTACCCGGTTAAATGGGTTGAAGAAACCAAACGGTGGTGCGGAGTTAAACCGATAAAAATAAGGGGCCATCGTCTACGTTGGTTAGGACAGGAGACTTTCACTCTCCAGAACGGGGATCGTCACCCCGTGGCCTCACAGTTTCCCCCTTGACAAACAACTGTATATAAGGTAAAATAGGGCTAATGAAAAACACGTCTGCTAAGAAAGCAAAACAGACTGTCGTTATTGGTCTGGACTGGTGGTGCCCAAAGTGTGGCAAGAAAAATAGTCTGTTTAACCCCGTGTGCGCACATTGTGGTAGAGAAAGCAAACTGGCGGCTAGGATTTTCTCTGACTATATTGTGCGTTAGGCGGCAAATGGAAAGGCTGCTTCCATGAAGATATTATTTTTATTTACGGCATTGCTGATGGTGTACTTGTTAACTATCCCAAAGTCTTTACCAAAAGAAGGCGATAGAGAAAGAGCAAAGGCAATGTTACTTGTACTGTTTGGGGCCGTAATAGGGTACTTTTTATCTTAGTAAGTCTCGTGTTAAACGTTATTTAAGGGATCGTAGTCTAATTGGACCAGGACGCCACGTTCTCAGCGTGGAAGATAGGGGTTCGAGTCCCCTCGATCTCACAGAAAGGTAACACTATGTCAGCACCTTTGGAAGAAGAAGGAAAACAGATAGTTAGAGAAATAGGACTAATGGGGATCATTATTTGCCTGAAGTTCATACTCACTGTTGCGCTGATCTGTGCTGGCCTCAATCTATTTATTTAACCTGCCCTGGTAGTGTAATGGATAGCACACAATGCTCCTAACGTTGTAGGTCTAGGTTCGAGTCCTAGCCAGGGTACTAATTAGTTTAATTTGGAGTTGAAATGTATTTACTTACCGAAAGACTTCTCAGCAATAATAACGCAGAACTAAAGATACACTATAGGAAGCCGTACTTTTTCATCCGTGTACAAATAGACGGGATTACTCGCTATCAGATACAGACAAGTACTCTGGCGCTTGCTTTTGAGTTTCTTGAAGAAGAAATCCAAAACAACCCGGCTATGTGGACTGAGTGTATCTAGGTCTTAGATTAGGTATCCCAGATAAGCGCCAACTGGTATAGTACTTAGGAGTGCTGTACCCTTTGTACGGTAAGTACTGTAGCGCAATCCACCCGTTTTGTATCTTACCCCATACGCCTGTGGGACACGGATAATACCGTGTTACGGTTACGGATGTCCACGGCTTGATGTACTCAATAACCGTGCTGTCGTATACGCTTGGGACATCCCTTACAGCAAGCGAAGCGTTAGTAATAACTGTTTTTGGTAGACGGGGGAAGAACTCTACCCGCATCGAACAATATTTGTCCTTGAAAGGTATCCACGCTGGTCCTGGTGCTATAACGGGGAAGTAGACTTCCTGAGCGGTTCCAATCTTTGATCCAGATGAAATATTAACGTAGTACCCGTTTTTGTGTCCTGCCATGAAGTGCAGGATACGGGTTCCAGCAGTCGTATGGTTCACGTCTTGTACGGACGGAGGGGGGTCAGTAATATCAAAAGCGTCTATCCTAATTCCAGTGGATGTCCTTTCGAGAACCTTAACCACAGTACCGGACGATACAATAAATTCCGGCTTAGGCATTTCATCTTCTGACATATACTCGATCTGCCACGGATCAATTTGTTGGTTAGGATCACCAGCCGCATTGATCCATCCCGCTTCCACCTTAAATACTACATTGACGGCATCAGGTTTACCGTTAGGGTCTAGCGGTCCGTGACTGTTTAAATCCCGTACAAACAACATCCAGTCCTTAGACAAACGCTGTCTAGGCCACTGAGACGCATCCCGCCCGTCTTTTCTGCGTAAAGGGACAACTAGCGGATAAGTGTCTGCCTGTTTATTTCCGCCCCAGAAGTCAGGCAGAGCGCTCCTAAACACTGGACTATCCTCCCTAATGATAGCTAAGGTGTCATCTTCGCTTAGGTTCGATGATAGGTACGGTAGGTTAGTTACTTTTTTTTTAACAACCACTTAGCGGTCCACCCGGCGTAGACCCCATACTTTGCGGGTACCCACACACCTCGGCCTTTGCTGTCCGGTATTGCGGTGGATGGGTCCACAAGGATATTTGCCGAATAAGGCATACCGATCACAACGTCCCCTGTTTCTGGGGTTTCCCGTAAGCGAAGGTTGGGGTTCGCCATAACAATGTACTCTTCTGTGTACTTGTCGCCTGGGGGACTACCACCTTCGTGGCTATGGTTTTCGAAATCTTCTCTGAGGACTGCAAGAGTGGCGTCTAATTCATCGCAGCGCTGTTTTAGTTCTAAGTATTCTTGACTACTCATATCACCTTCTCCATCGGTTGTTATCCAGGCAGAATAATCTTCCATTGTGCCGTTGAAATCGTTTGTGTCAATACTTGCTGAAGCGGCACCATATGTCTTACCGCAGCCGCCGCAAACTGTACAATTATCACATGTTTGCCAGAGTATCCAGGTCTCCCCGGCGTAGTACCACTCTAAAGGAATACTAGGAGCAGGCGGGTTACCGTAGTGCGCAATCCATAGATCACGCTCCGCAATCTCTGGCATCCAGGCAACGTTGTCAGACCACCCATAGTAGGATGTGTAAATACCAATACGTACTCCAGGACACAGTCTATCCATTTCATCAAGAAATTCCCGTATCCAAGTGCGCCCCTGTACTTTTGTGTAACCCGAAAACCCATAATTCTCTACGTCTAGCCAATGACGGGTAATCTCTGTAGCTTTTCGGTATTCGTCTTCTGGTAGAGAGTTGATCTGATTGGCCCAGAATTGAGCAGACGCCTTAGCTGTACAGCGCATATCCGCAAAGTGGTAAGTACCAAAGAAAATGCTCCTTGCCAATAGCTCAGTAATGTAAAACATGTACCGAATGTCTTCCCAAACACCCTGACTGGCTTTTACAATAACGCCGATCCCATCAGACGTCTCGTATACATCAAAGTCAAACATCCTAGAACCATCATAAGCACACTGGTACTTACTGATATCAATCACTACCCTAGCGTATTGCGATGTAGTTCTTTTGATGACTTGTTGTATTTTGTTTTTAACCTTGACAAGTAAAGACATTTTTGGTATACTCCTTCTCAGACACTACAATTGTAGGTATATACCAAAGGACTGGTTACATGGAATGGAATGCTATCACAGAAGAAAACAAACCAAGACTATATCTTGCTTTGTGCGTCAGCTTTAACTACGAAAGTGAACCGGTTCTTGTAACACACAAGGATTGGTCATCTTCTCAAAAACACTGTAGGTTTGCGAGGTTGTTTGCAAAAGATAAGAACGCTCCCCTCTCTGAAATGTGGTGGGCTACGGATCGTCACGGAGAAAAACTTGATCCTACCCACTGGATGCCCCAACCTGAGCCGTTAGTCCCAGGAGTTAAACCTACGCTATACTAATTGCCGATGTGGTCGAGTGGTTAAGACGCCTTCTTGGTAAGAAGGAAATCAGGAGTTCGACTCTCCTCTTCGGCTCAAAGGTCAAGCCAGAGGTAACGAGTGGTATATGCTTCAGTGCTAGTCTGGACGCCAGCTTTATCGCAGAACCACTGACCAAAGTAAGCCCGTCAGCCAACGGATAGGCGGCTTGTCTTCGAAACAAGTAAAATCAAGGTTCGATCCCTTGGACGGGTACTAGAATTGCCCCTTGACAACACAAACATCTTGTAGTAAAATACTTCTACAAGGTTAGTTACATGACCGGGTTTTGCTCTGATGGCTCATTTGGTAGAGCACACAAAAATATAGCAGGTTCGGCTCCTGCCAGGGCAACAGTTAGGTAGGTTGGTTGACACTGGATAGTAAATGCCAGAAAGTTAACAAGCGCTAAAGACCTACGTGGGCCTACACGAGTGTGGGTAGCCACAGTCACCTAAAGCGCCTATAATGGTGACGTTGAACCTTAAAACAACTGCCGAACAACGAGGCGTTGACGTGCTTGACACGTAGCCACGCCTACATCAGTTCCTCCCTGATGAGACCCGTGAGGTCGTGGAAAACCACGCCCCCATAGCTTAGTGGTAGAGCGACTATGGAGTCCTGCATGATAAGATATGGACAAGGTACCACCGGAGGTAGTCATGCAGCCATAGTAGGCGGGGGTTTGAATCCCCCTGGGGGCAGCCACGGGTGTAGGCAGTAAAGTTACAAACTAGTCTTGTAGCTCAGTTGGTTAGAGCGTTGCGTTGACATCGCAAAGGCCGTTGGTTCGAGTCCAATCAAGACTACTGCGGAGTAGAGTAGTGGCCTAGCTCACTGGTCTCATAAGCCAGTACGTTTGATAAACGTCAGGGGTTCAAATCCCCTCTCCGCCTTATGCCGATGTAGCATAGTCTGGCCTAATGCGCCATGCTCATAACATGGAGATCATTGGTTCAAATCCAATCATCGGTACACACCCTTGGTGAGGTCCCCGCTTTGTGGGGTGGGCCGGGGCCAATACCTAAATAACACCCCACACACAACCTACCATAAAGGAGAAGCACCATGAAGTTTTACAAGCATATTACCCAGATTGACCCTGAAGTACAGGCCCGTTGGGATAAGTTTTCCCGCACACGGAATCCTGCGGACCGTCCTTCCGGCCCTAAAGGACCTACCCCGAAGCTGGTAATCTCGAATGTTAAAAGCGGTTCTTCTGGCCCGTGGCAACCGTCCAAGAAGACTACCTAGAATACGCCGCCATAGCTCAATGGATAGAGCAGTGGTCTTCTAAACCAAAGGTTGAAGGTTCAAGTCCTTCTGGCGGCGCTGATGATTGTAGTACGTTACTAACATACCAAAGGCTTGAGTTGGCAGGTCTCAGTCGATACAAATTAAACTGCCCCCCACGAAGACCGTGAAGTTATGATAGATATCTCGTAGTTTCACGTAGTGGGGTTACTACGCCGCTGAAGCATAGATGGCGATGCGCCGGTCTTGTAAACCGGGGAGTGGAGTTCAAGTCTCCACAGCGGCTCTTGACAGAGTACTCCTTTCGTGATATACTTGTTTTTGGTGCAAAATACGAAAGGAGATCGACATGCCATTGCTTTTACTTATCTTGTTTGTGCTTGCAATGTTTGGTTTGTCCTATTGTTCTGGTCAATCATTTTAGTGAAATATGGGCGGTACGTATTGGCGAGTGGTACGTCCGGCTTGCACCCGGAAAGACAGGGTTTGACTCCCTGACCGTCCACATGACTGCTCTAGTCTAGTCAGCTAGGGCCGAAGGTACGGATAGTAGTAGACCATAAACAGAAGTCCCGTACTGATCCAGCAGAACTGGACGGTATACTGAGAGGTATACATTCATGTGTCTGTAGCTCAATGGTAGAGCAATGGTCTCTTAAACCAAAGGTTGGTGGTTCGATCCCACTCAGGCACACAAACCTTACTCTCGTGGTGTAGCGGCCTAACATACTGCCCTGTCAAGGCAGAGATCGCCGGTTCGAATCCGGTCGGGAGTGCTAAAGCCCGCAGAAATGTGGGCTTGTTTTTTATCTACATACGTGGTATAATGTACTCACTATGGAATCTGTACTATCTAAAAACCTACGGTATTGGTTTGGTAAGCGCTGTAATTATCAGGCGTCTTCAGCGGAAGTCTCTGCGCTTACGGCTGCGCATCTGGCTTTGATGACTGAGCACCCAATTTCATCTGGCAAACTTATACACGCTAGAACCGGAACCCACGTAGCGAAAAGGTGGAACCGCATAGTGGTAGGTGCGCACGGTCCATATGTTGAGTTTACTCACTACCAGGATTTCTTCAGCAAACTAATAATCCCTGAGGACCAACTCTGGAGAGCAGAAGATAAACGGTACAAAGATAGAGTTAAGTACGTGCATTACGAGCTTTCAACCGTTCCTGGTATGAAAGTATACTTTCAAAGGAAGCCAGTAGTTTACGCTGATTACCGACCGGACGGGTTCTACATAGACTTGTACGAACTAGTAAATGAATAACCAAATCTACACTGACCCCGCTACAGGCGGGGTTTTTATTTGACATCCCTTCAAAAATATGATATACTTCTAGTATTATGTTAGGTGGTCTAGGACTTCCAGTTGAAAAAAGAGACAATAAAACCGTCAGCTTTGACGATTATATTGTTACCACCACCGGTCGAAATCTCCTTCTAGTAGTAGAAAGTAATTATTGTACGATGACTACTATGGATGTGACCGGAAAATTTCGTACCTTTGACCGCAGAACCGTAGACTGGAACACAAAGCTGCACGGCAATCGGCCATCGCAGACGCATTTTAACAGGATGATTTTAGCTAACCTGTATGGCTACCAATGTTTGGCATGTGGGGTAGACGACGAACACCTTACCGTGGATCACGTTGTTCCCCGAGCAGAAAACGGCTGGAGTAGTTTATCAAACCTACAGTTGCTATGCAAAACTTGTAACGTTGCCAAAGCGGATACCTGGATCGACTACCGGTTTTTAACACCAAGCGAGTTGTTTTGGTTATGGGCTGAAGAGTACCGCAACAGAATAGAAGGATTGTAGAAAACACTATGACACTATCGCAACACTCCCCCTTTGGTTTTTCATATGGGCTCAATCAGAGTCTAGTTTGTGTTGGGTAGCGTCTGGGTCTTATTAGTTCTCCGTTTCCTGGGCTACCCCACAAAGGTAGCCCTTTTTTGTTGTCTTATTTTACAGTAATTAACCCATAAGACACAAGGTTTATATATAGTAGGCCTTTCGGCCTACAACTGAGACCAGAATTGGCCCTTGACAACTAAAGTAGTCTGTAGTAGAATAGGTTTACATCGGAACATTAATAACTGAATAGCAACACAACTATAAAATAACGTGTCGCCTTACCCCTAGGCGGCACACACTTGGACAGGCTGTCATGGGCGAGACAACCCGGCTGTAACCCGGCGCTTAACGGCTTGTAGGTTCGACTCCTATCCTGTCCACTAAGGGGATGTATTGGACTCGATTGGCGTGAGTATGCTAAAGGTTCGTGCACATCTAATTAAACGCAAAAGAACAAACTCTTGCTGATGCTCTGTTCGGCGGCATCCCGTCTTTAGCCGAGCAACTGTTTTCTGCGCCCGTAGCAGTAGCGGCCTAGTAGTTACTCTTGGTGGGTTCACCCTAGCCTAGTCATCCCCAGGTGGACAAGCTCTACTCCGTGAGTGACGGAGAACGCACGTAAAAGCCTGACCCGAAAATGACCAAGACGCCGGTTCGACCCCGGCCATCTCCACATGTCTCACTTGTGTGTTCTGAGACAGTCAACTAAATAGAATACATTGATACCGGGACTCCGGGTTTGCCGGACAAGCAGGTAGCGCCTGACGTGTGGGTTCGACCCCCACAGACCCGACCAGCCAGCGTGAAGGGAATTGGCATACCTCGCATACTTAGAATATGTGGCTTACTGGTTCGAATCCAGTCGTTGGCACACAGTCTTTTTCCCAAGACTTGAAGTAGGGCCTCTAATGACGTAACTAGTGGCGATGGGAAACTTGCCGAGAGTACCGGAAGCTGCGTCGCCTGGAGTTGTGCTAGTAACGGTAACTAATCCCCTTGAAGCGGGGAAATTCTCAGTTCGAATCTGAGCGACTCCACATCCGCTTATACCAGAGGTAGCGGAATATAAACGATCTGGTAACTGCCCAAACCGTATGTCGGAAGGGCACTATAGGGAAGAAGAGTTGACGGTAACTCGCTTGCTTTGGGAGCAAGAAGATGTGGGTTCGACCCCCACCTTCCCTACTAAGGCTTAGGATGATAAAGTAATCGCCATCCGAGCAGGCTCAATTGTGCGGTTAGCACCAGATGTTTGGTAGGCCATTAGTTGAACGTAGTCTCCGGCATCCAAAAATATCTCCCAACTAAAACACTGACCGAGGTCATCGGCTCCTGGGGACGGTACTGACGATGTGCAAAACCATCCACTACCGTTTCTACGCAAGTCAAGTATTCTGCGCCCACTGCTATTGCCATCCCAGATACAGTTCACGTGGAATGTATACCACCCACTAGTAATGGCTGTCACCTTACCCGGTGCCGAGATATCAAACAGCCCTAGTTCGTCTCTTACAATATTATCGAACAGTACTATAGTACTGAGATCGTCCGCTACTACCATGGTCCCTGTAATTAGGGTTCCTTTTTTGCCAGAGTTTTGACCGATAGCGCCAAGCAGGTGTTGGTAGGTTGCTAGTTTTGATGTCCGTATTATGGTAGGGTGTGCTACGACCCAAGGAGAAGTAATTTCCACCGGAGTAGACCACGTTCCGCCACCGTTCTCATCCCACCCATCTGTGTTTTCAGAGTAGTACACGGCCACAGTATCAAACCCATCATGCTCATTCATGTAGATGCGCCAAGTGTCGTCATCTATTTGCACCAAACAAGGTGCT
>Ga0272443_10000832_pt1 | contig 51307 bp, 45 predicted proteins | sample SSMAcet12_FD_193581 | JGI IMG/M metagenome (GOLD analysis project Ga0272443, IMG submission 193581) | Marine sediment archaeal communities from Little Sippewissett salt marsh, Falmouth, MA, United States - SSM-Acet-12 | ecosystem: Environmental > Aquatic > Marine > Wetlands > Sediment ...
TTAAAAGAAATATCATCCAAGCAATTCCTCTTTGAAATTAGTTGTGTGGTCACATATGTATTCTATTTTCAATAATTCACTCAATTCATATATACTATTTGTGAGATACCCCTGAAAAATTTTACTCGAAGTCTTCAGCACTTTTCATAATTAAATTATATTGCAGAAATAGATTGACTACTTTCTTCGAATCAGAATGTCAGCAGTTGCCCCGCCTTCAGATGGACCCGGATTGCCCGCCGGCCTTTTGCGAGCAGCGCATCCAGGTCTCCCTGCGCCTGGGCACGCGCCAGGATGCTGAAGGTGTATGCCTGCCCTGGGATATCCAGGTCTTCCTCATCCTCCTGTGTAACCTGCAGGAACAGGCCGTTATTCGCCCCACCCTTATGGAGCTGACCGGTTGAATGCAGGAAGCGCGGACCAAAACCGAGGGTGGTTGCGACGCCGGTTTCTTCCAGAATATGCACCCGTAAATCGGTCAATTGAGCCAGCGTCTCAGCATTGCGCGGCATATAAGCATTGATCGCCACGAAATCATCCTCGTCTGAAAGGGCAATGAATTTTTCAACGACTTCCTGCAGGGATTTACACGCATCAAGGCCTTCAAAATCCGCACCATAAACCTTGTTCCCTTCCCGCTCCCAGACCGCATCCGCTTCAACAAGCTCACCCTGGGCCAGGAATGATACGAGTTTCTTTTTAGTGAGGTCTTTACTGTCCTGGACATTCGGCTGGTTAAAGGCGTTCACGCCCAGGATGCTGCATGCCACAGCCACAGCGAACTCCCAGCGGTAGAACTCTGCTCCCAAGGCGTAGACGTCCGGGATGTCGAGGGTCAGAACGGGCTGCTCTGCTTTTCGCAGTGCCTGAACAAAATCATCTCGCTGGCCGTCACGCCGCAAGTATGCAAAGATCCGGTCCTCGCCATACGAATCCGGACCCATCAACGGCTCCTCATCTATGGGAACAATACCCTTGCCCTCCTTGCCGCTGCTCTCCGCAATTAACTGCTCCAGCCAGGCACCGAGGGGTTGTAAAGCATCATCCGCGACAAGGGTTAGTTTATCCCTGCCATTCAAGGCCGCAAGTCCCAGGATGATCCCCAGGACTGCACCCGGGTTGGCTTCCAGCTCGCGCTCTGTCGAACACGCTTCCGCCATATATTCCGCTTCCCAGAGGAAGTGGAACAGGTCCACGCCCATCAGCGCAGCCGGAACAAGGCCAAAATGGGTCAACGCAGAGTAACGTCCCCCGACGTTGGGATTTGCCGTGAAAACGGCGCGGAAACCCAGGTCATGCCCCATCTGGGCTAGCTTGCTGCCGGGGTCTGTGATGGCGATGAAGTGATCCCCGCGGGATTCACCAACCACCTCTCCAGCCTGCTCCCAGAAATACTTGAAGAAGGACATCGTTTCGGATGTACCACCGGACTTGCTTGCAACAATAAAAAGCGTCTTTGGATAATCCACCCACGCATCCGCGTCCATTATTTGCTCTGGGATTGTTGAGTCCAGGATGGTCAAATCCAAGCCGCCAAGTTGACCGCCCAGGATCAGGCTCATCGTTTCAGGCGCAAGGGAGGAACCACCCATCCCCAATAAGAGCACCTTTTCATAGCCCTCTGTAAAACATTGATCGGCAAATGCCTCAAGATCACTCGCGAAGAACTGGCTTTCTGCTGGCAACACCAGCCACCCCAGGCGTTTCTGTACTTCAGATTTACCCGCCGGATCATTGGTCCAGATCGTGGGATCAAAACGATGCATCCGTGGAATGACTTCTCCCGAACGATAATTCTTAATTTCAGATTCTACAGGAACAGCCAGGTCGCCCAGGTCTTTTAGATGTTCCTGACGGATTGTCTCAATTGCCTCCAGGAGGTCATGGAAAGCATCTGAGAATTTCTTTACGCCTTCTTCTTCCAATTCTTGCGTGACCGCATCTATTGAAATTCCCAATTCCTCAAGCTTGCGGAAATCCTCTTCCGCAGCTTCCAGGTCATCATGGATCGTCATTTCAGGGTCGCCGTGGTCAAGGAAAGCTGCCAGGGTCGCCGGAGGGATGGTATTGACCGTATTATCTGCGACCAAAGATTCAACATATTTGATATCGCTGTAAGCGGGATTCTTCGTGCTGGTGGAAGCCCACAACGGACGTTGAGGCTGCGCGCCAATCTCTTTCAATGCCTTGAAGCGGTCGGAACCGAAGAACGTTTCATACTGCTGGTAAGCCAGGCGCGTATTGCTGACTGCGATCCTCCCCATGAGAGACTGCGCAAGTTCAACGCCACTGCCGCCCTGGTCTATGATGGTTTGAAGCCTGTCATCCACTTTCGTATCAAGTCTTGAAACGAAGAATGACGCCACCGATGCGATCTCATAGATATCCAGGCCTTCAGCAACTCGCTGTTCAAGCCCCGCCAGGTAGGCCTCCATCACCTGCGCATAGCGCTCCCGTGAGAAGATCAAGGTCACATTCACATTGATGCCTGCCGCAATGACTTCTGTGATCGCCGGCAAACCTGCTTCCGTAGCCGGTATCTTGACCATCAGGTTCGGGCGGTTAACTTTCTGCCACAATAAAACCGCTTCATCCACCGTGCCTGTTGTATCATATGCCAGGTTAGGGTTGACTTCCAGGCTTACGAATCCATCCCTACCCCCAGAAGCTGCATAATATGGGAAGAAAAGATCTGCGACATCCTGAATATCTTTGATAGCGAGCCGGTAAAAGATCGCTTGTGATTCCAGACCGGCCCAGGACATGGTTTGTATATCCGCTGCATAATCGCTGCTGTCCGCGACGGCCTTCCTGAAAATGCTGGGGTTGGATGTGACCCCATAGATCTCTCGCCGTTCAATATAATCCATCAGAGTCCCATCTTCAATCAGGGCGCGCCGGATATTGTCATACCAGATCGATTGACCGAGTAACTGCAACTTCAATACGGGATTCATGGTAATCCTTTCATCTCATTCTCTTCTATCATCCTGATCTTTCCTACGCGCCTTAAATGGCGCGGGGCATCAGAGGGAACTGCTTCCAAAAAAGAAAGAACGATCTGTTTTGCCAATTCCGGACCGATGACCCTTGCCCCCAGGCACAGCATGTTCATACGGTCGTGTTCTACACCCTGGGCAGCAGAATAGACATCATGACACAAACAAGCATAGACACCTCTGATTTTATTCCCCGCGATACAGGCACCCACACCGGAGCCGCAGACCACAATGGCGCGATCAGCTTCACCGGAAGCAACCAACTTTCCAGCCTTCGCAGCGAAGTCGGGATAATCTACACTTTCAGTAGAATCCGTCCCCAAATCCACAACAGCATGGGCCAGTGACCGAACGGTCTCGATCACTGTGCCCTTCAGTGGGAAACCCGCATGATCTGCAGCAACAGCTATTTTCACAGCAATCCTTTATCCAATTGAAACAAACAGCAATCAGAATAAATTCACATGATCACTTCAAGACCTTAAGGGCTTCTTTAACCACGTGCTCGACGCTGAAACCAAACGCTTTCATGACGGTATTACCAGGCGCAGAAGCACCAAACCGGTCAATGCCGATGATCTTCCCTTGATCACCGACCCAACGCTCCCAGCCAAACGAGGTACCTGCTTCAACTGCCAGCCGTGCTTTGATCGTGGGTGGGAGAACCTCATCCCGATACGTCTTATCCTGGCTGCCGAATAACTCCCAGCTTGGGAATGAGACCACGCGTACGTTCACCTTTTCCTCAACCAGCTTTTCTGCAGCTTTGAGGACAAGGGCCACTTCCGACCCTGAAGCCATCAGGATCAAATCTGGGTCTCCCTCGCCCATATCCCTGAGGACATAGGCTCCTTTTGCTAAATTCTCAGCACTGGAGAAAACCTCACGATTGATGGTTGGTAAGCCCTGACGAGAAAGGATCAGCGCCACCGGGCCATCACGTTCAATCGCAAAACGCCAGGCCTGCGCCGTCTCATTCGCATCCGATGGGCGGATGGTCACCAGGTTGGGGATGATCCGCAGGCTGTTGACATGCTCAACGGGTTGATGTGTGGGGCCGTCTTCGCCCACACCGATCGAGTCATGTGTGAGGACCCAAATACTGTGATATTTCGACAGTGCCGAGATGCGGATTGCCGGGCGCATGTAGTCTGAAAAGACCAGGAAGGTCGCGCCGTAAGGGATCAATCCGGCATGGACAGCCATGCCATTGACAATCGAACCCATCGCGTTCTCCCGGACGCCGAAATTCATATTACGTCCCTGCGGTGAATCTGCCTGGAAAGAAACTTCGCCATTGATCCAGGTTTTATTGGATGGCGCAAGGTCAGCCGAGCCCCCCATCAATTCTGGAAGCGTCTTTGCTATGGCGTTGATGACCTTGCCTGACGCTGCTCGGGTCGCCATTCCTTTTTCATCCGGTTCAAAGACCGGCAGGGAAGATTCCCAACCCTCAGGAAGGTCGCCCTTGATCCGGCGCAGGAATTCGGCTGCCAGTTCAGGATAGGCCTTTTGATATGCGGTGAATTTCTCCTGCCATACATTTACGAGGTCCTGCCCCTCCCCAACTTTGGTCAGAAAGTGTTCTTTTACATCCTCCGGGACATAGAATTTCGGTTCAACCGGCCAGCCGGCATTTTGCTTTGCCTGGGCGATCTCATCCCAGCCCGGAGGTGAACCGTGCGCCTTTGCAGTACCCTCGACAGTTGGCAGACCATCACCGATTTTCGTCCGGACAACGATCAGGGATGGCCTGGGGTCATTTCTGGCAGCTTCAGCTGCTTCAACCAGGGCATCGATATCACAAGGGGCATCCACATAACTGACATGCCAGTTATACGCCTCAAAACGCTTGGCGCGGTCTTCCGTGAAGGCTATATCCGTGGATCCGTCAATTGAAATGCGGTTATCATCATAGAAATAGACCAACTTACCGAGTTTGAGATGCCCTGCAAGAGAGGCCGCTTCGGAAGTGATGCCCTCCATCAGGTCGCCGTCTGTGACGATGGCATATGTATAATGATCGATAAGCGTATGACCCGGGCGGTTGAATTCAGCGGCAAGGTGGGCTTCCGCAATCGCCATGCCCACACCGTTGGTGAAACCCTGTCCCAAGGGACCTGTCGTTACTTCCACGCCTGGGGTCAACCCATATTCTGGGTGCCCGGGAGTGATGCTTTCCCACTGCCGGAAGGATTTCAACGCGTCCATCGGCATATCATATCCTGTCAGATGAAGCATCGTATAGAGCAGCATCGAACCGTGGCCGCCGGAGAGAATGAAACGATCTCGATCAAACCAATCCGGATTCTCGGGACTGAATTTCATGATCCTCATCCACAGGGCATAAGCAATCCCCGCATCTCCCATCGGCAGACCTGGGTGCCCGGAGTTGGCAGTTTGGACACCGTCTACGGAGACGAATTTGATAGTATTAATGGACTTCGTAATAATTGATTCCTGACTCATTAAGGATGATCCTTTCTATAATTAATCAAACTCATTTTACCATGAGTGGATTATTCCCTAACGAACAGAATAACCCAGAATTCATTTCCGATAATCATTTATAATGAGTAAACAAGGATCCTTAATGAGCTAAAGGGAAATCAGTCGCATCCGGAAACCACAGTAAAAATAAAATAAAAAAAAGTGAGGTGGACGATGGAGCTTCAAGGAAAGACAGCATTAATCACAGGAGGGGGGGTGCGCCTTGGACGCGCTTTTGCACTTGGACTGTCAAAGGAAGGTGTGAACCTTGCCCTGCATTACAACAACTCCAGAGACTCAGCAGAACGAACCGCGGATGAAGCCCGATCATTCGGCGTGGAAGCAATCACGGTAAAAGCGGATTTCAACGATCCGGATGCTGTGGAACAGGTTTTCCCGAAAACCCTGGCTGCTTTCAACTGCATTGATATTCTGATCAATAACGCCGGTATCTACTTGCCAGGGACGGGCGTGGAGACAGATCGAGAAACATGGGAAAAAGAATTCCGCATTAACCTGCAAACCCCGTTCATGCTTATCCAGGCATTTGCAAGGCAGCTGCCAGCAGACCGGCAGGGGCGGATTATTAATATCGCCGACGCCCAGGTGCTGCACAGCGAACCAGACCATTTCGCATATGTCCTGACCAAGACTGCCCTGGTGAAGATGACTCGATTATTTGCCCGTGAGCTGGCACCTCGCATCACCGTCAATGCGCTTGGGCCGGGCATTATGATGCCGCTTGCCAGCGCTAAAAGTCCTGATCTGGACGCCTATGCAGAAAAGTATGTCCCACTCAAACGCATTGGCAGCCCAGAAATTGCCGCTGAGAATGTACTTCACCTGATTAAAAGTGATTTCACCACAGGTGCATTCCTCAGGGTGGATGGCGGCCAGTATCTTTAAATGTTAAGTGGGATTGAGAAGAGAAATTGCTTTTCCAGAGACCGCATCTGATGCGGATGATGATAAGAATAGGATCACATCTGCAATTTGTTCGGGTGTGACCCAATTGCTGAAGTCCGCCTTCGGCTGCATTGTTCGCATCTCAGGTGTATCAATAACACCCGGCAGGACACAATTCGCCTGAATATTCTCAGAAGATAGCTCTGCAGCCATGCTCTCAGTTAGCCGCAGCAGAGCACCCTTGGCAGCAGCATAAGCGCCGTTTTTCGCCCCACCCTTCAGAGAGGCACCGGAACCGACCGAGACGACCTTCCCACCGCCCTTTTCGATCATCCTGGGGATAAAAGCATGCATTAGGTTCAAAAAGGTTAGTACATTCTTGCCGATCATGCGATCCCAGGTTGCCATCGTAAGCTCATGCACTCGCTCACCTGCTGTGAAGTCACCAATTGTATTCACCAACACATCTGGAATGCCAACCGCAGTATTGAGTTTTTCAGCCAGCGATTGCATCACATCCCGATCCGCAACATCTACATTATCAAAACAATGCAGGGTGCCTTGCAATTCAGTCGGGTCAATAATTGCCTTCAAACGCCCCTCGCGATGGTCCAGCCCGCACACAACAGCTTCCGAATTCAAAAAGGCTTTCACAACAGCTTTCCCAAGGTTCCCCGCAGCACCTGATACCACAACAATTTTTCCTGAAAATTCAATCATATCAATCCTTTCCTATCAGTCATTGATTGGAATAATCCAGGTTCTATCCATCCATTCCTGCCAGGTCTCTTGTGTAATCCCAGCTTGTCTTGCATCCGCCAGCGTTAAAAGAGTGTTATCCGCCAATAACATGGCTAATTCCTCAGCATCTGCGAACATACCTTGAAAATCATGATAAATGCGTTTCCCATCCAGGTAGCACCAAGGAGCCAGGAGAAAACGCTGATCCTGGGATCGCTCAGGATAACGGAAACGCAATGGTTCCCTTTTCTGGCAGCCGGTGATGATATCTGTGTATGTTCTTACCTGCTGGTCGAAATCCAAACTTTTTCTCAACGCACTCTGGACTGCTTCACCGTCACGACTGCCATTCTTGAGGATGTGTAACGCTTTTTCAACAGCATCACGAATGTCACCAAAATGGACTTTATCGATTAAATCATCCGGCATCAGGGTCCGATGAACGCCAACACGGGCGACAATGCTGGGAGTGCCGCACGCCAGGGATTCATAAGCAACATTCCCAAACGCTTCCACGATGTTTCCCAGGCAAAGTGTGACATCTCCCAGGCTGTAGAGTTCAGGCATACGCTCGTTCGGCAGCCAGGGGATAAATCTGAAATACTCCCTTACGCCCAGGTCATGCATCAGGTTCATCATCGCATCATAGAAATCCGACTCTCCAGCAGAGACCATCGAGTCAATCCATTCCGGGATCAACACTTTGAGTTTCGAAATTCCATGTTCGTGCACCAGCCTATCAACCACCATGATCGTCTCAGGCAGCCCCTTCCCTGGCTCAGGGCGGTGTGGATGCAGGAGAATGGTTTCATTCTCCAGCTCCAGCCCCAGTTCTTTTGCCAGCGGCCTGGCATCCACCGGTCTGAAATGATCGAAATCAATCCCGTTGTTCACATGGTGAAGGCGGCTTTCAAAGTCCGGATAGAAGCGGCCAGCCGTATATTTGATGACATCTGCAGAATAAGGTGAGACGCAGATCACCTCATCCGCTTTTCCGATATATGACCCCAGAACCGACTCGGGGTAGATGTTATCCCTGAAAGAAACTATAGTTGGCACGTGTTCATAAACATCTGGGAGAAGGAACTCACCATCATGGATGTAGAACCGGTTTGCATCCCGCAACGCATCTGAGACACGTTCAACAATCAGCGCGAGGTCAGCACCACTGATGTTATACGGCTGGGGAAAGGGAAGTTTGAAAGGCAGGATGGGGTAAACTGTCACATTTTCAGCCCAGGAGAACGGCTGGATTGGTCGGACTGCCTGTGCACAAAGGATTTTTTCATCATGCCCCATTTCACCCAAGTGGCGGGCAATATGGTATAAATGCTTTGAAGCCCCACCTGTGACCACATCCGGGAAGATGGGATTGATCGAAAAAATGACTATGCGCATGCGATGCCCGATCCTCGTGTTCCCGGATCAACTTTTTGAACTTGAAAGAAAGTATCCATGGATAAGATTTTCATACATAACCTGCATGTTGAAGGTATTTTGGGTGTTCACCCTTACGAACAAAATACTCCGCGCCCCATCCTGATCAGCACTGTGATAACAACAGATATCACCCAGGCTGCGGAAGATGATGATATCCTCAAAACAATCAGCTATTCAACATTATCAAAAGACATCAGCAAATTCGTCAAAGCGACCCATTATTTCACCATTGAAGCCCTGATCGAAGCTCTCGCAAAAGATATCCTGAAGAAGGATCGTGTTGAAGAGGTCTGGCTGCGGATTGAAAAACCCGGCGCCGTAGCTGATGCCGAAGCAGTGGGTATTGAGATCACCCGCCACAAAGGCCATTAGAAATGCATGCGTTCAGCGCCACGCGTGATATTACCCAGAAATTCCATCCGGGTAGATAGGTCATCTCTGAAAACGCCCAACATCGTTGAGGTGGTCATCCTCGCATCATGCTTTTTCACACCGCGCAGCATCATGCACATATGCAAACCTTCAACAACAACTGCAACCCCTTTCGGATGTAGCACAAACTGGATATATTCAGCAATCTGTCGCGTCATCCTCTCCTGGACCTGCAGCCGCCTTGAAAAGAGATCAACGATCCTGGGTATCTTCGATAAACCAATCACCTTGTCTGTGGGAATATAGGCGACATGCGCCCTGCCGATGAACGGCAGCATATGATGTTCGCAGAGGCTGTAAAACTCAATATCCCGTACAATCACCATTTCATCGTATGCTACATCAAAGATCGCTTCATTGATCAGTTCCCTGGGATCCATCCGGTATCCTGCCAGCAGTTCCTGATAACTCCTCGCAACCCGATAGGGGGTCTTGACCAAACCTTCGCGCGCAGTATCTTCCCCAATGCTGACCAGAATATCTTTGATTGCCTTTTCAATCGAATCAAGATCCATCTCTTCTTCACAAAATAAATTTGCAGCCTGCGCGAGGGGATCGTTACAATCATCAACCATTTTCTTACCTCCAATATTTGTTTTGATTCTTATTCTATCAAAATCAATCATAAATATGAAAGGACGGTTTGCCTGAAAACCTTATACAAACCGTCCTTAATACGTCAAAATTAACCAAGCTCAGGGATTATGATCCCATAAGTACCATCACGACGTCGGTATAAAATATTGAACTCACTTGTGTTGGCATTATAGAAAACAAAGAAATTCTCATGTCCCAAAAGCTGCATTTGCTCCACTGCTTCAAGTTCATCCATAGGCGCGAGCATGAACCGCTTTCTGCGGGCAATGACCGGAATCTCTTCGTCCTCCTCTTCTGGATATGCTGACTCCACCGCCTCCGAGATGGTCTGCCCATTTCCGCGTCCCCAATCACGCTTCCCTTTATATCGCCGGATCTGTCGACGCATTTTATCTAAAGCCGCATCAACTGCGGAGAAGATACTGTCTGAACGCTCTTCAGACCGTAATATGAATCCCTTCCCGCGCAGTGTTAATTGAGCGACGTGGCGATCGCTGGCATTCCTGGCGGTCTTCGTGTGCGAGAGGTCCACTCTGCATTCATCAACCTCATCCAGAAATTTCTCAAGCTTGCCAACTTTTTCTTCCACATAATCATTCAGCCGATCGGTCAACTCAAGGTTCTTTACAAATATCTCAATCTTGACAGTCATTAAAGCCTCCTTTTATGTAGGGTTAAACACATTATACATGAAGCATGTTAGAAGAGTATAAGGGATTAACTGGTCGGGCCAATGTAAGGCAGTAGATACAGCTTGCCCCAGCCCTCCTTAATGCCCTTGCACATTCCTCGATCGTCGAGCCAGTTGTTGTCACGTCGTCCACTAATAAAACTCTTTTTTCACCCACGATCTCAGGCACAGCCTCGAATGCACCTTTAACGTTTATTCGGCGTCCTTCCGCTGAAAGTTCAACCTGAGATCGGGTGTTGCGGGTACGTCTCATGCCGAAAGGCCGGTATTTTAGAGAAAGCCGCATCGCGATTGGATACGCCAGCAACGCAGACTGATTGTATCCCCGTGTTTTGATCCTGAAAGGACTGAGCGGGACCGGGATGACCATATCCACAAGCCATCTTTCAGCGAGAACGAGTGCGATCAACTCATCCGCGAAAAAGTCACCCAGGCTCTGGTCGTTTTCGTATTTCAATGCATGGATACAATCTCTGATGATCCCCTCATAATTAGCAAGGCTGCGTAAAGCATCATAAGGCGGCGGTGAGTCTCCACAGCGAACGCACAGGCTGCGTCTACTTGAAATCGGCAAACCACATACCTTGCAGACATTCCCTGTTATGTATCTGATCTTTGCGTGACATTCAGGACATAAACGGTAACCATGCTCACCACATCCTGCACAAACGGGTGGAAAGAGCCAATCAAGTGCAGCCCAAAATCCTTTATAGAATATTTCTACAATATGGATGCTCACCTCAAACTACCAAAATGGGTTATGCTCAAACATGAAAGATCACTCCTGGATGGTTTCTAGTGTTTGCTGCCACAGATTGGTCAGAGCAGGCTCAAATAAATAATAAACCGTAATAATGACCATAATGACCAGGATCACGATCAATATCCATTCAATTAATCCCAACCCACGGCCATTCGAAAATCGCTTCATTCAACCTCCAGTGTCTTAAAATTATTATAGTACATCTGAAAAATAATTTATAATAGTCCTATTGACCACCCATATTTTTTCCCTAGAAAATCTATTGCTTATCGATTATGGAATTTGTATAATGAAGTCGATAGTAAAAAAGTGAAAAAGGCAAACATTGTTCAACCCAAAATTACTGGAGGTAATATGAGCGATATATTTGGTAAAGTAACTGACCAGCAGGATTTCATAAAAAAGATCCTCGCAAAAATCCCGGGATTCAAAGGCTATATTGAACGGACAAATCGACGTCAATCCGATAAATTGCTCCGTGAAAATATCGCCAATGCATTCGAAACTGTGTACCAACGCATATCAAGCCTGCAAAGGGATTTGATCAGTCAGGGCGAACTGGCTTTTGTGGATGATCTTGAAGCAGCAGCTCTGAAGCTACGTCAGTTCATTGACCGTGTCAAAACAGCATCTTATGGTTATTCCGGCGTCTTTGATGCAATCAAGATCAATGAAGAAGAGTTAGGCAATGTCTACATGTATGACTCTGCTCTCCTTGAACTTGTCGATGTTGTGCAATCAGCAGCCGATAACGTGGAGACTTCCATAGGTACTGAAGGATTGGACGCCGCAATCCGGAACCTCACCAGCGTCAGCCAGCAATGTGTGGATGCTTATAATAAACGGTCCGAGGTCATGAAAGGCATCGCTGCCGAATCAGCCGACTAGAGAACCATTAACGAGATCATCAAATAAGAATTGGAGTAAAGAAATATGGCTAGAATTTTTGATGTTGTTGAATATCCAAAGGAGATGAAGGATGAGATCGTACACCGTTTTCCTGAATCTGGTGTAGCAGACTTACGAATCGGTTCGCAGATCATTGTCCGTGAATCTCAGAATGTCGTCTTCATGCGGGACGGCCGAGCATTGGATGTCTTCGGACCCGGGCGTCATACGATCGCAACCGCAAATATCCCCAAGTTGATTGATTTCATTGGCAAAGCCTTCGGTGATCGAACACCGTTCACTGCTGAAGTGTACTTTGTATCAATGAAGGATTTCGCAGACAGGAAGTGGGGTACACCGCAGCCGATCATCGTCAGGAACCCTGGAATAGGTTTAGGCATCGCCCTCCTACAGGGCTTCGGCACTTACAGCTTCCAGGTAAATGACCCGCTGCAGTTCGTGACCCAGATCGTCGGTGCGCAGGGCTATTTCCGCACCAGTGATATCGAGAACCGGCTGCGTACGATGCTGCTTTCCAAACTGCAGGACCTCCTCGGTGAGACCACAGCCAAGAGCAACGTCCTTGAACTAATCGGTCTGACAGATGAACTCTCAGCAGGTGTACGCGCCAAGGCTCAGGATGATTTCAAAGCGATCGGTTTACTGCTCAAATCATTCTACGTCGGCAACCTGAAACCCTCCGATAAATCCGCTGAAGAACTGCGCGCAATGGGTATGCTCGATATGCAAACCTATACCCAGCTCCAGGCTGCGGACGCCATGCGTGATGCAGCTCAGAATCCCAGCGGCGGTGCTGGTTTGACTGCAGGCATCGGCGCCGGCATGGGGATCGGGAATGCCCTCAGCTCAGCGCTGAACGGCGCCAGCCAGCCGCAGGGCGGCGGTGCTGCAGCAGCAGGCGCTGGAGCTATGCCGGATGTAATGACCCCCTCAGACGCCGCCGGTTTCCTCAAGGTTTCCGAAGAGGATGTTGTGGCTGCCATTGAAGCAGGCGACCTGAAAGCCCGCAAAATTGGTAAAGCCTATAGGATAAGTAAGGAAGCGTTAGAAAACTTCCTCAACGGCTAATCCAAACCCATACTAGAGAATATTGCAGGGATGCCTGTTTGTTTGAGGCATCCCTGCTTTTCTTAAAATATCCATTCCACAGGAAGGGACTGAAGCCGAATTCTTTCTGCATGGTATAATTGCTTCATAAAAACCTAACACCTGAAGCAATTTATGAGACTACACGAGTACCAATCTAAAGAAATCTTCGTCGACTATCGTATTCCTATCCCCAGAGGGAGATTAGCTTCCACACCTGAAGAAGCCGGACTGATTGCAGAAGAACTCAACGGACCTGTGGTACTCAAAGCTCAGGTGCTGGTTGGTGGACGGGGGAAAGCCGGGGGCATCCGTTTGGTGAAATCATCGGATGAAGCAGAAGATGAAGCATCCAAGATCTTGGGCAATCGAATCAAGGATATCCCTGTTCGCCGCCTATTGGTAGAAGAAGCCGTCAACATCCAACAGGAGATCTATTTCGGCCTGACCGTTGACCGCGAGTCGGGAGAAACGGTGATGATCGCCAGCGCGGCAGGCGGTGTTGAGATTGAAGAGGTCGCCCGAGTTTCCCCAGAAAAGATCGTGAGAATCAACATCAACCCTCTTATCGGACTCCGAGATTATCAAGCCAGGAATTGTGCTACGGATATTGAGATTCCCCGTGAACTTTGGCGCTCTTTCATCGGAATTGCCCGCAATCTATATCAGGCTTACATCACACTCGATTCAACGCTTGCCGAGATCAATCCACTTGTGATAACCACGGAGAACCGCTGGATGGCGCTGGATGGGAAAATCATCATTGACGACAATGCTCTTTTCCGTCATATAGATATCATCGATAAACGCGACATCTCCGCTGAATCCCCTGAAGAAATCGAGGCCAGGAAATTCGGTGTATCCTATATCAAACTGGATGGGAACATCGGCTGCCTGGTCAACGGTGCCGGCCTGGCAATGGCAACAATGGATATTATCCGCCACAAAGGGGGACAGCCTGCCAACTTCCTGGATATTGGCGGCGGTGCCAGCTCGGAAAGGGTCGCAGCAGCTCTCAGGATCATTCTGGCGGATCCACAGGTTAAAACCATCCTGATCAACATTTTTGGCGGGATTACCCGCTGTGATGAAGTCGCCCTTGGCATCCAGCAGGTCCTGAAAGAGATCAAACCGGAAATACCCTTCGTTATTCGCCTGGTGGGTACAAATGAAAAAGAGGGTAAGCAGATCCTGGCAGATTCGAGTCTCACCACTGCTGATTCTCTTCAAGAAGCCGCTGAGAAAGCAGTGAAATTATCATTGGAGTCAGCCTGATGAGCATATTGATCAATGGAGAAACACGCCTGCTCGTCCAGGGCATCACAGGGCATGAAGGGTCTTTCCATACCCAGCAGATGCTGACTGATGGAACCAATATTGTCGCCGGTGTCACCCCTGGAAAAGGAGGCGAATGGGTTCTGGATGGGAAAATCCCTGTCTTTGATTCCGTTAAACTTGCCGTTGATGTAACCGGGGCAAACACCAGTGTAATCTTTGTTCCCGCACTGTTCGCAGGAGACGCAATCCTTGAAGCAGTGAACGCAGGGGTTAAACTGATCGTCTGCATTACAGAAGGTGTCCCGGTGAAAGACATGCTTCTGGTCAAGCATGTCATCCAGGAGCAAAATGTTACCCTAATTGGGCCAAATTCTCCCGGGATCATCTCCCCTGATAGTTGCAAGATTGGGATCATTCCAAGTTCGATCACCCAGAAGGGAAATATTGGTGTCGTTTCACGTTCCGGCACCCTGACCTATGAAGTGGTGTATGCCTTAAAGAAAGCTGGAATCGGAACAAGCACCTGTGTGGGAATCGGCGGTGATCCGATCATTGGGACAAATTTCGCCGAAATCCTCTCTTACTTCGAGGGTGATTCTCAGACGGATGTGATTGTCATGATCGGTGAAATTGGCGGATTGGAAGAGGAACGCGCAGCAACTTACATTTCTAGTAAGTTGACCAAACCGGTGGTCGGTTTTATTGCCGGGCAAGCAGCGCCGGCGAATAAACGGATGGGGCATGCTGGTGCAATCATTGAAGGCGGCATAGGCACGGCGGAAGAGAAAATAAAAGCACTACAGGATGCCGGGGTGCAAATTGCCCGTTATCCAGATGAAATTCCAGATCTCATCCATCAACTTTAAAACGAAAAACAGGAAGCAAGGAAAGAACGACTTCCTGTTAATCAATTAATCGCTATCAATTGTCTTGATTACTTATGACTGTCGATATAGTCTACTGCATCTTTAATCGTCTGAATCCCGCGGGCATCCTCATCGGAAATCGTGATATCGAACTTCTCACAGAATCCATCAATAAGAAAGAACTGGTCCATGGAATCAGCTTTTAAATCTTCAATGAAACGGGTTTCCAGGGTAAGATTAACATCATCGATCTTCAACACATCAATGATGACTTCTTTAACCGCATTCAATGTATCGGACATAATACCTCCTATTCTAATTAACAATAATTTGATTCTATCGCGCCCTGCCTTACTGTCAAGTGCTACGACATGGTTCATTAAGAAATAACCCAAAACGATGAAAAAAGATACTCAAATTCCTAATCGAAAACACGATCATCTCCAGATCAACCTCCAAGAACAAGTCAACTCGTCCCTGACAACAGGGCTCGAAAAGTACCGGTTCATCCATCAAGCGCTGCCAGAATTATCACTGGATGAGGTTGACCTTTCGCAAAATATATTTGGAAAGGTGCAGCGCGTTCCCCTCCTTATCTCGTCAATGACGGGTGGGACAAAAGAAGCTGCTGAGCTCAACCGCATTCTGGCGACATCAGCGCAGGAAGTCGGCCTTGCGCTTGGTGTAGGTTCTCAACGTGCTGCAATCGAAGACTCAAACCTCGCAGTCACATTCCAGGTGCGTCAATATGCCCCGGATATCCTTCTATTTGCCAACCTTGGTGCCGTGCAGTTGAATTATGGCTATGGTCTGGATGAATGCAGGCGAGCTGTGGAGATGATCAAAGCGGATGCGCTGATCCTGCATCTAAATCCACTTCAGGAAGCCCTCCAACCTGAAGGTGATGTCAAATTTGGTGACCTGATTTCAAAAATCGCCGGATTGAAGAAAACATTGGATGTCCCCCTGGTCGTTAAGGAGGTGGGATGGGGAATCTCGCTAAAAGCCGCCGAGATGCTGCGTGACGCCGGTGTGGATGCGATCGATGTCGCCGGCGCTGGCGGGACCTCCTGGTCTCAGGTGGAGATGCACCGCATCAAGGATCCACTCCGCGCTGAGATTGCAGCAATTTTCGCCGACTGGGGGATCACAACCGCAGAATCCATCCAAAACGTCAGACATGTCAGCAAAACTTTACCCTTGTTTGCATCGGGTGGCTTGCGTACAGGGGTTGATGTCGCCAAATGCCTGGCTCTGGGTGCAGACATGGGTGGAATGGCCAGCCCCTTCCTCAAAGCAGCGAACGATTCCCTTGAGAGTACGGTGAGTGTGATGGAAAATATCATCGATCAAATTCGCATTGCAATGTTCGCCTGCGGTGCAAGAACATTGCAGGACCTCACCCCTGAAAAACTGACGAAGGCCAGCTAATGTAGAGGTATCATCTAATGTCATTGTCCGAATTACAGGAACAACTTCTCCCAGATATTGAAGTTCATCTGAAATTTTTTCTCGATTCCCAGGATTTCAACGGCAGCCAGGTACTGAAACACATGCTCGCATATCACATGGGTTGGGAAATTAACGATCCGAATTCGTCCGGTCATGGAAAACGCCTCCGCCCCTTATTGGTCCTCCTGTGCGCCGGTGCCCTTGACTTAGATATCGAAAGTATCATGTCGGGGGCAATCTCACTTGAATTTTTACATAATTTCACCCTGATCCATGATGATATCGAGGATAATTCGCCGCTTCGTCACGGAAGGCCAACTGTGTGGAAGAAATGGGGAATTCCTCAGGCCATCAATGCGGGTGACGCCCTTCTCAGCATTGCCCAGTTAAGTATGCTCTCTCTGCATGATACACTCGGCGATTCGGCAGCAGCGCTGGCTACCAAACGGTTGAACCAAGTCTTCCTTCAACTCACCAGGGGACAATATCTGGATATCTCCTTTGAGGAGACGGATGAAATATCGCCTGAGATATATTATGAGATGATCAACGGCAAGACGGCAGCGTTGATCGCGTTAGCCACTTCGTTATGTGCGGTGGTCACCGATACGAGTAGTTCGGTTCAAAGTTCGCTGTTCGAATTCGGACAAAGCCTGGGGATAGCGTTCCAGATTCAGGATGACATTCTCGGAATCTGGGGTGATGCTGAACTGACCGGCAAATCCGCTTCCAGCGATATCCTTACGCACAAAAAATCATTGCCCATCATCTATGGATTGGCGCACAGCTCACCCTTTAGGGCTTCATGGGGGGAAAAGGACCTGTTATCAGCAGATGTGGTTCGGATGATGGACCAGTTGAAGGACTGCGGCGCGCTGGATTATGCCAGATCTCAAGCGGAAACATACACACAAAAGGCATTCAGCGCCTTGGAAAACTTCTCATTCGAAGGTAACACATATTCACAAGCTTTGTATGAACTTGCAGAAAAGCTGCTTATCAGACAATCCTGATTTCCCCAACCATCAACCAAAAAATTTTTTCCGGATTTTAAGGCTTCTCAGCATCAGCCATAACGTCTGGACGAAATTCGCAAATACGTATGCTGTTGAAGCAACATAAACGCCTTTGTAGGATTCAATAAATACGCCGGGGATCAGGATAGTGATCAGGGAAACCAGGAATATCACCACTGCTTCAGCAACGGTATTGGTCTTTCCTTGATGGACGATGATCCCTTCAAAAAAGCTGAGGTATATCCGGAAAAAACTCAAAGGGATTCCAATCGCCAATGATATCTGCGCGATACGCACAATATCAGGGTCGAGATAAGCAACTTTTGAGAACCAGAATTCTGATATTGGGGTGAACACAAACAGGGCGGATAAACCAATCAGGATAATCGAACCGACCAGTGTAAATTTGCGCAGGATTTGGAATCCTTTGGGCTCATCCAACATCGCTACGACGGTCTCTCGATAAGCCATCCCTGGACTTCGGAGTGTGCTTAGAACGCCTGAAATGACGGACCAGATCGCCAGGGATTCGAGGGGATCAGGCATTCTTGAAACAGTTGCACTGATCAGAGGCTGCCACAACATCAGCAGGGTTGTTGTCAAAGCTAAAGGGAAATAAAATTTTAAGAACTGCTTAACCGTCAGCGGGTTCTCAATCTTTGGCGCAGCCTGTATTTCCGGCTTAATCTTCCTGATCCGCAGACCTGCATAGATCGCTGCAGCCAGTATACCAAGTCCCTGCGTTAGGCCTCCAAGCAAAGCACCTGGAATGGTTTTTACAACCATCCCGATCGTAAGCATCACACCAACAACAATCAATCTGGCTACCGTCGTTTCCCACACCATTTTAGAATGCCCAAACCGGATCATTGCACCCTGTTGGAAACGGCGGAAAGCAATACCAAAGCTGAACGGCACCATGCAGAGTAAACTCATCCTGCCGGGTTCCACAATCTCCTTGGGCACATCCAATAGGAAATTGACGATGAAATCATAAATTGGAGTCACAGCAATGCATAAATGCAAGACTGACAGAAACAATCCAATGAGTAATGTTAATTTTCGAAGTTTGAGGTAATTCTCCCAATCCCGGCTTAATGCTGTTGAAGCTGCCAGAAGCATAACGCCTGGCGCATTGATGATGACCGCAATAGGAAACGCGACGCTGCCGTAAGCTGCTAAATTTATTTCCGAATCCGATAGCCTGGCGATGACCGCGTTGATCGCAGGAGTCACAAGGCTCATAATCAACCAACTTGCCACCAGAGGGAGCCAGGTTGCCAGGACCTTTTTTGTTGATAACGGAGCACCTTCTTCTTGGTCGCGTTTTATATTCATTAAGTACTCTTTGTCTTTTTCTCAGCATCTGCAGGCAAGCCCAGGCAATCCCTCCGGCTGCAGGTGAAACCGTTTGGTGTGGATGTTTTACCTGTGTCTCGTTTAAGATGATTCAAGTGTGTTCGTAAATCGGAATCTTGCTAGGCGCTGATCTTCAAAATCTAAATCGGAGTTGTTGGAACACTTCCATTTATTTTTACAACCCAATTCTTGTTATTGGTTTTGTTTCATCGCCTGATCTGATATCAACCTGGTTATTCCTGCGACAGTATGCGGAGCGCACCTTTTGCGATCAGCCCAACCGCATTGGGCAGGCAGGCTTCGTCAACGTTAAATTTCGGATTATGGTGGCTGTAATCCAGTCCCTTTTCATGGTTGGCAGAGCCCACCATCACAAAGCATCCGGGGATGTCCTGGATCATAAATGAGAAATCCTCAGATCCCATCGTCTGGAAAGTTGCGTCAACCATGGCATCCGGGTTTATCTCCCGAACCTCATCGGTCATCAGGGCTGTCAGGTCAGGGTCGTTACTGACGGGATAGGTTACCTGTTCCATTGTAATCTCGGCTTCACAACCCATCGATTCGGCGATGGTTTCGACGACCTGATCGAAGCGGGATTTGACCGTCTGGAGGACTTCCGGTTTGAACGTGCGGATCGTGCCTGAAAAATGCACCTCCTGCGGGATAATATTGAATGCAGAACCTGCTTCAACTGTACAAACTGAAATAACCGCGCTCTCCAAAGGGCTGACGTTGCGTGAAGGGATTGACTGCAGCGCAGTGATGATTTGTGCAGCGGCGACAATCGGATCGACGCACTGGTGCGGCGAAGCGCCGTGACCGCCCTTACCGGTGATCTTGACTGAGAATATGTGTGCACCCGCCATGATCGGCCCCGGTTTGAGCTCATACCACCCCACCGGCTTATCATTCCAAACATGCATCGCCAGGGCATAATCCGGCTTCGGGTTCTCCAGGATACCCGCTTCAACCATCTTCCTGGCTCCGCCGCCGCCTTCCTCTGCCGGCTGGAACACGAATTTAACCGTCCCCTGCAGTTCATCTCGGCGAGCTGCCAGAAGTTTGGCCACACTCAATCCAACCGCGACATGGCAGTCATGCCCACAGGCGTGCATCTTTCCTGGAATCTCAGAAGCGTATGGCGCGCCTGTTTCTTCCATGATCGGCAGGGCATCCATATCGAACCGCAGCAGCAGCACAGGCGATTTGGCAGCACCTTCCAGGATGCCGACCACACCCGTTTCTGCCACCCCCGTGGTGACGTCCAATCCAAATTCCCTCAGCGTTTCCGCCACGATCTTCGCGGTTCGAACTTCTTCAAATCCCAGTTCCGGGTGGTGGTGGAAATCCCGCCGCAATTCAACCGTATAGTCCTTTAATGCAAGTGCGTCTTCATGAATGCTCATTCTGGTCTCCTGAAAATGATCCGTCGGAAGGTCTCTTCATATTTAAATTCACCCTGATCTTTCGCCATGAAACGATCACGCATGTGTTTCTCGAAGACATCAGGGTCACCGACCTGTGAAGCATGGTGCTTCAGGGCATCCAGCTTCCTTTCGGCGTAGGCAGTCACATCCAGCGTAACGTTCGGCTGGTGGGTCAGGCTCATCCACACCTCTTCCACCTCATGCGGTTCCAATCCCTCATCACGCAGTTCCGGGAAAAAGAACGGGTTGCCTGACGCGGGAAACACCGCATCAATCGCCACCTGCCCTGCATTGCGGTGGTCGGGATGGTTGATGTAATGCCCGTTGGGGAAATAGGTTGTGGGATCGCACGTCACCAGGATATTTGGCTTGTAGCGCCTAATCCAACGCACCACTTCCCTGCGCATTTCCAGGTCAGGTATCAGGTATCCGTCTTCATAATCAAGGTAGTCCACCGATGTCACACCGAGAAAAGACGCCGCGCTGTTCTGCTCCTCCATCCTGATCCGGCAAACATCCTGCTTGGTAAGTTTCGTATCTTCCGCACCCTTGTCGCCTTTGGTCAGGAGGACGTAGCGCACAAGCTGACCGGCTTCGATCCAGCGTGCAATGGTAGCACCAAGGAAAAACTCCGGGTCATCCGGATGCGCCAGGATAACAAGGATCTCTTTTCGGCCGGCCCAGCCCTCTGTGAATTCCACGGTTCCTGTATCCTTTATATCAATTATGATTTCTTATTCTGGGAATTTGAACGCCGCGAATTGCGCCCCCTGCGCCGCCGTGAAGAACTGCGCTTATTATTATTCTGCGGTTTCTTCTCCCGGTTGACCGTCTGGTCTTCCGGACGGCTGACGACCACATCAGGTTTTTTCTCTTCCCTGACGAGCGGCGCCACCTCCTCACCGTTGGCCTTTTTCTCCGCGTGCTGAAGCTCCGCCATCGTGAACTGGCGGGGACCGATGTCCGGGATATCCACGATCACAGCCTGGCGCATCGGCAGGATCTGCACGACCCGCCCTTTGCCCATCGGGGTTTGGATCTCTTTCTTGCGTTTGGGCAGGGTCTTGATCGCCTCTACATATTGGTCATATTCGTACATCAGGCAGCAGCGCAGCCTGCCGCACATCCCCGTGATCTCCGATGGCGTTAGCGAGATATCCTGTGCCTTCGCCATGCGGATGGAAATGGAAGAGAACTCCGTCAGGAACTTGGAACAGCAGCGTGTTTCCATCCCGCAGGCGCCCATCCCGCCGATCAGCTTGGCGGCATCCCGCGGCCCAATCTGGCGCATCTCCAGCTTGACGTCCTTGACCAATTTCTGCACGTCCGATTGCAGACGCTTCAAGTTGTAATTCACGGAGGATTCGCTGTTGAGCGTCACATACAAGCGCTTGCCGTCCAGCGCGTACTCCACGGAAACCACCTTGACCCCACTCAGCCCTTTGTCGTTCAGGTGCGCCAGTAGAAGCTCCCTGACCTCATCTTCTTTGATCGCCAGCGTTTTGCGCTGAAGCAGGTCTTTGGGGGTCGCCGGGCGTTCCACCGGCTTAAAGGAACTCAGGTCCAGGTCCGCATCGTCCAGGTGCACCTGGGTGGTCTTCGCCAACTGCAAGCCGCGGCTGGTTCGTACGACCACAGGGTCACCCGGCTCGATATCCGGAAATTTGGATGCGTCAAAATAATAGTTCTTACCAACGTCCTCGAATTGGACGCCAATGATATTTTTGTAAGTCATAGGTTGAATTATATCATGCTGATTCTGTACGGCATGGATGGGCTCAGCCGCGGATCTGCATGCTCATCCTGGCTGCCACGGATTGCGCCATGGCGGTCATCGCCTTCGCGCCGGGTGAATCCGGGTCAACAGCTACCACCGGTGCGCCGCCGTCCCCACCCACACGGATCTTCTCATCGATCGGGATGCTGCCCAGCAGGGGTGCACTGGCGACACGTGCCAGGTCTTCCCCGCCGCCCTCACCGAAGATGCGCCGGATGGTGCCGTCTTCCAGTTCCAGGTAGCTCATGTTCTCGATCACACCCAGGATGGGGACGTCCATCTTCTGGAACATTCCCACGGCTCGCGCTGCGTCATCAAAGGAGACCTGCTGGGGCATGGTTACGACCACGCCGCCGCTGAGGGGTACCGTCTGCACGAGTGAAAGCTGCACGTCGCCGGTTCCCGGCGGCAGGTCCACGATCAGGTAGTCCAGCTCGCCCCAATCCACATCCTGGAGGAACTGCTTGATGGCGGAATGGAGCATGGGCCCGCGCCAGATCAGGGGCTGCCCGGGGGCGACCATGAAGCCGATCGACATGACCTTCACGCCGTAGGCTTCCGCCGTCTGGATTTTCTTGCCCTGCGGTGTGGGCGGCAGCGCTACCACGCCCATCATCGTCGGCACGTTGGGGCCGTAGATGTCCGCGTCCATCAAGCCGACCTTCGCACCGGCCTGCGCCAGCGCAACCGCCAGGTTGACCGCGATGGTAGACTTGCCGACCCCGCCCTTGCCAGAGCCGACCGCGATGATGTTCTTGACCGCCAGGTCCTTGATCTTGGTGTCTTCCGGCACCCTGGCGCCCATGGTGACCTCGACGGCGTCCACGCCATCAAGCGCCAGCACGGCTGCTTCGGCGGACTGTTTAATCTGGTTTTTGAGCGGGCAGGCGGGTGTGGTCAGTTCAACGATAAACGTGACTTTTGAATCCTGAACCTGGACGTCCTTGATCATCTTGAGGGTGACCAGGTCTTTTTGAAGTTCCGGGTCCAGCACGGTGCTGAGCGCAGCGAGGACCGAGTCTTTGGTGAGTTGTGACATTAAGTAGTTTCCTTTCAAACTTCGCTAAGGAAGTGGAATGGTGATTAGGTATTTGGTATTAGGTTATCCGCAGCCAGGGGCTGCGGATGAACACACGAAGTCAATTGTACCCAATTTAAATGAAAAAGAGGTAATTCTTCTTAAGAAATATAAAATGACAGGACAACTAAAATGCAATCAATTAATTAGAAAATTTTAATAATTTCACTTCTATATAAGTGAAAGAAAATATTCACATTTTAATTAGAGTTATAATACTAATATAAGGGAGAATATTCTATGCCTTTGCATCATTATTTACCGGCAACTTTTCTTGCAAATTTTTCAGTTGACGATGTAACTAATCCTCGTCGAGACAGAATGATTTTTGTGGGGGATAAGAAAAGTAAATTAATATTTCAAGTCTCCGCCGGTAATGCTGGAGCAATAAATAATTTATATACATTGTTAGATTATAAAGAAGATCCTGAATACTTGGAAAAGTTATGGTCAAATTATGAAGATGATTTACATGTAGCAATACCAAGGTTAATTGTTGACGACATTGATGCAAAAACATGGATTCGATTATTAGTTCCATTTGTAACTTGTATGCTTGTTAGGGGGGCAGATTTTGACGTCCGCTTTACAGGAAGAATTGAATCTATTTTTGGTCATTCTAAAAGCAAAGAATTCTTAGGTAGAAACCAAATTAACGGTGCAAGAATATTAGAAATCCAAAGGCTTCTATTTCCTGTCACTTCTGCAAAATGGATTGTTATTCATACGCCAGGTGAGGATCAATTACTAACAAATGATCTTGGTTATTGTCCATTTATCAACCCTCGAACAATAGATTATGGAATGGCTGTTCCCCTTGGAAAAAGACATGTTTTAGCGATATCACCTAGAAGAAGTGGACAAATACTGCATTTTGATGGAGGAAAATGGAGACCTAGAATTAATTATACTGAAAACCAATTTGACAATAACAATGATCTTAACCGATCAATTGTATCAATGGCTCAAAGGTTTATATTCTCACCAACCTATGAACTTGCAAAGAAATATTTACATGAATTTTCAGGCTTATCACGACCAATCGAACCAGAGCAGTTAGGTTTCATTGATGGGTATCACTCAAGAGCTTATGAGTTTACCTGGCATAGACTTGCCATTTTCCTTGAGAAGAATAATGAACCAATTGAAAAAGAAGAAAATTTTACTTTAGACTGGAAATATTTATTTAATGGATGGAATCCACCCGTAATTATTCCTACTAATCTTACAGGATTTCCTCCTCCCCTCATTGGTAATAAATATTCAATATCGTTCAAATGTTATGAACCCGATGATTATTATTTACTAAATCGATTAATGGATTTAGAAAGGATGAAATTATTCAATAAAATGATAAATGAAGCAAATAAAGGAGTTCAAAATACAAAGAATGATCATTTAAAGATTGAGTTTTTCTTTTCTATTTCTATCGCATTGTTTTTTCTTGGTGATAAGAAAAACTCTTCAAAAATTCTGGACATGATTTTAGAAATAAATCCTATTTTCCACAAAGCAAGGTTGAATCGTATTGCTAATCTTTTAGAGGACAGGAGATTAGATGAAGCTTATCAAGATATACTTTTCTTAATTTCAAATGATCCAGAATCAGTAGAAGCAAGAATAAATCTAACAAATTATTATATTATTACGAATGAGTTTGATAATGCTATAATCGAAGCAAATATTGCTTGTGAAAAAGCCCCTAAGGGGAACCTATTGGGATCGGCTCTTGCTTCAAGAGCTCTTACATATTTTTCAGATAAACAAATGAAAAAATCATTTGAAGATTTTTCAAATTCCTTAGAGTTCTTAAGGGATGAAGAAAAAAAAGGATTTTGTTTCTTATATAAGGCAATAACAGGTCTATTACTGAGTAAAGAAAACAATCTAGTAGATGAAATTCTAATAAAAGATTACAGTGATGAAGATGCAATAAATGACTTAACTGAAAGTATAAACCTATTAGCTGAATCATCAGAACTACTTATAACTGCACTTGATATGAGAGGAGATTTATTTCAAAAACAGGGGAAACCTTTATTAGCTTTGGACGATTTCTCTCGCGCAGGAGAACTTGATATCAAAAATCCAAAGTTCTTATGTAAACAAGGTGAAATCTTAATTGCATTAGGAGACTTTGAACAATCCATTATCATAAACAACAAAGCAATTGAACTTTCACCCAAAGAAGGAGGTTCAATTAATAATCGTGGAATTGCTAGGCTGCTTCAGGAAGATTCTGTAGAAGCAAAAAAAGATTTTTTAACATCAATTAAATTATTTGGCGATTCCCCCGAATCAGGAAGTCCCTTAAGACATCTTGTTCATATATCGTTATTAGAAAATAAATTAAAAGAAGCAAAGAATTACCTGCAAAAAAGTATAATTGTTGACCCTGATTCTCCTTTTAATATTATTCTTGATAATTTAATTAAAATTTATAATAATAATGCCAAAGAAGCTTTAAATAACCTTGAATCCTTTTTAACTGAATTTAAAACAATATGTGATCTTAGAATTTACATGATCTTTCCTTTAGTATCAATGAATAAAATTGAAGATGGAAAATCCATATACTCAATTTGCATTAATAACGTAACAGATTACACAAAACAGCTAATTAAAATGCATATTCGAAGACTTTTAAAAAATAGTTCACAACAAGTATCTTGGTCTCAATTTTCTAGCAATATTAGTGAAATTGAAACAATTTAGAGGATTCTTTTATTTATTCCACATTACCTCTCTTCATTAAGTTCTTCAACAAATCCGCATCCATCCAAAAAGCTTTTCTATTATGTATTCCCTTTATCATTCCTACAAGTACCTCTCCGTCACATACTTCACATACTCCGAATGTTCCTCCCGGCATTCCCTCGCCAGCCACACGATCAACTCCTGGTAGGTCAGCGAGGAGAAATTAATCCCATCAGCCTGCGCGATCCTTGCAAACGCGTCGATCTCATCCCTGTGCTTCGCCCCCGCCTCCCCCAGCGCGTCATACCAGAGGTACAGCAACTTGAACCCATCCTTGCCGCAATCTGACTTCAAGCCCAGGATGTGCCTGACCAGCTGCGCCGAATCGAGGTGTTTATTTGATGTATTCACGGGGCTGATGGACCTGGCGAAGTCATGCAGGTTCGGGATGTCCTCCCAGAGCGCATCAACCTGAAGATAAGCCGGCTCCAAATCCTTCTTGCCGCGATCAGCATAAGCCTCGCTGAATTTACTTTCGATGGCGAAGACTTCAAATTGAGGTTTTCCCGAGTTGTAGATCACAACATCGATGTTCGGCGGGGCGCCCGTGACCCCTGGAATATCATACTTCTCCTCAAAACTGATCCTCTTTGATACAGTAGTCCCCTTCCTGCAGAACCGGCAGGCAGCCGTGATCATCGGGACCTGATGCTTCATCTCCCAGTATTGGAAGACATTCACACACAGTGCGGATGAGGAGTGGACGGCCTTCATCTTCGCCTGGTGCGGTGGATGGTCGTTGATTTCATTCCCGTTTCCCTTGTCAAACTTATCTTTGACAGATTCAAGGAGAGGGTCGAGCAAATTATCTTCTAATTTCTGTGTATATGCAGGATCACCCCGCTCACCCTCGCTGCCGGTGAGCTGTTTGCCCTGGTTGTTCGCCCATTGGATTTGTTTTTCCTTGATGTACCGGTATGCAAAGGACATCGGAAAACCCCATTTCGTCTATCAGATCGTTGGATGTGATATATCTTCTTTGATTATATCGCAAAGTAATCACTTTTCAGGATGCTTGAATAGCCTTCCCCTTGAGCGCAGCGAAACACCCAAAAGGTGTTAGGGGAAGGTGGCACGAAGTGCCGGATGAGGTGTTAATTCCTATCCCGTCAATCTGCCTCGGATAAGGACATTTATTACACATAAAGGAGTCCGGGCCTGCCTGCCTCCCAGAGGGAGTCAGCATGGTAACACCATTTTCACATTTGTTACACAAACGCCTGTATCCAAAATATAACTATTTCACCTTATTCGATTGATGGACTCATCAAAACAAATCTCGTACCCTTGATGTGATCACCGGCGCCTTCGCTTCTTCCCTCCCATTTTATTTTGTAAAAGCGATCGTTTCTCCCTGTTCCTCGGATAAGGGTAAGGACTGCCTTGCCGTTCTTCCAGAGCAGATAATCCCTGCACAGCCACATCGTTGACGCGATCTCGACTAAGTGCATATGATTTCCCTTTACTCAACGCCTGTTCATAAAGGGCTTTTGCCCGATCCCTTTCACCATAATCATGTTCAGCCATGGCAAGCGCAAGAGCAGCCAGGCGGTTTGTAGGTTCTTCACAATACGCCTTACGAAAGGCAGACAATGACTCTTCAAATTTTCCTATCACCCTGTAATACTCCCCTTGAGATAGTGCATTCAGAGCGTTCACTCCCTGTGCAACCACTTTGCGCCGCACCTCATCGAAGATCACCGGCGAATAACCGTCAAAGAAAAGATTCTCCGGGTTGAGAATGAGATATACCGTCTCATCAATTCCCCTTTCCAAATCGTCTGCGTCTTCATCCATAAATATGACAGGGAATAACCTGATAACAGATAATGGCGAAAGATGATAATCCTCTCTTGCACCACATTTTCTACATACAATGGGATGATCAAAGATAATCGAATCGCTGCTCCAATCCGTCGTATCCATATGCGTGACAAGCACATAATCCACAGCAAATTCCCGAGTCTTTCCGCACTGCCTGCATTCTAGAAGGACAGTTCTTACACCGTCAGCTAATTTTCCCGCTAACTCGGACAAATGCCATTCACCGGTAAAACTATTAAGACGGACCATCTCAGGAGAAACTTTATCTTCTTTAAAAGCGTTAACCACAGCTGGTTTCATTTCATAAAGATCTGTATCCAACAGATTAGCAACAATCCCTGTCACAATTATCTCATCCACATCATTGATGGTATCCGTGGTGTTCATTAATTTAGTTAAAATGTCCAACACTTCCATGCGATGTTCCGGCGCGAACGCCAATGTTTTCATCAAAGCCTCAGAGGCGTCCAAACGAACGTCAGGTGAGAGGGCTGTGTCCATCGCCATGTCAACCAGCGACGGAAAATGATAACCGCAGGTCTTCCCAAGGTGGTTGAAGGTAAAAACCGGCTCCTGGTCTGCTTGTAGTATATCGCCCAACAGGGACAATTCTGGCAGCAAAGAAGATTGGACGGAAGCTAAAGCCGTTATAATGACATCATCCGTCGCATCAATATGATGTTGATCTGCAAATAAGATGTTCACCATATCCGGCACCCACAGCAGCAAGTCCAGATCGGAAGGCTTGGATGATAGCTCTTCAATAAGTTCAGAGCGATCAAGAAACGCTGGTGGGTGATCCAGACTTTCTTCCTGGGTCATTGTTTTGGTGGTGATCAGATCTCGAATTTCTTGTCGCACTCCCTCCTCCAAAAAATCGTGGGGGGATTCCGCAATCACGTAATCGGCCAGATTAATCTCAGACCAATCATCCGATAACACCTGCTTCCCCACACCATCCAGATGTCGGGCTAAGTCCAATTCATTCAAACGTGCGAAATCTTCTATCAAAGTAGTGAGATGATAATCCAACAAAGCGGAATCCTTTAGCACACGACGCAAAAAAACAAGAAAGATATCTACCTTCCCCTGGTAGAGAAATCCTCGTGCAATGTTTAGGAAATCTGTTAATTCCAACTCATAACCTTGCTTGATGAAAAACATCCATGCAAATAGTGCATTAAATAATAACGCTTCTCCCTGGCCTGAATTAACCGTATCATATAGAATATCTAGGATTATCTGATCATAGGCGATTGAAAAGTCCACTTGAGGAGAACGACATAACAGCTTCAGTAAAGCCAGACGTCTTTGCGGAGTTTCCTCAGATGGTTTCTCTGTAAATTCATCCAGTACCGACAATATGATATTATCGCTGTATACACCCCCTCTGATTGTTTCTAAATCTGCTACGGATAATTCTCCCAATTTCTTTTTTGGATCATCACAATAACGCATTCTCATTCCTCTTGGTTTAACATGTGTAATCATCATCAGAATACACGCTGTGTTTCCCTCATCGTCGGGATTTCAAATAGGGTAGCAATCTTTGGCTAAAACCTGTCAGACGTATAGCTTTAAGCTTTAAAAATTTATACGTTTCTATATATTCGACATCTTCCACCCGCTCCAACAAGCCAAAATCGGCGAGTGGATTAACGACCACTTTTATAAGAAACCAACACCAGCGATCTCGTTCACTTTCAATATCATTCCCCCCAAAATCCATCACAAATCGAGCTTCAAATGACAACACCAGATCTATCATGGAAATATCAGTTCTTGAAGGGTACTCTGATAGAATATCAACCACAGCTTCCATAAAAGTATCAAAATCTATGTTGTTTTCTAAATCATATTCATAAAACCAGTAAAGTTTTCCAAACCAGGTTTTAACCAGGTACCATACCTGCTCCTCCGGTGCCAGTGATAGAAAGACCTCCCCCTGGTCCAACAGAACCCAGTGCATATTCTCACCACCGTGGATCAGCCCGGACACACAGGCTAAAACATGCAAGCGCATCAATGAAAGCACCTCATCTTCAGTGCGTAGTTTATAGATTTGGTCCCCAATTTTATGATCCAACTCAGGTGGATTCACAAAATCCGCTGAAATTGCACGCACATGCTTGAGGGGGAAATTACCGGTTGCGACCGTGCCCTTGACCTTATGTTCGCGTAGGTATGTCAGAAGAGTAACCATATCCCGGCGCATTGGCAGTTCTCTTGCGGCAGCCTGATCCTCAATTTGGATCGAACGGGTCCAGTCACTGCGCACCACAGACATGAAATTTGCATAAAGTGGGCCTAATGGCCATGATGTATTTCTCTCAAGCTGAGCCTGGCGCATTTTGCTTGCCAGATTACGGTTGGTCGCTTCGAGGTCACAGGCTTCAGGGTCAAAATCACCGCCGATCCATTCACGGAAACTCTCATGCTCCGGATGCTGGGGATCCCGGATCGCTTCCAGGAAAGTTTCATATCCCCAGGGGCCTCCCACATCTTCCGGCGGGCAATTTCGGCGGCATGCTAAAAGCATTGGCGTTTTCTGCCTATCGCTATCCGGCAGAATCTTCTCTACCAGTATCTCGTGCTCCCAATAATCGCCAAAATCATAGATATAGATGAATTTACTACCCTTTGGGACAAATCTTGGGATAAGATCACCCAGTTTGGCTCGACTGTCATCTTGATATTGGTTGCCATCCTCATCCCAATCTACCGTGTTGACGAATTCCATACCGGCAATCTTAAACAAATGCAAGTGATAATCCAACCAGCCAAAAACAGCCTGTATCAGATCATGAAGTTGAAGCAGATTTATTTCTTCAGAAACCAGCACGCGTCGCCAGACTGGCGGTTTGATACTTTTGAGAGAGAATTTAAGTTGAAGAATAAGAACCTCCTGAATTAAAATGGTACCACCCAACTTTAACTGATCAAAAGTATGCAGTTACCTCAAAGGATAACATAAACCTCTAGAAAATGGGCATTTATCCCTTTGAATTTCTGTAATTATTAAACATTTAAGAATACATGAAAGCCCAAGTGATGATTATCCAGCGTAATCGCACCCAAATTAATTATTTTTGAGATTAATATTAACGTACTCGAGAAATATGTTCCTTTAACCACTTGATGACCTATCCTCATTCATCTGGAGCAAAATGAAACACCCGTAGGGTGCAATGGAAGGTGACGTGAAACGCTGAAATGGATTGAAACGTCAAAGGGGTGCTGGATGAAGTGTCAATAAAAACACAAACACCTCATCAGTCCGCTGCGCGGACAGCTTCTCCTCGAGGAGAAGCCTTAACATCAAACTTTTTCGACAAGTTATCATCATATTCTTTCCACCAATTTTCAAGTCAACAAAACGAATAGAAAATCGAGATAAGCCTTCCCCTTGAGCGCAGCGAAACACCCAAAAGGTGCTGAGGGGAAGGTGGCACGAAGTGCCGGATGAGGTGTTAATTCCTATCCCGTCAATCTGCCTCGGATAAGGACATTTATTACACATAAAGGAGTCCGGGACTGCCTACCTCCCGGAGGGAGTCAACCTGTCAGCCATCTTTCACTCAATCTGACCTTTTCTGATGGCTAAGACGATTTCTTTAATTTCTCTATGGCCCCGGCGGCTGCTTTTCGGATGCTATCATCCTCATCCTTCAGCGCTTCAGCCAGTGGTTCAACCGCCCGGATGTCGCCAAGTTCTCCCAGAGCTTTCGCAGCACGATTACGAATAAGAAAATCCTCATCCTTAAGTGCAGCAGCTAACGGCTCAAACGCGAAAGCGCCAAGGGAAACGCAGCGATCCCAATCCCTGATTGCCATCCAATACCACGCGCCGGTCTGATCCTGCCCCGGCTTCCAACCCAATTGAATCAATGACTCGGCAGCAACTTTGCGGACATTCGTATGCTCATCCTTGAGTGCGGCAATTAAGGCATCGGTTGCACTGGAGTCACCGTTATTTCCTAGAGCTTCGGCAGCTTTCTGGCGCACAAAATAAGCTTTATCTTGGAGTGCGGCAACTAACGGCTCAACCGCATGAACCCAATTGAGCTTTCCCAGGGACTCGGCCGCTCCTGAGCGGATTTTCTCATGCTTATTCTTTAGTGCACCAGCCAGCGGTTCGAAAGCAGATGGGCCAATCCGCGCCAGGGCATCAACTGCGTGTCTGCGGACAATCCATTCCTCATCTTTGAGCGCGGCGATCAGCGGCTCAACCGAACGGGCATCGTGAAGCTTACCCAGGGCTTCGGCAGCTATCCTTCTGACAGTCTTATCCGCATCTTTGAGTGCGTCAACCAGCGGCTCAACTGCACGGTCGTCGTGGATCTCTCCCAAAGCTTCAGCGGCTTTCCAGCGGTATAACTTTTCCTCACTTTTTCTCAGGACATTTGTCAATCCGCGGACATTGCGTTTTTCCCTCAATTTTTTGATATTCGGGATAGCCATCAGGTTTTCTCCTTTAATATTCTCAATCATTTTATCATGCGTTTATCCCGAGAAAAGGAAACTCAACAATCATGGCGCGCAGAAAGATGCTGCGCGCCCTACTCGACTCGTATTGTTTTGTAGCGTGCGCTCCGGTGCCTGCCTCCCGAAGGGAGATTGAGCGCACCAATCATGCCGCGGAGAGACGCCCCGCTGGGGCGTCCCTGCATTATCTTCATCAATTTTATTTTTAGTTATTAGAAAGAAAATCACTCCACCGTGACGCTCTTCGCCAGATTGCGCGGCTGATCCACGTCCAGTCCCAGCATCGCCGCAATGTGATAGGCAAACAACTGCAAGGGGATGCTGGTCACCACCGGGCTGAGCAGCCAGGGCGCATTCGGCACCCACAGGATATTCTCGGTCAGGTCCGGGATGCGCGTATCCCCATCCGTTGCCACAGCGATCACCTCACCGCCGCGTGCCAGCGCCTGCTCGATCTGACTGATCATCTTGTCGTACCAGGGGTCGTCCGGCGCCAGCGCTAAAACGGGCATGGTGCGGTCAATCAAGGCAATCGGACCGTGTTTCATCTCTCCCGCCGGGTAACCCTCTGCATGGATATACGAAATTTCCTTTAATTTCAGGGCCCCTTCATAGGCGATGGGCATATTAATTCCCCGCCCCAGGTAGAGCATGTGTGTCGTGTTCCTGAACTTGTGCGCCAGCGCTTTCACCTGCGGCTCTCGTTCCAAACACTCACCCGCCAGTGCGGGTACGCCCATCAGGTCGCTGACCAATCTAAAGCGTTTCTCCGGGCCAATCACGCCGCGCAGGTCTGCCAGGTAGACCGCCAGCATATACAGATCTACCAGGGGCGCAGTAAACGCCTTGGTGGATGCCACGCCGATCTCCGGCCCCACCTGCATGGAGATGCACCCATCTGCAATTCGCATGGCTTGCGAACCGATTGCGTTCACATTCGACCACAGCATGGCGCCTTTTGAACGCGCTTCTTCCATCGCTGCCAGCGTGTCCGCCGTCTCACCGGATTGGCTGATGGCAAGCACGACTGTATCCTCATCCACCAATGGGTCAGCATAGCGGAACTCGGACGCGATCGCAATCTCCACCGGTACACGGGCGATGCGTTCAATCAATATTTTACCCACCATACCGGCGTGAGCCGCCGTGCCGCAGGCGGTAATGATAATCTTTTTGATCCACCTGGCTCTGTCCGCATCCAGGTTGAGTTCATGCAGTAAGATCCTGCCCTCATCAAAGTCCACCCGACCTGCCAGCGTGTCAGTCAGTGAGCGCACCTGTTCGTGGATCTCTTTCTGCATGAAATGGCGGTATTCGCCCTTCTCCGCAGCGACCGGGTCCCAGGCGATGGTCTGCACCTGGAAGTCCACCGGGTTCCCGTGCACGTCGGTGACCTTGATCCCCTCGCGGGTGACGACTGCCATCTGGTGCGATTCCAGGAACGCCGCCCTGCGGGTATGCTCCAGGATGGCCGGCAGGTCAGAAGCGATGAAATTCTCACCCTCCCCCAGGCCAAGCACCACGCCGCCGGCGTTCCCGATGCGTGCAGCCACGATCTTATCCGGTTCGCGGGAGGACATCACCACGATCCCGTGAGCGCCTTTGATCCTCGTCAGCATCTGGCGTACGGCTTCCACCAGCGTACATCCGCTGGCGTAGAACTTCTCGATCAGGTGGACGATAGTTTCTGAATCCGTATCAGAGTGGAAGGTCGTCCCTTCTGCTGTCAATTCCTCACGTAAGGTGAGGTAGTTTTCCACGATCCCGTTATGCACCACGACGAACTCACCCGTGCTGCCGATATGCGGGTGCGCGTTGCGGGCATTCGGTTCGCCGTGCGTCGCCCAACGGGTATGTCCAATCCCCACCTTACCGTGCAGCGGCGTTTCATGCACCAGGGCTGCCAGGTGGCCAAGTTTACCAGCATCCCGCCGGATCTGGATATTGCCGTTATCCAAAACGGCCACACCCGCCGAATCATAGCCGCGGTATTCCAGCCGCTTCAGACCATCCAGGATGATCGGGGTTGCGTCGCGCTCGCCAATATACCCAACAATTCCACACATAGGGTTTCCTCCAATGCTGCCATTGTTAATCCATGCGTTCAAATAGACGACCGCCCCAGCGGCCGCACCACAAAGGTGTTCACTTGTTTCACTTCTGGGAATACACTGCTGACTTGCAGCGGGAGGCATCCGCCGAACTCTCGATTTTCCTGGGGTTTCGCCAGTTAACCCTGATCTGCACCAGGGAACCTCCATCCTCGTCACCAATCAACGATAAATTGGTCAGGCGCTCTTTATTCCCATTTCAACATTCAAATCGTACCCTCCCCGAGTAACACTCAGTATAATGGAGTGCAGACAATTATACCTTAATTGACGAATTGTAAAGGTCAGACTATGGAAAACCAATCCGGTTCAAAATCGACAAGACGATGGGTCCTCATCGTGCTCCAAGCTGTGATCATCCTCCTTTCCGTTGTGGTTGGGGTTGTAATTTATATGTTCATCGGACAGTATCAGGAGGAATTTGGATTATTACGCCAGGCGCAGGACATCCTGCTGGCGAACACTATCCTCGAAATTCCTAAGGACAATACCCTTGAATACGGCATGATCCGGGGCATGCTGACGACGCTGGACGATCCCTACACATACTTCATTGAACCCGCTGCGCATGAGGTCGAATCCGACCAGTTAGCCGGCAGTTTCGGCGGGATCGGCTGCCGCCTCGAGCGCGACACCGACCTGAACTGGCGACTGTATCCCCTGCCCGATTCGCCCGCCCTGGCTGCGGGGATCATGGACGCCGACATCCTGACCGGGGTTGAAGACCTGGAAATTACCCCTGAGACCGATGACACCACACTGCTCGCTGCCCTGCGCGGCCCCACAGGTGAAAAGGTAATGATTACCATCCAGCGAGAGGATGAATCGCTGGGATTCACCATCGAACGCGAGGATATTGCCCTGCCCTCCGTGACCTGGAACCTCCTCCCGGATGCGCCGGCGGTCGGGATGGTGCAGATCAACCGCATCGCCGAGAGCACCGCCGCGGAAGTCCAGGAAGCGATCGAAGACCTCACCAATCAGGGCGCATCCACATTCATCCTGGACCTGCGGGATAACGGCGGCGGTCTGGTAGATGGCGCGGTCGAGGTCGTCCGCCTGTTCTTGAGCGAAGGGGAAATCCTCCAACAGCAATTCAGGGACCAGGATGTGGAAGTCTTCTCGGTTGAAGAACCCGGACCTTTCACGGGGATTCCACTGGTCGTGTTGGTGAACGGGAACACTGCCAGCTCTGCTGAGATCGTTGCGGGTGCACTTAAAGCCAACCAGCGAGCACCTTTGATCGGTTCAACAACCTACGGCAAGACCACGATCCAGTATATCTTTGACCTGCAGGACAGTTCCAGCATCCATGTGACCAGCGGACGGTGGTGGATATCAGGGGTGAGCTTCCCCCTCCAGCCGGATTACATCATCACAGAGGACCCCTCAGGTACAGAGATCATCCAGACCGCAATTAAAATCCTGACTGTTGATTAATGGACTATCCGGGAGTCTGATCGTAATTAATCGATGAAGTGATATGCCCGCTTGAGGACCTGCAGGTCTTCCTCGGTGTCCACATCCATCAGAATGCGGTCATCAATCCACGGCAGCCAGTCCACATCATATTCTTTGAATAACGGGCGTCCCCCCATATCCCCCGTGATCTTCATCAAGGCATCCAAGGTCTCCCTGCCAAAAAGGACCGGGTTTCCACGCTGGCCACCAATCTGCGGTGCAGTGATTGGGGCTTTGTGCCTGGCGCGGAATTCGATCAATCCACGTATCAAAAGTGGTGAGATTTGAGGCTGGTCACTCAGAAGCAGCACAACGCCCTCACACCCTTCCGGCAATGCACGCAAACCGGCTTTCATGGTGGTTGACATCCCATTTTCCCAATCGGGATTGTATACGATCTCAACGGGCAGGTCGGTAAGTGCTTTTTCCACCGCTTGGTGGTGTGCACCGGTGACCACGATCACCGGAGATAAATCCGCACTCAGGGCGCTTGAAGCCACCTGCCAAACAAAGGGCTTCCCTTCCCAGGGTAAAAGCTGCTTGGGGCATCCCAGACGTTCACTGCCCCCTGCTGCAAGGATAATTCCTGCAATGCCAGAGGACCTCATTTAATCTTGCCCATGCCGCGCAAGACTCGTTCAGGCGTGAGTGGGAATTCGTGGAACCAGACGCCCGTAGCGTCGTGCAGGGCATCAATGACCGCCGGTGCAAGCGGAATGAATGGCATCTCACCCATACCGCGCGCGCCAAATGGGCCGTTCGGCTCAGCCAGCTCCAGAATGACAGATTCGACATCCACAGGGACATCCAGGACGGTGGGGATCAGGTATTTACTGAGGGTATCCGTCAAGACATAGCCATCTTTTTGGATAAAGTCTTCCAAAAGGACATAACCTGCTGCCTGCACGACAGCACCTTCCACCTGCCCTACGAGCTGCATAGGATTGATGGCTTTCCCCACATCATCCACGCAGCACACTTTCAGAAGGGTAATCTCCCCTGTCTCGGTATCTACTTCCAATTCCACCGACTCCGCCACATACCCATAGGAGAAGTTCGGGTAACATTCACCAGTCTCAGGGTCAAATGGGCTGGTCGGCGGCGCATGATACACCCATTCCACAACTACCGGCCGCTCCCCTGCCGACCATTTCTTGAGTGCATCCTCTGCAGCCTCCAGGATCGAGTTCCCCGCCATGAAGGTCATCCTTGAAGCGGAAGAACTCCCCGAATTACCGGATTGTGCGGTATCTGAGAAGATAACGTCAATCTTCTCAAGCGGGACATCCAGCGCTTCTGCCGCGAACTGTTTGAACACGGTATGCGCTCCCTGTCCGACGTCCGCACCGGCATGGTGCAGAACAACCCGTTCAATATCGTTATCTCCGTACAGTTCAATGGTCGCCGCGCAGGTTTCCGGTGCGCCGAAGGAAAATCCAACGTTTTTGAATCCACAAGCAATCCCTCTGCCACGTTTGACTGCACCCTTGCCTGCCATTGAAGATGGCTTTTGCCAATCGTTACCTTCTTTCACCCATCCAGCATGTTCTGCCAAGGCTGCCATGACCGGCTTTATCGTCACCCCCGCTGGGGGGCGTGTATTTGTGGACATGATGGATTGGTCATCAATCAAATTTCGCATTCGCAGTTCAACCGGATCCATCCCCAACGCTTCTGCCAGCCGATTGATTTGGTTTTCTGCCAGGAAAGCACCCTGCGGTGCACCAAAACCGCGGAAAGCTCCGCCGGGGAGATTGTTGGTATACACGACGCGGGCATCAACTTTCGCATTCGGGATCTCATAGGGGCCTGTGCCCATTAATGTGGCATTGCCAAGCACTTTATCAGATGTATAGTTATACGCACCGCCGTCCGAGGTAATGTTCACTTCGGCTGCCAGGATCTTGCCGTCTTTTGTGGCACCGAGTTTGCCCCAGAGCTTATAAGCGTGGCGTTTATGATGGCCGATGATCGATTCCTCCCGACTCCAGATGATCTTGACGGGGCGGTCAATGCCGCGTTCATGCAACCGCATGACCGCCAGGGCGAGGGCGATCTGGACGGACATGTCTTCACGGCCGCCAAATGCTCCGCCAATGGCGGGATAAATCACCCTGATCTTCTCCTCAGGCAAACCCAGTGCGTGTGCGATCTGTTCCCGGTCCTCATGCGCAAACTGACCGGAAACGACAATCGTTATCCGCCCTTCCTCATCCAAATAACCCAGGCCTGCTTCCGGCTGCATGAAGACATGCTCCTGCGTTGGTGTGCGGTATTCACCCTCAACGATCACATCGCATTGCTTGAAGGCTTCCTCAACATCCCCATGCCTGATTTTAAATGAATGGAAAACATTAGAGCCACAATCTGGATGAAGCAGCACCGCATCTTCCTTCATTGCTGCCTCAAGCGAATCAACAACGGGAAGATCTTCATAAACCACGTGAATCTTTGCGCGCGCCTCACCTGCAATCTCTTCCGTTTCTGCAACCACCAGCGCAACCTGATCGCCTACAAAACGGACCCTGTCGGTAAAAGGCTTCGCCGAGCCGGGCCCACATAAAACAGGTTGGTCGGGTACCATCAAACCATATTCATTGACAGGGACATCTTTTGCAGTGTATACCGCCAGAACCCCTGGCATTGCTTCTACCTCGGATGTGTCAATCGATTTGACGATCGCATGGGGGCGCCCTGCAAAGAGTATTTTCATGTAAACCTGGTTGGGATAATTGAAATCCCCAGGATACAAGGCCTTTCCAGTCGCTTTATCTTCTACATCTATTCGGGTGACCGATTTTCCAATGGTTGCCATCTGTACTCCTAATCCGGCTTGACCGATCTCATAGATTGGCTTGCTTTTTCAATGGCTTCAACGATCTTGTAATATCCCGTGCAGCGGCATAAATTACCTGAGATCGCCTGGCGAATCTCTGCCTGTGTGGGTGTTTCACGTTCTTCGAGCAGTTTTGCTGCGGACATCTCAAAGCCGGGCGTACAGAAACCACACTGTATCGCACCATACTTGATGAAAGCTTGCTGCACGGGGTGAAGCTGACCTTCCGTCCCCACTCCTTCAATCGTAACGATCTCCGCCCCGTGCGCCCTCGGCGCCGGCACCAGGCAGCTCATCACCGCCCTGCCGTCAAGAAAGACCGTACACGCACCACATTCACCCTCCGCGCAGCCCTCCTTCGTGCCTGTCAACCCGGCCTCATCCCGAATCAGGTTCAAGAGGGTTTTGTTGAAACCAGTCTTGAAGTGATATTCCTTACCGTTGATCCTGGTGTGGATCTCCTCACCAGTCCAGGGAACGTCCAAGGGTTTTACATGCATCCCATCCCCCATCAGCAGGATTGGATCAGCGGGGATGATATCCTTATCCACACCATGCCAGATGGCGCTCAAGGCACGTTTGGTGATCACGCCAAGCATGTAATCGCGATAGTCTGCCGACCCGCGGATATCCGAGATCGGTCTGGCTGCACCTGCTGCCAAGGAAGCCGCTTTAGCGATCACATCCTCAGAAAGGCATTTCCCACACAGGAACTGCTCTGCGTCTGCGGCATGGATGATGGTCGGCGCAGCCGCCCCAAGTGTGATCCGTGCATCCCCGACTTCATCCCCTTTCATTGTCAATATCACACTCACATTGATCACCGAAATCGCCTGCGCTTTCCGCAGGGCAGTCTTGATGAAGAAGGACGGTTGATCTGGGCCGGGTGCCTTGAAACAAATTTCTTTTATGACCTCATCCGGCGCCAGTACTGTCTTCCTGACCCCGGTATAGAACTCAGATAACGGAACCACACGCTCACCACGCGTGGATAAAAGCACCAGCCAGGCATCCAACGCCATCAATGGGCTGATGGCATCGTTGGCTGGCGATGCAGTCACCAGGTTTCCCGCGACCGTGCCCCGGTTGCGGATCTGCGGCGAGCCAACTTCCCAACATGCCTGCAGAAGCGTAAAAGCCTTTTCTCGTATCAATGGTGAGGCAACAACATGATTGTGGGTTGCGAGCGGCCCGATGTGGATCACACCCTCGGAATCCTCTGCGATCTCGTCCAATCCAGGGACACGGGTAATATCCACCAGCGTCGTAACGCCTTTCCGGACACCGCGCTCGATCTCAAGGATCAGGTCCGTGCCACCCGCTATGATTCGCGCACCTTCACCATTCTCATGTAAAGCTTGCGCTGCTTCTTCCAACGAATTGACCAATATATACTTTTTCCACATGCTGCGTTCTCCAATAATCCTGGATTATGGTTCCTTTTCATGCCGTATCGCAGTAATCTCCGCCATGATGCTGACGGCGATCTCCTGCGGAGTCTCCGCGTGAATATCCAATCCAATAGGAGATTTTACTCTCCTGTATGCCTCTTTTTTAATTCCTGCCTTTAGTAATATCCCTCTGCAGAAAGCCCAGCGCTTCTTGGAACCAAGTAGACCGATATAGCCAGCTTGTGTCCCCAGTAATGCAGGTAATCCCTCAGCATCCATTTGGACGCTGCGTGTCACCAGGACAATGTAGGTATTTCGGTCGACTGTCATCTTTTCGGGAATCTGATCCATTGGGCAATTGATATAACGATCAGCGCCAGGAGCCACTTCAGGTGTGCACATTTCTGCTCTGTCATCACTGACCACAACCCGATATCCCATCCACTTTGCCAGATGAACCACAGCCTGACCCACATGCCCTGCGCCAAACACAACCAGGGTTGCCGGCCTTAGGAAAGGTTCGATAAAAATTTTCACTTTGCCATCGCAGGGGCCCGGATCGTCTGTAGAGCCTACTTCGCTGTCATAGCTTCGGAAACGGGTTTTGCCGTCTTTTAATGACTCCTCAGCTTCCTTTCGGACAAGTTTCTCGATATTACCACCACCTACCGTTCCTTCGCTGCGACCATCTTCAAAGACCACCATCTTTGTTCCGGCGTGGCGGGGAACGATACCTTCTGTTTCAACGATGGTGCACAGCACAACCGGATTGCCTTCCGCAATAGCCTTGTTCACGATAGTAAGCATTACCGGATCAAACCTCAAGCAAACTAAAGACCACTGGTAACAACTGCTTCTTCCGAGAAACGACGCCATCCGCAAGTAAAGTGCCATCAGGCAGCGGTCGGTATGGAAGTTCATCCAATGCGATTGGAGCATCCACCATCAATAACCTGCTGCTTCCCTGAACCACATCTGTCACCATCAGCATGGTAAAATCCAGCCCGTTTTGTTCTTTCAAGTCCTTTAATGCTTCACGCAGCGGTTCCAGGTACTCACTTAATTCATACAATTCTGAAACCTCAGCCTGCGCAATTGCAAACCGTAACGATTTAGCTTCATACTGCTTCATGTCGGTCGTCACCACATCCATCGGGTCGCGGCTTGTCAAACCTGCACCCGCTGAGAGGACCTTTTCACCATAGGACTGGATCGTCTCCTTCTCCAGCGGAGATCCCCAAACAAATGCCCATCGGGCGAGCCTTTCAGAAGCCAGATGGTCACGCGGTGTGGCTGTCGGCGAAGACATCACCAGTGTATCTGAAAGCAGCCCGGCCAGCATCAATCCTGCCAGCGGTGGAGGCGCGCTTAAACCAGCATCCTCAATCAATTCCGATACAAGCGTGCTGGTGCTGCCGACCACGTCAACGGTGAACCGGATGGGTTCATGCGTCGTCGGATTGCCCAGGCGGTGATGATCCAGGATCTCAAGCAATTCAGCCTCATCCAGCGAACCCAGGGCTTGTTGCGGCTCGTTATGGTCCACCAGGATGATCTTCATCCGCGGCGGATTGAGGAGGTCCCGCTGCCGGCAAATGCCAAGATACCGCCCATTATCATCCAATACCCAAAACTCATTCACCTCCTCGCGCAGGAGGCGGTTGATCACATCCCGGATGCGCATCGAAGCTGAATAATGGGCAATATCCGTTTCCGCAGCTTCCTTACATGGAATTTCAAGTAACTCTGCCAGGGTCATATCCTGATGACGTGGAAGCGGCCCGGTATGATGGCTCAGGAAATTAAATAATGATTTTCCAGAGATCAAACCATACGGCGTACCATCCGGGTTGACGACCGGGGCAACGCCTCCTGTGCGGCTCAGGATCGCCCAGGCCTCACTCAGAGGTCTATCCGGCGTTACAGTATCCAAGCGCCGCATGACCGATTCAAATCTCGGTGAGGCATCATTCAACAAAATCGGCGGTTCAATTTCCAATGTTTGCAATACCCAGGAAGTCTGCCGGTTGATCGCACCAGCCCTGGCGGGAACCGCATTCTTGCCGTCACGTTCCCGTAAGAGCCAAGCATACCCCATCGCCGACGCAATCGCATCGGTGTCCGGATTGACATGACCGATCACATACACGAGGTTGTCTATTCGTACATTCGTGGCGCCAGGATTCGTCAACATCATGATGTTATTCTTCTTTCCGCTTGTTCAGATTTTGCAAAGCACGCCAAACTCGTTCTGGCACAGCTGGTATCTTCGTCAAGTACGCTCCGCAGGCATCCAGGACTGCATTCCCGACCGCCGGAGCTACTGCATCAATTGGTATTTCAGATACGGATTTGACACCGAAAGGATGCGAGGGTTCAAAGGTCTCCACGAAGATCGTTGTCAGTTCCGGCATCTCATCCGCCTGGAAAATATGATAATTTACAAAGTCTCTTTCGCGCGGCTGTCCCGCTTCATCATAGATCATATCCTCACTGATTGTATGACCCAACGCCTGCGTCATTCCACCCTCAACCTGGCCTGAAGCCGTCACAGGGTTGATGATCAATCCAGAATCAACCGCCATGACCAGCTTGTCAACCGTGACCATACCCGAGTCGGTATCCACCGTCACCTCGGCGTATTGGGCTGCAAACGGCGGCGGTGATACGGGCGAGACGTAGGAAGCCACCGCCATGATCTGCTCCTGGTCGCTCATATGCAGCGCATCCAGAGCGATCTCTTTCATAGTCAGCGTTTTCCCTCCGGGTGTATGAGCTTTCCTGTCCGCCAATTGGATCGCTGAAGGATCTACGGTGATCCCCTGATTGGAGAACATCTTTGCTGCCCGATCTCTAATTCTCGCAGCAACCTTCTCAGCTGCCTTCACGGTTGCCGTGCCAGAGATGTAGGTCGTGCTGGAAGCATACGCCCCCTTGTCAAATGGCGTGAAATCTGTGTCCGAGGAATAGACAATAATGTCTTCAATAGGTATCCCCAGCACCTCCCCTGCCATCTGCGCCAGGACGGTATCGGAGCCCGTCCCCAGGTCGGTCGCACCAACCAGCAGGTTGAACGAACCATCATCATTCATCTTTAAGCTGGCACCGCCCATATCTAACCGGGCAATAGCCGTACCCTGCATCGCCAGCGCTACACCGATGCCCTTGCGTAAGTGTTCCTTACCGGGGACAGCATGCCACTGCGGGTTACCGAATTTCTCATCCCACTTGATCGCCTCCCGCCCCTGCTGGACGCATTCTGGCAAGCCGACCGTGTGGATCGTCTCCGGTATGGGCGCACGCCCCTCATTCCAGGCAGTGCTGAAAGGATGGAGCTCGCCTGAACGGATGGCATTTTTCAGCCTGAATTCAAGCGGGTCCAGGTTCAGTTCTCTGCAGATTGTTTCCAGCTGTCGTTCCACAGCCCAGAGTCCCTGGGGGACGCCATACCCACGGTATGCGCCACATGGGACGGTATTGGTATAAACCACATCCGAATAGAAACGGATGTTTGGTTTTTCTCGATATTTGCCATCGCCCACATACAACCCCATCGCCTTCTGACCTGTATTCCCGGCAACGGTCAATGCATGGCAGCCGTAAGCGCCGGTATCGCTGAGACAATACATCTCATTCGCAGTGATGGTGCCGTCATTTTTAACCCCAGTCTTCAAGCGAAGGCGCATGGGATGGCGAGTGCGCGCCCCGATGAACTCTTCCTCACGCGTCATCTCATAAATTACAGGGCGTCCGGTTGCGATGGTCAGATGGGCAGCAATATCTTCGATCAGAACTTCCTGTTTGCCACCAAACGCGCCCCCCACACGGGGTTTGACGACCCGGATTCGCTTGACCGGCAGTCCCAATAAGGGTGCAATCTGCCGCCGAACATGGAAGGGAACCTGCGTGCTGGTGCGCACGACGAGACGGTCGTCTTCATCCCAGTAGGTCAATGTCACATGCGGTTCAATATGGGCAAGCTGAACCTTCGGGAACTCATACTCTTCCTCAAAGATCCTGTCCGCTTCAGCAAAACCCTTCTCGACATCACCGATATCTATCCTGATCTGGGCAGGCATGTTCTTGGATGCGTCTGATGCCCCAAAATTGACATATTCCGGCTCGTCATGGATAACCGGTGCGCCTTCTTCCATCGCTTTCGTGGAATCCACGATCGGCGGGAGGACTTCATAATCCACCTTGATCAGCCTCATGGCCTGGTAGGCAATCGCTTTTGTCTCTGCCGCGATGAGTGCCACGCGGTCACCGACAAAGCGCACTTTATTATCCAGCGAGAAAGTATCCAATGGTCCGGGGATGGGGTGCGACTGTCCGGCCGTGGAGTAAACAACCCGGGGGATGTCCTCCCAGGTCAACACAGCCGCCACACCGGGTAATGCCCTAGCCTCGGAGGCATCAATATGTTTGATCCTCGCATGGGCATGCGGGCTGCGGAGCACCTTCGCCACCAGCAGGTCACGCATTTCTATATCCGCCGTGTAAGCCGGCTTCCCCTGCACCAGTTTGACAGCATCCACCTTTGTCTCCGCCTTCCCCACAGTTGACATCTCCTCCTGAGGGTCCAGCACTTTGATCTTCGGGAAGATATCCGGTTCGCTCATCGCCTCATCAACCGGTTGAACTTCTTCTCCCCGCAGGATTGCTGCAGCGCGCAGAACCGCTTTGACAGGTTTGACGTAACCCGTACATCGACACAGCACGCCTGAAATTGCGTCCCTGACTTCTTCTTCCGTTGGCGAGGGGTTCTTCGCAAGCAAGGTCTTCGCCACCAGCACCATGGCCGGTGTGCAGTACCCGCATTGGATTGCACCTGTATCCACAAAAGCCTGCTGGATGACGTGCAAGCCTTCAGTTTCCTGCCATCCATGCTCAGGGTGTTCGCCGAGGGCTTCCACCGTTTGGATGTCATGGCCTTCAGCCTGAGCGGTCAGCATCGAACAGCTGTTCACAGGACGACCATCGAAAAGCACGGCGCAGGCACCGCACTCGCCGCTGTTGCATCCCCCACATTTAACACTGAAGAATCCCAATTTCCGCAGGGTGTCCAGCAAGCTCTCGCCTGTAGGGACCTTCAGGGGATATTCTTGTCCGTTAACTTTCAGGGTGATATTCATCTCAGGCCTCGCTTTCCTTGATCGCGTCAATCCGCTCAAGACATCGCAGGGCTAATCTGGCTGCCACATCCCCCCGATAAGAAGCCGATGCCCACTGGTCGCCTGCATCTGCATATGCATCCCGGCTGGCGACGTCTGCCCCGCTGCTCTCAGGCCCATCCATGGCAAGTATCGGTTCATCGCCATACCCGCCCAACGCGATCCTTGTCCTGCCTGAGCCCCACCGTGCAGCAGCTACGATCAATATCGGTCGGTCCTTGGGGGATCGTGCAGCGTATTCAAAAACAACTTTCGGTCGTATCTGCCATTCGACTTTAGTGATCAACACACCGGGTTGTTCCTGTTTTCGGATGGGAAACCAGTCTCCCAGGCGCACCTGTTTCTCATCGGGCGCCCAGGTCAGGGTTGCATCTAGTGCAAGGAGCACCGTCGAAAAGACAGACCGTCCATCACAGGTCACCAGCCAACCTGCCATGGTGGCCATATTGCGGATATTCTCACTGGCGTCAATCTCAACAGCACGTTTTATTTCCGGCTGTATCTCCGGATGGGCGATCAATGAATGCATCTGTACGGTCGCGCCAACCATGATCCGCTCGCTGCGCTGATCGATTTGATCCAGACCAATCCTTTGCAGATCAACCACCCCGTACTTCGCCGTATGCTGGCGGCTCAAGAAAGTACCGCCCCCAAGGGGTTTGAGGTCCTGCTGCTCATCTTTCAAAAGCGCTACAGCTTTTTCCAGTGTTTCTGGACGATAATATACTTCTATCATCTTGCCTCCTCTTCCGAATAAACACGCCAACCAAGTGCATCTTGGTCAAGTTCTGCCAGTTGAGACTCCGGGATATCCACCAGGACCAGTTCAGCTTCAGCCAGAATGTCGCCATCCCCGTTCTGGATCTCACTGTGAGCCTCTGCCACCCTGCCACGCCGCTTACCCGCTATACCGATCACAGTCAGGGGTGTCTCAACCGGGACCGGTTTTCTGAACCGGACATTCAATTGGGCTGTCACCATGAATCTGGTCGGGTCCTCCATGTGAGCGCGTCCGCCGCATTCATCCAGGATGGCTGCAATGATCCCACCATGCACCACGCCCGGATATCCTTCATAATGACTCGGCAAGGTCACTTCCGTACGCGCCTCCCCGGGTGCCGGCATGTAGAAATCCATCTTCAATCCTACCGGATTCTCCCTACCGCAGACGAAACAATGCCTTGATCCAGGTTGTTTGTGGTTCATTTCACTTGGTTGCAAACGTATCAATTAGAACTTTGACATTCCCGCCGACGGGATACAGCACGGGGCAGGTTGCGCCGTTATCGACATATTCCTGTACCTTCGTACGGGCTTCATCCGGCGTACCGCTGGCAGTGATCCGATGGATCAATTCTTCCGGGACCAGGTGCTTCGCCTGCTGGATCTGTTCATGGGTCGCAGGCCAACCGAGAATCGATTGGATCTCCTCAACGATATCCATCGAGACACCGGAGGCTTTCGCAATATGTGGCTGCTGCGCCAGGTATTGCGTGAGGAGTTCACGGGTGGTATCAATTGCTTTCTCGCCGTCCTCATCCACCGAACATACCACAAGCTGCGGTCGGTCCAGGTCATCCAGCGTCCTTCCCGACTCCTTCAGGCCCTTCTTCAATTGATCAATCGCATGGTGATTGTATTCTGGGGGAACACAGTAGTTCAATAAGGCACCATCACCGATGCGCCCTGTCAATTCAAGCATCTTTGGCCCGGTTGCACCGATATAGATCGGAACATTCCTGGGTTCACGCCGGCCGTGGACCACATCCAACTCAATACCGCTGACATGGACATACTGGCCGTCAAAGGTAACACGTTCCATGTTTAGCAGCCTGCGCATCACCAGAACAGTTTCTTCCATAGCGGTCATCGGGCTTTTACGGTTAATGCCCACATTCCGAGCCAGGGGATCCCACCACGCCCCAATCCCGCAGATGATCCGGTCAGGCGCAAGATCGTCCAGGGTCAGGTAGGTTGCAGCCAGCAGCCCGATATTTCGGGTCCAGTTGTTGATCACACCCGAACCAACCTTTAATTTCTCCGTCACTGCTGCATACGCGGCCATTGGGACGATCGCATCCCTGACCAAGCGGCTCTCTGCCTGCCAAACAGCTTCAAACCCCCGAGCTTCCGCATACCTGACAAAGTCCAGTCCTTCGCGCAAATCATGCGCATCCTGTAAATATAAAGCAACTCTCTCCAGCATAGCGCCTTTATTCCTTTCTACTGAGGGTCAACCGCCCGTCATCAAACAGGCAGAGCATCTTTCAGGCTGAGGATCTCATAATCCTCAGGAATATCCAGATCTAAAGCTATCCTTTCATTTTCCACAATGACCACTTCTGCGCCTTCAGAGCGCGCCAAGGCTGTGTGTTTTTGAAAGGAATCCTGTCCAAAAGAAAAGGTAAGCAGGTCAGCGGGATTGGTCAAGAGCATATTTGTCCCTTTCCGCCGCCTATCCGGTGCAATGACGATCATAGGTTGCTCCTTGCGAGCGTGCAGGAATGTATTGACATCTTCGGGGACCAATAAGGGAAGGTCAGCTGGAACAATCAAAATGCCTTCTGTTGAGAATGCTTTCGAGAAAAGGGAAGCCCTTCTTAATGCATTGTTCAACTCCGGCGTCCCATTCTCTGTTACCGTACGGACATCCAATTCGCGAGCTTCTGTCAATACGTCAGAATCACGGCTGACAACGAGAATATCAGATATGCCATCGACCTGTTTCAAAACTTGAATTGTATGGAGAAATAATTGTTGATTTAATTGAGTTCGTTCTTCTTCAGATAAAATTTCAGAAAGTCGTGATTTTCCACGACGAAGTGGTTTAACTGGAATAATTGCCCAAAGGCTCATAAGGTTATCGGCTCCTGTTGAAGATTGCTTCGCAAAAGGTTAATACTTCCTGAGCTAAACGGATTCGATCCTTTTCATCCTTCATTATTATATCGGAAACTAATGGAATTATACGCCATCGCTCGATTTTTTCCAATTCAGCACTATCTACGGTATCGAATACAAAGCCGGTCAGCAAATCTCGATAATGGTCCGCAACAGCTGCTGCACAGGGATGGATAGCCAATTCCTGATAGATCTTCGCTGCAGGCCCTTTGAGGGCTATCCCGCCTATGATCGGTGATACGGCGATGACGATTTTTTTCGAGATCACTTCGCGATAACCCGGGACTGCCAGGATGGGGTCAATGCTGACCCAGGGATTGGATGGCGCAATGATGACCACATCCGAGTCCTTAACGGCTTCCAAAGCACCTGGAGCAGGCTGCGATTCCTCTGCACCTGCAAACTCAAATGAGCGCACCACCGGTCGGCACTGCTGATGGACAAAATACTCCTGGAAACCAAGCGCTCTTCCGTCCATAGTGTGTACGATGGTCCGGACCGGATCGTCACTCATCGGGAAAACCCTGTGAGAGATTCCCCAGGCATTACAGAATGCCTGCGTGATCTCTGAGAGCCCCATACCCTGGGAAAGCCTCAGTGTACGGACCAAATGCGTCCCCAGGTCCTTGTCTCCAAGGCGAAACCAATCCGGACCGCCTAAGCCTGCAGCCGTCTGAAAGGCAGCCCAGGTTTCATCGCGTAAACCCCACCCGGTTTCCGGATTGGCGAGTCCGGCCACCGTATAACAAACCGTATCCAAGTCCGGGCTGATTTTCAACGTCAGGTACTCGAAATCATCACCCGTATTGACGATCACGCTCAATTCATCAGGTGAAAGAATCTTTGCCAGGCCGTCCACGAGCTTCGCGCCGCCGACTCCACCCGCCAGTGCTGTAATCTTCAAAGTTATTCTCCTCCTGAATTGAAAGCTGCAACATGTAGGGTTTCTCCCCTGCTGCCATCCTTGTACGCCACAAGTGCCAGCTTAAGAGCTCTGCAGGATAATTCTATAGGTTCAAACGCAATCTCAGACAAGGCACATTCCAGAGAGTCCTGTGTCAGGTCTTTCAATGCCAGGGTGATGTGGGGTATCCATTGGGAAGGAGAATAGTACTGCTTGACCCCCTTGGAATAAGGCAGGAGTCCTTCCCAGATATTTTGATGAAGCTGGAGTAATGTAAGTGTTTTCGCAATCGGCAGGTACAGGACCGGTTCCCGCCCCGTGAAGATCCCCAACCCAAAGGTTTGGACCGTAAGATATTCATTTTCCGATGCAATCCTGTCAATTAGGGTTTGCACCCGTCCAATATCCATCTCCTCAGCCAGCAACCAGGTAAAATGCGGAATTGGGATATGATAGATCTCCTTCAGACCGCACAGCCGACACAACTGCTGCCAGAAACTTCTAATGGTCTTGATCGAGTCAGGATCGAATTCACTGATAATTGCATACATAGGTTTTCACCTGAAAAGGTCCAATTCTTTGGGTCGAATCAATTCTCTCAGACTGCCTTCCCTGAGGGGATAAGGGAACCCCCTTGCATGCACCACCGGGGTACCCTCCGCAGCCTGTCCCATCATCAGCGACGCCGCGGCGGCCAGTTCATCCGCTGCCCCCACTTTGGTCACACGCAGGTGATAATCGAACAGGTCAGGGTTACCCCTCAGGTCAACCAAGCCCGGCAGCCCGGAAAGGCCAATTGTCACGCCCACCGTTCCCAACCGCCAGGCGCGCCCATGAGAATCGATAATCAACACGCCGATCCGACAGTTGTTCTGCTTTTCAAGTTCTGAGCGGATTTGCTGAGCAGTCTCGTCAGGATCGACCGGCAGCAGCAGGACCCAATCCTCAGCATTCCCCCATGGACCTGAGACGTTGGAGTGGTCGATTCCAGCATTTGCGCTAATGAAACCCAGTTTATGCTCCACGATGATCAGTCCCTTGCGGGTGCGCACCACCGAACGGCTTTCTGATAAGATCAACTCGATCAATCGGGGGTCTTTTTCTGTCAGCTCAGCATAATGCTGCGCTCGTTCGGAGGGGTTGACTTCAGTAAGGTTAACAAACCTGTTTTCAGCCTTCGAAACGATCTTCTGCGCCAGGACAAGCACATCCCCATTCTGAAGGGTGATCTCGTTATCCTTTAGTGTATTTGATATCAACCGGGCCAGCATATCCCCTGGATTGACCATAGGAAAATGCAGCAATGGTGTTAATGTCAGCGGCATATCAATCCTGAGAGGGAATTCCCGTGATCCTGATCCCTGATGCATGCACATGGTGTTGGATGTTCAGACCGATCAGAACCGAAGTCAACCCTTCCACCACCACGGCATTCTCGATTGGGCCAGCATCCCAGCCGCGCAGTCCAGCATCCTCGACCAGCCCCAGAACCACCCGCCTGGCTGCCTTACCCTTCCCGGAAACCAGGACATCGCAATCGATCTCCCCTTCCCCGATCAAACGTTCATGAGAAATGTTCTGAAAAGCATCCACCACCGAACAGTTATCACCGAGGATTCCCTGAGCTTCCTGGGCAACAGACCCGGCTTCCGGCATCTGCACTTTCGTCACCTTGGGCGGCATGATAGGAACAACCACATCGATCAGGACCTTGCCGTCCAGATCATCCTTTAGTGATTCCAGGGTCGGCTTATGAGCGCTGTACGGAACCGTAATGACAGCAATATCGCAAGCTTCAACTGCATCACCGTTCTCCATCCCTTCAAGCAGGGGAGTCGAGCCTCCCAGCAGTTCAGCGACAGTTGCCACAGCCTTCTGAGCTTTCTCACGCCGGCGGGACCCAATGATCACATGGTGCCCAGCCATCACCCAGCGGTATGCCAGCCCTTTCCCTTCTTTGCCTGTTCCCCCGATGATGCCAATTGTATAGATTTGTTTTTCCTCTTCAGCCACGGGTTCCTCCTCAGGCCTGACCGGCAATCGTTTCAAAACGTTGCCAGGTTTGATTTGATATTTCCATCGCCTGTGCGGCAATTTGTGATTCATCAAGTGTCAGCAGTTGGCGCTCAAACATCAACGGTCTGCCGGCAACA
>Ga0272443_10000833_pt1 | contig 51304 bp, 49 predicted proteins | sample SSMAcet12_FD_193581 | JGI IMG/M metagenome (GOLD analysis project Ga0272443, IMG submission 193581) | Marine sediment archaeal communities from Little Sippewissett salt marsh, Falmouth, MA, United States - SSM-Acet-12 | ecosystem: Environmental > Aquatic > Marine > Wetlands > Sediment ...
TCATCGTGACGCACAACCTGCAGCATGCAGGACGTGTCAGCGACAACGTCGCGGTGTTGCTCGCCGGTGGGGAATTGGCCGAGTTCGGCCCGACGCGCTCCGTGTTCGAAGGGCCAGAAGACGAACGCGTTGCGGACTACCTGCAAGGCCGCTTCGGCTAGACGGTACGCGGCCGAGGATCTCGGCCTCGATCGAAAGCATCCGTCCGAGGGCCGATCAGGCTTCTGCAGCGCACGCCGGGCTGACCGACACGTCGCGTCGAGCTACTCCGATGCGGAGCGGTCGATCGGGTCGAACGTCGCCTGGATCCATCGATCGATCTCGTCCCGGACGCACCGGAATACGTTCAGGATCCGCTCGTTCGACCCGGCGGCGGCGGCGGGGTTCTCGAACCCTTGATGGATCGTCTCTCTCGCGCCGGGGAAGATTGGGCAGGTCTCTTCGGCCGAGTCGCAGGTGGTGACGACCAGGTCGAACGTCTCGCCCAAGTACTCATCGACGTGCTTCGACACCTGGCCCGAGATATCGGATCCCAACTCGCGCATCGCACGGATCGCCCACGGGTTGACCCGCGACGGCGCGGTGCCGGCGCTATAGGCTTCGTAGTCCTCTCCATATCGCAGCTGAAGTAGAGCCTCCGCCATCTGGGAGCGGCAGGCGTTGTGGGTGCAGACGAACAAGACGCGCTTCTTCACACCGGTCCCCTTGCTTCCGTTCCGAGATATATACGCCAGCAGGAAAGTATATAGCTAGCGGGGATGATTGCAATCCGGTGGCGGCGAGGAGACCCAGTGGATCGGTTCCAGCGGGCTACGAGGCCTGAACGCCGTGCGATGTCGGGGCGTCGAGGGCGCTCTCGGCGATGTTGAACGCGTACTCGCGGACACGAAGCAGGCTGTCGATCACGATCGAGATCGACGGCGAGGCCTCCGGCTGCTTCTCCGCTGCGGTCTTCCGGGTGACCTGGAAGAGTTGCTCCGCGTGTTCCTTCTCCTGCAGTACCTGGTTCGCAAGGTCGGTGTTGCGGTTCTCGAAGGATTGGACGGCCCGTCCCAAGACGGAAAGTGCGTCACGGGCCCGCTGCTCGATCTCCCCGGCGACATCGGCACGGACCGGCTCGCTGAGCGCCAGCGTCGCGTCGGAGACCTTGCCGGCGTGGTCAGCGACCCGCTCGAGCTGATCGGCCACCGTGTGATAGTGGAGAAACTCGAGCCTCGACAGACCGACGTCCTCTTCGAGCAACAGGTCGCGGAGCAACAGGCTGAACTGTCGGGCGACCAGCAGGACCAGTCGGTCGATGTCCCCGTCCCGCTCGAGCACGTCGCGTGCGAGATCCATGTCGTGCCCGCAGAACGCGCTGACGGCATCGGTCAGCATCGCATGGGTGATGTCGAAGATCCGCGCGAGCGTCCGCTCGACCGGGAAATCCCGGACGTTGACCATCGCCTGCAGCAGCACGGCCTCCTGCGTCTCGTCGAAGATCTCTAGGCCGACCAGGCCCTGCGCGATTTCGCGCATCATCCGGCGTTGCTCGGGACGGATCCGGTCGCGATGAATCTCGATGATGTCGTATCCGACGATGTAGCGGGAGATGATCTCACGCTGGAACCGATCGAAGTCCCAGTCGTGGAGTTCGATGATGCAGCGGTTCTGCTGGGCCAACGTCCCCGGAACCAACAGGAGCGATCCCGAATCGTTGGGCAATAGCGTCACCGTCGCCCCCTGCGTCACGCCGACCCGGGTGGCCCAGTCCTTGGGAAGCGTCACGAAGTACGTGGACCCACCGGTCTTCTGGACTTTGCGCTCGAACATGGTCCCTCCGGGATGATCTTGAAAGTGATGTATATCCTATGCAAGACGAACCCCGTTGACAAAGATCTCTACACTCTCTATTGGCGCGCCGCGTGATCGCGAATTCCGTTGCCTGTTCCGATCGGGCGGAGATCGACACGATCGACGGGTGGGGAAGCCCGGCGTCGCGGGAGCCTGAATGGCCTTGTCGTAGGCAATCTCGGACGGGACGGGTGCACGGCCGGCGCGCGCATATGCATGTTGAACGGAATGCGCCGAACGGGTAGATTACTGTATCTCGAAACGCATGTTCCATATTATGGCATGAAGATTCGGGTCGATCGGGCACGATCCCCGCGTGGATCGGAGCGGCGGTTGGGCCGCGGAGTGCGGCGGCGTTGCCTGCCGACGACGTGCGAGGGATGATGGGGACGGCGTAAGGACGCGGCGCTCGATGCCTCCGGAAGCCGACGGTGCACGACGCCGCAGAGTCGGGATCGAGCGGTCGACCCGTACGAGCAACTGCGCGGAAACGACCGGCAAGGAGGGTACATGGAGAGGATCCTGATCCGAGGCGGCCGTGTCGTGACGGCCGAGGGGATTCGACGAGCGGATGTCGCGATCGCGGATGGGCGCATCGAGCGAGTCGGTCGGGAGCTGGACGGCTCGGCCGATCGGGAGATCGATGCGACCGGGTTGCTGGTCCTGCCGGGCATCATCGACGTGCATACGCACCCGGTCTATCTCGATGACTTGGCTTCGCTTCCGGTCACGGCGGCGCACGGTGGCGTCACGACCGTGATTCACTACGCGTACGCGAAGCCGGGCGAGGGGCTGATGGAGACGCTGCATCGGTTCAAGGAGGAGTCTCTGGCCTCCTCGGTCCTCGATTTCGCGCTTCACGGCGGGCTGTTCGATCCGGCGAATCAGTCCCACGAGATCCCCGAGGCATTCGAGTTCGGAGTGACGTCGCACAAGATGTTCATGACCTATGCCAAGCTTGGCTGGATGACCGACGACTACCAGCTGATGCGAACGCTCGACATTCTCGGGCAAGTCGGGGGCATGGGGATGGTCCACGCGGAGAACGGGCTGGCAACCGACTATCTTCAGGACAAGACGAACGAGGCCGGCGAGGATCCGCTGGACGTCTTCGTGTCGACCCGGCCTGCGATGCTCGAGGCCGAGGCGATCCATCGTGCGATTGCGATGGCCCACGTGGCCGGCTGCCCGCTGTACATCCCCCACATGACCGCACGGCTCGGCGTCGAGGTCGTCGCGCGGGCCCGCGCGGCCGGAGCTTGCGTCTACGCGGAAACCTGTCCGCAGTACTTGACGCTGACCGAGGACGATCTGAAGCGCCAAGGTCCGTTGGTGAAGATCGGCCCGCCGCTTCGAAGCGAGGACGATCGGCGCTCCCTGTGGGCCGGGCTGGCGTCCGGTGTGCTCGACACGATCGCCAGCGACCATGCGGCCAAGGCGAAGACGCGGGACGACGACTTCTTCACGGCGCCGTACGGCTCTCCGCAGGTCGAGACGATGCTTCCGTTGGCCTATGACGGCGGGATCAACGGCGGATGGCTGTCGCTGACGCGGCTGGCGCAGGTGATGTGCGAGAACCCGGCGCGGATCTTCGGGCTGTACCCGAAGAAGGGGACGCTCGCCGAGGGATCGGACGCCGACGTTGCGCTGTTCGATCCGAACGCCCGCTGGACGATCGAGCACGCGAACCAGCACTCGCAGGCGTCGTACACCGCGTACGAGGGACGGGAGATCCTCGGGCGGCCCGTGATGACGATCGGTCGGGGAGAGATCTTGGTCGAGGACGGGCGGCTGGTCGCCGCTCCGGGACGGGCGACGTTCCTCCCGACGACAAGCGGTCGCGTCGAGCCGTGCGAGCTGCATCGAGGGGGCGGAAGCGAATGACCATCGAAACCATCGCATTCACGCGCGGCGTGCCGGCGGAGGAGTCGTTCCCAATCGAGGAGATCATCGACTGCGCCGAAGCGGCCCTGCGCCGCCACGGCAAGACGCTTCTCCAGTATCACCCGGTGCGCGGCTTCGAGCCGTTGAGAGACTGGATCGCCCGGAGTGAGGGCGTCGCGCTCGATCGGATCATGGTCGGCAACGGGTCGATCCAGCTGTTCGACCTGGTGGCGCGCGTCCTGTACGAACCGGGGGCGACCGCCCTCGTCGAGCGGCCGACCTACGATCGGTCGATCACGACGCTGCGCAACGCCGGGTACGAGGTGCACGGCGTCGAACTCGAGCCGGACGGCGTCGCGCTCGACGCGTTCGAGCGAGCGCTCGAGGCGCACAGGCCGAAGCTGATCTATCTCATCCCGGACTTCCAGAACCCTTCCGGCGTGACGATGAGTGCCGAGAAGCGCCGAAGGGTGGTCGACCTGGCCGCGCGACACGGGGCGCGGATCGTGATCGACGTGCCGTACCGACCGCTTCGATACTGGGGCGAAGAGGTCCCGTGCCTGTCGGAGCTCGCCGCGGACGACCTCATCAAGCTGTCGTCGTTCTCGAAGCTGATCAGCCCGGGGATGCGCGTCGGATGGATGTCGGCCCCGTCGGAGTTCATCGACCGGATCGCCTGTGTCGCGGAGGATACGTATATCACGCCGGGCATGCTCCCGCAGGGCATCGTGCACGAGTTCCTCGAACGCGGGCTGCTGCCGGAGGCGATCGAACGGTTAAAGGCGCTGTACGCGCCGCGCCTGAAGGCGATCCTCGACGCGCTCGAGGAGCACATGAGCGACGGCGTGTGGATCCATCCCGAGGGCGGATTCTTTCTCGGGCTGACGCTGCCCGACGGGGTCCGATCCGCCGACGTCCGGCGGTTGGCGCCGGAGGAGGCGCTGGTGTTGAGCAACGGAGAGGGGTTCTACGCGGACGGTGACGGATCGCGTTTCGTCCGCCTGCCGTACTGCGCGTTGACCGAAGCACAGCTGGAAGACGCGGTGAAGCGCCTGGCACGGATCGTTCGCCGGGCGGCCGCCTAGGAGGGATTGATGAGCAAGCTGAACAGCAAAGACGTTCTGCGGTCGGACCAGTTCACGAAGGAAGAGATCGATCGGATCATGGAGACCGCGCGTCGGTACGAGGCCGCGATCGACGCGGGTGAGGTGCTCGACACGATGAACGGCATGGTTCTCTCGACGCTGTTCTACGAGCCGAGCACCCGGACGCGGCTGTCGTTCGAGACGGCGATGCTGCGTCTCGGCGGCCGTGTGATTACGGTGGCCGAGGCGAAGTCGTCCTCGGCAGCGAAGGGGGAGTCGCTTCACGACACGATCAAGACCGTCGAAGGGTACGCCGACGTCATCGTCTTGCGGCACCCGCAGATCGGCGCCGCAAAGGAAGCGGCGGACGCGACCGACCGCCCTGTTCTGAACGCCGGTGACGGCGCGGGGCAGCATCCGACGCAGTCGCTGCTTGACTTGTACACGATTCTCAAGGAACAGGGGAAGGTGGACGGGCTGACGATTGCGCTGGCGGGAGACCTTCGCAACGGGCGGACGGTCCACTCTCTGGCGCTGCTGCTGTCGAACTACGACGTGGAGTTCCTGTTCGTCGCGCCCGACGCGCTGCGGATGCCGGGCGAGATCATCGAACAGGTCCGGGCCGCCGGCATCAAGGTGACGGAGACCGCCGACCTCAAGGAGGCGCTCCGGACGGCGGACGTCCTGTACATGACCCGGATTCAGCGCGAGCGGTTCGAGGATCCACAGGAGTACGAGCGATTGAAGGACGCGTTCGTCTTGCGAGCGGCGATGCTCGACGGGGCAAAGGACGGCTTGACGATCATGCATCCGCTGCCGCGGGTCAACGAGATTGCGACCGATGTCGATGCGTATGCCGGCGCGGCGTACTTCCGCCAGTCGGCCAACGGGGTGCCGATCCGGATGGCACTGCTTGCGTTGGTGACCGGCCGGGCCTAGCCACGGTCGGCGATCCTGACGGGGACGGAGGACACATGTGCTACATGATCGCGGCGGGGCGGAAGGCCACCCGAGACGGGTCGGTGTTGGTGGCGAGAAACTGCGACTCGGTTTCGACCGACGCGCTGCAGGTCGTCAGCGTGCCGCGGCGGGCGCATCCCCGCGGATCCGAGGTCCGGATCCCGGTGTCTCGCGAGCGCCCAAACGACGAGGCGGTCGCCGCCGGGTGGGCCGCGAAGCCGGTCGTCCTTCCGCAGGTGGAGGAGACGTTTGCCTACACCGCGATCATGCGCTTCGTCCCCGGCGACTCGATGGGGATGGTCATGGGCGGCATCAACGAGCACCAGGTCTCCGCCGGTGCCAGCACCGGCGGCTGGGTCAAGGACGTCGTCGAGCGGCTGACGCCGTGGCCGGAGACGGTCATCGGCGACTTCCTGATGACGCTCGTCCTCGAGCGCTGCCGTACGGCGCGGGACGCCGTACGGTTTCTCGGGGAGATGACCGAATCGTACGGAGGGCGGACCGACAACTACATCGTCGCCGATCCTCGGGAGGCCTGGCTGTTCGAGCAGTACCAGGGGACGCACTGGGCCGCGGCCAGGGTTCCGGACGACGCGTTCGTCGTCGAGGCCAATTCGTTCCGGCTCGGGGAGATCGATCCGAGAGATGCGGACAACTACCTCTGCGATCCGGATCTGATTCCGTTTGCCGTGGCGAACGGTCTCTGGGATCGCGAGAACGACGGACCGTTCCACGTGGCACGCGCGTACACGACGAACGATCGGAACCGCCCCCGCGGAGACCTGGAGCAGCCGTACTACAGCCTTCATCGGATCTGGCGGGGGATCGATCGTCTCGCACCGTCGCTCGGCGTCGATCCGTACGAGCCATCGAAGGAGTACCCGCTGTTCGTCCGTCCCGACCGATTGCTTGGCGTCGACGATCTGCTCGAGCTGCTGAAGGATCAGTTCGAGGGGAGCGATCTCGACGAGTACGGGGCGCCGGGCGGGGAACCGATCGTCGACGGACGGACCGGCCGATACCATCTGGCGCCGGCGTGGTGTGCGTCGCGGATCATCGGGTGCCCTCAGACGATCACGTCGTGGGTTACGCAGAGCCGCGGCGACCTGCCCGACTCGGTCGGCGGGATCCTTTGGGGCGGCCTCGGTGCAACGGCGAGCGGTCCGCACATCCCGTGGTATGCCCACAACGGGCGCGTCCCTCCGCCGTATTCCGTGGGCGATGCAGGCGACGAGGCCGCGTATCGGAGCGACTCGGCGTACTGGCTGTTCGAGAATCTCGGCAACCTGGTGAATCTGTTCTATCAGGGGACGGTCGATCTCGTCCGGCCCCGGTGGGCCGCGTTCGATCACGACGTTCTCGAACGGCAGGCGGCGGTCGAACGGAGTGCCCTCGACCTTCATCGAGAGGACCCGGCGCGGGCGGAGCGATTCCTCACCGACTACTCATGCGGTCTGGCGTCCGATGCGTGGACGCTGGGGCAGGAGATCCTCGGTCGGCTGTTCACCCGGATCGCGCTGTTGAACAACCCGCAGACCTCCCGCGTGTACGAGGATGTCAGGACCTGGGCGGACCGACCGGGCGCCGTCTACTGAGTCCACGATCCGGCATGTGGCCCCTCGGATCGAGCGCCCTGTCGGCTCCATCAAGGGAGATGCGGGAACATGATCGAGAGCTCAAGATCCGATGAGATTTGGGTCACAGAGTGAACGCGGTGTCACGCTTGACCCTATGAGAGCTCCGTTGTAGACTAGTAATGTGGAACGAACGTTCTGTATGACGAAATGACAACCTCTGCGCCCGCGGTCGGGAAGCGGAGGGAAAGGCGTGACGGATGAGCAGGGTGCTGCTGTCAGGCAACGAGGCGATTGCTCGCGGTGCGTACGAAGCTGGCATTCAGGTGGCGACAGGGTATCCTGGAACGCCGAGTTCGGAGATCCTCCGAGAGATCGCCGCCCGATACGGGAACGACATCTACGCCGAGTGGTCGACCAACGAGAAGGTCGCGATGGACGCGGCGGCGGGAGCGGCGTACTCCGGTCGGCGGACGCTGGTGACGACCAAGCAGGTCGGCATGAATGTGCTGGCCGATGCGCTGCTTTACACGGTGTATACCGGTGTCGAGGCGGGGCTGGTCGTCGTGACGGCGGATGACCCCGGGATGTTCAGCTCGCAGAACGAGCAGGACAACCGATGGTACGCGAGACTGGCGAAGATCCCGATGCTCGAACCTCGGGACAGCCAGGAGGCCAAACAGTACATCCTCGCGGGCATCGAACTCTCGGAGCGTTTTGACACGCCGGTTCTTCTCCGAACCGGCATGCGCGTCTCGCACTCCAAGAGTGGAGTCGAACTCGGCGAGCGCGCCGAGGTTCCGAAGGACGTCGGCCCGTTCGTGCGCAACCAGACGAAGTACGTCTGCACGGCGATGTGGGCGAAGCTGCGCCATCCGGTCGTCGAGCGTCGGATCGTCGAGTTGGCGGAGTATGCCGAAACGTCACCGTACAACCGGATCGATTGGGGCGACCGTGCGCTCGGGATCATCACGAGTGGGGTTACCTCGAACTACGTGCGCGAGGTCTTTCCCGAGGCGTCGGTCCTGACGCTGGGGATGACCTACCCGCTGCCGGAGCGGATGATTCGAGGTTTCTGTGACGGTGTGGAGCGCGTGATGGTGATCGAGGAGTTGGACCCGTTTCTCGAGGAGCAGATCCGCGCGATGGGGCTCGAGGTCACCGGGAAGGAGCTGTTCCCGCCGTGCGACGAGCTGCTGCCGGACACGCTCCAGCGGATCGGCATCGACGCGGGCCTCCTCGACGAGGCGGATGCGCTGATCCCCGAGAACGAGCTGCCGGCCGACCTGCCGCCACGGACGCCGGTCCTGTGCGCCGGCTGTCCCCATCGCTCGACCTACTACTGGCTGGCGAAGATGAAGATCCCCGTCGCCGGCGACATCGGCTGCTACAACCTGGGCTGCTTGCCGCCGTTCAACGCGCAGCACACGATGGGCTGCATGGGCGCGAGCGTTGGTGTGCTGCACGGGATGTCGATCGCCGGTGTGCCCGAGCGCGGTGTGGCGACGATCGGCGACTCGACGTTCTTTCACTCGGGGATTCCGGCGTTGGCCAACATGGTGCACAACCGCAGCGTCGGCGTGACGATCATCATGGACAACGGGACGACGGCGATGACCGGGCATCAGGATCACCCGGGGACCGACTGGTCGCTTCATGAGAAGACGGCGCCGCGTGTCCCGATCGAACCGCTGGTCCGGGCGCTCGGCGTGAAGCAGGTGCGCACCGTGAATGCATTCGACATCGACGAGGTCAAGGCCGGCCTCGATGAGGCGCTCGCCTACGAAGACGGCCCGGCGGTGCTGATCACCGAAGGACCCTGTGTTCAGGTGTCGCGCCCTTCGCTGGAACGCTATGCGGTGGACACCGAGGCCTGCATCGCGTGCGGAACGTGTTTCCGGCTGGGATGTCCTGCGATCATCCGGTCCGACGTCGTCCACGAACCGACCGGGAAGCGAAAGGCGGCGATCGACACGACCCAATGCGTAGGGTGCGACCTCTGTCGCCAGGTCTGCCCGGTCTCGGCGATCCATCGCCCCGAGGAGGCGGTCCAGTGAACGACAAAGCGGACATCTTGGTTGCCGGCGTAGGGGGGCAGGGTACGTTGCTGGCCAGTGACATCCTGGCCGAGGTGGGCCTGCGTGCCGGCTACGACTCGAAGAAATCCGACGTCCTCGGGCTGTCGGTCCGTGGCGGCAGCGTGCTCAGTCACGTTCGCTGGGGGACGGACATCGCGTCCCCGGTGGTCCGCACCGGAGGGATGGGATACATGCTGGCGTTCGAGCCGCTGGAGGCGCTTCGCGGCGTGCCGCTGATGCACGCCGGCGGTCAGATCGTCTGCAACACACAACCGGTCAGCCCGATCTCCGTCAGCAGCGGAGAGGCGGCCTATCCGACGCGCTCGCAAATCGAATCGACACTCGAGTCGGCCGTTTCGACGGTCCGATTCATCGATGCGACGCAGCTGGCCGTCGAAATCGGTACGCCGAAGGTCACGAATGTCGTGATGCTTGGCGCGTTCTCGGCGTTGTTCGACATCGACGCGTCTGTCTGGGAAGACGTCGTGCTCGGGCGCGTGCCCGAGAAGTACGCCGAGCTCAATCGTGAGGCGTTCCGGCGCGGGCGCCAGCTGATCCGCGAGGACACGGCATGAAAATCCTCGTGATCAACCCGAACAGCTCGATCGAGATGACGCGGTCGATTGCCGACGTGCTCGATCGGATCCGTCGCTCGGATACGGAACTCCAGGTCGTGGCGACCGAAGGCGCTCCGCCGTCGATCCAATCCGCTCGTGATGTGGCGCTCGCCACGCCGCGCGTGCTCGAGATCATCGAGCGAGCCAACGAAGAAGGGATCGATGCGTCGATCATCGCATGCTTCTCCGATCCAGGACTGGAGGCAGCGAAGGAGATTAGCTCGGCGCTCGTCCTCGGGATCCAGGAGACGTCCCTTCACGTCGCGTCGCTGCTCGGACACAAGTACACGATTCTGACGCCGCTCGCCTCACGGATCGCCAGCAAGGAGCAGGATGTGCGTCGCTTCAAGGCCGACCCGGCCTGCGCATCGGTTCGTGCCCTCGGGATGACGGTCCTCGAGACCGAGGCCGATCCGGAGAGGACGAAGGAACGGATCTTCGAGGTCGCACGGGCGGCGATGGAGGAGGACGGCGCCGAGGTCATGGTCCTCGGATGTGCCGGGATGACCGGATATGCGGAGGATGTCGAGCGCGAACTCGGGATCGTCGTCCTCGATCCGACCTCTCTGACATTCAAGGTTGCCGAAGGGTTGGTCGACCTCGGAATCCGACACTGCAAGCACGGCCTGTACGCCCGCCCGCCCGCCGCGTAAGGAGGAGCGATGAAGATTCTCGTGATCAACATCAATACGTCGGAGGCGATCACGGACAAGATGCGCTCGGTGATCGAACGGGTCAAACGCCCGGACACCGACGTGGATGTGATCTGCCCGACGCGGGGGCCGGAGACGATCGATTCGTCGTTTGACGAGGCGTACGCGGTGCCGCCGACGCTCGATCTCGTCGCCCAAGCCAACGAAGAGGGATACGACGCGATTCTGCTCGGCTGTTTCTGCGATGCGGGGGTGGAAGCGGCACGGGAGATCTCCGAGATCCCGGTGATCGCGATGGAGGAGGCGACGTTCTCGGTTGCGCTGACGCTGGGTCACAAGTTCGGTCTGTTGACGGAGAAGCGGCCGCGCATCGCGATGAAGGAGCGCCACGTTCGGAGTGCAGGCCTGCTGGAGCGGCTGGCGTCGATTCGGGCGCTCGGGTTGTCGACCGCCGATTTGGCGGCGCAACCCGACGAGACGAAGCGGCGCGGCATCGAGCTCGCCCGTTCGATGGTCGAGGACGACGGCGCCGAGGTGATCATCATGGGCTGTGCCGCGATGGCCGGGTACAACGACGTCCTGCAGCAGGAGCTCGGCGTCCCCGTCCTCGATCCGACGGTGGTCTCGTTCAAGTTTGCCGAGATGATCGTCGATACCGGGCTGTCCCACAGCCGGGTGGGCCTCTACAGTCCGCCGCTTCCGAAGACGTTCAAGTAGATCGACGAGGCCCCGAATCGATCTCACAGAGCCTCGATCGAAGGACCGGAGCGCATCGCTCTTGACAAGGTTCGCCGGGCACGGTATCGTGGGTTTTGGAATCATATTCTACATTGTGGCGCGGTTCGCCCGAGAGACATGGGATGGTGTCAATGCCGAAGCCGAGGACCAGGGAACAGCGGTGGGCGATCGGATCCGGTCGTCAGGCTGAGACCGAGCGTTCTCCCCGGCTGCGTGTGCCATTGGACTTCTGGTTGCGGATTCGCCTCGTCGACCTCGTCCGCGAAGTCCATAGTGCGATCCCGAAGCTCCAGGCGCTGATCGACGATCTCGACCCGCGCCGCCGTGACGCACAGACACGCGGACGCCACCACTCGCTTTACCTTCTTGCCGCGGGACCGATCGGAGCGCTCTGCGTTCGGCCGTGGGCCTTCGACGCCGGACCTCCCAACGCCTGACCTCAAACTGAGCGATCACGAGCAAAGCGTGACTCTATCCTGTAGTTCCCTTCTACGATCTGGGGAGGTAATCTATGATCCTTGTTACTGGGGCGACCGGCTTCTACGGCATCAACGTCGTCAAGGAGCTGCTGTCTGCTGGGCATACGGTTCTTGCGGTGGACCTGGATGGTTTTCCGGCGGCGGCCGATCGGTTCCTCTCGGAGGGCGAAACGGAGCGGATGACGTTCGTCTCGCTCGACGTACGAGACCGGGACGCCATCGCCGATCTGTTTGAGAGGTTCCCGATCGAGCGGGTCATCCATGCAGGGGCCGTCACGGTTCTGGCGAGCGAAGATGAAGAGAAGGCCCGTCTGGTCATGGAAGTGAACGCGGGTGGGACGTTCAATCTGCTCGAGGCGTCGATGTCCGCCGATGTCGAGCGGTTCGTGTATATCAGCTCTTCCGGGGTCTATGGCAGCCGCGGGGCAGGCGTTGTGCCGCTTCACGAGACGACGCCGTACGATCCGATGGGGCTGTATGTCGCGGCCAAGATCTACAGCGAGCTCCTCTGCCGGCGATTCGACGAGTTCGGGCGATTCCGAGTGGCGGTCGCGCGGATCGGCTCTCCGTATGGACCGTGGGAGCGCCCCACCGGGACGCGTCACGCGATGGGTCTGTTGCATCGGTTGATCTCGATGGCGTTCGATGGGGAGGAAGCCCGAATCTACGGCGCGGACTCGACGCGCGATTGGACGCACATGCGTGACATCGCACGAGCGACGGTCGACCTCGCGTTCTGTGCGCCGGATCGACTCCGGCATCTGATCTACAACGTCACAACGGGCATGAACGTGTCGACAGGGTGCATTGCGGCGGCTCTGAAGCGGCAGATCCCGAGCTTCTCGTACGTCTTTGTCGACCGGGCCGAGGATGCCAACGTGATCGCGCATCTGCCCAATCCCCGGGGCCCTCTGGACATTACGCGGCTGACGGAGGACTGCGGCTTCTCTCCCGAATTCGATATCGAGAAGGGACTTGCGGACTACGTGGCGTGGTACGAGGAGTACGGACGAGCGATCGGATAGGTCGGCGATAGACAACGAGGATGCCCTGCCGGCGGAGCCGGCGGGCACAGAAGGAGGAGGAACGTGCACGTCTTTCCTGAGAACGTCGAAGCGCAGCGGATCAACGAGGGACTGACCGAGCGGCTGCTGCTGCCGCGCGATGCGTCGGCGAGCAAGATGGTCGAGGTGAAGCACCTCACGCTGGCGCCGCGCGGGGAGGCCGAGATTCCGGTCGACAAGAGCCTCGAATACGCCTACTACGTCATCAGCGGGCGCGGTCTGATGCAGGGGGGGAGCCGCGAGGCAACCCGCGGACGGATCCTTTATACGGATACGGCGGTGTGGGCGCCGCACGGCGGTTTCGTCCTGTCGAATTCCGGCGAGGGCGAGATGCGCGTGCTGCTGATCTCGACCCGTGTCAACGGGGAGCATTACAAGTTCTCCCGCATCCGGATGAAGAACATCCATCAGGCCGAGGTTTGGTCGCTGGCCGGCTACGTTGCGCGCCCCTTCTTCAAGGAGGAGGACCTGGTGATTGCCGGGACGTTGCGCGTGCATGGGATGGACGTCGAGACACTCGCCCCGGGATACGAGGCGGCGCCCCACACGGATCCGGAAGAGGTTCTCTACGTCATCCGCGGGGAGGGCGAGATCCTCTCCGAGGGTGTCCGAAAACCGGTCTACCCGGGGACGCTCTGCTATCACGAGGCCGGAACACCGCACGGAATTTGGAATACGAGTCGCGTCGATGAGATGCAGTACATGGTGATCGAGTTCGAAGACGCGAGCGAACGATTCGCGCCCATCACGTAGGGCGAGGGAGGTGATCGTCTCCGTAGACGAAGTTCATCGGCTTCATCCACAGAGAACGGTTGGCCACGCAATTCAGCACGAAAAGAAAGGAGACACGACATGAAACGCTCACGATGGATCCTGGTGGCGGTACTCTGCCTGTCTTTGTTCGGGATTCTCGCGGTGGCGCAGGAAACGCCGAAGGATGGCGGCACGCTCGTTCTTTGGATGTCCCAGGCGCCGAATACCTTCCTCGGGTACTACTCTCTGGGGGATCAGGCGCGCTATCCGTGCGACATGATCTACGACAAGCTGTACGAGGTCGAGCCAAGCGGCGACTTCTACCCGCGCCTGGCGGTCGGGTACGAGATCTCCGAGGATCAGTTGACGTACACGTTCTACCTCCATCCGGACGCCAAATGGCATGACGGCGTGCCGGTGACGGCGGACGACGTTCGCTTCACCGCCGAGGTTCTCGGACACGGCGAGTTCACGGGAAGCAATGCCAGCGATGTCGATCCGATTGCCGGCGCCGAAGCGTATCGCAACGGCGAAGCCGATCACATCAGCGGCATCGAGGTCGTCGATCCGCATACGATCAGCATTACGCTGAGCGAAGTCAACGCGCCGTTCTTCGAGATGTTCGCGTCGCAGCTGTGGGTCCTTCCGGAGCATCTTCTTGCCGACGTCGACGTGGCCACGATGGACCAGTCGACCTTCGCGATGGATCCGATCGGATCGGGTCCGTTCGAGTTTGTCGACTACAACCGTGGCGAGTACGTGGAGATGGTCCGGAATGAGGACTATCACCTCGGACGCCCGCATTTGGACAGCGTGATCATCCGGGTCATGGATCCGCAGGCGGCGGTGGCCGCGATGGAGACCGGCGAAGTCGACGGATGCCTGAACTCGAAGATCGCGGTGATTCCGGCCGAGATGATCGAGCGGCTCCAGGACAACGAGCAGATCGATGTCGAGATCTTCCCGACGGACAGCTTCGACTTCATCGCCCTGAACTTCGAGCGGGCGCCGATGAACGACATGAAGTTCCGCCAGGCACTGAGCTACGCGATCGACCGCGAGGCGCTCGTGATCGCCGCGCAGCGCGGACTGGCGATTCCCGGGTACACGATGCTGATGCCGGGAAGCCCGTACGACAACCAGGACGTCAACCGATACGAGTACAACCCGACCAAGGCTCGGGAGTTGCTCGCGGAGATCGGTTGGGACAGCGAGCAGGTGCTGATCTTCGGTTCGCCGAACGATCCGCGTCGCCGGACGATCGCGACGATGCTCCAGCAGAATTTCCAGGATGTCGGCGTGAAGACCGAAATCGAAGTCTACGATTTCGCCACGCTGATGGGGAAGGCTGACGAGGGCGCGTTCGACATCTGGCAGCTCGGTTGGGGATCGGGCGGGATCCAGTATCCCGGGTACACGTTCTTCAACATGCTGCACTCCAGCCAGTGGCCGCCGCGGTGGAACTTCAGCCGTTACAGCAACGCGCGGGTCGACGAGCTGCTCGATCAGGGAGCCGTGACGACCGATCGCGCGGCCGGCATCGAGATCTACCGAGAGCTCCAGGAAATCATCTCCGAGGAGCTACCGTACATTATCGTGATGAACAAGGAAGGCTACTCGGCGATCAACGTTCGAGTGAACGGCTTCCAGGACTTCATCGGCGGGACGACCTACAACCCGCATGAGTGGTGGGTCGAGTAGAAACGCATGTGGAGGGGCGCCATCGGGCGCCCCTCCACGCTCTCGTTGTACGATCGAAGGCGCTCGGTTCGCTCGAGCGGGGAAGTGTGAGGCGGTGGTTCAGACGAGATGTTCGCGTACGTCGTGAAGCGGTTGCTTCTGGTGATCCCGATTCTGCTGGGCATTAGCATCGTGATGTTTATCGTCGCGAACTCGATGCCCGGCGATGTCCTCGACGTCATGGTGAACCCCACGCTGGGCAGGGAGCAGATGGCGCTTCGACGTGCACAGCTGGGTTTGGATCAGCCGATTCATGTCAGGTACTGGCAGTGGGTGACCCACGCCATCCGCGGGGACCTCGGCTACTCGCTGGTCACGCGCGATCCGGTCTCGAGGATCATCGCGGATCGGATCCCCAAGACGGTCCTGTTGATGGGGACTTCGCTGATCATCAGCTTGCTGTTTGCCATTCCGGCCGGCGTGATCAGCGCGATTCGGAAGTACAGCCTGATTGACTACACGTTCACGGTCGGGGCGTTTGCCGGGATCTCGATGCCGACGTTCTTCCTTGGCCTGATCCTGATCTACACGTTCTCGGTCAAGCTGAGCTGGCTGCCAAGCGGCGGGACCCATTCGTTCCTGGGCAACGTCAATCCGGTCTGGGATCGCATCTCGCACTTGATCCTGCCGGCCTTGACCCTCGGGGCGTTCTACATGGCGTCGTTTACCCGATATGTGCGCTCGACGCTGATCGAGGTGATGAATCAGCCGTACGTGGATACGGCACGCGCCAAGGGGGTCGCCGAGTGGAAGGTCATCCTTCGGCACGCGGGGCGGAACGCGCTGATCCCCGTGATCACCCTTCTGGGGTTGAGGATCCCGTTCATCTTCGGTGGCGCGGTGCTGTCTGAGACGGTCTTCTCGTGGCCGGGGATGGGACGCTTGTTGGTGACGTCGGTGTACGAGCGCGACAGCGCGACGCTGGTCGGGATCACGGTCATGCTCGGATTGCTTGTCGTGCTGAGCAATCTGCTTGTCGATCTGATCTACGTTGTGGTCGATCCACGGATCCGGTACTCGGAGTGAGCGAGGTGCGACATGACGCAGGGTAGCTTTGTCCGCCTGGCATTCAGGCGATTTCGCAAGCACAAGCTGGCCGTGGTTTCGGCCGTCTTCCTGCTGCTGCTATCGATTGCCGCGATCCTCGCGCCCCAGATCGCTCCGTGTGACCCGTATCGAATGGACGTCTCGAACATGGAGCAGGGACCGAGCCGAGCCCATCTGCTGGGAACGGATCAGATCGGTAGTGACATCCTGAGCCGGATCATCTTCGCATCGCGCGTGTCGCTGGCGGTCGGCCTGATCACGGCGTTCGTCTCGACCTGCATCGGAACGGCGCTTGGAGCGATCTCCGGGTACTTCGGCGGCTTGGTCGACAACGTGATCATGCGAATGGCGGACATCTTCATGTCGTTCCCGATGTTGCCGATCGCGATCGTCATTGTGGCGGTAGTCGGCCCGAGCGCGAACAATGTCGTGATCATCGCAGCGCTGTTGTCTTGGCCGGGGCTGGCACGGATCGTGCGCGGCCAGTTCCTTGCGCTTCGGGAACAGGACTACGCACAGGCGGCTCGTGCGATCGGCGCCGGTCCGTATCGCATCGCGTTTCGGCACCTCCTACCGAACTCGCTTGCGCCGATTGTCGTCTGGGCGACCCTGAACGTCGCGCAGGTCATCCTGCTCGAGGCGGGGCTCTCCTTCCTCGGGCTCGGTGTGCAGATTCCAACGGCGACGTGGGGGAACATGCTGATGGATGCACAGTCGATCCGGGTTATCGAGGCATTCCCGTGGATCTGGTTGCCCCCGGGTGTGATGATTCTGCTGACCGTGCTGAGCATCAACCTGTTGGGCGACGGGCTGCGAGATGCATTGGATCCGTCACTGACGCGCTAGTGCCCGGATCGGAAAGGAAGCATTGGATGAACGAATCGCAGAGTCTGCTAAGCCAGCCGGACGTGCTGCCCCGTGCGGTTCTCTCGCTCAACGACCTCGTCGAGCGCGACAAAGGCACAGCCCCGCTTCTCTCGCACAGTTTCTCGGACGAGATGCTTGCGGACGACCGTCTGACATCGTACGAGGCCTGTCGGTCGATTCTGGTCGATCTCGTGGCCGAGGTCGAAGAGGCAAACGGAGACGAAGCCGCGAAACGCTCCGTCCTCGATGTCCTTAGAGCGCTCCAAGCCCAGGCCGAAGAGGGCATGGGCGAGCCGATGGCGTACCGCGAGAAGGTGCGCCGCTTCACCGGGGTCCCGAACGAGATGGTGTCCGACGGCGACATCGCCGATCTCCAGGACGCGCTGTCGATGGATCTCGCACGGGCCGGCTATCGAGGGTCCCTCACCAAGGCACTCGGCGACTGGCGCGCACGAACCGATGTCGGACCGGGCTTCGTGGAGGAAGCGACAAGGTTGTTCGATCGATCGCTCGCCGAAACACGCGAGAAGGTCGTCGACTTGCCGCCGGAAGCCCGGCTAGACTTCGAGCCGGTGCGCGGCGTCTACTACCGCGGGTACTCGGATGGCGCGGGGCCGTATCGTGCTCACATCACGTTAAACGCGGATCTGGAATGGCCGGCGGCCGCGCTGAAGCATGTCGTCAGCCACGAAGGCTGCCCCGGGCACTTCGCGATCAGTGCGATGCGACAGAGGGAGGCGGATCTCGGCCATCTGCCGATCGAGCAGAGCTTCTTCTTCGCCAACACGCCGGTGACCTCGATCAATGAGGGCACATGCAATCTCGGGGTCTACCTGCTCGGTTGGTTCGATTCTTTCGATGACATGATCTGTCTGCGGTCGGATCTGCTCCGGTCGGCGCTGCTGGCGAACATGTGCTACCTGTACCATCAGCACCATCGGGACGAGGCGGAGGTCGTCGGGTATCTTGTCGCCAATGGCGGGGTCTCCCAAGCGGCCGCGGAACAGACGATGCGGTTCGTCAAACATCCGCTCTGGCATACGTCGAACTCCCACTACTGGCACGGGACGAACCGGGTATTCGAGGCCTACCATGCCTGTCTGCGGCAGGATCGCGTGGATGCGCTGATCCGCTGTCTATACGAGGAGCTCCACACGTATGCCTCACTCTTCATCGCCCTGGGGTTGGACGGCTAGCATGCCGTCGGAGCGTTCGATGCTGTGGCTCCGCGGCCGCGTGTTGCCCGATCCGTACGAAGACGTGCGCCCCGGCGCATGGGTCGAAATTCAGGATGGTGTGATTCGCGGGGTTCACTCGCCCGAGACCCTCCCACCGGACGGTGTCGAGGCGATCGACCACGGTGAAGCGTACCTCCTTCCGGGATTCGTCGACTCTCACTGCCACTTGATCTTTCGCGGGGATGGGCATTGGAGCGATGGGTACATCGAGTCCCACACACCGGAGCGACTCCTGCTGATCGCCGTGGAGAACGGACGCAAGGCATTGCGGGCCGGCATCACGACGCTTCGCGATCTCGGGGCGCCGGGACGGATGCTGTTCGAGCTCAGACGAGCGGCTTTGGATCGGGACATCGCGTGCCCGAGATTGCAGCTTTCCGGCCCTCCGCTGACGACGCCTCGGGGTCATGGGTGGGATCTCGGCGGTGAGGTCTCGTCGGACGAAGAGATCGTTAGAGCGATTCGGCGGCTCGCGCGGGACGGGGCCGATGTCGTTAAGGTGATGGCGTCGGGCGGCGGCACGCCGGGGACCAGTCCGGGCCGAACGGCGTTTGCGCCGAGCGCGCTTCGACGAATGGCCGAGACGGCGCACGAGAGCGGCCTTCCGATCGTGGCGCACGCAACGTGTCCCGATGCGGTCCGTGACTGCGCGGAGGCGGGCTTCGACGGAATCGAGCATGCGGGCTTCTGGTCCGGTGAACCGCTGAAGAACGCGTTCGACGAAGAGATCGCGGCCTTGCTGGAGGAGCGGCGGATCTTCGTTGCGCCGACTCTGCAGGCATCGTACCGGACGCTTCACGAGCTCCCCGGGCAGACGGTCGAAGCGAAGGCTCGGCGCCGGCAGTTGGTCGACGATGCCCTGTCCAACTTCCGACGGATGGTCGATCGGGAGATCCGGTGGCTGGCGGGAACGGACGCAGGCTACATGCTGAACGAGTTCGGGGATCTGCCTCTCGGGCTCCGGCTGATGGTGGAAAACGGGCTTGCTCCTCGCGATGCGCTGGCTGCCGCGACGACGCGGTCGGCCGATGCGCTGGGCCTTGCCGGGGTCGTCGGTCGTCTCGCCGAGGGGTACGATGCCGACCTCGTCGTGTTGGAGGGAAACCCGTTGGACGACATCGGGGCGTGCGAACGAATCGTCGCCGTATATCACGGGGGATGCCCCGTTCCGATGAGTTCAGCGCCCATCGAGCCGTTGACATAGGGGCGCCTTGAGCGTGCAAAGGGCGTGTCCTTGACAACTGGCGGTGCGAGAGATACTGTGTATGCGGGAATTCGGAATCCCGTTTCGCAAGATGGAATCAGCTTGGAGCACAGCCCGAGCTAGGAGGTGCTGGGATGGAAAGCAGTACGCTGGCACAACGGACGTCCCGTCGCGTGGGCCGAGTTCCCAGTGGGGAGCGGGAGGCCTTGCTCGAACTTGCCCAGGGGGTGGACGATCTGATCCGACTGGGGCGCGGCGACCCGGATCTGGACACCCCGAAGGTCATTGTCGATGCGGCTGTCGACGCGCTGCGAAACGGCTGCACGCACTATACTCACTGGGCCGGGCTGGCCGAGCTTCGCCAGGCGATCGCCGACAAGCTGCAGCGCGACAACGACCTCGTCTACGATCCGGCGACGGAGATTGTCGTGACGACCGGTGGGCAGGAAGGGATGAACGTCGTTTTTCAGGGATTGCTCGATCCGGGCGATGAGGTATTGATCGCCGATCCCCTGTACACGGCGTACGACTCCGTCGTGCGACTGGCCGGCGGAGTGCTCGTTCATGTGCCGACGACGCAGCAGGATGACTTCGCCCTTCAGCCGGATGCGATTCGCGAGCGGATCACCGAGCGGACGAAGGCGCTCGTCGTCGTGACGCCGAACAACCCGACCGGCGCGATCATCCCGGCCGAGACGCTTCGCGAGATCGCCGAGCTCGCGGTGGAGAAGGACCTCGTCGTGATCTCCGACGAGATCTACGAGAAGATCATCTTCGACGGGCACGTGCACACAAGCATCGCGACGTTCCCCGGTATGCGAGAGCGGACCGTCGTAATGAACGGGTTCTCCAAGGCCTACTCGATGACCGGGTGGCGGCTCGGCTACTTCGCGGCGCCGGCGGATTTTGTCGAGCAGGTCCAGATGGTCAAGTACAACATGACGATCTCGGTCAACCACGCGACGCAGATGGCGGCGATCGCGGCGCTCAGCCCGGCCGGGCAGGAATCGATCGAGCGAACGCGCGCGATCTACGCCGAGCGCCGGGCATACATGATGAAGGCGCTGACCGAGATGGGGCTGACGTACGGCCATCCGGGCGGCGCGATGTACATCTTCGCCAATATCACGCCGACGGGGAAGACGGGGTTCGAGTTCTGTCGCGATCTGCTGAAGGATGCGAAGGTCCAGATCTTCCCGGGAACGACGTACGGAAACGCCGAAGGATACGTCCGCATCTCGATTCTCGCACCGCTGGAGAAGCTCGCGATCGCGGCCGAGCGGATGGGCGAGGCGGTCCGTCGATACATCGCCGAGAGGTCGAACTGACGATGAACGCGCCGGAGGGGTCGACCGTGCTCGTCACCGGCGCTGCCGGTTTCTACGGGATCCATGCGGTGAAGCTGCTTCTCGAGGCGGGCCACGACGTCGTCGCGGTCGGCACGTCCGGCTTCCCGGTCGAGCCACCTGTGGCATTCGGGGACGATGCGAGCCGAGTGGAGTTCGTCCGTTGCGACATCGCGGACGCGTCGCAGGTCGCGGATCTGTTCGCCGACCGGTCGATCGGCACGGTGATCCACGCGGCCGTCATGACCGTCCTGGGAAACGATGAAGTGGGGCGGGAACGGCGAATCGCGGCGGTCAACGCGTGGGGGACGCTGAACCTTCTCGACACCGCTCGCGATGCCGACGTCCGGCGGTTCGTCTACGTCAGTTCGTCGGGCATCTACGACTCCCGTGGTGAGGGGATCGCGCCGGTCCACGAGTCGGTGAGCGTCCTTCCCGGGACCCACGGCATGTACCGGATCTGCAAGATCTTCAGCGAGATGGTCGTGCAGAACTTCCACGAGCATGGCGCGTTCGATGTTGCCATCGCGCGCATCGGGTCGCCGTACGGCCCGTGGGAGCGGCCGACTCGATCGCGGAAGGGGATGTCGCTGATCTTCGAACTCGTCGACCTGGCGATCCGTGGAGAGGAGGCACGCGTCTACGGGCGCGACCTCACCCGCGACTGGACGCACATGCGCGATATCGCTCGAGGGACGGTGCTCCTTGCGACCTATCCTCGCGAGGCGTTGCACCATCGGATCTACAACGTGACCAACGGGACGGTGACATCGATCGAGCGGGTTCTCCAGACACTGCGGAGCCTCGTCCCAGCGTTCTCTTACCGATTCGTCGAGACGGCAGAGGAGGCGAACGTGATCGCCTCGATTCCGTATGCCCGGGGTCCGCTCGACATCGCCCGGTTGAAGGAAGACACCGGGTTCGTCCCGGAGTTCACGATCGACGACGGTCTGGCCGACTACGTTGCGTGGGCCGAGGACATCGGCCGACGCGTCATGGCCCCGGACGGACCCTAGGAGGCAGAGAATGAGCACGAACAGAGTGGTCGTTGCCGATCCGGTCACGCCGGAGTTCGCCCGGCGATGGCGGGAGGACCTCGAGGGGTTGCCGATCGATCTCGTGTTGCTCGACGACCCGTCGGACGAGGCACTGCGTACGGCCGTCGCTGGCGCCCGTATTTTGATCACGCGAAACCGCCCGGTGGACGAGGCGATCCTCGAGGCCGCCGGAGACGGACTGGCGCTGATCATCAAGCTGAGCCGCTGGTCGATCGGTGTGGATGTCGATGCCTGTACGCGACGCGGTGTCCAGGTCGAGAACGTGCCGCAGCTCGGCTGCATCACGGTGGCGGAGCACGCGATGACACTGCTTCTGATGTGTGCCCGCGATATGATCCGATCGCATCTCGGGGTCGTGTCCGGCGCATACCGGGACGAGGGACTCACGCCGGAGATCACGTCCGAGCGGAGCTTCGCGTTCAAGTGGATTCCGGTGACCCCGGTCGAGCCCTACGGGCAGACGCTCGGAATCGTCGGTTTCGGGGAGATCGGCAAGGAGCTGGCCGTTCGCGCGCGTGCCTTCGGCATGCGTGTCCTCTACTTCGATGCGCGACGCCCTCCGACCGATCTCGAGCGCGAACTCGGGGCGGAGTACGCCGAGCTGGACGATCTGCTGGCGGCGTCCGATTTCATCTCGCTGCACATCCCGCATACCCCCTCGACGGAGAAGCTGATCGATGCGAAACGATTCCGGTTGATGAAGCCGAACGCCGTGCTGATCAACGCCTGTCGCGGTGGAGTCGTCGACGAAGAGGCGATGGTCGATGCGTTGAAACGTGGTGAGATCGCCGGGGCCGGCCTCGATGTCTTCGTCTATGAGCCGCTGCCGCACGACCATCCGCTGGCGGCCATGGACAACGTGGTGCTGTCGCCGCACATCGGCGGTGGAGCGGGAACCGGACGAGCCGATCAACGGGAGAAGGTCCGGACGTTGCTCGAGAAGACGCTGTAGCGCCTCCTTGTGCGTGGGCGGCCAGGAGTCATCGGCCGCCCACGCCGATGCCTCGCGACGAATTCCGCCACATGGAATAGTAAGCTGCTGTGTTCCATTTTCCGATTCGTGATCCGTTTCCGGTTGTATCGCGCATCCTCGTTGGAAAGCCCGGAAAATGGGGGTCTTGACGCTCCGGGAGTGCATCCCTATAATGGAAAAAGCGCGGCACGCAATTCCGTATCATGGGACTACTTGACCCAGCATCTCGAAACGGAAGGCTGCGTGCCACGATCTCTCACTAGATCGGCCTAGGGGGGTGGGAGCACGAAGGAAACACATCGAGAAGCCGCTGCGGGATTTGTCCTGCCGTGAGCGGTTCGTCCCCGCCCGATGGATCACGGGCAAGGAAACACGTGGAGGTGTAGACGTGAAACGAAATCGTATCGGAACCGTCGTCCTTCTGGCGCTTCTCGGCGTGGGGCTCTTCAGCACGCTTGGGTTTGCGACCGGCCAGGACGAAATCGTGGTCGCCCACATCGGGCAGATCACGAGCATCGACCCGTCGTATGCGAATTGGTCGAGCAACTCGAATACCGTGTACAGCGCGGTGTATGAGACGCTGCTCAACTTCGCGCCGGACTCTCTGACCGAGTACGTGCCGATGCTTGCCACCAAGGTCCCGACGAGGGACAACGGGCTGATCATCGATCTTCCCAGCGGTGAGACGCTGGTGACGTTCCCGATCCGCAGCGGGGTCAAGTTCCACAAGGGCGGCGATCTGACGGCCGAGGACGTGCAGTACAGCTATCTGAGAAAGCTGACGCTGGAAGGCCCCGGCGGTGAGGGCGCGGTCGTACTGCAGGCGCTCACCGGATACGAGAGCCTCGACGCGTGGGCGAAGGCGTTCCAACCCGAGATCGAGACGTTCGCCGAAGCATCCGCGAGTACGGTCCAGGCGATGTTCGCCGTGCTCGAGGGTGCGATCACGGTCGACGGCATGAACGTCACGTTCCGCCTGACCCAGCCGACCGGTCTGTTCTTGCAGTTCATCTCCCACTACCAGCCGGCGGGGATCATCCTCGACAAGGAGTGGACGATCCTTCAGGGTGCCTGGCCGGGGACCGCTGAATCCTGGCAGGAGTACTACAACCCGAACGAAGAGGACACCATCCTCTACGGGACTGCCAACGGGACCGGACCGTTCATGATCTCCCGGTGGGATATCACGAACCAGGAGATGACCCTGACGCGGTTCGAGGAGTACTGGCGCGGCCCGGCGGCCATCAAGACGGTCCGCCTTCAGTACGTCGGCGAGTGGTCGACCCGCCTTCTGATGCTCCAGAACGGGGATGCCGACTTCGCCTACGTCCCGCCGAACTTCATGCCGCAGGTCCAGGGACTGCCCGGCGTTACCGTGGCGGAACCGTCGCCGTCCGGCGTCATCCGAGTCGTCTTCTTCCAGTGGCCCATCGCGGAAGACTCCCGCTTCTTGGGCAGCGGTCAGCTGGACGGCGAGGGGATTCCGGCCGACTTCTTCGCCGACCTCAACGTGCGCAAGGGCTTCCTGCACTCGCTCGATTGGGATCGGTACATCAACGAGCTGCTCGGCGGCAACGCGTTCCAGATCAAGGGCGCCTGCTCCCGACTGTGCCCGCCGAATGAGCTCGAGGTCCCCATCTACTCGTACGATCCGGACCTTGCGAAGGACTACCTCATGAAGGCGTGGGACGGAGCCGTATGGGAGAACGGGTTCTACTTCACCGCGGTTCACAACGAGGGCAACTTCCTCGCCAAGTCGGCGCTCGAGCTGATGCGCGAGGAGCTGCGTGCGATGAATCCGAAGTTCGATTTCGAGATTCGGGCATCCACGTGGAACGAGTTCATCCCGCAGCGGACGAGCAGCCAGATCCCGATGTTCTACAGCGGGTGGGGCTTCGACGATCCTGCGGGGTATGGAACCGTCAACGCCTACATGGCGAGCGATGGCTACTTCAACCCGTATATCCCGGGTCTGATCGAACTGGCCCAGGAGCCGGGCGGCATCGACGAGCTTCTCGATCAGGCGCTCCGCACGTTCGATCCCGTCGAACGCAACGAGCTGCTGGCGCAGGTCATGACGATCTCCTACGAGAACGCCACCCACCTGTGGTTGGTCGAAGAGGCCGTTCAGATGGTCTACCGCAGCGAGGTCAAGGGTTGGTACCACAGCCCGGTCCAGCCGGGAATCAACATGCCCGGGATCGACTGGTACGCGCTGTACAAGTAGCCGGAGTCGAGCACGTGGGGTGCCTGGCATACGCCACGTGAGAACAAGCAGCGAAGGGTGTCGGCCGGCTGGGCCGGCCGGCACCCATGCGTTCTCGGAGTAGGATGGGCGGATCCGCAGGGATGGCGTGAAGCGGATCCTCGGAACATCGCGCAGGAAGAGGTGAGGCGACGGTGTGGGCCTACATCGGCAGACGACTCCTGATCTTCCCGGTGACCCTGTTGGGGCTCTCGATCCTGGTGTTCTCGTTGAGCGCCTTTCTCACTCCGGCGGAACGGTTGATGGCCTATATTCACAGTCCGCTTCAGGTCCGCGGGCCGGAAGTGGTCGCTCAGCTGATCGAGAAGCACGGTCTCAATGATCCGTTGTACATGCAGTACGGGCGATGGTTGACCGGGGTCCTGAACGGGGATTTCGGCTTCTCGACGACGGCGCAGGAGCCGGTCTCTCAGGCGATCGCTCGACGACTCCCCGCGACGATCGAACTGGTGCTCCTGTCGATCTTCCCAATCATCTTCGGCGGGATTGCGCTCGGCGTCATTTCCGCGGCGTACCATAACAAACCGCTCGACCATGGAATGCGACTGGTCGCCATCACGGGCTGGTCGATGCCGACCTTCCTCCTCGCATTGCTGATCATGATGCTGTTCTATGGGGAGCTACGGTGGTTCTTGCCGCAACGGTTGAGCTACTGGGCGAAGGATGTGGTGTTGTCGGCCGACTTCGTTCGGTACACGGGGATGAATGTCCTGGACGGCGTGTTGAACGGGCGGTGGGACATCGTTGGCGATGCGTTCCGTCATCTGATGATGCCGACGCTGAGCTTGGTTTTGGTTGATTGGGCGGCGCTTTGCCGGATTACCCGATCGAGCATGCTCGAGTCACTGCATCAGGACTACGTTCGAACCGCCCGCGCGAAGGGACAAATCGAACGACTCGTCGTCTTCCGACACGCCCTTCGAAATGCGTTATTGCCGGCCGTCACGTTCGGCGGGATGCTGGTCGCCTGGCTGCTCGCCGGTGTCGTGATCACCGAGACGATCTTCAATTACGAAGGGGTTGGGAGTTTCGCGGCCGCCGCGGCGCAGCAGCTCGATTTCGCCGGAATCCTTGGCTTTGCCATGTTCTTCGGCACGTTGATGATCTCGATGAACCTCATCGTCGACATCGCTTATGCCTTCCTGGATCCGAGAGTGAGGCTGGACTAGCATGTTGAGGGTACTCAAACACCTATTCCTGAAGAACCCCATCGGACTCCTCAGTGGGGCGATCCTGCTGATTTACGTGCTGGTCGCCGTCTTCGCCCCATGGATCGCACCGCCGACGCCGCACCGGTCTCCGTATGAGATTCCGAGGGATGGCTTCTTTATCGCACCGCGTCCGCCGAACGCCGACCACTGGTTCGGGACGACGGAAGGCCAGTATGACCTGTTCTACGGCGTGATCTGGGGGACGCGGACCGCGTTCAAGATTGCGGCCGTCGTCGTCAGCTGTGGGTTCCTGCTTGGCATCCTGATCGGGGGAATCTCCGGCTTCTACGGAGGCGTGATCGACGAGATCACGATGCGAATCACCGACATCTTCCTCTCCTTCCCCTTCCTGCTCGCCGCGATGGTGCTGGCCACCGTGCTGGGCAAGGGCCTCGGGAGCATGATGATTGCGCTCGTCGTCTTCCGGTGGATGACGTACGCGCGGCTCGTCCGCAGCGAGGTGCTGTCGCTGAAACAGATTACGTTCGTCGAGGCGGCGCGCGCCGTTGGGGTTCCGAATCGCCGGATTCTGATTCGCCATATCCTTCCGAACTGCGTCTATCCCGCGCTCATCCAGGCCAGCATGGACATCGGTCGAGTCGTGATGTCGGCCTCGGCCTTGAGCTTCCTCGGGCTCGGCGTCGAGGCCGGGTATGCCGATTGGGGGCAGCTCATCAGTCTGGCACGCAACTGGATCATCGGTGGGTCGAGCGGCGCCTTCCAATACTGGTACACCGTTGTGTTCCCCGGCGGCGTACTGTTCCTGTTCGTGCTGTCGTGGAACATCATGGGCGACGCCCTCCGAGACATCTTCGATCCGCGGATGCGCGGCGTGCTGTAGCACGTAGCGTGGCGCATCGTGCCATGACCCGTGGGCGGGGTGCGGTCGCGCGTCGCGAGGCGAAAGGAAGCGTATGAGCGGTGAGCTGTATATCCGAGCCGGCACGCTGATCGACGGATGCGGCGGAGAGCCGATCCGAGGTGCGGGCATCGCAATTCGCGACGGGCGGATCGTGCGGATCGACCCCGAGGGGCGAACCTCGGTCGGCGACGAAGTTCAGACGATCGACGCATCGGCGTATACCGTTCTCCCGGGTCTGATTGACGCCCATGTCCACATCCACACGCCGGGTGGGCCGATGGACAACTACGCCCTGGCACAGTTGAAGGGCTTCCAAGGGCGGTTGGCGCTCGACGCCTACCGCTACGCGTTGACCGATCTCGAGATGGGGTATACGGCGCTTCGGAGCCTGTCGTCGCCGGCCTATGTCGATATCGCGGTTCGGGATGTGATCGCATCCGGCGGACTCGTCGGCCCGCGCTTGATCGTCTCCGGCCAGGGCCTGACGGCGACCGGCGGACACATGGACGCAGCATGGTGGTCGCCCGAGATCGAGGTCCCGAATCGAACCGGCGTCTGCGACGGACCGTCGGCCTGTCGGCGGGCGGCGAGGACGCAGCTAAAGTGGGGCGCCGACGTGCTGAAGATCAACCCGTGCGTCGGCGACTACCGAGATCTCGACGAACCGTGGAGACAGGAGATGACCTACGAGGAGATCGCTGCGATCTGTGAGGTGGCGCACTGGGCGGGAAGACGCGTCGCCGCGCACACGGCGGGTGGGCAGGGGATCACGGACTGTCTGCGTGCCGGCGTCGACTCGTTGGAGCATGCGCACTGGCTGACCGACGAGCAGATCGGCCGGATGGCCGAGCAAGGGACGTTCTACGTTCCGACGCTGATCGTCAACAGTCGCTCGGTCGAGCAGGGCGAGGGCCAGCGGGACCTCACGCCGGAGGCGTGGGGATGGCTTCGGAAGGTGTACGACGACAAGTGGGAGACGCTCCGACGGGCGAAGGCGGCCGGGGTGCGCATCGCCGCCGGCACCGATGCCGGGTTCGTCGTGCCGCACGGCGACAATGCGAGCGAGATCGGAGAGCTGGTCAACGGAGGCTTCACGCCGCTGGAAGCGATCGGTGCCGCCACGCGCGTCGCGGCGGAGTGTCTCGGCGTCGAGCGCGATATCGGGACGATCGAGACGGGCAAGTGCGCCGACCTGGTGATCGTCGATGGGGATCCGCTGGCCGATGTCGGGATTCTGCGGGAGAAGGCGCGGATCGTCTCCGTCTACCGTGACGGCCTACGAGTCGCGGGCCGAGGCTGAAGGTCGAGGGGGCGCCGATGGCCTACGGGCAGAGCAGGGAGACCGCGGCGCACGCCACCGAGCTTGTCGGGACGTTCGAGCATCAGCTTCGCCACTGTCGGCTGCGCGACGACGAGCGACTGCTCGTCGTCACCGACACGGCCTTCCATCCTCACTACGCCGCCGCCTGCCTCGGCGCGGGGCTACGGCTCGGCGCCGACGCGGTCGAGTTGGTCCTGCCGCACGGACGCCGAGGGTCGGAAGCTCATCTCGCTGCGGCGTTCGAGCCTGCCGATCTGATCGTCTACTCGACGACGCACGCGCTGCACTACGCCGACGCGATGCGCCGTGCCCTGGCCGACGGGAAGCGGGCGCTGATGGCGGTGACGGCACTCCACGTGCTCGAGCGGCGGATCGCCGACCCCGACGTCATCGCTCGGACCAAACGTGGAGCCGCGATGATCGATCGGGCGAGGACGATCCGCATTGCGTCCGAGGCGGGCACCGACCTGACGTTCGACAAGGGGGACCGTCCGGGCGTCGCGTCGTACGGCGTTGCCGACGAGCCGGGACATCTCGACTTCTGGGGCGCCGGTTTCTTCCAGACGGCGGCGATCGAAGGGACCGCGGAAGGACGACTGGTTCTCGATGTCGGCGATCAGATCTTCCATTTCGCGCGGTTCGTCGAACGTCCGGTGACGATCGAGTTTTGCAACGGGCGTGCCGTGTCGATCGACGGAGGTGCCGATGCGTTCTTGATCCGATCGCTTCTGGCATCGTATCGAGATCCGAACGCCTACCTGCTCGGTCACATCGCGTGCGGCACCGACCCGAACGCACGGTGGACGGCCGAGATCGAGCAGTTCCCGGTCGTCGGAGGCGGCGGGGCCGACGCCGAGGCGTTCTACGGGAACGTCCAGGTCGAGATCGGAAGCAACAACGATGCGATGTTCGGCGGTCAGAACGCGACCGGGGCACATCTGGGGCTGTGCAGCCTCGGCTGTCGCCTCGAGTTGGACGGCCGGCCGATCCTCGAGGGGGGAGAGTTCATCGTGCCGGAGCTCCGGGCGGACCGCGGATCGAGGAATGGAGAGGAATGATGAAACGCGTGAAGCCGCATCCGAGGATGGGAAACCGATTCACCTACGACGGCCTGCCGATCGTCGCCAAGGCACCGCATCTGAATGGGGATTCGCTGCGACGGTCGGTGACCCGGGCGGCCGATCTGCTGGGCGGGCTGGACCGGGTTGTCGCTCGCGGCGATCGGGTGATGATCAAGCCGAACTTCAACTGCGAGTTCGAGATCCCGCTGTCGACCGATCTGGCCTTTCTCTGCGCGGTGATCGAATGCTTGCAGGATCTCGGCGCGCGTGTCGAGGTCGGCGAGATGTCCGGCCGTGCGGCCGGGCCGACCGATCGCGTCGTGCGGCTGCTCGGCGTCGAGCCGGCGCTGAAGCGATACGGCGTACCGTTCATCGACTTCGAGAAGGACGAACGGCTCGAACTCGAGATCGGGGGGACGTGGTGGGATGTCTTGCACATCCCGCGTTCGATCTACGAGGCGGAGAAGCGGATCTACCTCGGCAATCTGCGTGGCCACTCGACCGGGCGGTACACGGCGTCCCTGAAGCTTTCCGTCGGATGGATCAGCGCCGAGGATCGGGAGATCCTACACGAGGATCGAGAGAACGTCGGCCGAAAGATCCCTGAGCTGAACCTCGGGTGGCAGCCAGATCTGGTGCTGATCGACGGGCGGAGAAGCACCGTCAGCTGGCACGGACGCGGCGACTACGTGTACCCGAACGTCATCATGGCGTCGGGCGACATGGTGGCGATCGATGCGGAGGCAGTTCGTATCCTGAAGACGTATCCGGCGGACAATCGGCTCGATCTTCCGCTGGAGGAGATCGAGCAGATCTGCGGAGCGGCCGCCCTCGGTCTCGGCTCGATCGAGTCCGTCGTGCTGGAGGCCGAGGCGAATCGTTCGACTGAGCAGCCGGACATCCATCCGCGCGAACTGACCGCCTATCCGAAGACAGAGGGTGGTTGCGCATGCGACGATCGGACCGACCGGTCATGAATCGCAAGACCCACGGACATCCATAGACAGAAGAACAGGAGGACAGATGAGCGAGTTCGAAGTGAAGAAGGTACACCACCTTGGGTTCGTCGTCCGGAATCTGGACGAGACGCTTACGGTGTGGGAAGGGATCTTCGGCGTGAAGGCCGAGATCAAGGAGAACCCCGATCTCCAGGTGCGCCTTGGCGCCTTCACGCTGGCCGGGATCCGGTTCGTGTTCAACGAGTCGACCCACCCGGACAGTCGGTGGGCGAAGTACCTCGAGGCGAATGGAGAGGGATTGGAGCACGCCGCGTTCGAGGTGGACAGCATCGAGGCGGTCACCGAACGGACCGAATCGATGGGGATCGGCCTCCGGTTCGCCGAGCACAAGCCGCTGCACGGCTTTCTGACGAACTTCATCGATGCGTCGATCGCACATGGAACCGCGGTCGAGTTCATGGGACCGGACGCGAATGCGCCGGCGGGGGGAGACGACCTATGAGTGAGAGTAAGAAGCACGCGGACGGATCGCTGACGATCGGCACAGGGACCGCGGCTCCGGGCGCCGTCGTGCGGTGTGGAATCCCGGTCGGCCGTGACCTGGTCGGCAACATGCGCGAACTCCCGCTGATCATCGTCAACGGAGCGGAAGACGGACCGATCCTGTGGCTCAACGGAGGCACGCACGGTGACGAAGCGGAGGGAGCGATCTCGATCTTCAAACTGCTCGACGTGCTCGATCCGGCGGCGCTTCGCGGCGCGGTCGTTGCCTGCCCGGTGATGAACCCCGAGGCGTTCTTGACCGGATCTCGTGGAAACCCCGCCGACGGGTTCACGTTTGACATGAATCGGATCTATCCCGGGGACCCGGCCGGATACCCGACTGCACGCGTCGCCGCGGCGCACTTCGCTGCGATGAAACCGGTCTGCGATCTTCAGATCAACATCCACTCCGGCGGGGACCATTCCTATCTGACGTCGGTGATGTTCACCAACGATACGCCCGAATGTCGCGAGCTCGGGGCGGCGATGGGAACGATCTGGCCGATGATCATGACGAGTGCTCACGGAGGGGGGAATCCGAGCTCCCAGATCGCCGCCCTCGGGAAGGGCGCGATCTCCATCGAACTCGGAGGCCTCTGCCGGACACTGACCGACGACTTCCACGACGTGGGCGATGCGCTGCGCGACTCGTACCTGAATGTGCTGAAGCACTACGACATGATCGACGGAACGGCCGAGTACTTGGACCGATGGAACGTCGGCCATCAGGAGACCGTTCTCGCGCCGGCGCCCGGCGTGTGGGTCGGCGAGCGGGGGCTGAAGTTCCTCGAGCCGATGGGGGCGGGCGAGCCGCTCGGGACGTTGTACTCCCTCCACGGCGAGGTGTTGGCGAAGATCGTGACCCCGTGCGCAGGGATGATTGCCGGAATCCGCTCGCGTCCACAGGTGATGGAAGGGGAGTGGATCTGCTTCTTCGCCGTCACCGACGACGTGCGGGACGATTTCATCCCCCGCCGCTGAATCGGGAGACATCGTCGGCGATGTGTCGGACGAGGGAACGAAGGATCGACACGGCAAGCCGCGCCGCGCGCGTTGGGCGCGGCCGCCGTGCCGTCGGCTGGCCTGGCGTTGCGTTCCGCATGCCGGGCGCATAGAATCCGCATAAGGGGACCTGGTGGGTATCGATGAAATCACAGCATAGCGGAAACAACGGGCAGATTGTGCGCGTAGTAGACAAGGCGTTCACGGTCCTTCATACCTTGTCCCTTTCGGACCATGACATCGATCTGGCAACGCTCGCCGAGCAGACCGGACTCCCGAAGAGCACGCTGGTGCGCTTGCTGCACACGATGAAGCTCCACAACGTGATCCAGCAGGATACGAAGACGCGGCGCTACCGGCTAGGCTGGGGATTGATTCACCTCGGAAACGCGGCCGAGCGGCAGTTCGATCTCGAGCGCGTCGTCCTTCCGTTCCTCGAGCAGCTCTCGAAGGAGACCGGAGAGACCGCGTCATTCGCCGTGCTGGAAGGAACGCGGGCGGTCTATCTCGCCCAGATCCTGACCGACAGCATCATTCGTGGCGTGCCGCCGATCGGTTCGGAGCTTGAGCTGCACTGTACCGCTGTCGGGAAGGTCTTGCTGACTTCGTTCGGCGATGAGGACTTCGAGAGACTGATTCTTCAGAACGGCCTTCCGCAGGTAACCGACCACACAATCGTGAATTCGCAGCAGCTGCGGATCGAGGTCGCGAAGGTTCGCAAGCAGGGCTACGCGCTCGACAACGAGGAAGCCGAGCGAGGGGGCCGCTGCATCGCGGCGCCGATCGTGAACGAGAACGACGAGGTCATCGCGGCCATCTCGATCACCGGCCCGACGAGTCGCATCCTGCTGGAGCGGGTCGACGAGTATGCCGAGGTCGTCAAGCGAATCGCGGCTCGGGTTGGCGACGCGATGGCCACGCTGACCCGATAGTCTCGGCGCCCGGAGCCTCACGAGATGCCGCGCTTTCTCCGCGTTCCCTTCTACGATCACGCCGCGGAATACCGAGAGATCCGTGACGCGGTCGACGACGCGATTCGACGCGTCCTCGAGAGCGGCCGCTACGAACAGGCGGACGAAGTCGAGCGGTTCGAGTCCGAATTCGCCTCGTATCTGGGGACGTCTCATGCGGTGACCACCGGCTCCTGTACCGATGCGATGGTGCGCGCGCTGCGCTGCCTCGACCTCGGCCCCGGGGATCAGGTGGCGACCGCGGCGAACACCGACATCGCGTGCACGGCGGCCATCCATCGGGTCGGTGCCGATGTCCTGTTCGTCGACATCGACGAGGAGACCCATAGTATCGATCCGGAGGATCTCGCCGCTCGGGTCACGCCGCGTACGCGGGCCGTCCTGGTCGTGCACATGTACGGTCACCCGGCCGATCTCGCGGCGATCGGGCGGGTCGCGACGCGATACGACCTCCGCGTCGTCGAGGACTGCGCCGTGGCCGTCGGCGCGACGCTCTCCGGAAGACACGTCGGGACCTTCGGCGAGATCGGCTGTTTCTCCCACGCGCCGTCGAAGATCCTCGGAACGATCGGGGACGGAGGGACGCTGACCACGTCGGATCCCAGGATTGCCGATCGAGCACGGCATCTGAATCTGTATCGGCAGATGCAGGATCTGTGGAGCCACGACGGGGATGTGCGCATCCACACCGGCTTCCGTCTCGTCGAGGAGGGTACCCGATCGCGGATGGTCGAGATTGGCGCGGCGGTGCTGCGGGCGAAGCTGCCCTATCTCGAGGAATGGATCGAGGTGCGGCGTCGGATGGCCGATGCGTACCGCGAACGACTCGCCGGCCTCGATGTGATCCTGCCGAGCGAACGCCCCGGCGCAAGGCATGTCTACCGAAATTTCGTCGTTCGCGTGCCGTCGGATCGGGACGGCGTGCGACGTCGTCTGGCCGAGCAGGGCGTCGAGACGGGCATGCACTACGTGCCGCCGCTGCATCTGCAACCGGTGTACGAGCGGCTCGGAGGGCGGCTCGGCGATCTGCCGGTGACCGAGCGGGTGGCCGGCGACATCTTCGGCCTGCCGATCTACCCCCAGCTCTCGGCCGAGCAGGTGGACGGGGTCGCCGAGGCCTTGCGGCGGGCCGTTCCCGTCTAGCTCGTCGAACGGCTTGGACTGCGTAGGGAGCGAACCGTGGCGAGCACGAGCAGCAGCGCAACGGCGGAGATTCCGGCCATCGCAACGAACATCGTGCGGTAGCCAAACGCCGTCACGAGGGCCCCCGCGAGGACGGGCCCGGCCAGCCCTCCCAGTCCGCGGCTGGAGTCGAGCAGGCCGAACATCGCCCCCTGATGCTCCTGGGGCACGATCGAGGCGATCGCCGCCGTCGTTCCCGCGTAGTACGAGCCGAACGACAGGCCGAGCGGAACGGCGGCGAATGCGAATCCGCCAGACCCTGAGGCGAACGCGTATCCAAGCGGATAGAGGACAACCACGGCGAATCCGAACAGGATCGCGATCCTACGGTCGATCCGGTCGACGAGCTGTCCGAACAGAAGCGAGCTGGCCACGGCGACGGCCGGATTGATCGCGCTGATCCACCCCATCGTTTCGGCCGAGATCGTGTACTCCGACATATAGACGAACGCCAAGGCTCCGACGCCCGTCGTGGCCAATTGACGAAGGGTAACCCCCGCGTAGACCAGCCCGAGAGGGGATCCACGCAACATGCGCAGCGCGGCCCATCGTGGCGGACGGCCCGACGTGGAGGCGGGCCGTGGCGGGATCCATCGAAGCATCGGGATCGCGGCGAGCGGCAGGAGTGCGACGAGGAGGAAGGATCCGCGGAAGCCGGCCCGCTCCAGAACGATCCCCCCGAGGATTCCGCCGAAGACGAAACCCGCCGCCCGTGCAGCCGACAGATAGGAGAGATTCCGACCGCGCGAAGCGGCCGGGCTGGCAGAGGAGATCAGCTTCATCCCGATCGGCGCCAGGCCGTTGCCGAGCAGGCGGCGGACGGTCCCGAGGGCAAGAACGAGCGGAGCGACCAGAAGCAGCCCGAGAGACGATGTGGCGATCGCGCTTCCGATCAGGACGACGCCCAGCAAACGGCGCGGCGACGTTCGATCGCTCAGTGTCCCCCAGAGCGGGCTTGCGACAAGCGTTCCGACCCAGGCCAAGCTGCCGCTGAGACTGATGATCAGCGGCGAAGCACCGAGTCCGTTGAGGTACAGCTGAACGAGCAGGACCAACGCGGCCTCTCCGGTGAGCAGCAGGGTCGCGCCGATGGCAAAGGCACCGACTAGCCGTCCAGGGTACGTGCGATCCGCGGACACGGGCTCTTCGCGACCTCCCTTCGCTGTCGCAAGGGTACCCTCTGGCGGGGCAACATCCAGCCTGCAGTTTCACGATACAGAACAACATCACGCATTGAGCCGGTTTGCGTGCGACAGATCTGAGCCGGTTGCCGATGTGATCGGAGGTTTGGGCGCCGATTGCCGTTGGGTTTCGGAACGGAATAGCGTATGATGGAATCATCAGTTCACGGGCATCCCGGCCCGGGTCGGGAGACGCCCGGAAGGAGCCTCCGTTGACTGCACCGTCGATCGATTTCGCGAAGTACTACCGCTACGACGAGGTGATCGGCCACCTCCGTGAACTGGCCGATGCATACCCCGACTTGGTCACGATGTGCTCGATCGGGAAGAGTTTTCGAGATCGCGATCTGTGGATCATGGAGATCACGAACCGACGGACCGGGGCACCGGAGACGAAGCCGGCGTACTACATCGACGCGGTGACCCATCCGGAAGAGGTCTCCGGGGCGATGGTCGCGCAGTACACGATTTGGTACCTGCTGGCGAAGTACGGCGAGGATGACCTCGTCACACGGCTGCTCGATACACAGACGGTCTACGTCCTGCCGTTCGTCAATCCGGATGCGTACGAGATCTGTATGGATCGGTTGTACTACGAGTGGCACGGGACGGCGCGGTACCTTCCGGGAGACGATCAGGTCGGTCCGGGCCTGCACTATGCCGACCTCGACGGCGACGGCTACATCCTGAAGATGCGCGTTCTCGATCCGAAGGGCGAGTGGAAGATCTCGGAGAAGGACCCGCGGATCATGCTCCGTCGCGCCCCGTACGAGTTTGGCGGCACGTACTATCGGGTCCTGCCGGAGGGACGGATCGAGGACTACGACGGCATCTCGTTCGACATTCCACGGCCGAGGGACGGAAACCTGAACCGGAACTTCCCGGCCAACTGGGGCACCGAGGTGGAGCAGTACGGCGCCGGGGAGTACCCGATGTCGGAGCCGGAGGTTCGGGCGCTGTTCGACTTCTTCAAATCCCATCCGAACATCCACGGCGTTGTCGACTACCATACCAACGCCGGCGTCATCCTCCCGCCGTTCCGCCCGGTCGACGATCCGATGTCGTCTCGCGACGAGAACCTGTTCCGGCGGATCGGGCGGATCGCCGCCGAGGAGACCGGCTACCGGTTGGTCATGACCGAGGAAGAGTTCTCCGGCAAGACGAGCAAGCCGCGGATGGGAACGTCGGGGAACTTCAGCTACGGTCAGAACGGGATCCTGTCGTTCGTGATCGAGCTGTGGGATCTGTACAAGGAGACGGGGATCGGCGACCACCCGGTCTCGTTCCAGCGCGAGCTGACCGAGGCGGACCAGTTGAAGCTGTTGGCCTGGAACGACAAGCACTTCGGCGGAGAGGTCTTTCGCGACTGGCAGCCGTTCGACCATCCGCAACTCGGCCCGGTGGAGATTGGCGGGTGGAAGACCCTGTTGATGTTCCGGAATCCTCCTCCGCAGCTTCTGCCGGAGATGGTACACAGGAACATGACGTTCACGATCAAGCATGCCCTCGCGGCGCCGCTGCTACGCATCGCGCGGGCCGAGGTCACGCCACTCGGCGGGACTCTTCACCGCGTGAATGCGGTGGTCGAGAACCACGGCTTTCTGTCGACCGACGTTACCGATCGGGCCGTCGCGATGAAGGCGGTCGAACCGTGCACCGTGACGATCGAGCTGCCGGCGACAGCCGAACTCGTGGCCGGGAAGCCGACGGTGGAGCTAGGGCATCTCGCCGGTTGGTCCGATCGAAGCGACGAGTACACCAGGTTCTCTCAGTGGAGCGCGCCGGCGGCGGGTGCCGAGTGGGTCATTCGGGCCGATCGCACGCCGGCGGAGATTGTAGTCCGCGCCCGGTCGACCCGTGCGGGAACCGACGAGCGGGCCTTGACGATCGACTAGCAGCACCTCCTTGGGGCGCGGGCTCCGGTCCTCGGGCCGGAACCCGCGCCATGCGTTGACGGCCTCGTCTCGTGGTTGAGTCCGGAGTCTGCGGCGGGACCGGTTCGGGCCCCGGGGGTCGGCTTTCGTGTGTGTCGAAGCGGATCGTCTCGATCGCGTCGTCGCATGACTCCGAGGGTCTCGATCGCGCCCCCACGACGACGACGAGGGCATTGGGCTCGTCGCCGGATGGGGGCAGCAGCTAGCCTCCGAACGGCCTGTCGTATCCGTCCCGAAACGACCATGGGAAATGGATTGACAACGTGCGCGGGGTTGGATACGGTTCCCCTCGACCAAGGACAGGAGACGGAGGGAGTATGAAGGCATTACTGATCATCGCGGACGGCCTCGGCGGGCGACCGACCGATGTCGACGGCAAGACCTGCACGGAGGCGGCGAAGACGCCGCATCTCGACGCGCTGGCCGCGGGCGGCGCACTGGGCCTGGTCGACCCGATCGGGCCGGGGATCCGTCCGGGAAGCGATACGGCGCATCTGTCGCTGCTTGGCTACGATCCGTACGACGTATACACGGGTCGGGGCGTTTTCGAGTGTCTCGGCATCGGGATGGATGTGCAGCCGGGCGACATCTGTTTCCGGGCGAACTTCGCCAGTGTGGAGACCGGAGGGTCCGGATGGATCGTCACCGATCGGCGTGCCGGTCGGATTGACGCGGGTCAGGCGGAGCTGGCGTCGGCACTGAATACGCTGACGCTGCCGACGCCTCCCGGGGTGACGTTCGACTTCCGCGCGAGTACTCAGCACCGAGGGGCGCTGCTCCTCCGTGGGGAAGGGCTCTCCCGCCATGTCACCGAGAACGATCCGCATGCGACCGGAAAACCGGCTGCCCGGTTCGCGCCCGAGCCGGGGCATGACGAAGAGGCGGCGCACCGGACGGCGGCGGCGCTGAACGAGCTCGTCGCGCTTGGGCACGAGGTTCTGGAGCAGCATCCTGTCAACCGTGCGAGAATCGACGCAGGCAAGCCGCCGGCCAACTTCATCTTGGCGCGCGGAGCCGCCGATTGCCCGCACATCCCGTCGATCGAATCGATCTACAAGGTCCGCGGGGCGGTCATCGCCGGTGGGGCGCTGTACCGCGGGGTCGCGCTCGCTTGCGGCATGACGTCGATCGACGTTCCGGGGGCGACCGGAGGGGTCGACACCGATCTCGGGGCGAAGGCGCAAGCGGCGATCGAGGCGCTCGAGTCGTTCGACTACGTCTTCCTCCACGTCAAAGGGACGGACAACGCGGGCCACGACCAGGACGCCGACGGGAAGAGGGCGTTCATCGAGCGGATCGACGCGGAGCTGATCGGGCCGCTGGCCGAACGGCTGGATTGGGGCACGACGCACCTCGCCTTCACCGGAGATCACACGACGCCGATCGACTATGGCGATCACACCGTGGAGCCGGTGCCGGTACTGTTCGCCGGGCCGAACGTCGTTCGGGATGCGACCTCGTCGTTCGGAGAGGGAGAAGCGGGGCGCGGAGGGCTCGGGAGGTTCTCCGGTCGTGTCCTGCCGATCCTCCTCGGGTACAGCAACTGGGCGCCGAAGTATGGATCGTGAGGGGACATGAAGCTCCATGAACTGGCGACGGTGATCGAGGGCACGATCGTGATGGGCGGCGAGTCGCCGGACGTCGTGATCGACCGGGCGTTCGCGGCCGACCTGCTGTCCGACGTGCTGGCGCTGACCGAGGAACGGACGACGTTGGTGACCGGGATGGTCAACCCTCAGGTCATGCGGGTGGTGGAGATCCTGAACGTGACGGCGGTGATCGTCGTCCGGGGGAAGGTCCCGCCGCCATCGATGCTCGACTACGCGGAGCGGCTCTCGGTCCCGATCGTCACGACGAGCAAGACGATGTTCGAAACCTGTGGACTGATGTACGCGCACGGCGTGCGAGCGTGTCGGACGAAAAGGATGCTGACGAACGGGGCCCGTTCGTCATGAAGCACAGGATTCGCGCCGGGGATGTAGAGCATGGGGGCAGTGCTTCGGCGCGGATCAAGGGCGAGCTGACCCGGGCCGGCGTCGATGAAGCGACGGCGCGGCGTGCCGGGATCATCGCGTTCGAAGGGGAGATGAACCTGATCGTCTACTCGGATGACGGCGGAACGCTGTCCGTTTCCGTGGGACCGGATGCGATCTGGGTCGAGGTGAGCGACGACGGGCCGGGGATCGCCGATATCGAATTGGCGATGACACCGGGATACTCCACGGCGCCCGACTGGGCGACCGATTTGGGGTTCGGCGCCGGGATGGGATTGATCAACATGGAGGAGAACTCGGACCGATTCGAGATCTCCTCCCACATCGGGCGGGGGACGACGATCCGCTGCCGGATCGATCGACCCGAGCCGGCGCGTCCGGATCCGGACGAGGGAGGCGAGCCATGCAATTGAGCGAAGTGATCGAGCGGCTGTCGCTCGATGTGTTCGCAGTGGCGGGGGAGGTCGACGTCGCCGTGACGGGCGGGATCTCGAGCGATCTGTTGTCGTACGTTCTCTCGGCGGCGAAGCCGGGCGACCTGTGGATCACGATCCAGCACCACGAGAACGTCGTGGCCGTCGCCCAGGTGGCCGGCTTGGCGGCGGTCGTCCTCGCGGACGGGAGGCAGCCGAGCGACGGCACACGGGAACGGGCGAGCGCGGCGGGCGTCGCGCTGCTCGGTTCGTCCGAGACCATGTTCGAGGTCGGCGCAAGGCTACACGGACTTCTGGCGGGGGATCGGTGAGATCGTTCGTTGCGGATCTGCACATCCACACGTGCCTGTCGCCGTGTGGTGAGCTGACGATGTCGCCGCGCCGGATCGCACACACGGCAGCCGAGGGGGGAATCGATCTGATTGCGATCGCCGATCACAACACGACCGCCATGGTGGACGTGATGGCCGAGGCGGCGGCGGAGGTCGGCCTCGGATACTTGTACGGAATCGAGATGCAGACGCGCGAGGAGGTTCACCTGCTCGCGTTCTTCGATACGGCGGCGGACTGCCACGGTCTCGGGAGCGCGATCGATCGTCTGTTGCCCGAGCGGCCCAATCGCCCCGAATACTTCGGGGATCAGGTCATCGTCGATCTCGACGAGGAGATCGTCGATCGGGAGCCGAGATTGCTGATCAACTCGCTCGACCTGAGCTTTGACGATGCGGTCGCTCTCGTTCGCGAACATCGCGGGCTTCCGGTGCCCGCCCATGTGGATCGTGCCCCGTACGGTCTGGTGGCGCAGCTCGGGTTCCCTCCGGAGGGTCTGGCTTTCGAGTTGGTCGAGGTCACCGGCGGAAGCCTCCCGGGAGGGTTCGCTCCGGCGGCGGGCGTCTGCTTCTCCGATGCGCACCGGCCCGAGGAGATCGGCCGTCGAACGACCGTTTTCGCCATCGAGGAGATCAGTACGTCGGAGTTGGCACTTGCTGCACGACGGATCGGGGGGCGGTCCGTGCGCTGTAGAGAACAGGAACGGAGGGAGACGTGAATGCGGTGATGACCGAGGAGAGGCGAAACGCCCTGCAGAGGCTGCTCGACGAGCATCGAGGGACCGACGGATCCCTGATCCAGGTTCTCCATGCGGCCCAGTCGACGTTCGGCTACTTGTCGGACGAGGTGCAGGCGGTCGTCGCCGAAGAGCTGGGCCTTCCGCCGTCGATGGTTCGGGGGGTCGTAACCTTCTACAGCTTCTTCCGTACCGAGCCGCGTGGCGAGCACGTGATCAGCGTTTGCACTGGGACCGCGTGTCATGTGAAGGGGGCCGAGCGCGTTCTGGACATTCTCGAACAGCAGCTCGGCGTCGGCGTTGGGGACACGACGGAGGATGGCCGATTCACGGTGCAAGGCGTTCGGTGCATCGGGGCGTGCGGCCTCGCGCCGGTGATGATGATCGACGACGAGGTATACGGGAAGCTGACCCGCGAGCGGATCGGCGAGATCCTGACCGGGTTCGAATGATCGAAGAGCTCGACATGCATCTTCTCGACCTCGTGCAGAACGCGTACGCGGCCGCCCCGAAGCGCGTTGACGTCTCGGTGCTGTGCGATGCGGCCGACGATCGACTGACGCTCGTCGTGGCCGACGATGGACGTGGGATGGATGAGGAGACGCTCACGGCGGTCGAGCGCGGCTACTTCTCGTCGAAGTGTCGAGGGTGCGTCGGGCTGGGGATCCCGTTGCTGCGGCAGACGGCCGAGCGCTGCGACGGCCGGTTCGAGATCGACAGCCGATCGGGGAAGGGAACGCGCGTCGCGGCCGAGTTTCGACGCAGCCATATCGATCTGCCGCCGTTCGGCGATCTGGCGGCAACGTTCCTCAACATCCTCGTGACGGCGGAGGGCCGCCGGGTTAGCATTACCTACCGGTGTGACGACAGGGAGCTGGTGATCGATACGGAGACGGTCTTCGAGTTGCTGGACGGCCTGCCGATCCAGCATCCCGAAGTGATCCGATTCCTGAAGACCTACATCGACGAACGGATGGAGACACCGCGAGGAGGACCGGATGAAGCTTGAGGAGTTGCGCCAAATTCGAGAACGAGCGGCGAAGGACCTGACGTTGCGTAAGGGCGATGCCCGCGTGAAGGTCGTCGTCGGCATGGGGACCAGCGGCATCGCCGCCGGAGCGAGGGACGTGATGGCGGCGTTTCTCGACGAGATCGGCAAGCGTGAGCTGACCGACGTCACGATCACGCAGACCGGAGAACGAGGGCTCGCCTCGTCCGAGCCTGTCGTCGAAGTCCACGTGCGGGATGAACCGACCGTCGTGTACGGACAGATGACCGCGGAGCGGGCGCGCCGTGTCGTCGTCGATCATCTGGTCAACGGGAACGCGGTCAGCGAGTTCGCTATCGAAGTGAGGGAGTGATGCGAAGGCGATTGGACGTCCTCGTATGTTCCGGGGCCGCGTGTGTCTCGGCGCATTCGTCCCAGGTGCGGGACGCGCTCGCCGAGGCGATCGCAGCCCGCGGGCTCGGGGAGGAAGTCCGTCTGGTCGAGACCGGTTGCATGGGACCATGCGAACTCGGTCCGGTCCTCCTCGTCTATCCCGACGGGGCCTTCTACATCCGGGTGAAGCCCGAGGATGCGGCGGAGATCGTTGACGAACACTTCCTCAAAGGGCGTCCCGTGCGACGGTTGCTCTGGGAGAGCCCCGAGGCGCGTAAGCTCGCGGAAGAGCACAAGCAGATCCCGTTCTTCGAGAAACAGAAGAAGATCGTCTTGTCGAACTGCGGCGAGATCGATCCGGAGAGTCTCGAGGAGTACATCGCGACAGGCGGCTACGAGGCCCTCGGGCGCGCATTGACGGAATCGACGCCGGAACGGTTGATCGAGACGATCGTTGCGTCCGGCTTGCGCGGCCGTGGCGGCGCAGGGTATCCCACCGGGCGGAAGTGGGAGCACGTCGCCCGCGAGAGCGCCGCGGAGAAGGTCGTCGTCTGCAATGCCGACGAGGGCGACCCCGGGGCGTTCATGGATCGCAGCCTCCTTGAGGGGGATCCGCATGCTGTCATCGAGGGGATGGAGATCGCCGCGTACGCCGTCGGCGCCTCGTTGGGCTACGTCTATGTGCGGGCCGAGTACCCGCTGGCGATTCGGCGGCTGAAGCTCGCGATTGACCAGGCGCGGCGTGTCGGCCTGCTCGGGGACAACATCCTCGAAACCGGCTTCTCCTTCGATCTCGACGTTCGGATTGGGGCGGGGGCGTTCGTCTGTGGTGAGGAAACGGCGCTGATCGCGTCGATCGAGGGGCGGCGCGGCATTCCGCGTCCGCGTCCGCCGTATCCGTCGACGGCCGGCGTGTTCGGCCGCCCGACGTTGATCAACAACGCCGAGACCTGGGGCAACATCCGCCACATCGTGCTGCACGGTGCAGAGTGGTTCTCGTCGATCGGATCCCCGAAGAGCCCGGGCACGAAGGTGTTCGCGCTGTCGGGAAAGGTGAACAACACGGGCCTCGTCGAGGTCCCAATGGGAACGACGCTTCGCGAGCTGGTCTACGACATCGGCGGGGGAATCCCCGATGGGAAGGCGCTGAAGGCGGTGCAGACGGGCGGACCGTCCGGCGGCTGCATCCCCGCCGAGCGTCTCGACACGCCGATCGACTACGAGTCGCTTCAGGCGCTCGGGGCGATCATGGGCTCGGGCGGCGTGATCGTCATGGACGAGGACAACTGCATGGTGAACATCGCGAAGTACTTCCTCGAGTTCACCTGTGACGAGTCGTGCGGCCAGTGCGTGCCATGTCGTGCGGGGACGCGCCAGATGCTCGAGATCCTCGAGCGAATTGTCGACGGGCGGGGAGAACCCGAGGATCTCTCGCATCTCCGAACGTTGGGCAAGATGGTCGCCGAGACCTCGCTCTGCGGGCTGGGGCGTTCGGCACCGAACCCCGTGCTGTCGACGTTGAAACACTTCGAAGAGGAGTACCGTACCCACATCGAGGAACGATCCTGCCCGGCGAAGGTCTGTACCGCGTTGATCCGGTACGTGATTGACGCCGAGGCCTGCAGAGCATGCGACAAGTGCCGTCCCGTCTGCCCGGTGACCGCGATTGCCGGATCGCCCGGGAAACCGCCGTACGACCTCGATGCCGAGATATGCGTGCGCTGCGGGCGCTGTGCCGAAGTCTGTCCGTTTGACGCGATCCACATCGAGACTGGCGGACCGCAACAACAGATCCCATAGCTGGAGGGCTGCAGTGGAAACCATCACCTTGAAGATCGACGGCCGCGCGGTTACGGCCGAGGCCGGAAAGACGATCCTGGAGGTGGCCACCGAGAACGGGATACGCATCCCGACGTTGTGTCACCTCGACGGGTTGGAGGATGTCGGCGCCTGTCGCCTGTGCATCGTGGACGTTCACGGGCAGTTTGTAACGTCCTGCACGACGAAGATCGCCGAGGGCATGGAGGTCAAGACGCAGACCGAAGAGGTCATGGAATACCGGCGGACGATCCTCGAACTCCTGTTCGCGGAGGGGAATCACGTCTGCTCGTTCTGCGTCTCGAACGGCGGGTGCGAGTTACAGGACCTCGCATGCGAGTTGGGGATGCACTCGGTGCGCGTGCCGTACACGTATCCGCGAAACCGAATCGACGCGACCCATCCGAAGTTCCTGATCGACCGCGATCGATGCGTTCTCTGTGGGCGATGTGTTAGGGCCTGTGCCGAGGTCGAAGGGGCACACACGTGGGGCTTCGCCGAACGTGGTAGCACGGCCCGCGTGATCACCGATCTCGATGTCGACTGGGGCGACGCGGAATCGTGCACCAGCTGTGGGAAGTGCGTCGAGGCCTGCCCGACGGGCGCGATCGTCCGAAAGGGTGCGAGCAACGGAGAGATGCGAAAGCGAACCGAACTGGTCGCCGAGCTGACCGAAAGGAGGGCTCGTGGATAAGGTACGCGTGGCCACCGTATGGTTCAGTGGATGCGCCGGGTGCCACATGTCGCTGCTCGACATCGACGAGACCCTGATCGACTTGCTCGATCGCATCCAGTTCTGCAACAGTCCGATCACCGATCTGAAGGTATTCCCCGAGGATGGGGTGGATGTGACCCTGATCGAGGGTGCCGTCGCCAACGAGGAGCATCTCGAGATCGCCCGCACGGCACGGGAGAAGTCGAAGATCATCATCGCACTGGGTGATTGTGCCGTAACCGGCAACATCCCGGCGTTGCGAAACGGCATGTCCCCCGATCGGATGATCGAGGCGATCTACGGGCCGGAGACCACGACGAACGGCGAGCTCCCGTACGATGTGGTTCCCCGCCTTCTCGATCGGGTGCGTCCGCTGCACGAGGTCATCCCGGTCGATTACTTCCTGCATGGATGTCCTCCTCCACCGGGTGTGATCGCGAAGGCGTTGTTGGCCCTTCTCGACGGGGCAACGCCCGAGCTGGTCGGCGACGATTTGAAGTTCGGTTAGGAGATAGTCATGGAGAAACAGATACACATCGAACCCGTCACGCGGATCGAAGGGCACGCGAAGATCACTGTCTTTCTCGATGATGCCGGGGACGTTCGGGACGCGCAGTTCCACGTTACCGAGCTGCGTGGCTTCGAGAAGTTCTGCGAGGGGCGCACGCTGTGGGAGATGCCCGGCCTGACCGCCCGAATCTGCGGCATCTGCCCGGTCAGCCACATTCTGGCGTCGGCGAAGGCGTGCGATGCGATCCTGTCGGTTCGCATCCCGGAAACCGCCGTGCTGCTGCGGCGGCTGATGAACGCCGGACAGATGGTGCAGTCGCATGCGCTCAGCTTCTACTACCTCTCCGCGCCGGACTTCCTGCTGGGCTGGGATGCCGATCCGGCGATCCGCAACGTCGTCGGGCTGGTCGAGAAGAACCCGGACCTGGCGCGCAAGGGAATCCGTCTTCGTGCCTACGGCCAGGAGATCATCAACCGCCTCGGCGGCAAGCGGATCCATCCCGGGTGGGCCGTACCGGGCGGCGTCAATCAAGCGCTGTCCCCGGAGGACCGGCAGTGGATGCTCGACGGTCTTCCGGAGGCGATGGACACGATCCAGGAGACGCTCGACCTGTTCAAGCGCGCGTTCGACTGCGATGCGCGGGGCGTCCTCGGCGAGTTCACCAGCATGTACATGGGGCTTGTCGCTCCGGGCGGGACGTGGGAGCACTACGAAGGCCTGATCCGGATCGTCGACCAAAGCGGCGACATCGTCGTCGAGGGACACGATCCGGCACGTTACGACGAGATCATCGTCGAGGCGAGCCAGCCGTGGACCTACTTGAAGTTCCCGCACTACGAGCCGATGGGGTTCCCGGACGGGATGTACCGCGTCGGCCCGCTCGGTCGGGTCAACGTCTGCGAGTCGTTCGGCACGCCGAGGGCGGACGCCGAACTCGAGGCGTTCCGCGCGCTGGCGAGCCGCTGCTCGGGTAAGGTCTTCGACTACCATCACACCCGGTTGCTCGAGATCCTCGCGTCGCTCGAGCGGATCGAGCGACTGCTCGGAGACGAGAGGATCCTCTCTCCGCGGGTGCGCGCCGAGGCGGGAGTCAATGCGACGCGTGGCGTCGGGATCCACGAGGCTCCGCGGGGGACGCTGATCCACGACTACACGGTCGACGATGACGGGATCATCGAGAAGGCGAACTTCATCGTCTCCACCGGCCACAACAACCTCGGGATGAACCGGGCGGTCTCCGAGATCGCCAAGATGTACATCCACAAGGGTGAGGTGACCGAGGGGATGCTGAACCGGATCGAAGGCGGCATTCGAGCCTACGATCCGTGCCTCTCCTGTTCGGTTCACGCGGCCGGCCAGATGCCGATCGACGTCCGCATCGTGGACGGCGACGGACAGCTGGTCGAGCGGCTGACCCGGGAGTAGGACGTCCATGGATCTGGTCATCGGCATCGGCAATCGGCTGCGCAAGGATGACGGCATCGGCCCGGCGCTCGTGGAGGCGCTCGGCTCGACGCCGGGGGTGGAGTGCCACGTGGTGCATCAGCTGACCCCCGACCTTGCGCTTCGCCTGTCCGAAGCCGATCGACTGCTGTTCGTCGATGCATCGATCGACGGGACCGAAATCGCGCTGGAGCGCATCGAGCCGGCGCGCGGACACGGCGTCGCCCATGCGATGTCTCCGTCGGCGTTTCTTGACTTCGCGGCGGCGGTGGTCGAAGCGATCCCGCCGGCGTGGCTCCTGACCGTTCCGGGGCACGACTTCGGGATCGGCGAACGGCTTAGCCCGGAGGCGCGCTCGCGCCTTCCCGAGGCGGTGCGGAGGGCGCAGGCATGGCTCGCCTCCGCCACGGTGACTGTCTAATGAGGAGGACCAGTGAGAAGGCTGCTTGAGAAGTACGCGCCATCGATGGAGCACGTGCTCGATATGCTCCACGATCTCCAGCAAGCCGAACCGCGCAACTACCTGTCGCGGGAGGCGCTGCGTGCGGTCGCGGAGTACGTGAACATCCCACTGTCGGAGGTCGTCAGCACGGCGACGTTCTACTCGATGTACAGCTTGACGCCGCGCGGTCGGCACATCATCCGTATTTGCGAGTCCCCGCCGTGCCAGCTCGTCGGCGCCGAGTCTCTGATCGACTTGCTGGCGAAGCATCTGGAGATCGGTGTGGGGGAGACGACCGACGATGGGACGTTCACGCTGGAGACGACCAGCTGCCTCGGCGTATGCGGGGTGGCCCCGGCGATGATGATCGACGAGGAGCTCGTCGGGAACCTGACTGCGGCGCGCGTGGTCGATGCGATCGAAGCGGTGAGGAGGCGAGATGCGGCTGGCTAGAGGACATGTGCTGATCGGGATCAACGACGAAGCCCTTCTCTCTGGCGCGCGTGATGTCGAAGCGGCGCTTCGAAGCGCCCTGCGCGATCAGGGGCTCGCCGATGAGATCGAAGTCATCGAGACCGGCGACCTTGGGGCGACCGGGCAGGGTGTCGTCCTCTCCGTGTACCCTGACGGCGTGCAGTACGCCGGAGTGGGGACGGAGGACATCGAAGAGATCGTCACCGAGCACCTGCTCAAGGGGCGGCCGGTGGAGCGACTGCGGCTCGCCGCCCGGCCGACGACGCCGACCGGACTGACCGGCAAGCAGCCGCGGATCGTGCTGGAGAACTGCGGAGTGATCGACCCCGAAAGCCTCGAGGAAGCGATCGCCTCCGGCGCCTACGAGGCGATGGCGAAGATCGTTGAGTCCGGCATGTCGCCCGGGCAGGTGATTGAAGAGGTCAAGCAATCCGGGCTGCGAGGACGTGGCGGCGCCGGCTTCCCGACCGGTCTCAAGTGGTCGTTCACCGCACCCGGAGAGCGGAAGTACATCGTCTGCAATGCCGATGAGGGCGAGCCGGGTACGTTCAAGGACCGGCTGATCCTCGAGGGCGACCCGCACCGCTTGGTCGAGGGCATGATGCTCGCTGGCTACGCCGTCGGTGCGTCGAAGGGCTACCTCTACATCCGCGGAGAGTACCAGCTGTCGATCGAGCGAATGCAGGCGGCGATCGACGCGGCGAGGGAGGCGGGCTTGCTCGGCGAGGGGATCCTCGGGTCCGACTTCGCATTCGACATCGAGATCAAGAAGGGCGCCGGCGCGTATGTGTGCGGCGAGGAGACGTCGCTGATCGAGTCGATCGAGGGCAAGCGAGGCTACCCGCGGCTGAAGCCGCCGTACCCCGGAGCGGTCGGCCTGTGGGCCCGACCGACGGTCGTCAATAACGTCGAGACGCTGGCCAACGTGCCGCCGATCGTTCGGAACGGTGCCAGCTGGTTCCGCGGTTTCGGGACCGAGGGCTGTCCGGGGACGAAGGTCTACACGATCCTCGGGCACGTTGCGCATCCCGGGTTGATCGAGGTCGAGATGGGGACGTCGCTTCGCACGATCATCGATGAGTACGGTGGAGGCGTCGCCGACGACAAAGCGTTCAAGGCGGCCTTGATCGGTGGAGCCGCGGGGGCGTTCGTCTGCGCCGACTGCCTCGACAAGCCGATGGACTTCGACGGGCTGCAGGAGCTGTCGGCGGTGCTCGGTTCGGGGGCGATCCTCGTCCTCAACGAGGAGGCGTCGATCGTCGAGGTTCTCGACGGCGTGCTGGCATTCTTCCAGCACGAGTCGTGCGGGCAGTGCGCCCCATGCCGTGCCGGAACGGTCGCGCTGAAGCGGATCATGAAGAGGGTCCGTGCCGGCGACGGGCGCACTGGCGATCTCGATCGGCTGGTCGCGATCGCCAAAGCGATGCAGGCCGCGTCGCTTTGTCCGCTCGGCCAGTCGCCGATCTTGCCGATCGAGAGTGCGCTGGCGCACTTCCGGCCGGAATTCGAGGCGCGGATCGCGTAGAGTCTCAATCGGCCTAGGAACTGCGACGCGCGGCGGCCTTCCACGGCGGCCGCGCGTTTCGTTGGAGCTAGACGACGCGCCCGAGTTGCCAGCCGAGCCAGGCCGCGATCAGTCCGACAGCCACGTTCAGCAGAATGTTGCCGCCGGCGAGAGCAAACCGCTCCGCCTGCCAGAGGGCGACCGTCTGGTGACTGAACGTCGAGAAGGTCGTGAAGCCGCCGAGCAGGCCGACGGACAGCAGTGCGTGGACCTGTGACGAAACCTGCAGGCGGGACTGCGTGAGGCCGAGAAACAGCCCGAGAAGGACACATCCGACAACGTTGACAAGCAGCGTCTCCCACGGGAACGACCCGGCCGAACGGGCAAATGCCCGGGACGCTCCGTAGCGCAGGACGCTGCCGATGGCGCCGCCGAGGGCGACGGCGAGGATATGGGTCATCGTTTGCCTCGTTCTCGTGGAGTGGTGTGATCGATCTCGGGGGCAGTGTATCCGACGATCGATGTCGACTCACGGCGGCTTGCGCCCGGTAGACGGGGTCGGTACAAAGGAGAAACGGGGATCGCAAGGAGGCGGAATGGCGGACAGCGTGCGGTTTGAGCCGTCGAGGACGCTGGGTGAGTTTCGGCTGCTTCCCGGCCTGACGACGGACGCGACGGCGATCGGTCGGGTCTCGCTTCGGACGCCGCTCGTGCTGCGTCCGGAGGGCGACGGTGCGGTGATGCTGAAGGTCCCGGTGGTCTCGGCGGCGATGCAGTCGGTCTCCGGTGCCCGGATGGGAATCGAACTGGCGCGGATGGGCGGCGTCGCGTTCATCTACTGCTCTCAGCCGATCGAGGATCAGGCGGCGATCGTGCGGCGGATCAAGTCGCACAAGGCTGGCTTCGTCGCGCCGAGGACCGTCGCACCGGAACGTCCGCTCCGCGAGGTCGACGCCCTCCGCAAGGCAGAGGGCTACTCGACGTTCCCAGTCGTATCCGACGACGGTCGGCTGCTCGGACTGATCACACGGCGTGACTACGACGTTCGCGCGCACGGCGACCTGCCGGCGAGCGAGCGGATGGTTCCGCGAGATCAGCTCGACGTCGGGGTCGGGATCACGGATATCGAGGAGGCGAATGCGCTGCTGATCGAGGGGCACCGCTCGGTGCTCCCGATCGTCGACGAGGAGGATCGCTTGCTGTCGTTGGTCTTCCGAAAAGACATCGAGGACCATCTCGACAATCCCGACCAAGTGATCGACGGGCGGAAGCGACTGATCGCCGTCGCGGCCGTCAACACCCGCGACCACAGCGAACGCGTGCCGGCCCTCGTGGAGGCCGGCGTCGACGTGATCGGGTTCGATTCATCAGACGGGTTCTCCTGTTACCAGCAAGCGGCGATCGAGTGGGTACGAACGGCGTACCCGTCGCTGCCGGTGATCGGCGGGAACGTCATCACCGCCGAGGGGTTCGAGTTCCTCGTTGCGGCCGGGGCCGGGGCGGTCAAGGTCGGCATGGGCGGCGGCTCGATCTGCATCACACAGGAGCAGAAGGGCACCGGGCGGGGCCTTGCGACGGCCGTGATGAAGGTCGCCGAGGCGCGCGATCGATATCGAGAACGAACCGGAGTGCATGTCCCGGTGATCGCCGACGGCGGCGTGCTGCACTCGAAGGACGTCACCGTCGCCCTCGCGCTCGGTGCCGATGCCGTGATGATGGGGCGCTACTTCGCTCGAATGGACGAGTCGCCGACCGAGAAGGTTCGGATCGGCGGCCGGGTCATGAAGCCGTATTGGGGCGAAGGATCGGCGCGGGCGCGCGCCTGGGGGCGGCCCGTT